>Ga0247810_10000789_pt1 | contig 26111 bp, 21 predicted proteins | sample UWRJL119311C1_FD_179918 | JGI IMG/M metagenome (GOLD analysis project Ga0247810, IMG submission 179918) | Plant litter microbial communities from Arlington Agricultural Research Station in Wisconsin, United States - UWRJ-L119-311C-1 | ecosystem: Environmental > Terrestrial > Plant litter >... | reverse complement strand
AAGGGTGGTGTTGGGCGGGGGGGGGGGGGGGGAGGATGAGGACGATAGCAAAGGCGACGTCGGACGAGCCAGCAGGGAAGGTGATGAGCGTGTGGATGAGCAATTTGGCACCGGGCCTGCAGAAAGGAATGAATAGAGCAAGTTGAAGTCGGCTTTCTTGAGGTGTGGTGGTGGCGAAAATTGATTCGTAGATATGGTACAGCGGGATTCCTGGGCTTGGGTGCACATGCAGAACGCTCTTGTCTTCAGCAGATATGGGATGGTGGGGTGGTTTTGTGCCGCGTTGGCAGCTGGGGATGGTGGATTAGGTGCGGAGTGAGAGTGGGAGCAACAGCAACAGCAGTAGCAGTAACAGTAGCAGCAGCAGCAGCAGGAGTCCACCGAACCGACCGGGCGAGCGAGCGAGCAAGCAAGTAAGGCGGGGCAAACTTGGGACGACCGGTGATGATGATGGGGTAATGGTGGTTGTGGTGGTGGTGGTGGGATATTTTGGTGTGATGCACCCACATCCACGTACAACGACAACAACGACCACGACAACGAACACAGAGCTGATCTATTCTTCGGGATCGTCTGGCGGGAGAAAGGGAATTGCAGAGCAATTGCAAAGCCTTTTCATCTCATGTCACACTCAATCAGAGCAAGCGAGGAGTTTGAATGGAATGGAATGGGCGGCCGGAACCCAGAGCACTTGTCTGAAGGGCGACCTAGATAACCATCAATCAACCTGAACATGAGTATCATTTCTCGCATCACTAGGACCACGTTATCGCTAATTCTCATACCCCATATTCTGGACACCAAAAAGAAAAGTCAGTTGAGTTAGCCAGCCACACCCAAGGATTGTCTTTAGCCACGGACAAATGCTCCGGCTGGGGGGAAACCATTGCTATTGCTGCTGCTCGCTGGTCAGCTGACCAGTCGCCCGGTACGCCTGGGTGACTTATGTTGTATTGAATAATAAGGTTGATGCCGGTCCTGGACCCCCGGATGCCCAGCACGCTCGACTTACTTTATCAATCGCTCACTTTTCACATTCTGATATGTCTCAGTTGTCAAATACCACGCCAACACCCCCCTTTGCGAACTTCACTTCACTCCACTTCACTTCAATACGAGAACTAGCAGAAAGCCAACAAGAGATTGCGCACATAGGGTCGCGGGAGTTGTACGACCTGCGATGCCCTTGCCTCGGGGACTGGCGGGCATTTGCCTGCAGCAACTCTTTTCAATGAGTTGAGGAGTGCGGTTGCTCCTAATCAGATGTCATATTTCACTTCCCCACGAGCCAGCAGAAAAGCACTGCGCCGTATATGGAATAAGCGGTGAAGTTTTTGATGAATCAACTGATTCCCGATGCTGTCTCAGCCTGCTTCAACTCGAATCTATCTAGATTCACCTACTATTTCCTACCAACACTCCGTGCTATGCGCAACATACCTCTCATTCTGCCTATTACTCAACACAATAGCTTACCTTATAAGCAACAGTTCTGCTTTGCGCGGGATGTCGGATCCTGATCGAGCTTGTTGCATGCCATTCCACTCCACCCTCAATTGCCTACCAGGTATGACAGAGGGTAATATTGCGAGGGAAGATCTGAGGATTGTGTAACTCCCTCGACAATCTGACGCATTTCCCAGCTGCGGACAATATCCTCACCTCTACCGACGTCAGCAGGCTTCAAGACTTCAAAACACATATGACGGAATCAGATAGCGCGCGTCAAGCGCCAGGTTATTGCTGCACTTTAAGTACCCTATTAACCAGATAGAAGGAATTCCACCAGATACCCCCACCCTCGAATAGATCTGGCGATGGCCACAAGATTATGCACTATTTAGGTGACGGATGACCTATAACGTGTCGCGATTATATTGCCTACAGGTGATGTGTGATAATTTTGTGGGTTATTCCGAGCCGAAATCCATTACTATCCTGGATGGGCCATTATCTTAGGGCCACACCACATAACTAGGAGCCTGACTGTTTCATTATCATGAATCTCATATTTTGCGAAATTGTCGTTGCATTTCTAGCCAGGAAAATTTAAAGACAAATTTGACATTCGTGTGACGTGGCGTGTGATGAGAGCAGAATATCTCGGGCATGAAAGCAACGTCGCCTGGTTCCCAGACAATACTGCTAAGCAAAGACACGCTCGACGAGATTATGAAATAGGACAATGTGAATTGACCCTTGGCTTGACGAGAAGCCATCCGAGGAGAAGCCATCCAAGAATAGTCACAGCTTTTTGGGAGGTTTTACGGATTGAATCCATAGTTATACTAAAGGTTATCGAGGCGGCTTGAGGATCTCCAGCCTTTGAACTGACAGTTTTGCATTTAGAATCTTTATCCTAGAACATAAGTTCTTCGGAATTGGTGTGGTGGACACCGTGGCAGTAACACACCCAATGCTAGCTTGCACTCCAGAATCTATTTTGGAAACTGATGATCAAGAAATTCCAATATCGACGTTCTATTTGCGTAGTCGCCTATAAATTCAAGAAAGCTCTCCCTTTGTACAACAACCATGTGATACGTCACTATCATGGTTGCCTAGGATGGGGGTTTCTATCAACAACCAAGGGAGCATAGCTGAGATATGACCGATGAAGCAGGGAAAGTCCTGTGGTGCGTACACCAAGCAGTGTTATTTGTATTTCGTTCCAAGGGACAATACAAGTGGACAGCCCCTCGGGTCATCTGTTCTGCCAATATGCAAAACCGAAGGAAATGTTTCACGGGTATCAGGCTGCTGCCCTTCAATGATGTTCTACCAAGTCGTCATGAGATGTTGCTCGAAGTACCTATTCGTAGCATCTAAATAGATCATCGTCGCTATCAACAATTAAGAGAATTCCAGCAAGTCCAAGCCTTTCTGGTTAATGTGCGATTTGAATTTCGAAGAGAAATTGCAAAATTCTTCAGTTCAGTACATCAAGGATCACTATTGTATGCCGAGTAGCTGCCGACTAGCTCTCTAAGCTAATACTTTCCAATTACCTTATAGCGTACTACTGTTACAATCCGTTCATTTTCCAAGGTGGTTTACAGCTTATGGTGAGGACAGCATACTCTACCTCCGCATGGCAGCGATGACCACTACTAGAAGGTAGGATTGCTACACTAAGACTTGAACAACTAGTATCTGGTTTTGTGGGGCATCTAGATTTCTAGAACCACCTCCCTTTACTTACGTTTATTATGGGCCTCGACGGGGAGGTAGCATTCAGTTGGCGAAGATATTTCATTTCGGGAGAACAGCGAAGCACAAATCAACAATCGTTCAGGGGCTCGACTCAGCTAAGCGAGACAAGATAGGGGCTAGAGTAGCTCGCCAGCATTTTACCCGTACACGTTCGCCTCGCAGGTATCCTAGGCATATATTGCAGTTTCATGTCTTCCAATATCCATAGAAACGCTGCCACCGAGGCGGAGCAAATCAATTTTCTAATTGTGATGATTTGGGATTTTTGAGGTAGTGACATATAAAAGGCATGTGGGTGGACAGCAATAAAACTTGACGCTTTGGTATTGTAGGAATGCCAGCGGGCCTTGTAGTGATATATCATAGAATAAGTATGCTAGATCATATTATGCTGCTTGCGCTATTTCCTCAACGCAACTCAAGCTGACATCGATTTCCACAGTTCCCTCATCACAGTGCTCCAATTCATACTCCTCTCAACTTCTCCCAGTCAGCCACCCACCCGCAAGCTTTGAACAAACAACATTGTTATGGAAGAAAAGAACTCACCATGATCAGAACATGATCTGAACATATTTCCAGATAGAGGAAACATCTTCTCCCAAAAGAACTCGAAAAGGTGTGCGTTCACCTCCCGCTGTGCCTAATCTTTATTTTCGAGTCGGTTGTTAATGGCAGAGGTAGTATGTAGTAGACCTTCAGAGCTCGGTTTAAAATTTCATTAACGTCAACACTTGAATCAGCGAAAAGGACAGCGATTGATTAATCAGGGGCTACAGGATTCGGTGAGATAGGACTTTAATTTTGGGGACTTGCAAATCCGAAGTCATGGGCCTGGATTGTTTCCCTTTGCCAATCTAGCTCACATCGATTTACTCATTACCTTACAGCAACCAATAGTACGATTGGACGGGGGCTATAACTGAAGAAGACATGACTGTTCATCAAAGCTCTTCAAGTGGCGAGGCGATATGTTCTATGCGCTTTCATGAGACCACTCTTTTGGTAACAAAAAGCGTAGTCACACCTCGCCACACGGCTTTCAAAGGGTTTGGAACGTTTTACAAGTCGGTGCTCCTCATTGAGCTTGCTTTTGTGAAGGAGATGAATGATGACAGGATGTGTAAGGATCAATAAGACAAGGGTTGAAGGGTTCACGATGCAATATTAGGATTTATGAGCACGAGGGACTCGGATGAATTGGATACTGGGGTACGTACCGACGCCGACGAGACGATGTGCGTTGAGGCGAGGACGGAAACATGTGACAACCTATGGATATCAAAACCCACGAACGGGTGGTGGGTGTAAAGCAAGCATTGGGACTTCCCAACGGAGAGATGAAACAAAAGGAAATGAAACACGTCGACTTCTCGAAGCCTTTGCTTACATTCCCTTGCCAGTCATTTGACGGGACCGACGAAAATAGATCGAGTTCGTGTTTCAAAAGCCACCAGCTCCAGCATCAGACAAGAGGGAATGAGATGAGATGAGATGAGATGAGCTAAATGCTGCGTGTCTCCATGACCATGTCATGTCATAGTCATAGTCATAGTCATATTCTCCTCCTGCGCTTGCTCTTCTCGTTAGTCGCCTGTTAAATTTGCCTCCATCTTGGGCTCCGAGGTAACCGAACATGTTATTAAAATCAAGTACTGTACTGTATATGCAAAAGGAAGCACGATCTGCCTCGCAAGCTTCACCTCGCTCGCAGCGCCGGATCCATCACCGTGACCATAAACATGACCCAGACCACGACCGTGGACCTCAACCTCCCAAGCTTGCCCCCGCCTCTCTGCTTTGCCTTTTTCAATTTCCATCCTTCCACTTCACTCTCTCCCTCACTTCCCCATCATCCATCTCCGAGTCTTCTTTTCCGCCAAACTCACCACCCAGCAAGCAAGCAATCAACCTTTCCATCACCCCTTCATCACCCTTGAACCCCATCGGGCGCTTAACCCATCGATGCGGCCACCCAATCACACGCGCCAGATGCACCCCCCACCAACCCCTCCTTGCCCCGAGCACCCAATCGTGCCGCCCCGTCGCTCTCTCTGTGCCAGCGGGCGCTTAACCACGATACGGTACAGTACATTATGTGTTATGTGTTATGTATGTAATGTACATACCATGACAACCCTTACTTACCTACCCTACCACTCCCCCTGGTCACCTCGCCAATGCACCATCCAGCATATCGGGTTCGTGCCGCTTTTACCACCACGCCTTTCCTAACCCCCCCTCCTCCTCCCGAAATAACCACTGGTGACAAGAAGTCCACTCCAGCTTTTTTTTTTTGGCGTGTGTCTGTATGTGTGTGTGTGTGGTGGTTGGTGCGGTGGTGCTGCTGCTGCTGCTGGGTGAGCTTTTCCTTAGGGTGAGAGAGAGAGGATCTTGGAAGTGGTGGGTGGTGAGTGGTGAGTGGTGAGTGGCCCCAAGGATGGGAAAAGAAAAAGTCACGGCGATTGGGGGAAAACAGGTCGAATCAAGACCCAAAAAAACCCCAACACCAGCTGAGATATGCTTATTTTGTGATGCTCGGAACCGCTGGAACTCGTGGCAGGTAGGCATTAGGCGTAGATCTAGATTCGTGATGATGATATGCCGTATGCTATGACAATGCTGCATGCCAGGCTACGACGTGGCTGCTGGATGGGCTCTGTTGATATCGAGAGGATGGTCAAATGTTTGGTCGCGGGCCACGAGTTGGGCTTTGTTGATATTACTCTTCAACAGGGGGACCAGTGGGTGATTGTTGCTTGTCACACAAACATGTTGCACTTTTGAGAATAAAAAGATATTGGTTATCATTGATTGCCTAACGAGTCATCTCTGGTATCAAAAGACCACGCCTCCTTCTCCAACCAACCCAATAAATATTCCCTCCCAAAGAACGCCTGTACGTTACGCCCCAATCCGGCAAGTAGCCAACAGGTTTCCAACCCCGTTTAACCAAAACATGAATTTCCGCCAATCCTTCTAAATGGTGTTTGATGGACATGCTGTGCGGGAAGAGCTCAAGCGCGGGTTGAAGCCCTTCCCCAGGTTGCCAACTCCTTCCATACCTTACTCCAACGATGCTCCAGGCTTTGCGCCGAGCAAGATACGTTAATTTGAAGCATTTGTGTGTGACGTTTTCCCTCCCCCTTCCCTAAAACTTGAGAATCAGATCCCAGGCTTTTGTTTTCGTGAATCGAAGTCGTTAAGTTGTGTGAGCATTTCCGAGGTGGTGACATAAGAAAAAGTATGTGAAGTGTTTACTAGAATGTAATGATGTGGTAAGGATCGTAGAGTATGGTGTAATTATTCGAGAGTTCAAGAGTATATATATATATATGTATTATTCGATCTTCCTTCGTTTTCCTTTGGGCGCCGGGCTCATTCGAGGTGTGGAGGTGTAGGTAACAGTTCTGGTGACAATCTCTCTGACTTCGCGAACGCTTTTCGTTGTTGTGCGTGGTGACTTGGCATCAAAATATCTTCCTTTGCTTGCCGACTCCCAGTCATACGGGGAGCGTACGCTTCGAGCACTGCGGGCGCTGAAAGGTGAACGGACGGCCGACGAAGCTGTCAATGGTGCACTTAGAGGTGAGTCTGACCCCGAAAACGAGGGAGACGGTGGGATGCGAAGACGGCCCAGCCATGTTGTCGAGCGGGCTGAGGATGGGTATGTGAAAGAGGCAGAGGTAGGCAGCGGCGGTGCGACGGTGGTGGTAGGTGACTTGTGAGATTCGCAATTGCACGAGCAATCACTGTGCTCACTGGATCCGGTGGAGGGTGCAGAGGTTGGTGTTGTTCTTCCAGATGACTTCTCGCTGGGAGCTACTGGGCTAGCCATGGCCATAGTCTTGAGGAAGTCGGTGTAAGCAATAGGCGGCGTGATGGGCGTCTTGATATCTTCCTGCTTAATGTAGTCCAGGGGGAATCCAGACAGAGGGGTTCTCGCAGAAGGGAAGGCCGACAGAGGAGTTTTGGCAGACAGCGCAGATAGCTCCGAGGGGAAGTTGGCTGTCATGGGCGTCTGGAGCTGTGCAAGCTTGGGCTTGGTTGAAGGCATTGTGTCCGGATATCAAAGTGACAAGGAACTTTGAGAGAGTAGGAGGAAGTCGAGCACAACAAGCCGACAAGCTGCGATGACGGGAGAGTCCGAGACGGCGAGAGTGTATCGTGACTGGGAGTAGGAGGAAGTATATAATGTGAAGGTTGAAACGCTGAAGATGCCAAACAACCTTCCCCAGTAAAGCTGAGGCAGCGAGCGCGTCGAGGGACAGGGGGATGGTACGAAGCAGAGACGGATATAGCAACCAGCGCTATGTCGCCGAACTTATGGGGGGATGGGATGGGATGGGATGAGGTGGGCGCTTGGAGAGGGCCTGCAGAAAGGTTGCAGAAGCTGCGTCAAGAGGAATTGACTTCTGGTCTGGTGTATGGCTGGCGTAGGGGTCTGCGATGCGGGAGTGGAGGATGTGGTGCGACGGGCAGAAGGCGATTTGCTAGGGCGGCGGGAAGGTGATGCAAATGCACAAAACCGTGTCTTTTTGCTGTAGGAGCAAGATTCTCCTGTAAACTCGCCAATGATACCCCGGTCACCGCGTTGAATGTTGATTACGGAATTTCCGAATGGGCGAAAAGCACTGAACCAAAAGATCAGAAGAAGAGAGGCAGCTCAGCCCCGGCCGGTGGATTCGTGCTCTCCCAAGCTCGGCTGGTGCGGCCGTGTGAAAGGCAACGAGGAAGACCGTTGATGTTTTGCGCCAAGGGAACAAGACAACCAGCGTCTTGCGTATTATGATTCGACGATCTCACCGCGGACTCTGGCAGGCGAGAGTTCAGGTCGTACAGGGGCTGGCAAGAGACCGTGATTCGACCAGCGCTCGGGGGGACAGAGGTGAGCGACAAGCAACAAGCTCTGCTGAGGTTGACGAGGACTGATGATTCGTGAATGGCTCGGCGGGAGATGGACAGAAGAACCGGGCACACACTGGTCGCGGGGAGTATTGGAACAGATGTGATTCGTGCTTCGCAGGTGCAGCAAAGAGACGTCTTCACAAGTAGCCTCAGGTGATTGGTGTCGATGCGAAAAGGTGAACAGCCTATACTTTGGGGGGGGGCCACGAGTGCTGTGCTTCGGCGGTACGAGAACTTGAAGAAGCTCAAAATCAGTAATCGGTGTCGTCTGACTGTGGCTAATTGGGCTGAATGTCGTATGTGAGACGGTTAGAACTATCCCACAGTGGGCTCCCAAAAGTACTAGTCGAGAGAATGAGCTAATCCTCGGGATAATTTCTAAAAGCAGAGGATGATTGGCAAAGTGGGACAGGATAGACTTTGGCTGCTCCGAAGAACTGGTTACCGGAACCAGAATTGCGAATATAGTGCCCGAAAAGCTGAGTGGGATGACAATTGCACTGCAATTATTTCCAAAGCTATAGGACGTAGGATGTGGGGCGGATGTGCTTTGCAATGTTCCTCTTTAGAATGTCATGTCGTAGGGTGATTCGGTCATTATGTACTTCACCATCTCTCTAGTGTTTACTTTGCTCTTCGAGTCTGATACATCCTGCCCGCGCGGCACCACCTGGTCAATTTTAGAATAGCTCTTAAGGATCGAATCGTAGAGATTTTGGAGTGTATAGGCCTAACTGAGGGTTGTGGTTTGGTCAGGGTTCCCGCGCGCTTTCCACGAGTTCAGAGCCGCCAGCTTCGAACAAACTTGGAAAGCGTTAGAAGAGGCTCAGCAAAGTTGCTTGTGTGGCTGTCGATGGTCTTGACCCAATAGCAAGTCGCTTAGGCCCTTATTCTTGGCCGACTTTGGCGGCAATTTAGTTGGAGTAGAACGGCGCACGACTGAGTTTGATATGGCGGTTAAAACTACCGTTCAGGAGTTCTTGCCATCGAATAGGCCTACTTAGCTAGCATTGCTTTGATGGCCTCGCCCATTGGCTTATGTTACAGTCTGTTTACTCAGCGGTTGAGGCTTCCACTCCCTTGACGTTACACACCAAACACGAAAGCGCTCAAGTGATTACAATAGGTTGATACTATTATCGTCAATAACCTCATGATTTCCCGTATGGACATAGCCCTCTTCACTGCCAAACACCAGAACTTAGAATAGCACGCACAACAACATCAAGTAGTGATACGATCTTCTGCATTCATTGATATCAGATAGATTTTACTTTGGGAAATTAGAGAAGTGTATGCTTCAACGGGGCAACAATCAGTATGCCAAACTACTCGCTACCATGTGCCACAAACTTCAATGGACAGCGTTCTTTCGTAGGTCATAGATTAGCGAAGTTCTCACCAGCGGCTAAGATGAAGGATCCGTGAGACGGCCAAATTTGTGACCCAGAAGGAATGGAAATCACCACTTGAGAGCTTCGTCGGAAGCTTCTATCTTGAATTCCAGAAGGAAGCTTTATTGATCCCCCAATATGCACGGGCTTTGAGGGAAGTAGCGGTCGGGAAGTTCATTGTTGGCGTTTAGATCATCTCGCGAATAGTAACTCCTGGGTGGGAACAACGTGGCAGATGCATGCATTTTCAGTTCTCACCCGCTGTGGATAGACTGGAGACCCATTACGCGGCCATCAAATTATGCCATTGCCTCAAATCGTGGACTTGAGCCTGCTGTCGGCTACCAGAGCAATTGTAATACATGGCGTCTATCGATGTAACCAAGAACCATCCAGAAACCAACATCCTGCTGCTCGGTTAACTCAGGGGATGATCACGTGTCAAATATACGAATCAGCGAGCAATTTTATGACACAGGCTTTTGTGTCTGGCACACTGAACAGATCGTGAAAATCTTGGATTTTCTGTATCGGTTCCATTACCGTAATAGGCATGTCTCACTGAGGAGACGCCATGCGCTTAGCAATCCAACTGACTGGCCAACACTACCGGGCTCTTGCAGCGAAAAGGAATCCGTGACTCCAAAGAAACCCAAAGCCATCCAATAGCAAAGCGTGCACCACGCGTATCACTGCGTTTATACCCTAGTTCTTCACTTGTGCCGCAAGGTGCCGCATATCTTCACGTCGAAGGATCGGTTGTTGTGCATACCATAGAGATACGGCGGCAATCCGTCAAGGCAAGCATCGAATGAACCTCAATTCTGTGCCCGTTTGATACGAAAAGCATATTGAGATGATCTGATAGCCTGATCTTAGCTCGAGATCAACTTGTTGTGAAAACACATGGGCATTGCCCTCGGTAGCCTTCTGAATATCGTTCCCGAAATTGTAGGAGTTTCTGTATGTCAAGCATTTTGACACGATGTGTAGACTGAGTCGAGACTGTGAGGTACGTCACTACCTTCTGAAAAGATTTCGTCTTATTACTGTTACAAAGGTGATGGGAGATAGCGCGTATTGCAGCTAGCTTTCTGCTGAGTTTGCAAAACCCAAGTTTGAAACCTGACACTCACAGCTTCTCAAATTTTGCCTTTATCAAATCCACCGTTTTCCCCAAAACGAACATAGCTATCACTCGAACAACTTCCTCAGACAACATATCTATACGGTTGATACAACACCGTACACCAATGAACTCATATAGCCAATGCTCTGCAAGTACGTTGACACTGCTGGACAAGATCAATACCAGAGCATGCATCACCTCCGACGGCGGATGAACGAGATGAGAGCGTTTGTTTGAACCCCACATAGTGTCTAATCGGGATTTATCGATCAGGTATCTGCCATAGATGTATGATATCTATGCTATTGTTCCCCTGAGCACGTCGCACTGTGTCTGCAAGATCCCGATGTGAAGAAATCAAACATTAAGCATTCACGAACTCGACCTATCTTGCGCGGTGCTTGAGTATACTGCAGAGCAAGGATGTCTGCTTAGAAAATAAGAGACATAAAGTATAGCGAACAGATGTGAACATGTAGCGGTGTACTAAATGAATCTGATCTACCTATAGGTGTTTTGATACTTAGGAATTTGGACAAGGTTAATTGCGCCTTAATGCTTGAATTACTTCTGAATCTTCCGATCACATACTAAAATAAAAATACTGAATCTAGAAATAGTCCATATATAAGGCACTTTCTATCATGGGGAAAGAGATGTATTACACTATCGATGTTCTGGGGGAACAAGAGATGTACTATAATAAGCAGTCGTTAAGGAAGCCTAAAGCTAGCTCTCGCCTTCAAGGTTCATCCCTCGCAATTCGTCCAAGACTCGGACCTCGTCCCTTCTTTGTTTAGCTGCCCGTTTCGCAACTCCAGCTAGAGTGCTAGTACCGATCCCCTCCAGAATGCTTAAATCAGCTAGGAAGTCTCGCACCCTTCTACCAGTAACCTCGAAAACATACTGATCAATATCCTCGTCGCAGGCTGCATTTGTGGCAACCTGCAACCCTCTAAATACCATCTTGTTACTCGCCTTTGGCCGAGTTCGGATGAGTCCTATAGTGGAGCAGCTGGATACCGAAGGCATGCAAGAAATCTGAATAGGTTCTCGTTTTCTTAGGTTGCGATCGGTTTCCACAGGAATTGGCGGCAGAGGAGTTTGCATCTTAGCATTTATATAATCTTTCCTGGTCGACTCGATTGACTTGATTGAGTATGTAGGAACCGAGTGAGCAGGTGGCGTTCGTTTGTTTGGGTCTGGTACTACGGCATGGTCTGGAATATCATACATCGGTGTGGTATTTTTATCGTTACCCTTGATACAAGAAGGCCCGCTATTGATGGGAACAGAACTTGATTTCCCCTCATCATTTGGAGAGGACTGATCCATCGCTAGACAGACAGAGCATAACCTGTCTCTCTTTTCAAGAGGCCGCGGTTGAAACAATAAACACCAAGGACATTCTTTCTTTGACTGACCCTTGTTGAAATTGGATGGTCGACGTGTTGAACACTTAGAACAAGCTATTACTGATCTGTTCTTGTCAACGACATTAGACGGTAGCCGGCTTAAGCATAGCGGACACGTGGCTATAGATTCCTCTACTTTGGTGACAATAGAGTGCTGCTGACTTTCACACCTTGAACACATCGTAGAGATCCCGGTAGTTAGAATTTCTTCCACAGAGCGAGGTCGTTTCCGTGGTGAACACAACGAACATGCCTCAGTTGGCTGTCCAGGGGAATCGGATCGAACTGCTCTAGCGCGAGGTTTAGTATTTCTTGCTGATAGTGACGTTTGCACTGCTTTATGAGCATATACTGGCGTCATCACTTCAATAGAGAAGCTGTCATTGCATAAATTCTGTGTGGATTCCACCATTCGGTCAGCTGAGGCATGCCGTTGATTACGAGAAAGTGAACGACCGTGGGTTGCTACGTTGGCACAGACCGGCGACTTTACACTTTCAGCAGGCGAATTGACATGTTTGGGTGACTTCATGCTTATCGACGTAGCAGGTGCTGCTTTTCGTTGCTGCTGGAGCCAGGGAAGCGTATTTCTTGGTGGAGCTGGGCTACTTCGAGAAGCCTGGCCTGTCCGCAACGACTCATGGACATTTGAGCTCCGCTTGAAGGTGGTCTTCCTGCGTGAATTGGTACATGAGTGAAAAGCATCCTCGGGGGCATGTTGGACCATAGATCCAATCAATTGAAGGCCTGGATTGGGATCAGGCTGTTGGTGTGGTGGTGTCCAACTTAGAACTGTATGATCGGTAGAAAGAGTGACCGATGACGCAGAGGACTTATGCGACCCATCCATGTGGCTTGGATCTTGAGTAAATCTTCTCAGGGCGCTTTGTGAAGTTTAGTTAGCTATCTCCTCGTAAATTTCAAAAGTTACGTTGAGTACCTTTTCCCAGCCTTTTTCGGAGACTCTACCGTTTTCTTGGCCAAAGATGATGGCCGTTTCCGCTGCTCTGCGCCAGTTACAGCCAGTCCAGCTGATAGCAGTTGTTTATGATAAGGTTTGAGGCCTTCGACTGTATGAATTGTAGTGATTGACGGCGATGGCATAAGAGTCTTATTTGGCAAATTTTCGACAGCCTTGAGATGGAGTTGAAGTTCTCTGGCAAATCTTCTAAGCGTTTTGCGTTGACTAGGAGTTCGCGATGCCGGAGAGTTCACAGGAGTTTTTCTGTTGATGAGTCGCATCGGAGAAATTCTTGGATCATATGTGCGTTTCTTAGCTATGTCTGAAGGATATTGGTCCTGTGTTGTAGTCATCATTGCTCTTTTCGGCGGCAGGGTATCTGGAGCTGGAGCTGGCGGTCTCAAAATTAAATTATCCTTCGCAATTGGAATCCGAGAAGAACCCTCTTCAGCACCGTCTCCAGTATACATTAATTGAGTAGGTGGGACTGTCAATACCGGATCCGTGTTCAATGAGACTGCCTCGGTAGCTTCTTTAAGGGAAGGGCTTTCCCATCCAGACACCTGCTTATGTACCTGACTATGAGATCCTTTCGTTCTGTAACCACGCCGATGCCGTGACTTGCGAATAGATGATGAGGTGAGTGGGCTGCACAAAGAATCCCGTTTCGACATAAATCGGATACGTGGGAAGCGAGATTTTGGGTATCCTTTCCAATGTATGACAGAGTGATAATGCATCGAGAGAATATATAAATTAATGTGATATTCTGATTCTTGGAAGGTTTATAAATGCAGGTTTTCGTCAACGTGAGGTCTATGCGGTCGTGTATCGTTCCTTCTTCCATTTCCAGTTCCAAGTTACGGGATGATCATGGCAGACGCCACGCCAAACCCAGCTCATTATTTATTTAACATCTTTAATTCCAGGAGAGGCATACATCTCGACCTGTCGTTTGCCCTTTCGTAATAGATATTCGATGGCAGAGAAATCTTTCTTGTCTCTGTAGAGGAATTAGCACGCCAAATAGTTACGGAAGCACTGCAGGTAACAGTTTGCTTACAAATGAATACTCTTCTCAAACTCGGTCCTGGGTTCACAGTTAATAAGATCCACCAATAATTGCATCTCCAAAAAGGTCCAATTAAGTAACTCACCTCGCAAAGGACCTAAAGTGTGCTTGAGTGGTCTAGAGCAATGAGTAAGTGGTCTATGGCTGCAATTGTAAATTGGGCCTTACACACTTCGGGTTTCTTTCTACTCTCTCGTAGACATTGTCGATATAAAGCTATTACTTCTCTTTGCAGTCCGGAGAGCCGTACTGCCATAATTATGGCTTGATGTAGAGGTTCTTGGTCTGTTGAAAGATAATTGAAGTAGTGATGACGTTAACTTATTGGTGGAGATCGCCCCACATCTCGGGGCGTCTCATTGGGACTCTTCACGACTTTACCGATCATTTGCCGGCATATATGGCTGTCCATCTTTCCGAAAGTCGAACACCTGTATATCAAAGATTTCGTGAGAATAATTCTTGATTGTGCGATCTGTTTGTGTTATTTGATATAGAAAGAATAATTAATTTCATAATCCACTATCATGGCCTCTTTCTCTGTGAGTCAAGTGATCATCAAATCCCTACCTACTATGTACTGATACCATGTCAGCGACTCGTTAGATTTCTAGCCAAAGATGGTAGAACATACTATGGAGATGCTATTCTCACTAAAGGTGTGACTGATATTGCAAAGGCAAAGCAAGCAAGAGTCATCCAAGGCCAAATATTCGGAAAGTACGAAGTAACAGACCAAGTCATGGATATTCGCCTCTTGCTAGCCCCGTTGGCTCTTGAAGATGTGAAAACGGTGAGATGTCTTGGGCTTAACTATGAAAAACATGCTATTGAATCAAACCTACCAATTCCAAAGTACCCTGTACTCTTCGTATGCCTCCTGATTTCGATGCCGTTATGAAAAGCTCACATCTGTTTAGTATAAACCTATCACATCATTAGCTGGCCCTTCAGATCCAATACCTGTTCATCCTTTGGCTCAAGAAGGTGTAGGTCTTGACTATGAATGCGAACTAGTCGCTATCATTGGAAAAGCTTGCTCCGATGTTCCTGAATCTGAGGCCCTCAAGTATGTTCTTGGATACGCTGTTGGCAACGATGTATCTCATAGAGAATGGCAAATACAACGTGGAGGTGGTCAGTGGTCTCTTGGTAAAGGCTTTGATGGCTGGGCCCCAGTAAGTAACATCCCAAAAGACAACAAATTGATCAGCCTGATCTTTTCACTGGTTCACAAACGCTACTGCTAGTGACAATTCCAAGGTTCACCTAATAAGCATTTGCTGACCTAACTCCACCGTAGTATGGCCCAGGAATTGTAAGCAATCAATTGATCAAGAATCCTCAAAGCTTGAAGATATCCACAAAAGTCAATGGTAAGACGCTTCAAGAAGGAAATACATCTGACCAGATTTTTGGCATTGCAAAGACAATCGCATTCTTGAGTCAGGGAACTACATTACTACCCGGAGATGTGATATTCACAGGCACACCGTCTGGTGTCGGTATGGGAAGAAAGCCTCCGCTCTGGCTCAAAAACGATGATGTTGTTGAGGTTGCGCTGGAGGGTGTAGGAAGTTGCATCAACAAGGTGGAGTTTGCAAATCCGAAATCCAAGCTGTAGAGCGCGTATTTCTAGTCAAAGTTCCATTGCACATGAATAAAAAATAAGAGCAAAGACCAGTGGACAAAAGCAGCAGACATAGATAGGGTTTTCAGTCCAACCCGGTCATTGCTTTCACGCCTATATTTCTACGGATATAAATTTTAGTTATACAATCATAATAGCAGTCTTCATTAAACCTATACACGGTATCTTCAAATCCCTTTTTCCCCAAAAGATATTTCAGTTCATGGTCTTATTGATTGGTATAGAACGCGATCCATACTGTCTAGTGCTCATAATTTCAATGCTTCCGTTTTAACATACCCGAACTATATCTGCCTCAATTGCGTTGTGTACTGTTTATATGGAGTATCAATTTTTACTTTGATGGTACCTAATCTCATCTACGAATGTCGTACCTGGGCAGTCTCCTAAATTCATGTTCAAGCTCAAAATCCCTATCCTACATTCCACAGGTCTTATTCCCCTATTCACCGTCTAGAACATCCTGATTCACACGCCCAGCATCTTGATTTTACTTCATAAATATATTTCTCAGCTATAGATCTTCAGTAGCGGATCCTTCATTTTCATAAATATCATCATCATCATTATCAACTAGCTCCTCAATCTCAGCCGCTATACTGTCACCTTTTCTTCACTCTCAGCTCTTTACTACCAACCGAAGGCTGGATGCCTGCATGTTTCTTGCACGCCCTCTCGTAATTGGTTATATAGCGTGATTGACGATTTCAGCGTGAAGTAGCACTGCCATTGACCTAACCCCGAGAAATAACTCATCCCAAGTACCAGTATTCTTATTCCTAAGGAGCATGTTAGTGTAGCTTGACCCGCTTTTTAGGCGAGATCCAAAAGGGGGTCGGAAAGCAGATATAGTTTGCTTATCCTTTATCCTATCCTATGTTTTGTGCTTATACGGTATCTCCAGATCATAATCTAACTCAGCGCAGGCTTATAAATCAAACCTAGAAGCTTGGCTCGCAGTCCTAGCTTTGCATGATAAAGAAGGAAAGTTAGGTAGACAAAGTTATTCGTGGACAACAGTGAATATGGTAAGTTTATATGGATATGTCACGTAAGCCAGATGAGGCTTTGATTGTTGTACTAGGGCGTGGATTTGAATCCCTATGTATTGTTATAGTATAAGATGTCTAAGTCTTATCATTGAAATGTGCAGGCAACAATAGGCTGGTGGTATTGAACGAACGCATCCCATATATCATCAAATCTACATTGAGCTGAGGACACTCTATTTCCTTCCCTAGCTCGCCACCTTTATTTCTACAAAAAGCTTGTCAAAGCGAAATTTGCAAGAGTTATCTCATTCGTAGAGCATGTATACCAAGGCCCTCACAATCTTCAACCATTCCATCCTCTTAAAAATGCCGCAACATATACATGGTCCACTGATTATCTAGCCATGTGCTCGGCAGAACAATGAACGAAGAATCAGAGAGGTTTCAAAGAGCACACCTGGGAAAGAAACTTTGCCACTAGTGCTATTGAAAGCACTTCGGCGCTCCTAATCTCGGTTTGATACAGTCGTGTGTGTTCGAGTTGCCCACACCGTGATTCTTGAGCCAAGTTGATGCTTATCAAATTGAACGAAAGCAAGCTATTTAGCTAAACGACAAGTCACTCACCAAGATACTAGCATAAATATAGATTAGATGAATATAATGACGGTAGCACCAATTGTATTTGCATGGAACTCGCTCAAAGGACGAAGAGCCCGGACAAATTTTCTGTTCAGGCATTTCATAGTAATTGTTAAATGCTCTAACGGACGATAAAACGCCATCTTACGTGTGCCACTTTTGGAGATATATATTTCTTCTAGTGCTCATTTCTCTCGATAGAATGAGAAAGAACGTGAGACGCACTTGCTAGGTCAGTGATGAATCTTGACCTAGTCGAGAGAGAGAAGGAGGAGATCAAGAGAAGATAGGCAAGACAAGAGTTATGTATAAATGCTGGAATGGCTCTCGAGTTCGTTGGTTGAAATTAATATGATATATATATAAATATATAATGAATCTTCTAACAAAATAGCTGTAACGACAAATGGTATAGCCCGCGCCTAAAACACCTTGCAATGAAGCCCATATATGCAAATACAACACCAGGTCCACTTCATATCTCAACTTCCCACCATCTCACGGAGGACCCTGCCTCCTCGCGGTTGATGCTGGGCTTTCGCCGCCACGATATACATAAGCTATGGTCATGTTAGTTTAATCATCATTTTTTGGCTGGGACACCTGGAAGAACTTACGTTGGCCCTTTTGCAAACCCGCCAGCCCGCTCCTCTCCATCATATCCGAAAATGTAGTCTGATTACTCGTCCTCCCCGCGCGTAGCGCGGCTGGTAATTCGTATGCAGGACTACCCATCTGTTGCTTCTCCCGCGCTCTCAGCGCGCTCGCCGTGTCCCCATCTGCAAAGATGTTGATGTTTTCGTAGCTTGGTTGGCGCTGTAGCGGCGGCGTCCTGGGTAATCTTCCGGCACCTGTGTAGTTTTGGCCAATGGGAGGAGTGCCCTTTGGTTTTGGGCTCCCTGTTGCACTAGCGCTTTTTTGGAACAGGCTGCGGACTCTTGTGATGTTGCTCTTGGGGCTCATACTTGACGCTGCGGTGGTAGAGGGCGTGAGAGGCTGTTTGCGTAGGAAATCGGTTCGCATGTCGTTGTTGTTGGTCAATGGTTGAGGGTCAGAGATATTGCCAAAGGAAGACCCCGAATTGCGCCGAGCGGCTTTGTTTCGCCGGCGAGCTCCCAGGAGACAGACACTTGCGACTGTTATAAGAACACCCGCTAATAGCCCTGGGAAAAAACCGGCGAGGACAGCAGCGACAGGAAAGTCATCGCAGCTTTGAGTCACTGGGATAGCGGAGTTGGTTGAGCTAGGCGTGGATTGTGAAGCTGGCGTAGGCGATGTGGTTGGACTCGAAGAAGAACTAGGAGAAGACGACGAGGAAGAAGCTGGCGTTGATGTTGGTGTTGGTGTGGCAGATGTGCGTGAAGATGAAGGGGTCACTGGTGGTTTTGACTGATCGGAGTCCTTGACACAGTTATTCGAACCATTGCAACTGTATCCAAATGGACAACATTGGGTTCCACATTTGGTGAGCGTTCCCGTCAGGGCGGTCGTTTTCACGGCATTCTCTGGAAATTGAGCAGCGTTTTGTAATGACAGATCGCATGGTATAGGCTGTATTGTCGAGCAAGAGGTTCCTTTTGGACAACACAGAACTGTAGTATTTCCTGCAAGTACTATGCAGGTTAAGTCGGGTCCACAACAGAAGTTATCTGGAAGTCCAGACTGAGGGCATATTGACAAAGAATCCAAACCGCACGTCGACTGCCTTTCAAAAAGAAGTGGTAGCACCGAGGTCGCATTTGTGATGTAGACAGATGTAAGTAGCAGAGGTACAAGTTGTTGAAAACACCTCATCTTGAGATCTAGTTGACAATTATGAAATAAGTCACAGCTTGAAGATGGAACCAGAGCGCGCAGATAATGGGTGGACGGTTCTTCACTGTTTGACTTGTGACCTTTTGGTATAAGGTTGATTGATTTTTAACAAAGAGACATATTTAGAAAATCAGACAAAGCGCAGCAATAATTTCGAGATTTTTCGAAAGAAGGAAGAATCGGCCAACAAAATGGCCCATACCATACTAATATGGGCACCAAACTCACGATCGAAGACTTCTTTGTCCCATGCCACTCCGTCATAGATTTCTTCGCGGTAAGAGCTCTTTCATCGCGTGTCTGAAGCTGTCTTCGAATGGCTTCGCATGTCTAGAATAGATTTCGGCAAGCGGCTCGAGGAGTCAACACAATCATAGGCCCGTAGGCCATGTTTGCGACCGTTGCTAGCAGGTGAGGCAGTGCTGTCTCTAAAGTGTCTTAACGCTGGAGATTGAGAGGTTAGCAAGCGCTGGGAAGTTTGGCGATGCGCTGGGCGGTTGTTTGGTTGGAGAGTGAAACGAATACAAATATAATCTCCGATTGGCTCCAGATGATTCAAAGGCTTCACGGTCTGTAATTGGTCGCAAAAATAATAGAAGGAAAGCCAATTGAATAATCCTAGAAGAACCTGAGCTGGTCAGGTGAGAGTGACTTTTTGACATCCAGGGTACTTGGTGACTTCTGGCCATCTTGCTGCCCGAAATGCGCCTCACTTTAGCGGTGAGAAGAAAAAGAAACCGTTTCTGTCAGTATCATGCTTGCGTCCCTGGAGCACCATTGCCACCTGCCTTTCCACATCATGTCCGGGTTCTCGGTTCACGGGCTGTTCACTGTCATGATCACGGCAGCATGTGCGGTGAAGAGAAAGGAGTCACCTGGTTCTGTGCTCCCTAGACCTTGACCAGCCTGGTGAAGATTCTTGACCGCTTCAACCATTTCTCCCAGCCACCTCTTGCCACTGTTGCGACTTCGCTGCAGAAAACCCACCGATGGTCCCTGTGGTATACTTGCCCGTGCTTAATTAACCCGTGACACCTTGCTTCCATCTGTTCAGCTTGCAATGAACGCAAACACGCAAACACGCAGGAACCACGGCCCCCAAGAATCCTCCCGACAGTTACATACAGCAGAGCAGGGTGGTGGGCGCCGCGGGGCCGCGCGGATAAATTGCCCTGAAATATGCGCTGTTGGATGGTTCCACGGCAGGTGAGAGTGGCGATATACGCTGAAGGCCCATATACCACGCCACAATTGTAAGCTTTGTTGCCGCATCGAATGTTGAAGGTATTGAATTGGCAGTGGGTTTCCGTGATGAACCGATACGATGTGCAACAGAATAATGAAGTCAGGCTTCCGTAATGAAACTGATGTGATGCGCAACAAAATGAGTATCTCAGGCTTCCGTGATGAACCGATGCGATGTGCAACAGAGTAATCAAGTCGGAATCGGGGAAAAGTGAAGTGGTGTGGTTTAGAGGGCAAAGATGATTTTTTATGGAGATGCCCGGAGCAGGTAGGAAATTACCAGGTGGAATCAGAGCCTCTAGAGCATCGTGAACGTAGGTAGAAAGAACCAAGATGCTTCAATGCTAGTATAGAAGATAATTAAAAAGAAGTCACATATTTGGAACATCAAGCAGATTGAAAGTAAACTCAAGAAGTGATTTTGACAGTTGTAAATTAATATAACTAGGCTACGCAAATTGATCTGTGTCAAGAGCGCACCCAGAACTATCTAAAATCGGTCCTATTGGAGGGAGCAGCGCTCAACCTTCCTCATTCCATCATATGTCTCTCTTCTCAGAGTCCTCGAGATCACTTTTCTTCAACTTCCATAGAACGTAATCTTGTACCTTGAGACCAGCCTTTAAAGCCCGTCTAGGGAGTGTATCCCTAACCCTTTGTCCCATCCATGCCCGCCCAAACGCCGTTACCATGGGTATGCCCAAATCCCTCGCTAAATAAAACTGTGTGTTCAACATAGGAAACTCTCGTGATTGTCATCATCTTCTGATGTGTTCCTCCTCCCAAGGATCCCTTGATCCTATCCTCTCATGAGGCTTAGCCATTAAACCCGTGCCCAACCCATCCCAATGCTTTGCAGCTATCTTCTATTAACCCCTATCATTTAATCCATCGTCGCTGGGACTCTGTCGTGGCCGATCGACGCCCATGTAGGAAGTGAAAGCTATGGCTCCATGCCATTGGCTATGTTGTCTGAAGTTTGAAAGTCCTTTAAACCGGTCAAAGGCTCCAAGCTGGGTCTTCTAGATCAACAAGAAATCCCAGCCCTTCATTTGCATAACATCTCTCCAGGAAACGTAATGTGCTTCACCTCCTCCAGGGCTGTATTGGCCATCAACATGATTCCAGACCTCTCTCAATAGACAGGCCACACGACCAAAACTACCGACATCGGCAAGATCTCCAAGACTCATAAGGCGCTCATCAAAGAAAGCACGGAATGTGGATCCAGCAGTGCTGACAGAGCCGCCGATAAGATACACCCAAACCAGGCTTCGATCATAACCCATTTGTCCTGATGGGATGAATTCAAGAACCTGGGTAAGCTTCTCAACGAGGCCGACACAGCTGGCTTGGCTGGGAGCAAATCCAGGAACAAGACTGCAGAGGTAGATGCGAGCAGCTAAGCGGAAAGCCGCAGTCATGTTCTTGCTCAGTTGCTTTGGGCTTAGAACACCATTGACATTGAACGGAATCTTGGGACCACACTCTCCAAGTTCAGTCAACCCAATCTGATCTCCTAGAGCGTGAACGTGTTGGCACAGCTGGATGTCATCCATGCCATCTTTCTTCAGTGCTTCTAAGCAGGCGATCTCAGAGATCAGATACATAACGCGGTCTTCACAACCCATTAGCTCGCGGAGCCCAAGGGAGGAGTTTGTTGCAGAAAGGTGCTTCTCCCGGTATGTATGAGCGAATGTTGGAGCACGGCCCTGAATTGTAGATCCAAGAATATCGATCCACGAAGTAAGCGTCATGTTGAAAGACTTGAGGTCATGTGATTCTGTAACTAGCCGGCTCAGCTCGAGCTTTTGCACAAGCGAGATGGCGGCTTGGAAATGTTGGTGCCATGGAATATCTGGCAGGGAGTCGTCGAAACGACCAACCGAGCACTGGAAGAATATCATGCCCAAAGTCGCCTCCAATATTGCCGAGTGATCTGTGTCGCGATTGAGTGCTTCACAGAGCTCGGATATTGTTGCATAGCGGTGGCGCATGATGTCGTTGTCGATTTGGTCCCCCTGGATGTTCATGGTGGCTTTGAAGTGCTGCGCCGAGATGCTCAAACAGCAGTGCAAGTAGCACTTGTTGCTTTGGAGAGCAGGTAGCACATAGTCAGATCTAGCCGAGCCATGTTGATTGGTCTCGAGAATTGGGAAAACAGTGGGTAGGACGTCTGAGATGAAGTGATCGAGAAGTCTCTGGTCACCCTCATCTAGCTCGATAGCAACTTGTCGAACTGTCTCAGGTGGGCCATGCGAGAAATCAAATAGGTTCATGTTAAGTGTCTCCTCTGCCATTGACTCTCGTCTGTCAGCATATTGTTCATCCCAATCATCTGTGACTGGGTAAGATGGGAGCATGGCTTCGGGAGGTGGTGGTGGGTGGAACGTGCTGAATGTCGATATCGTTGATTCGCGGCGAGTGGGGACATCGTTAACAAACATTTGTCTTTCCGTCTTTACATCGATTTCGTATGGTGAGAACTCAGGATACATAGAAGCGTATTGAGAGTGAGACGAATGCATTTGCGCGTTGTAAGCAGTGTAGTCTGCAATTGCGGGTCCCTGATTGAAGTCGTAGAGTGATAGCTGAGAGTCAATCGAAGCTGATCTTGTTCTATCGAGTGAATCGGAGAAAGTGGCAGAAGTAGGCAGGGAATAAGAAAGTCCGGGTGGTGTTTCTGAGCCAGGAGTCATGACCTGTGTGTTGGTGGTTGTGGTGGTGGTGGTGGTCTTCTCATTAAGCTTCTTCCGCTTGATGATCGTCTTGATGTTATCCTTTTGTAGTCGACGTTGATCGTTGTTACTCCACCACATTGGTCTTTTGTATTCACATCGCAGACCAAGATGTTTGCATGCAGTGCATGAGGGCGAGCCCTCATCACACTTCTTTCTTCTTAGTCTACATGTGTAGCAACCTTTGAGTTCAAAGTTAGCTTCCGAGTCTGGGGTCAAGCGAACAAGTCGACAACGACGAAGATGGAGTAGTTGAACAAGTGGATAGTGAACGAACCTGTCCGTGATCTTCTGTGCATTTGCATCTTCGATTTAGCAGCATTTGCATTGCTAGCTTTAGAAGCAGACTTTGGCTTTGATTGAGCAACTGCCATGGCAACGTTTGGTCGGCTCATTGACTGAGAATTGGGGGGTTGTGTTGACATTTGTACCTCGCAGGCAAATAGTGGGGGCAGGGTGACTCGGCTGAGTGGATTCGAGTAGGTAAAGAGGTGACTGGGGTGAACGGAGTTGGAGTTGATAATTGGCGAGACCAGGGGAGTGATTAATATTAATGAGTGTCGGGTCAAAGCAAGTCCAGCTTGCCTGATCAATGATATGAAGAAGACAAGAGGAGATGTTGAACGGCGACGGGAAAGGAGGCACACTGAGATGATGTTCAACTTTCGTAATGTGAAGTATCGAACTGACTGCTGGATGAACTATATACTATATACAAGTCATCTTGAAGATGCAGCGAATATGGTCGGTTCTATTCTTGGATATCGAATGAGCAGATACTATTCCGGCCCAGATTCGCGCCTATGAGTGCATGCACACGTGCGGCTAGGCGTTCATAATGGAGGAGAGCCAAGTTGAGAGGGTCGACGTCCTCCTCCGGGGCCAAAATGACGAGTGCTGGTTGGATCCAATTCGGGTACAATACCATATGAGCAACCACACAGGATGAGGGCCCGCCAATGACAGCGCGCAATATATGTGGCTATCCAGTCAGAATGCGAGAAGATGTTGTGGGTTCTATTTTGACGAGGCGCCTCCTGCAGCCTTTTGCCCAACCGCTGGCTAAAGCCAACATCTTACATCCTTGAACTGCTGTACTACCCAACATGGACTGATAGGGGTGATCCTACTAGCGTCAACGATACCAATATCTGGACGATCGCGGCGAGGAATCGGCTGCCGGCGCTCCTCCTTGTCTTTCCCTCCCGCAGGGTCCCCCGTCGCTGGTCCATGCTTTCTGCAGGACACCCAGCTGCAGCGCGGTGGAGCAGCAGAGCAATTCAGAGCTTCCCCTGCTCGCCGGAATCGCATATCCTCACAGACCGTTCTTGATGAGCTGCAGAAGCTTCCTTGAGCTTCGCCTGCGTCATGTCTGTGCAGGACACAACAATCTCTTTGTTTTCAGCATAGTCGGGATATGGCCACTTGGCCCCCCAACCTCATGGCGATCTGCCGTCTGAACTGTTAGTGTACTGTACATACTGCATAATGTCCAAACAAGGGTCGGTTAACTTTCCCTTCGTAAGACACATCGAGGAAGGTAGCCCCTAATTTGCGCACAGCGTATCCAGGTTGTCGTGAAGGCTCAACCTGGGATCTTGGCCCCTCGCAAGTAATGAATGGCAGGTTCAACTAAGCATCCATCCAAACATCTAGGCATAAACCGACTCTGGCGGTGAAGGCTCGTGACTCGTCGCACGCCCAAATTCCGAAGTTGCTCTTCATTCCTCGAGATTCCGATGCCCGAATGGCCGTCGAATCGTGTACCCTTAAACAGCGGTCAGGCTCGGATTGGCCACTAGACGGACCACTCACACGGCGTCGACAGGACGTGAGACAAGGGACGTGATAGCCATGTTGCTCAGATTCCACAGAGAGGACGACTGGCAAAGATCAGGAGGCTGGCAGCCCTTCGCTTGGTCGAAGAGAGTGGCAGAGAAAGACCGAAGGATACGGAGTACGGTACCAGAGTAGTAAGTGGCATCCGCGTGATATGGCTGCGAGTGGTTGCCAGCTGTTGACGTTGTGTGTGTCGTTGCATTAGCCTCTATCTTGATGCACGCCGGCAGCCAACCGTCGCAATATGAGCTAGGATCGCACAGAGACACCATGCCTGGGCAGCAGGGTGCGTGCGGACCAGCACTCCATTGCTCCATTATTCCCTGCACAGCGTCCAGCCATTTGCGGGGTGAGGGATGAGAAGCAGCGCTGCCATCCCCGGTCCAGCCCATCTTTGCATTATCGATTGATAAGATGTTGATATCATCTCGGCCACCAGGTACCGTGTTGTACCGTACCGTATGGTGCAGTACTGTACAGACAGTGCTCCAGGGAAAGGAAAGGGCCACGATTGCGTCGACGGTGGTACTATGCCCTGAGATCATATTGGTCGCGGTGTCTGCTGATAATACGAGCCCATCTGGTGCCAGCCATGCCCGGTTGAGCAGGTCAGTTGGAGTAAGATCAAAGTAATACTACCCGCGCACGTCAAGAGGAGCCCCCCGCCTGGTAACTAACGGGCCACTTTGCAGGAGCCAGTGACTTGACAAGTGCGTTTCCCTTCTGCTAGCTCTCTGTCTTTCCCATGTCTCTTTCTATCTCATGTCCCTATCTGGTTCTCCACTCGGACTTTCTTCGCGATCAACACCACGGAACAACTGCTTGGTACTTTTAGTGTAGACAATCAATACAATTAAGCGAGGTTGACCTTTCTATTGTATGGATGTAGTTGGTACTGCACTGCACGGTAGTAGGTAGTATTTACTTACTGCAATGTACTGCACTGTCAATCCAAGGGGGGTCCCTCGTCTCCCCGTCCCCCGGCCGTGACCCTAGTAGATCACTCCCCCCACCCCCGGTTCGCTTCTTTCTCGTCAGCAAAAACGCTTTGGCCATGTTTCTTTTTAAAGATACTTAATAAATCCAAATGCGGACTC
>Ga0247810_10000788_pt1 | contig 26126 bp, 21 predicted proteins | sample UWRJL119311C1_FD_179918 | JGI IMG/M metagenome (GOLD analysis project Ga0247810, IMG submission 179918) | Plant litter microbial communities from Arlington Agricultural Research Station in Wisconsin, United States - UWRJ-L119-311C-1 | ecosystem: Environmental > Terrestrial > Plant litter >... | reverse complement strand
CTGACAAGTACGCCGGAAATATGTTTCTTATTTTCGTCCACCACAAAACCTTCCCATCGCTGTGCAAAACCAAGCAGGGGAAAAAGAAAACCTAATGAGAGCAACAGGATCTGCTTCATTCCGTGTAAGGTTTTAGCCATGTTCTGTGCTCCAAAGAATACTTTTCGCGCATTAAATCTGTGTTTCTCCCGATCAGAAGCTGGTGTGGTCTGCCATTAAGGGTGACATACACTTCGGCTTCTACTGCGGGATCGTGCAAATGTACCTGTTGTTTGCCGTAAACGAGCAGCGTGTCGTGAAATTGTTTACCGAGAAACTGGCCGTATTGCAGGATCATATCGGGTTGTGTAGACATTTCTTTTTCCTGGGCAGGAGTGAGGTAATCGCGGTTGCTGATCACTATGCTGCCTTTCGATTTCCGGTCTACGATATAAAAAGTCGCATAGCCGTCCTTGTCCATCAGCATAACGCGCCAGGAGAACCGGAACCCCTCTTCGGTCCAGAAAAGGTCGCCCGGGTAAACGAGGTAACGCATCGGGATAGTCAACTGAACGATGAGGTAAATTCCTAAAAGTGTGCTAATCAGCTTCCGTTTCCCGGTTTTAAAGGCTATTGGAGCGAAGGGCTCCCAGTTCGTTAGTTTTTTGATGCCGCTAAGCCATTTTTCGTGGAAAGCTGCCGGAAAGAAGATCAGGGCGGAAAAGATCATCACCCAAGGGAAAACGCCGATAGGGAAGAGCAGCCAGGTGATCAGGTGGAAAACGATCACGAAGAAATAAGCATAAGGCCGCGTTTTCCGGTAGCTCAGAAAAAAGGGAACCGTGAGGTCGTAAAAGCATCCGAACCAGCTGAAAACATAAGCCAGCCATTTCGTGGCGAAAAGATCACCGAGAACGGGCATATCGCGAAAAGTCTGGAGCCATGTCCGCAGCGGTTGGGCCTCGATCAGCCAGTCTGAATTCAGCTTGGCAATTCCGGCGAAGAAATAAACGATCCCAAGCTGGACCTGCAGCAGCATTACTGTCCATGCGGGAATTTCGGATCTTCTCAGCGAAGGATCGCGTTTTGCATCAAGGGAGAAATCGGCATTTGCCGGCAGCCAGCACATCAGGAAAGCTACCAGGCTCACGAAATAATAATGATTGAGGTAATTCGTTTTGTCCAGCAGCTCGACGTAAGTGAATCCCAGGAAAAAGAGAATGGCTGAAAAACGATACCGGTAGCCAATTATGATCCCAACGGAAGCAACGGCCATTAGAATAAAAGGCAGGTACATCCAGTTTCCGGGCAGCGGCTTTACCCATTCGAAGCCATAATAGGTGAAAAAAAACTTCGGGCGGATGTAAAGATCATAGACCCATCCTTTCGACAGGAACCGAAGCGAGCCGAAAAGCATCAGCGCGCCGAAAATTAGTCTGAATGCAACAAGAGGGGCTGTCGAAACCCCTCTGTATAAATAAGATGTAAGCCTGCTGCTAATCGCCGTCATTGTCCTGGTAGGTGATCAGTACTCCGAAAGCCGACGACATATCCGTTTTGATGTAAACAACGGTGCCATGCATGTAGGAATAATAATCCTGCAATGTCTGCGGACTGGTAGTGAGTACGTTTTCAATCGTTCCGGTCCATGAAGCTGGTTGCGAAGCGATAGAAGCCAGTCTTGAATCGATGGTGGAAGCGAGGTCAGAACGTTCCAGTGCTACAAGGTAATCGTCGAAACCCGTTCCGGATGTGCCGCTAAAGGAATTCCCCATGAAAACGGCGTGCATTCCATTGGTATTTGCCTGTAATAATTTCTTTCCAAGTCCGGAACGTCGCGCTTCGAAGTAATGAGGAAGGACAACTCCAAGTGTTGCTTTACCGATCGGAACGCCTATTTTGAATGCTTTTGCGCTTTCGTAATCTTTGGAAAAGGCATTTACCAGTACCGAAAATGAGCTGGTAGCAGCAGTTCCGGTTCCAGCTATGAACGTAGCTTTGTAAGCCGGCCATCCGTTCACAACCTGGTCGGTTTCGTTTTTCATTTTTGCTATCACGTCGCCAACGTAAGTTCGACGGGCAGCCGAAGTAACAAGCTTGTTGTAAGCATCGTCTCCGTAAAAAAGAAAATCGAGTGCGTCGAAACCTACCGCGTCAATATTCGGCATGGTGGTAAGATCGTAGCTTCCGCTGGTGACATTGGCTTCGATCTGTGTTGTATCTGCCGGAAAAGTTCCGAGAGCGGCGTTAAACCCGATTGCCATAGCCGGGCCAACCTCCAGGAATTTTACTTTTTGAAAGCTCAGGCTTGCATCTTCCCAGTCAGATTTCAGCACAGCATAATTAGCGGTCGACTGGTCCGCTGCAAAAGCCATCCAGGAAGTACTCAGCGCATTCACGTTCAGCTGCAGCTCCGAATAGCCGGGAGTGATATAATTATCTGCAAGATTCTGTAAGATGGCTTCTTTCTTGAATTCTTCCGGATCTTCTTCCTTGTTCTTTTTACACTGCGTAGCCGTAAGAGAAACGGCAGCGATGGAAAAGAGGACGAAATAACGCGATGCTTTCATAGTTTTTATCGTATTTCAGGCTGACCTGATGCAAAGGCAATTTCGCCGGAATTTCCGCCTTGAATTGCCTGCGGCAAAGGTAGATGGAGGATGATGGGGCTACAATACCGTAAAAAGGGTATTTTTGAAGTATGTCAGATCTCAGATACATCGTTGCGGACAGCGGGGGAACATCCACCGGCTGGGCGTTTTGTTTTGACGACGGAACAGTGAAGTACCGCGATATACAAAGCATGCACCCCAAATACCTGCTCGAATGGAGTCAGGAAAAGCTCGCCCGGCTGAGGAAGTTTCTGCCGGATGTAATAGGCGTTCCGCTGTACTTCTATGGCTCCGGCTGTACGGATGAGACAACTGCCGGGCGTGTACAGGAAGTGCTGGTAAGAACCGGTTTTGCGGAAGTTTCCGTTTTCCCGGACACACTGGGAGCTTGCAGAGCCTGCTGCGGGAACGATCCCGGTTCTGTTGCTATTCTCGGAACGGGCTCCGTTTTGCTGGAATACGATGGAGAAACAATTGTGAAAAGAACCGGAGGCTGGGGAAGCCTGATCGGTGATGAAGGAAGCGGCTTTCACTTCGGGAAACTCTTGGTTCAGGAATACCTTTCAGGCGGCAGTTTGTTATCGCCCGAAACGCACGATCAGCTGGCTTCCGTTATCGGAACAAAAGAGGAAGTGCTGGGGCGCTTATCACGGTCTGATGTACAGCAATGGATCGCAGATCTGGGAAATAAAACGGCCAATCTGGACCTGGAGGAAATTCACCGGAAGAATTTAACACAGTTTATGAGCGTTCATTTCCGGGACAATAAACTTGTTAATGGCCAGCTTCATACTGTCGGATCTTATGGGTTTCACCAGCGGGAATTGCTGAATGAACTGCTCCGGAAAGAAGGCCTGGTGTACGGTAATAATTATCAGAGTCCGCTTTCGGAACTGGTGAAATATCATAGTTTGAACGAAGCGATTAAGACTTCTGACAGATGAATCGAAATTGCTTTTGCCTGACAAATAGATCGTTGGTCGAAAAAACGATCTGTTTCGTAGAAAAGTAGCTTGGAGTTTAAAAAATAATTCACACCTTGCGCTAGAGAAAGTGAAGAATGGACGGTTTACGTATTGAAGCAACAGCGCACACTCCTGTAGTGAATTTGGATCCGAACACCGGAGTGATGGAAATCAAAGGGCGTTCTATTCCGGATGATCCGGAGGCTTTTTGGGGAGTAATTCTCGACTGGTTCGACGCATATATGCGTGATCCTAAACCGGAGACGCTCGTTAAGATCGACCTGGAATATTTCAACATCACTTCATCCAAGCGCATTTTATTCCTTTTATACAAGCTCAATGAGCTGGTAGATAACGGTCTGAAAGCACAGGTAGAATGGTATTACCGCAAATCCGACGAAGATATGTACGAGGTCGGGCAGGATTATGCCTTTATGGTTCGCGTTCCTTTCGACTTCAAAGAATATTCCGATACGGACTTCGCCGTTGCTTAACTGCCATTGCTAATTTGGATAATCCGGGCATTCAACATTAAAAATCCAACAATCTTACTATTTTTGTCTCAAACGTTTAACCGTGCGGGTAGTAGCAGACATTCCACATCCAAGGTATAAGATCCAGATCTTCCAGTACAATGCAAAGTACCTGGTTAAGATCGAGCTGGCTCAGTTCGAGCAGGTTTTTAAAATTCCCGAAGCAGATGTTTCCGGCCTGGAGGAAGTGAAGCGCATGGTAACGGAAGACTTACTGAAAAATTCACTGGAGCGCTTTATCACCATGAGATCAGATTGGGAAGCAGCATTCCGCAACAAATAAATCAACTATGAAATTTTTGTACATCACATTTTTAGGACTTGCACTTTCCGCATCGATCGCGGCCTGTTCGGAGAATAAGAAAAAAGACGAGGTAAAAGAGCCGAACGTTCCCACAGTAGATGCCGGAAGCCTGAAAATAGCTTTTTACAATTCTGATACCCTTTCAAAACACTACACTTACCTGGTCGAGCAGGATTCCCTGATGAAGATCAAACAAACGAAGTTCGAAAAAGAGCTCATGGCACGCCAGGGAGCTATGGAAGACCTGGCGCGTCGTATGGAAAATCACCAGCGTAATATGACTGCTTCGGCCGCAGAGCTGCAGCAAATGCAGAATACGCTTCAGCGCAAACAGCAGGACGCACAGATCTACCAGCAGAACGAAGGTACAAAGCTTCAGAACGAAGCTTCGGAGATCCAGACGGTTCTCGCTAAGCGCATGGAAGAGACGAGCGCTCTTTACTGCAAGAAATACGGAATCGATATCCTGCTTGTTCACGGCGTGGGTGGACAATTCGCTTACATCAAGCCGGCAATGGACGTAACAGAATCATTCATCGATTTCCTGAATGCCGAGCAGGATAAGATTAACAAGGACATGGGGAAATAATATGTTTATCGCCCAGCAGAAAAAAACCGAGAATATTGCCGAGTACATGCTCTACATGTACCAGGTCGAAGACGTGATTCGCTCCTACGACCTGGACCTGGACCGTATCATCAATGAATTTGTTCGTCCCCAGCTTCCCGATGCTTCGTTCCTGGAGCAGTACAGGGAATGGTACCAGGGCCTGATCAACGAAATGCGTTCCGAGCGGATCGTAGAAAGCGGTCACCTCATGCAGCTGAAGGAAATACTCGTAGAGCTTTCTTACCTGCACAATTCACTGCTGAACGTACTGAACGACGAGAAATACAAAACACTCTACGAAGCGGCAATTCCGCATATCGACGATTTCAGGGAACATTCCAATTTAAAAGACAAGAATTACATTGAGATCTGTTTTCACGCGCTTTACATGAAGCTGCTGTTGCGGTTGCAGAAACGCGATATCAGCCAGGAAACAGAAGAATCGTTCGATTCCATGCGTATTTTGCTGGCTTACCTTTCCCGCGCTTACCACCAGATGAAAAACGGCGACGGACAGTACTGGAATAATTAAGGGAATTATCAATTAGAAATTATCAAGGGATTCTTCCGGATCTTAACCTTGATAATTGCCTCATTCATACTTGATAATTTTCTACATTAGCCTGGATCAAACTACTTGTTTATGAAAAGACTCTGCTTTCTTTTTGCTTTTGCAGCTTTCGGTGCCAGTGCGCAAAACGTGCTGTTCATCGACGACAACGATAACATTACGGACAATTCGGATACGATGGTTGCGACACTCGTACTAACGGATTACGCCGATTTCGATTACTGGAATGTAGCCGATTCATCAGCTACTCCCGGTTCGGATTTTCTCGAAGAATACGACGTGGTGATCTGGTACGCTTCTACTGACGGCTTCGAGCTCGGATTCTGGAATGCCGGTGAAGAAGGTGATTCCGAATTGCTGACCTATGTTACCGGCGGCGGACGACTGTGGGTTGTCGGGGCCGATATTTTGTATGCACAGTATGCTTCCGTTGGAACGGCTTTCGAAGCAGGCGATTTCGTTTACGATTACATGGGACTGGAATCTTACGACAGTCAGTCGTATGGAAACGACGGAAATCTCGGGGTGGCGGAACTGGATAAAGTCTCGGGAATGCCGGGTTATCTTCCTTCAGATCTTGCCTGGATCTTTCCAACAGCTTGGTGGGTAGACGCCGTGACTCCGCTCGGATCTTCTTCTGTTATGTATGAAATGGGACCTGCGGGCTATACGCTGGCCGGTGGTATTTCCATGACGCATTACCGCACTTCGACAACTAATGTAATGAGCTCTTTCTTTGATCCGGCACTGATCGATACACGTCCGCACAGGATTGAATTCCTGGAGAAATCTATTTTCTACCTGCTGCAGGATCCTGCCCTGGGAATTGCAGAAACCAGTACCGCTCCGTTTTCCGTTTATCCGAATCCGGCAAAAGAGCAGCTTTGTCTTTCGGTAAGCGAACAGTATGACGGCCAGCAATGGGAATTATTCTCAGCCGAAGGAGTGAGCGTTTCAAAAGGAATACTTGAAAACGGAAAAGCCTCCCTGGCAATTTCATCGCTTGCTCCCGGAATGTATTTCGTGAAGATCGCCGGGCTGGAAGGTGCAGCGAAAGTAGTGAAGGAGTGATGTAACACTGTCCAAAAAGACGCAAAGGTCACAGAGATTTTTATTGGATGCGCTGTGTATTTTGAGAGCGCTAAGTAATGAGTTAGGGCTGTTTTTTTTCATCATCCGACAGGAAAAGCGATTAAAAGGCACAAAATAAAATCCACGGAATTCACAACAGTAAATCATCCGCTAACGGTCGATTTGTGGCTATCTACTTGCAAGTTCTTTTAAACTTCTGCACAGCAAAGTTTTGTTTGTGCCTTTTGTGGTTAAACAGTATAAGTCAAATGACGTATTGCCGGTTGATCGCCCTGTACATACTTTTGGAGTAAATAACTTACTATGTACAAGAGCGCACTTACATTTTTATTCTTCCTGGTCATCGGTACCGGATATTCCCAGTCGGAACGCTATGTTTCCTATTCCAATACCAAAGAAAACGCTTTGTTGTTCGATCAGAAGGATCCTTTTGGCTTCTACCAGGTCGTTCAGAAAATATTTACCCGCTTTTCTGTTGAGGTAGGCTTTCAGGGCATTCACTATTCAGAAATGCCGGGAGTACTGAAAGCGATGAAAAAGCCCTGGTATGAAATTCCGGGGATGAACATGAGGCTGGGCGGGTATTCGACTGTTCCCCTGTCCAATATTTCTGGTGGGGACAGCCTCATAGAACTTTCCGATGGTTCAGCACAGTACGTCTATCCTGCTCCCGATAGCATCTTTTTTAGCACAATCGATTACGATGAAGTCGTCTTTCGTGAAGTGGAAGAATTGGATGCCGAAACTGGGAAACTTGTATTCAGGCCGCGACGCATGTATTTCCTGAAGCGCTTTCCGTCGATGAAACATTCGGTGGTGATGGCTTCTGTGGATTTCGATATGTTCTACCGCGGAGACATGAACCTGATGGCGAAGATCGATGAGAAAACTGCCGCACAGCTTATTCCTTCAACCGAACAATTCCTGGCAGACTACGAACAACACTTTTCGACAACTGAAAAATACCCGCGCAGAGGCGAATTCATGATGATCTATGGCAACTGGAGCGCCGATCCGATGGGTTTTTTCAGTCTCAATCATCTTTCTTACCTCGATATGTACAGGAAAGAGAAGAACAAGCGCGATTACAGTTATGTATTGCGTGAAGGCGCTAAAAATCCGCTGCTGGTGATCGAGGTGCAGGAGGAAAGATCGACTTTGCAGAATGTTAATTACGAAGACAGCATGTATGTGAACGATCAGGGAGAAACAGTTGTAGCCGAAGCCGTGTACATCGATACTTTGTTCTATGTGAAGAAAGGCTTCACTGAACTATACGAATCGTGGACATTCGAGTACGAGCCCGAAACAAAAAGCTGGCAGAAGACCGATCCCGGGATTGTGGCAACGATGCGCGTGATTCCGTCCGAGCTGCCCATGGTCGTTTATTCCGAAAGGAAATTCGATCGTAGCTATATCGAATCCGATTTCGATGATCTCACATCCTTCAACCGCTATGATTACAACGTGAAGAACAATCCGCTGCAAGCTTACCTGGGGCAACTGGAAAATGGCGGATTCGATTATTTCGACTGGGAAGCAGCGCTTTATGATCACAAGCTTTCTTATAAGAAAGTAAAGAATCCGGAAGGAGAGTAGAACCTTCGCCAGGGATTCTCTTAAAAAGCCCGCCTGAAAGTCTGAACAATAAAACGAATGATCAGGCAGAGCTCTTTCGGAATAAATCGAATAAAAGCAAAGCTGAGAATGTGATCGCAGCAGTCGGTGAACAGCAGCAACATATCCGCCAGGCAACCGAATGTGGAACGGGTCGTGAATGGTTTCAAGGTATGAGTCTTTAGATCCCGCAACGATGAGTTCGCTGCGGGATTAATTGCGTTAACTGCAGCCGTTCCGGTCAGAAATCGGTACTGTCGGCTGTAGGGCCAAAGCTCTGCGGAACCGGGATATCGAGCAGACGGAAATAAACGCCAAGCTGCGCCCTATGGTGCACCAGCTGATTGTAAGCCATTCGGATCACTTCTTCTTTCGTCCTTGTTGAATAGATCACGTCGCCGTTTCTGAGCGTCCAGTTCTCACCGAGAGTTGCTTCGTCTGCTTTCATCAGGTCGGAATGTCCTTTTTCGAAGCTTTTTTCGAAATAGCCCATCAGGTCGGCCGGAGTTTCGATCGGCTCATTAACGTAAGGATTGGCAGCGAAATCAAGCTCATCTGTTGTAACGGCCAGACTTGCCCAGCCGGGAAGCTCTGCAACGTGGGCTGCCAGGCGGACCATCGGCATGCTTTTTTCGTGCGGCTGCCAGCTGAATTTGTCCTGCGGAACCAGTTTGAGGAATTCTTTGGTAATGAGCGCCTGCTCTTCCATTTCTTTTACGAGTGTTGCAATCATTGACATAACGTATTGTTTTAAAGATTATGCAGCAAAGAAACAGGGAGTGAGTGACAACCCTATGGCAGTGTTAAAATGAAGTTGAACATTTAGTGGGCTGAGCTGGAGAAAATGTGACTAGAGTTCTTCCCGGCATAAAAATGTAAGTTGTACAAATGGTAATAAGCTATTTAGGAACACTTCTGGAATTTAATAGGAAGATGTTCAATGCTCGGAACGTTTTATAAAAAGTGTTAATCGGCCTTTCAACCCGCGAATTTAATTTGAGCTAATATGCCGGTTTACAGCTGCTTAATTTTTTTTCACAGTGAATTATGTAACGCCGGCCGCAAATCATGTAACACAAAAAGTGCATGCAGTACTGATTTTTACAGGTATGTATAATACGCTCTTTCAAAACACCCGGGTAAGTTCCGGATTAATTAAGCTCTCCATGAAGATCAAAGATACTAAGGTAATGCGCGGGCCTAATTACTGGTCTGATAAACGTCACAAGCTCATCGTAATGAAGCTGGACCTCCAATTGAACGATCATTTTTCCGCTGAAGAGACGGAACGTTTCCAGTCGCACCTGCATCAGCTGCTCCCGGAACTGGCGTCCATGGGATTTGAAAGTCTTGAAACTTCGGCTCCTGCGCAGAAGACGGAACACGTAGTCTGCCAGGCGATCGTCAACACCGCTCTTCACCTGCAGCAGCTTGCAGGAATGAGCTGCATTCACGGAGATGCTTACCTGTTGCAAACGGGAGAGTACAAGATCGTTTTCGATTACATTTCGGAGAAAGCAGGAAAACTGGCTGCAACAGCGGCTGTTCAACTGGCAGAAGCATCATTAAACCAGCAGTCTTTCGATGTAAATGAAACTATAGCAAAGCTGAAAGCCATCCTCCGGAATGAAGCTTTTGGTCCGAGCACCCAATCCATTATAGATGAAGCTTCGAAAAGAGGTATTCCATTCACCAGGTTGAATGAAGATTCACTCGTTCAGCTGGGCTACGGACAAAATCAGCAGTTGTTGCGCGCTACCGTCGTAGGAACAACCCGAAGCCTGGCCGTTGATATTGCAGGCTGTAAATGGACAACAAAAAAGCTCCTTCAGAAAAACGGTATTCCTGTTCCGAAAGGCGTTATTATAGACGATGCGTCGGAGGTGGAAGCAGCCATCAGTGAAGTGGGCTTTCCCGTTGTCGTAAAACCGATCGATGGAAATCACGGGCGTGGAATTACAACAAACATTACATCACAGGAAGAAGCAATAACGGCTTTCGGAGTTGCACAGCAGATCTCTGACAGTGTTATCGTTGAACAGTCAGTTTCGGGCGACGATTACCGCTTCCTGGTGATCAATTATAAGCTTATCGCCGTTGCAAAGCGCACTCCCGCCATGGTTACCGGCGACGCAAGATCTACGATAACACAGCTGATCGACCGCGTGAATGAGCACCCGAACCGTGGCGACGGGCACCGGCAGGTACTTACTAAGATCAAACTGGATCAGCACACCATTTCTTTACTGGAAGAAGCGGGAATGACGCCGGAAACGATCCTTCCGGAGGGATGTGAAGTGTTCCTGAAAAGAACGGCCAACCTTTCCACTGGAGGAACGGCAACCGATGTAACGGATCTTGTTCACCCTGATAACGTGTTTATGGCTGAGCGCATTGCCCGCCTGCTTCACCTGGATGTTTGCGGGATCGATCTGATGGCGCATGATGTGACCATTCCTGTTACGACGAAGAACTCGGCAGTTATAGAAGTAAATGCAGGACCAGGCTTCCGCATGCATACGCATCCTTCCGAAGGTCAGCCGAGAAATGTTGCCGAACCGGTAGTCGATATGCTGTTTCCCGAAAAGGCCAACGGACGCATTCCGGTTGTGGCTATAACGGGAACAAACGGGAAGACGACGACTACGCGACTCATGGCGCATTTAGCCAAGCATGCCGGATTTTCTGCCGGATACACGACAACGGAAGGTATTTACATCGATGGTCATGTTATCGTGAAAGGCGATTGCAGCGGACCGAAAAGCACAGAAATAGTGCTGGGCGATCCATCAGTCAATTTTGCTGTACTGGAATGCGCACGCGGAGGTATACTTCGTTCGGGACTTGCTTTTGACCAGTGTGATGTGAGCATTGTTACCAATGTGACCGAAGATCATCTCGGGCTGGGCGATATTCACACGATGGAAGAATATGCGCGGGTGAAGGAAGTCGTTGCACAAAGCACAGCCAAAGACGGATATGCTATTTTGAATGCCGACGACGATCTTGTTTACGCTATGAAAGAAAGGCTCTCTTGCAACGTAATACTGTTCAGTACTGATGGTTCCAATCAACGGATAGCCGACCACTGTGAAAGCGGGGAAATGGCGATCACGATCGAAGATGGCTGGTACGTGATCTGCGATGACAATAAGAAAACCAGGGTGATTGCCGTGAACGATATTCCACTTACCTATTCGGGAAGCGCGGAATTTATGGTGAAGAACATCCTTCCTGCCCTGGCTGCTTCGCTGGTATCCGGTTTTGGTATTACCACGATCCGCGAAGGCCTGCGTACCTTTGCTGCTTCTCCGGAAACGACTCCGGGCCGTATGAACCTGTTCGATTTCGGAGATTTCAGAATTATGCTCGACTATGCGCACAATGCGGCGGGATTTATTGAGATCGAAAAATACATGTCTACAGTGAGCGCCCGGAAGAAAGTGGGCATCATTGCAGCTACCGGGGACCGAAAGGAGGACGATATTATCAACCAGGGATATTATGCAGCGCGCATCTTCGACGAGATCATTATCCGGCATGATGCAGACGGACGCGGACGTACACCTGACCAGCTGACAGCCTTGCTCACGGAAGGAATTCACAGGGAAGATCCGCAAAAGCCTATAACGGTTATCACCAATGAAAAGGACGCCATCGGTTACGCGATCGACCAGGCTCAGCCGGACACGTTCATTTTTACCTGTGCGGACGATGTCTGGGAATCCATCGAGCTGATAGAAGAGCTTCACAGGAAGATACTGCACTGACAGCTGGCTTTTGGGTGAGATTGTGGGCAGTAACTGTAACCGTTCAGGGATAATTTGGTTATATTGAGCCTCCATCTTAGCCTTTATGAATCGTCTTTCCTGTTTTTTCATTCTTTTCGCATTTGCCTCCGCGGCCCAGATCTCCCGTCCTGTTCGCATAGATTCCATTCCCGCATTTTTTGAGAACGGTAAATGGCAGGTACAGAACAGTGATGCAGTCGTGAAGCTTATTAAGAAATATGAGAGGTCGACGGAAGTGAGCATTCAGCTGATTGCTTATACAGATACGGTCGGAACAGCAGATTACAACAAGGCCTTGGCAGATCTGAGGCTTAAAAGCGCGGAGAAACTGCTGAGTGCGTCCGCAATCACAGCCACTGAGAAAGTGAGTTTCGGAGAGCTGGAATCGGCAGCTGGGCTTTCGTCTTCCCGCCGGGTAGATATCCTGGTGTACATTCGGGAAGAGCAACAGCAGATTGTGGCTTCTCAGCCGGAATTACGGGAAGTAGAGCTGAACAAAATCAGTATTCTTGCCATCGAGTTCGAGAACGGGACCGATAATCTCCGGGATTATTCCTACAAAGAAATTGACAAGGTGTTTTTCGTGCTGCTCGATCACCCGGATTATAATATTGAGCTTCACGGCCATGTTTGCTGCGGACCCGGAACACCGCTTTCCCTCGCCAGGGCTATTCGTGTAAAAACAATTCTCATCAGGAAAGGAATCAGCGGCGATCGTATCGAAACCTTCGGACATGGAAATACGCAGCCCCTGAATGCCGACAAAACGGAAGCCGAGCAGAAAGTGAATCGCAGGGTGGAGGTGTTGTACAAAAAAGGGGACAGCGAAGTAGAGATAGAGGAGGAGTAAGTCCGAAGCAGATCTTCTTTTGGCGATAAAACTGTCTTTTTTAATAATCGACCGGCAGCTGGTATTCTCCCAGTCGAATGTGCTTGTCTTTCGTGAATGCTTTTTGCGTCAATGTCAGCTTTCCGATGCGGGAGATCTTGAAATCGCGGTATTCGCTTCGTTTGTGGCACCAGGCTATCATGTGCCAGTTAAAGGCGTAAAATACAAGGCCGATCGGTTCGATGGAACGGAAGCTCAGCTCCTCTTTGATATTCTTGTAATGCACTTCCAGCTGGAGCGCAGACGAAATCGCTTCCTGTATGGTAGAAAGGAAATCGAACTCCGGTGAAACCCTTCTCGGGACCTGGAGTTTGATCGATTCGCTCAGGTGTTCTATCTTTTCCTTCTGCGAGGTCTTAAGAACGGTCTTTACTTTTGTGAGCGCAGTGGCGAAATGAACTTGGGTTGTTTTGTCGGCAAACCCCGCAACAAGTGATTCCGACAGCAGCAAAGCATTGGCTTCTTCACTGGTAAACGCTACGGGCGAAAGAAAATAGCCCTGTACGACATAATACCCTTTGTGCGGCTCGAAGCTTACGGGAATTCCCGATTCGCCGAGCGCTTTCACATCGCGGTAAACGGTGCGAACGCTGATATCGAACTGCTCCGAGATCTTTTCTGCGGAAACGTATTTCTTCGACTGTAAAAGTGTCAGGATACCGAATAAACGATCTATCCGGTTCATTGTCCGGTTATTTTATCAGGAAATACTTTCCCCGGGTTTAGCAGGCTTTTCGGGTCGAATACCTGTTTGATCGCCCGCATGAGGTCGAGCTGAACTTCGGAGAATGCAATGTCCATATAAGAACGCTGAACAAGTCCTATTCCGTGTTCTCCCGAGATCGTTCCGCCGAGCCGGACAACTTCCGTAAACAATTCGCGGATGGCTTTCGGCAGCTCATTCGTCCAGGCATTGTCATCCAGGTCTCCGCGGAGAATATTGATGTGAAGGTTTCCATCTCCGGCATGCCCGTAGCAAACAGAATGAAATCCGTACTTCCTGCCTATTGTTTTCACCGCTATCAGTACTTCCGGCAAATGATACCTCGGCACGACGGTGTCTTCTTCTTTGTAAACAGAATGGCTTTTTACCGCTTCGCCTACTTTTCTGCGAAGCTTCCACAAGCTGTCTTTCTGAGCCTGGGATTCAGCAAAGAGTATTTCATCGATGTCGTATTGTACCAGCAATTCCATGATCTTTTCGCAATCCTGCAGCAGCACTTCCTGGTTAAAGCCGTCGAGCTCGATCAGTAAATGCGCTTCGTGGTCGTCTTTCAGGATATCGGGTGCATCATCGACGTATGGCAGCGTGAACAGGATCGCATCGCGTTCCATGAATTCCATTCCGCTCGGAATAATTCCTGCCATGAACAGCGTACTGACCGCTGCACAGGCTTCCGTGGCTTTGCGGAAAGGGACCAGCAGCAAAATATCCTGTGTGGGATGAGGTAAGAGACGCAGAACGATCTTTGTTACAACGGCCAGCGTTCCTTCACTCCCGACAATGAGCTGCGTGAGATTATAACCCGTGGCATTTTTGATAACATTTGCGCCGGTCCACATGATCTCGCCGTTCGGGAGCACGACTTCGAGGTTCAGCACATAATCTTTCGTAACACCGTATTTCACGGCTTTCGGTCCACCACTATTCTCAGCGATATTACCCCCGATGAAACAGGAACCTTTGCTCGCAGGATCGGGCGGATAGAACAATCCTTTTTCCTTCACGGCCTGCTGCAATGCTTCGGTCACGACTCCGGGCTCTGTGGTTACCTGGTGGTTTTCTTCGTCGATGTTCAGAATACGGTTCATGCGTTCCATACTCAGCAGCAATCCGCCGTGATTGGCAAGTGCGCCTCCGCTGAGCCCGGTGCGTGCGCCCGAAGGCGTAACGATTATGTTGTGCTCGTAACAGTAACGCAGGACCTGGCTCACTTCTTCTGTCGATTCGGGCTTAACCACAACAGCCGGGTAAAAAACAAAGTCTTCCGTATGATCCGAAGCGTAATGTTCCGTGACGGCATCTGCCGCAAAACAGCGGGAACCCAGCAATTGCCGGAAAAAGCTTAAGTCGTTCTCACTGATCGTTGCGCTCATGGGACTATTTTCTCCAAAAATAGTCAGATGGATGAAAACCGCGCAGGATTTATCCGGATTAGCACTCAGCATGAAAGAAAAAAGCCACCCTTCTTGCAAAGGATGGCTTCATTTCATCTGTCAAAGCTCTAAACTTCGACTACCGACTTCAGACTAAAGTCTAGTTGCCTTTGATCTCGAATTCTGTCCGGCGGTTTTGCTGGCGTCCGTCTTCGGTGCCGTTCGTTGCAACAGGTTTCGAAGCTCCATAACCTTTAGCAGTCATTCGACTGGCTGAGATGCCTTTATTCGTAAGATACGTTACGACCGCTTCGGCGCGCTGCTGTGAAAGTGTTTCATTGACAGTTGCGGATCCCGTGTTATCCGTGTGCCCGGAGATCTCGATCTTCAGGTTGGGAACGTCTTTCATCAGCTTAACCAGTCTTTCCAGCTCCGAGTTGGATTCCGGGCGCAATGTCGATTTGGAGTAATCGAAGAAAATATTGCGCAGAGCGATCTTGCTTCCGATAGCGATGTTTTTCAGCTCGATAACAGTATTCACAAGGTTGTCTCCCGATCCGGCGGGAATGTCGAAGTTTTCCGAATGGAAGAGGTAGCCGGTTGCTTTTACCGCGATACCGTAGTTCTTCCCTGAGTTCAGCGTGATGATGAATTTCCCCGTAGCGCTGTTGGTGGTGAAGGTTTCGATCACCTGGCCAGTTGCGTTATCGATGATCTCTATCTGTGCTTCTACCGGTTTGCGGGAGATCGCATCTATGGTGATTCCTTTGAATACGGTGAGCGATTTTTTCTTCACGTCGACCGTGCTTTCGATGGCGTGATCTTTCACCGGCTGAGCAACGGAAGCCAGCAGGAAATCTTCGGTCTCGACTACAGGCATTTTCTCCGGACCGAAGAAAGTTACCCGGTACAGATCGAATCCGCCCTGGCCGCCTGCGCGGTTGGAAGAAATGTAAGCGAATTTACCGTTGGCTGTGGAAGCGAAGAAAAAGTCGTCGTAAGGAGTGTTGATCGGATACCCCATGTTCACAGGCGCCGTCCACTGACCGGAAGATTTCTTCGACACGAAAATGTCGTAGCCGCCAATGGATTCGTGTCCCTGGGAAGCGATGTACATGGTCTCGCCATCGATGTGAAGGTAGATCGGACCGTCGTTGAAACGCGAGTTCACGATAGAAACGGCTGTCGATCCCTGGTAATCCTGCTTCATTTTATTGGCCATGGCCGAGAAGAACACTTCGGTTCCGCTGCTGCGCGTGTCACTGTCGCGGGAGAAATAGATTTTGTAGCCGTCGTCATTGTAGCTGGCATAAGTTTCGCCCGCTTTGTCAGAGCTGATGTGGAAAGTAAGCGATTTCGGATCCGACCAGGTGTTACCAACCAGCTTCGATTCGAAAATATCTGTTTGTCCGCTCACTCCACGGTGAAGCAGCAGTTTATTTCCGTCATAGGAAAGACAGTTGGAAACGTCGTCGGAAGGTGTATTGATTCCGCCCGACAATTGTTTAGGCTTGCTCCACACTCCGTCGACCAGCGTTGAAGAATAGATGTCTTTGTCGAATTCCCCGACTTCGTTCGCAGTGTGACCGTTTGACCTGTTGGAGGTCATGATCAGTTCGGCCCCGTCTGTTGAAATACACGGAGCGATATCGTCCTCGGAAGAATTGAGCTCTGCCAGGTTATCGATCCAGGCCCTTACCGGTTTTGCTTCGGCGGCTTTGGCGGCAGTACATTCTCTTTTGTGCTGGGTTACGAATTTTCCGAAGTTATCCGCCTTTTTGTAGTCGGCTTCGAATAGCTGGTAGGATTTCATGGCTTCGTCGTATTTTCCTTCCAGCTGCAGGGCATAGCCCAGATAGTAGTTGAGGAATGGATCGCATGCCGGATCGAGCTGTTTCGCTTTCTTGAAATAAGCGATGCTTTTGAACGGATCGGTGGAATTCGCGTAACAAACACCGATCTTAAAGTTCAGCTCTGCATTGCTGGGATTGAATTTCTGAGCAATTTCATATTGCTGTAAAGCCTTTTTGAAATTGATGCCGTAATCCTGCACCATGAACAAAGCTTCGTTTCCAAGCTTATAAAGCTCGTCGCCTTTTTCAATAGCCTCCTGGGCCTTTTTCAGACCTTCTTTGTCGTCTTTGAAACTGGCCGATTTAAATTCTATGTTTTGCGCAAAGGAAGTAGCGGAGATCACTAAAACGATTGCAAATAATATCTTTTTCATGTGTCCGTTTTAGTTGCTGCAGTTCCCTGAATAATATGTTTTTCCTTCCGGGGCGCCAAGTTCCCTGGCTTTGTGCCAGTCCTCGCAGGCTCCGTTCAGGTCGCGTGACATTTCTTTGGCCATTCCGCGGTTCACATAAGCAGCAGCGTAATTCGGATCAAGTGAAATGGCTTTATTGGCAGACTCGATTGCTTTTGCATAGTCCTTTTTCTTGAACCAGATAGCCGAAAGGTTCGAAGCTGCAGGAGCATATTTAGGATTCAGCTGGAGGGCTTTTTCAAAGTCTTTCTGGGCATCGTCGATCACGCCTTTTTCCAGCATGGTCGCTCCCCGGTTGTTGTAAGCAAGATAATAGTTCGCGTCGATGGAAATAGCGCGGTTGAAAGCAGCGATGGCTCCCGTATAATCCTTCATCTTTTTCTTGGTTGTTCCGATATTGTTCAGAACGAAAGCGAGATTCGGGTTTTTTCGCTGTGCTTCTTCGTAATCCGCGATGGCTTTCGGATAATTGTTCTGCATCCGGTAGCAGCTGCCGCGATCGTTGTAGGCATAAGCAAAATTAGGATCCAGCTCTACGGTACGCGTGAAATATTTGATGGCGTTCACATAATCCTGCTGAAGGAATTTCAATGTTCCGTAGTTGTAGTAAGCTTTTGCGTTTTTCGGGTCTATAGCGATTGATTTCTCGTAGTCCTTTTCGGATTTCAGGTAATCGTTCAGTCCCTGGTAAGCTCTTCCGCGCTGAAAATAAGCCTTCGAATAGGAAAGGTCCTTGTCGATGAGCAGCGTAAAGGTGGCAACGGCATCGGTGAATTTCTCCGCTTCGTTTTCAGCAACACCCTTGTTGTAATAGGCTGCGGTGAAATTGGGATCGGAAGCCACTGATTTCTTAAATTCCGTGATCGCCGCTTCGAAGTTCTTTTCGTTGAAGAGCGCAATCCCACGATTGTAAGCTTCCTGACTGGCAGCTACGGTTGCATTTTGCTGGTTCAGTTTGGTAATGGAATCCCGGTACCTTAGTTCCCTGGGAGTCAGTTCTTCGATCTGCGCTGAAAGCGTCGTGCACGTCAGCAGTAGTCCGAATGTTAGCCAGGCTGTCGTCTGTTTCATTCGATTGTTTTTTGGTTTTAGCGGTTTGAAGGTAGTACTAAATCCTTTTTCATGGACCGGAAAATTATTAACAATCGGTTAGAATGACCGGTTCCGGGTCGTTTGTTTTCTGATTGTTAAGCGGGCTCCAGTGAAGCTCAAGACTACAATACATTGTTTAGAAGGTCACTATTATTTCAGAACTATTTTTTTAAATTCGTTCAACGATAAAAATCAGTTATGTGCAGCAAACTGGAAGGATTTAAGCTCTGTACCTGTGACGCAGCTCCGGTTATACACAACAGGAAATCGAGGCGAAACCGGAAAGTGGGAGCAGTTGAACTGGCCGTTGAATATGCCTGGGATCTCAGGAGGTATATCGAAACCGTTCCTTCTTTCATGGTGGGACGAACAATGATGCCCTCCTGCGATCTGGGTGAAGGCTTAACGGAAGATTTCGTTGTTGAAAAGCTGAATACTTCCAATTGCTTCGATTTCGATTATGTCCCGCAGGAAAGGGACAGCCTTCGCATTCATATAAAGGGAAGCCGGAGCCGGTATATGGCATTCGGTTATAAAAACGGGCAGTGGACAATCGGGTTGAACTATGAGGCATTCGACAATGTGCTGGAAGATATAGGGGAAGGGCAGCTGAAAAAGCTTTATGCAGAAGATCCTGGTAGCTTTAACAGCGCAGATAACTGAAAAATAGCTACTTTTCCGCCATCAGATTATCGTAATAAATAAAAGCAATTTTCATGTTCCGCAATTCCTTCAAGGGTTGTGCGAATCTTCTGTTGTCCGTGAGTGACGGCAGATCAGGCTTTCATTTATTCAAATTTCCAATGATTTTATACAATTCCGCAATGAGCCGGCTCCTGCCGCTTCCTTTGCTATATAGCTGTAATTCGCAGCAGAAAACGGGTGCTTCGTTATCCTTAATTAGTCACTTCATCCGGATTGCGTTATGAGCAACAGTACATTCATCAGCGGGGAAATCAATGACTTCTATTCAAAAATTTCCGACGAGGACCGCTATGTCAGTGGTCTCGGGCCGCTCGAGCTGGAAAGGAACAAGACGCTGCTGCAACGCTACATTCCGTCTTCAGGAAGTGTGATCCTGGATGTTGGCGGCGGAACGGGCGTTTATTCCGAATGGCTGGCCGGGCTTGGGCATCACGTTCACCTGGTAGATCCTGTCTCGAAGCACATTCGTAAAGCAAGGAAACGAGCTTCGGATTCCAGGCGATCGTTTAATTGTATACAGGGAGAAGCCCGGGACCTTGATTTCCCGGATAATTTCGCAGATGTGGTCATCCTTCACGGCCCGCTTTACCATCTTCAATCCCGTAAAGACCGGTTGAAAGCTATTAGAGAAGCCAAAAGGGTTTGCCGGAAAAACGGCGTAGTGATAGGAATTGTGATCAATTATGCTTCCTATACGCTTGCCGGACTTTTGCACGGACTGATCCATGAGCGCGGATTTCTCGAAATGTGCAGGGACCATCTCACAAAAGGAATTCATTTCCCCCCGGATAAAAGTGGTGATCAGTTCCTGGCGGAAGCTTATTTCCACCGCCCGGACGAGCTGTTGAAGGAATTCGAAGAGCTGCAGTTGTGCGACCTGAAGCTAACGGCTGTGGAAGGAATGATCTGGCTCGATAAGGAGTACTTCCAGACGAGCTCGGATCCTGTCAGGAAAAAAGCCATGTTATCGCTGCTTCAGCTAACGGAAGCCGATCTTTCGCTGATCTCGCTGAGTCCTCACATGATGATTGCGGGTAGAAAATAACTGGTTAATTGAAACGGCTGCCTTTCGGGGTGGCCGTTTTAACAACGATTCGGGTACCGCTTTTCCCAGTTTTTATTGTTGAGGTAATATTTCAGACGGATCGTCACGCCGTGCTTAAATGCGTTGGTCGTTCCGTTTAACCGGAACGAGTAATTGTAGAGCAGGTCGAAGACGAAGAAGGACAAGCCAACTGACGGACGAACGTAACTCGTCTGCTCGCCGATATCGTAAATGTAATCGACCCGGGCAGTTACCGGTGGAACAAAGAAGTTGGAATATTCGGCAAAAGCGCTGATCGTTTGTCCGTTTACTTCGTGTTTCTGGTAATAAGAATAGCCAATTCCATAGGACATCGTCATGATGTTGAATCCGCCTCCGCTGCCGAAATAAATGCCGTAGCTCCGCCCGACATTGAAAGAAAATTCGTTCGATTTTGAAAAGGTGTAAGCTGCGCCGGTATACCAGCAGTTACCCAGGAACTTATGCTTGCCCACATTTTCGTGAACGATGTAGAATGTGTCGTGTTCGTGCCAGTGATGCAGCTCGAGGGAATCATCTTCCTGCGCAGACAGGAAACCGGATAAAATTAACGCAAACAGGAAAAGAATGATTTTCAAAGGCTTCATCGGTTGTAATTGACGAAACTAAAATACCGTTTTTATAAGCAAGTCGGTCATTTTCGCCTAGTCTTTCTCCACAATTGACCGGACGGAACGTTTTCTGTGCCTGAAATCGGCAGCTATCCTTTCCGCACCTCAGACCAATTAACTATCTTTAGCGCGACGAATCCTGAAATTTTGAACCGGCTGCTTCGTCTTAAAAGAACTGTTGAACATGAGTAAAGAAGCCTATTTGGTAGATGGTGTACGCACCGCGATTGGAAATTTTGGAGGAACACTGGCTCCTGTAAGAACGGATGATCTGGCGGCTGTTGCCATCGAAGGACTGATGAAAAAATTACCGGACCTGGATCCGGCTGCGATAGAAGATGTGATACTTGGTTGTGCCAATCAGTCGGGAGAAGATAACCGGAACGTTGCCAGAATGGCCGGTTTGCTTGCCGGTTTGCCATTCACGGTAGCCGGAGAAACGGTGAATCGTTTGTGCGCTTCCGGCATGAGCGCGGCTGTGAATGCTGCCCGTGCCATTAAAGACGGAGCAGGCGATCTTTACATTGCCGGCGGAGTTGAAAATATGACAAGAGGACCATGGATCCTTTCCAAATCTTCCACACCTTTCGGCCGCGATCAGCAGTTGTTCGATTCTTCTTTCGGATGGCGGTTCATCAACCCGAAAATGGAGGCGCTTTACGGAACGGACCCAATGGGGAATACGGCGGAAAATCTTGCCGAGCTCTACGATATCAGCCGTGCGGACCAGGACCAGTTTGCTTTCTGGTCGCAGCAAAAAGCCGCACAGGCCCAGGCAAAAGGCATTCTTGCCGAAGAAATTATCCCGGTTTCCATTCCGCGTAAAAAGCAGGATCCGCTGATCTTCGATACCGATGAGTTCATGCGTCCGCAAACAACGCTGGAAGCCCTTACGGCTCTTCGTGCGGCGTTTAAAAAAGACGGTTCCGTTACGGCAGGAAATGCTTCCGGGCTCAACGACGGAGCTGCGGCCCTGCTCATGGCTTCGGATGAAGGATTAAAAACACATGGGCTGAAGCCTCTTGCCCGCATCGTAAGCGCGGCGGTTGCAGGAGTTGAGCCGAGAATTATGGGTATAGGGCCGGTAGAGGCTTCGCAGAAAGCACTGAAACGTGCAGGCCTGACCCTGAAAGATATGGATGTGCTGGAGCTGAACGAAGCTTTTGCCGCGCAGGTACTTGCCTGTACGCGTAAGTTGGGACTGTCGGACGATGATCCGCGTATCAACCCGAACGGTGGTGCTATCGCTATCGGTCACCCGCTTGGAATGTCTGGTTCCCGGATCTTACTCGCCGCGGCAAAAGAATTGCAACGCAGAGGAGGAAAATACGCGCTTGTCACTATGTGTATCGGCGTTGGACAAGGCTACGCAACTGTTATAGAGCGCGTCTGATTCCAACCTTCGGGAACAACTTAACATCATTACACCGTATGAAACTGTTACTTCTGCTTTTAATTCCCCTGGTCGTTCTGACAACGGCGTGCAAAAGGGACCAGGCTGTCTGGGAAACCGACTGGCAGGCTCCTTTGCTGAAAGATACGCTAACGCTCGAGAAGCTGATAACGGATTCGTATGTATCTGTAAATGGCAATTACCTTGAATTGTCGTTCGATCGCACGATCTTTGAGCTGAATCTCAGTGATGTGGTGGAAATTCCGGATACGACAGTCAGTCATGCCTATGCTTTCCCCGTTTCCGGATTCACCGTTCCGGCCGGCTCTTCTTTCGTGAACAACGTGCAGGAACACGAGATCGCACTGGGTGATGTGGAATTGAAGAAGATTACCATCAAATCGGGAGGAATAGCCATCAGGCTGCTGAATCCTATCGGAACGAAAGCATTTTTTACAGTAGAATTGCCGGGAGTTACCAGGAACGGTGTCACACTTTCCCAGAACTTCGTAGCTCCATCGGGAACGCTTGCCAATCCGGGATCGGTTAACGGTTTTGTAGACCTCCAGGGATACGAGATCGATCTGCGCGGAGCCAATGCGGGATCATTCAACAAATTGCAGTCGAAAATGCTCGTTACTTCCGATCCTGCTGGTCCTACTGTTGTGATCAATTCGACCGATTCGCTCAAATTCCTCTTCACGATGCAGGATATAAAGCTGGATTACGCCCGCGGATATTTCGGCAATCAGCTGATCTCCGATACGATTACGGAATACATCGATGCTTTGGGGAAAATTACCGGCGGTATCATCGATCTTCCTGCTTCGGCAATAGAGCTTGAAATCGTTAACGGGCTCAAGGTTGCGGCCAAAGCCAAGGTTACCGGTCTGAAAAGCACCAACAACGAAGGAACGACCGTCAATCTCGTTCACCCGTCTATCGGATCTTGGATCACGCTCAACAGTGCTACAGGAAATGCCGGCTATTTTCAGCCATCTTCCACGAGTTTGCTTTTCAACGGACAGAACAGCAATGTGGAAAGCCTGCTTGAAAATCACGGAGCTTCGAACGAAGTCGGTTTTCAGCTTCAGCTCAATCCGTGGGGAAATACGTCGGGCGGCTGGGATGAGATCTTTCCGCAAAGCAGCCTGAAAGTAAACCTGAGCGCCGACATGCCGCTGAGTATAGGTCTTACCGATGTGGTGCTGCAGGATACCTTTGCTTTTTCATTCAAACAGGATTTTACCAAAACGCATGTCAAATCGGGTTCTATCTGGATGAATGCTACCAATGGCTTCCCGCTTTCTGCCGAGGTGGTGCTTTACCTCATGGATTCGCAGGGGAATGTGATTACAGCTCTTCCCGGCAGTGCCGCGGTACTTTCGAGTGAATATGGGGCCGCAGTGGATGGGATCCTTCAGAAAAAATCGACGATCGAGTTCTTTATCCCGGAATCGGCGCTGAGCAGCCTGGAATCGGTTACGCAATTATCCGTCAAAGTGAAGCTGAATACGCCGAACGCAGGAACGAATATGAGTGAGCAGATGCAGGTTCCCGCAGGATCGTTCTTCGGATTTAAGATAGGTGCGAAACTAAAAGTAGAAGCGAGAATATGAAAAAGCTGCTACTATTGCTCATTCTTGCCAACCTTTCGTTTTCCGGAACCGGGCAGCTTTTATACCCGGTCAGCAGCGATTCCATGCTTCAGCACGATCTCATCGAAGTCGACGGTGTTTTTGAATACCAGGGAACGGCGATGAAGCGCGAGTTTACCAACACATTGCTGTTTGGCGGCTACATCGATGAGTCGATGAAAGACCGTTCTTTCAGTAAACATAATAGTACGAACCGCTTTGGTGCAAACGGGAACGGGGAGATCCGCTTTGTTCGCGGCTCCGGGAAATTATTCAAAAGGGATTCAGTTACCTGGATGGTAAAAGCGGGTTATGTTGCGGTTGGAAACCTGCAGTACGGTCAGGATGCTTTCGGATTGCTCTTCTACGGAAACAGCTCTTACCTGAATTCAACGGCGATACTAACGAATACCAAGCTCGATTTTACCCAGTTCCAGAAGATCGGGTTCGGGATCGTGAACAAGAAAAACAAATCCTCGTTCACGCTCAACCTTGTAAACGTTCAGAACTATGCGGAAGGCTTTATCCGTAAAGGCGAAATCTCGCAGAACGAAGACGGCTCACAAATCGATATGATCATGCACGGAGATTTTCAATACACGCAGGGAAGCAGCTTTAACAAAGGGCTGGGAGCTTCGGTCGATATCGATTACAGGATACGCGTTCCGTGGCTGAAACAGTCTTTTACGACTTTCCAGATCAGCGCCCAGAATCTCGGATTTGCACATATTTACAAAGGAGTGAAAAGTTACGAGGTCGATTCCAATTATACCTACAGCGGATTTGATTTCGACGCTTTCCGAGATGGCAACAATCCGTTCGGAAGTGATTTTTCGCTGCTGGACTCTCTGGGCATTCAATCGCACGATGTGAAGAAAACAATTTTCCTTCCCGGTTACATCCAGGCTTCCAAGCTGATCGATATCGATTCCCCTAAAAAAGTGCAGTCATTCTTCGGCATTCGTCTTTATCCGACATTTGGTTCCGTTCCGCTGGTATTTGCCGGAGCTTACTGGAAAGCAGCCAGTTTCCTGCATGCCTCTGCATCTGTTTCCTATGGAAGCTTCGGAAACCTGAAAGCAGGCATTTACGCAACATTACGGCTCGAAAAGGTAATGCTGATGGTAGGAACGGATAATATTGTCGGAGTTGTTTCAAAAGCCGGATTCGGTGAATCTGTCGTAACAAAATTGGTATGGAAATTAAACTGATACAGCGATTATTCCTGGTTTTGCTGCTTTTTGCAGCCTTGCCGGTTTCCGGTCAGATCTCGTTTTACAAAGTGTTCGCCGGTAATGGATACGACAGGGGAGAAGGCGCCTGCCAGCTGCCCGATTCAAGTTACCTCGTTACCGGAAGCTCGTCCAGCTTTGAAGAAGCGCCTTCGCAGGCTTTTCTAATGCACATCGACAGTAATGGGACATTTCTCTGGTCGCATGCTTATGGCGGTACTGAATCCGAAGAAGGCAAACGCGTGATGGCTGTTCCTGATTTTGGCTATTACATCGCGGGAACTTCTTCCAGCAGCGGCTCCGAAGACTTTGACAATTACCTGATCTTTACCGATACCGGGGGAAATAAGCTGTGGGAAGTTTTTACTGATAACGGTGGCTGGGAACGGATCCACGATGCGGAATTACTCGCGGATACATCTGTTTTTACCGTAGGGGAAACCGATTCGAACGCCACCTCCAATCCGGATATTTTCCTGGTGCGCTACGACAAGCTGGGAAATGTGATCTGGTCAAAGCAATACGGCTCCGACCAGGAAGATATTGCCTATGCCTGTGAAATAGCTTCGGATACCAGTGTACTCGTCGGTGGAACATATTATGTGGCCGATTCTCTCCAGAACAAGGCTTATTTAGCTATGATCCACATAGAAGACGGTTCCGTGATCTGGGAGAAAACCTATGGAGTGGAAGGAAATTACCGGTTTAACGATTTTACTTTGCTCAGCGGAGATATCAAAGCTGTTGGCGAGCGGATCAAAACGGGAAAAACGGACCACGACGTGTTCAATGTGATCGCTCACATGGACGGAGTACTAACCGGCACAGAAGAGCATTACGAAGGTGACGATGCCAGGTATACAGCCTGTGTTCAGTACCAGCCGGGAAATTTCGGGAAACTGTTTATCACTACCCAGCGAATTGACCTGGCCATTCCTTCCAGTACTTATCCCGAAGGAGAAGATGTGCTCATTAACCGCCACGATTCTGGTCTGTACTGGAATTTTTACGGATCCGGTTATTCGGGTGTGGGGCAGGACCAGGTC
>Ga0247810_10000787_pt1 | contig 26147 bp, 21 predicted proteins | sample UWRJL119311C1_FD_179918 | JGI IMG/M metagenome (GOLD analysis project Ga0247810, IMG submission 179918) | Plant litter microbial communities from Arlington Agricultural Research Station in Wisconsin, United States - UWRJ-L119-311C-1 | ecosystem: Environmental > Terrestrial > Plant litter >... | reverse complement strand
CTCACCATCTTTTACTTTTAATAATTGTTCCCAGCTAAATTCGCCAGTCATATATTCGGGAAGTAAAACTCTATTGTAAAACGGATTTACTTCATTCGAAAAAACTACAATCTCATCTGTTGAATTGAACTCACGATAGTTCTGAATAAACCTAAAAGAAGCAGCTCCCGCACCTACAATTGCAATTTTCTGAAAAGGTTTTACATATTTGCTAATAGTGACCGTTGTGTATTTAAAATCAGGTTCTTTAGAAACCGGATCAACAACCGTATTGGTTAAGTTATTGGTTCGGTTGAGATCATTTTCGAGTTGTTTGCCCCAATGCATGGGTAGGAAAACGACTTTTTCTTTGATGCTGTCTGTAACTTTTGCTTTAACGCGAACTTCTCCGTTTTTGCTTGATACAATAACAATATCACCATTTTTAATATCATTTTTAAAAGCGTCAATTGGGTTTATTTCTAAAACCGGACTTGGGGTATGTGTCATTAATCTTGACACTTTTCCCGTTTTCGTCATCGTATGCCATTGATCGCGCACCCTTCCTGTTGTTAAGATAAACGGAAATTGCGGATTGGGTTGTTCTGATGTGTTTTCTATTGCTGTTGGTAAATTAAAAATCGCTTTTTGTGATGGCGTATAGAATTTTTTATCCGTAAAAAGTCGGGGAGTGCCCGGATGTCCGTAATCTGGTACAGGCCATTGAAAAGTTCCTTCGGTTTTTAAACGATGATAATTTAGGAAAGAAATATCAATATTGGTGTTTTTAGTTAATGCACAATGCTCTTTGTAGATTTCTTCTGCGCTGTTAAAGTTGAATCCATTAAAGTTCATTTTTTTAGCAAAGCGAATTAAAATTTCAATGTCCGAAAGTGCTTCACCGGGAGCGTTGATTCCCTTTGGTAGATAAGAAATTCGTCGCTCGGAATTGGTCATTGTACCTTCTTTTTCTAACCAACCGGCGGCAGGCAGTAATAAATCAGCATATTTTGAAGTATCTGCATTGTGCGAGATATCCTGAACCACTACAAATTTGGCATTTTGCAATGCTTTTTCGATTCGGCGGGAATCGGGTAAACTCACTAGCGGATTGGTACAGATAATCCAGACAGCTTTCATTTTACCTGATTCCAAAGCTTCGAACATTTCGGTTGCGGTTAAACCCGGTTTGTCTGATATTGCATCCACGCCCCAAAAATCAGCGACTTCTTTGCGATGTTCCGGATTTGCAATGTCTTTGTGTGCCGCGAGAAGTGTCGCCATTCCGCCAACTTCTCGTCCGCCCATTGCATTGGGCTGTCCCGTTAATGAAAAAGGCCCTGAACCCGGTTTGCCTATTTGTCCTGTCAATAAGGATAAATTTAGTAAAGCGGTATTTTTATCAACTCCAACAGCACTTTGATTCAAACCCATTGCCCAAAGCGAAATAAAACCTTTGGCTTTACCAATAATATCGGCAGCAAGTTTAATGTCATTGACCGAAATACCACAAATCTTTGATGCTTTTTCTAAAGAAGTACTTAAAACTAAGTCTTTGTATTGCTTAAAATTTTCGGCGTTGTTTTTTACAAAATCATGATCTACATAGCCTTTTTCGATGATACGTTTGGCAATGGCATGGTATAAAATAATATCAGATCCTGGAATAATCTGCAAATGCAAATCGGCAAAAGCAGCGGTATCCGTGCGTCTCGGATCAATAACAATGATTTTTATTTTAGGATTTTTCTCTTTGTGTTTTTCTATTCTTCGAAATAAAATGGGATGACACCAGGCAGGGTTTGCTCCCGTAATCAGGAAAGTGTCTGCCAGTTCGATATCATCGTAAGCAATAGGTACAGCATCTTCTCCAAAAGTTTTTTTATAGCCCACAACGGCTGAACTCATACACAAACGAGAATTCGTATCTATATTATTGGTTTTCAAAAAGCCTTTTACCAATTTGTTTACCAGATAATATTCTTCGGTTAAACACTGGCCGGAAATATAAAAACCAACGCTATCCGGACCATGCTTTTTTATGATAGAGGTAAAAACGGCTGCGGCGCGATCAAGCGCAGTATCCCAACTAACGCGTTCGAGCGGATATGATTTACTGCCGCGCATTTCGGGATATAAAATTCGGTCTGCTGTGTCATTGACTACGTAGTGCAAATTCATTCCTTTAGAACATAACATTCCTTTGTTTACCGGATGGTCTTTGTCGCCCGTAACCATTACGCCATTCTTGGCATCCTTGGTTACGATTATGCCACAGCCAACGCCACAATACGAACAGGTAGTTTTGATTTTGGTATTTTGCATCACAGTTTTTTTAAGTACTAGTCCTAAATCTATTTTAAAACTAAATAATTCACTTATTTATTTCTAAAACAAAAATAAGTATTTTTACGTATAAATACTTATTTTTATAATTTATTTTTCTACTTTTGATTAAAATAAAAGAGGAACAACAATTTAGTGTATTATGCATAAAATTTGAACTCATGAAAGACCCGCAGCCTATTTGTTATACCTGTAGCAACGAAAATTGTTTTATTAAGAAACATTTGCACTTAGAACAGATGAAAGAATATATTTTAAGGAAAGAAACTTTTATTTGCAAAAAATCAAATTCTTTTATCAAAGAAGGTGACCCTATAAAAGGATTGTACTTTATTTGTTCAGGAAAAGTAAAAACAATAAAAACAGGAATAAACGGAAGGGAACAAATTGTTCGGTTAACAAAAAATGGAGATACCATCGGTTTTCGCGGATTTGGAACCAGCAAGAGATATTTGATTGGTGCCTCTGCCTTAGAAGATACCGTTTTATGTAATTTTAGTAACGAAACGATGCTGGAAATGCTTCAGAAAATTCCGGAATTTACGTATGCTTTGATGTTGTTTTATGCCGATGAACTCAATAAAAGTGAGAACAATATTCGTAAAATTGCCCACATGAATGTTCGCGAACGTGTAATTGATTTGTTGCTGTATATTCACCGTAAGTTTGGACAAATAAATGACTTAATAGATATTGAACTTTCGAGAAAAGAAATTGCTGATTTTGCCGGAACGACTGAGGAGCAGGCGATTCGCGTAATTTCAACTCTAAAAAAAGAAATGCTGATAAAAACCGCTGGTAAAAAAATTGGGATTTTGGCTGTACCTAAATTACGATCTGAAATTATGGAGCATAAATATTTTACTGTTTAAATTTAATATGAAGTTACAAGTAGTAATGTTTAGTCATCATAATGTAAAGACGCACAATAGTATACTTTTTTGTGCGTCTCTTTTTTTATATTACAGATTGTTGTACCAATTTAATATATAATCTGCAATTTCTTCCCAACCTTTTTCGCCACAAATAAAATGGCTTTTATTGTCATAGATTTTGACATCAACTTTGCTATTGGGATCTTTATATTGAGCAGCAATTTTTTTGGTTAAGGCTGGCGGAAATATGTTATCGTTTCCTCCGCCAATAAATAAAATAGGCTGATGCGGTTTTTTGAAATCGGCATTTGAGAAGGATTTCAATAAGGTTTCTCTGCCAATTTTTCTGCTTTCAGGAACAGCAATCAGGTCGTAAGCTTTGTCTTGTTCAGGTTTTGGGAGTGTATTAAAAAAGGCACGATTGTACCAGTCTCTTGATCCTAAGTAATATCCTTTACTGGAAAAGAAATTTACTGCGGGCCAAACAATTTTTACTGTAGAAAATGGAGGGAGAACATTTTTAGGAGGCGCTCCATTGATGCTTACTGCGGCATCGGCTTTGCCTAAATCTATAAGTTTTTGTACTGCTAATCCTGCCATCGAATGCCCAATTACAAGTGGTTTTTCAGGTGAAGTATCAATGAGTTTTGCAATATTTTGTACTACATCTATAAAGCCTGTATCAACAAGTTCCGGATGTATCTTTTCCCGAAGTGCTGCAGGATCACCATCGTGTCCGGGATTTACAGGGGCATATACTGTATATCCTTTTTGCTCATAATAATTTTTCCATTCTGACCAGGTACTATCATTCACGAACATTCCGTGCACTAATACAATTGTTTTTGATTTTGCCATTATTTAGTTATTTAAAATTGATACTAATTCTAGACTAGGGCAATGCAAAATGAGAAACAACCTTTTTACTTTAGGTTGCCGCTTGTAGATAGTTTCTTTTTTTTTTGTACTAAAATACAAATAAAAGTTTTTATTTTAACAATTGATTTTAATTTAAACAACTGTATTGCAGTTGGTTATTTATTTTTGAAGTGAAATTGTGTAGAGATGTGCGGTAGAAAGTTTTTACACATCTCTACGAAACGTTTTTTTTAGAGAGCTTATTTTTTCTTTCCAACAAATCGAATAACAGAACCTTTTCCGTTATGGAACAAACCTTCGTTTAATTCGATTTCTTTTTCTTCTAATTGAATGATTTCATAATCAGGAAAATCAGATTGTATTTCTTCAATAGAAAATAGGGATTCAATATCTTTTGGTCCGCCAACTTTATCATTGATAGCCAGATATTCTAAATGTTTTTTGCTGAAAGCTTCAAAAATGATGTATCCGTCTTTGCGTAAATAAGTTTCTAATGTTTGGTGAATTGATGATTTAATCGTTGCAGGAAAGTGTGCATAAATTAATGCAATTACATCAAATTGTTCTGCTTGATAATTAAGGGTTTCCAGTTCTCCAACTTGGTAATCAATTACAACATTATTTGCTTCGGCTAGTTTAAGGGCTTTGTTTTTTCCTTCGGCACTAATATCAAATGCGGAGACTTTCCAACCTAATTGGGCCGCAAAAACTGCATTTCGACCTTCGCCTTCAGCCGGGAAAAGAATACTTCCGGTTTTAAATTTTTCTAATTGTTCTTTTAAGTACTTGTTGGGCGCTGTGCCATAGGCAAATTCTTCGCTGCTGTAGCGGTCGTTCCATCTGTCTGTCCAGGTGTTGTTCATCTTTTTTTGTTATTGGATTTTAAGATTAGTATTAAGAGAGGCTTTACTGATTATTCTTTCAGTTAAATAAAGGAAAGATTTAGTTTTTCGTACATCAAATATACCTAATTATAAGTGCAAATGTCCTGCGCGTAGAAAACAAAAAAATACCCTTTTTCTTTTTTAGAAAAAGGGTAAATTGTATTATTTTGATTTTAAAAAAATCTTTATTTTTTCCAGCTAAAAATTCTAGGATTTACTGAAATCATTAACCAGGCCCAGTTGTTGGTGTGCCCGGCATATCCCGGAGTTTTTAAAACTTCTAAAGTTTTAGTACCAAACATTTGAGAATATCCTCCTGTAAGTGTGATATCTTTTTTGAAATTGAATCCGGCAGTAAAGTCGACCTCAGTTCCTAAATACGAATCCATTTTTTCATTAGCCACCACAACATCAGCAGCAGACAGGAATACGTGTGGCATTAAAGCAAATTGCCATTTTTTTACATTATAATTGAATTTCAAAGAGGCGTCTTGCAATCCAACACTGTTTTGATGACCTCCACCAACATAAAAATAATCCATGTAGCCGTTGAAAGCGTGATTAGTACCAAAAATAGGGTTGAATGATTTGATTACTTTGCTTGCGTCATCCTGATCCTTTCCTGATAGATATTCGTAACCAATACCTGCCTTAAATGAATCTGTAATAGCATATGCAAAGTTTAGTGCTCCATCCCATGCACTAACCTGATTGTCTGCGCTTTTTCCGGTTTGACCGTAGAAGCTTAAATTACTGTCAATTTTTTTGGTTTTGTAAGTCAAATAAGTACCAAACGTTTGTTTGTAGTCTACTAATAATTTTTGTGCCGGATTAGCATATTCGTAACCCGTATTCAAAACTAATAAACTAATACCTAATTGATCTACATTAGTATGGTACCAGGCATATTGCATTGCTTTATAATTACCTACTTTATAAGGAGTTTGAAAGGTGTTTTCGGCATCAGAATTATAGGCTAATCCCATATCAAGCTGGTGGTTTTTGGGATGGAAAGAGACCATCAACGCGTCGTGGCTTTGTCCTTGTTGTAACCAGTCAATTTCTCCCATAATACGTTGGTTGTCATAAGATAGTACCTGACGACCTGCTCTTGCGCTCCATTTTTCGGATATATCATATTGTGCCCAAGCTTCAAAAACGGCTATGCCATTTTTATCTGAAGTTGTGGTTGTTCCCACATCTCCCCATGTTCTGACATTCTGTAGAGTTAATTTTGCAGATAATTGATCCTGCTTGTAATTAAAATTTAATCTTGAACGTTGCGAGACTTGAGAAGTTGCTTCTGTGCCTTCAGGAATAAGAGTTTTATACCCGTTACGATATTCAAAACGAGGTCGTAGTTGCAGATTTACATCTAATTCCTGTGCTTGAATGTCAAGACTTATTCCTACCAATAATAGGAATAGGATGATTTTTATTTTTTTCATGATTGGTTTTTTTAAAATCACAACAAATTTATCAGAAAAATAGCTCTTTTACAATGATATAAATCATATTCGAACTAATTTTTATTTTGAATATTAATTTTTAAACTATTGTTTGTCAATTACTTTTGCAAAAATAGGTGATTTTTCTTTCATGATTTTACTAATTGTGTAATGCATCCAAATTAAGCAGACAGCAGAAAAAATGAGAATAAAAATCCATGAACTGGACCAGATGCCGGTTGCAGTTAAAAGGTATCCAAAAATGATTGGCCCAAAGAAACCGCCCAAACCGCCAATCATGCCCACCATGCCGCCAACAACGCCAACTTCTGTTGGGAAATATTCCGGAATATGTTTGTAAACGGCCGCTTTTCCTATTCCCCAGGAAATTCCTATTAAGATCACTAAAACGAGAAAGACCCACATATTCGCATCGAATTTAATAACGGTAATTCCTTTGGCCAGAAGTTCTTTTTTCTTCACCGTTTGATTTTGTTCTACCACGACTTGCTGCCAGGATGTACTGGTTGGAAAGATGGAACTTTCGCTTACATCTTCTTTCTTTTGTGCCACGGCAAAATCTGTTTCCCCAATTTTGATATTGTTATCTGAAACAGCAGTTATAGTGCCTTTTTTAGTAGCTAAAACGCCCGGGCCAGTGGTAGTAATTTCCATTTTCGGAATCATTAATAAAGCACTCAAAATTACTGATGAACTTAAAACCCAATACATCACTTTTCTGGCTCCGAATTTATCTGATAGATATCCTCCAAAAGCACGAATCACGCCAGAAGGTAAACTGAAAAGCGTTGCAAATAATCCGCCCATGACCAGACTGGTTTGATACACATTCATGAAATTGGGTAATAACCACTGCGAATAAGCGACAAAACACCCGAATACCAAAAAGTAATAGGCTCCAAAACGCCATACTCTTGCTGATTTTAAAGAACCAAGCATTTGAGAAACGCTTTTTGTACTATTTTCTATTTTTTTATTTTTGGCGAAAATCAAAAAGGCAACTCCTATTATTAATAATGAAATGGCATAAATAACCGGCAATATTTTCCAGCCATTTTGAGGATCGTCAATAGAGAAATGATTTAATAACGAAGGTGCCAAAAAGGTAGTGATGGCAGCTCCTGCATTTCCCATCCCAAAGATTCCCAGTGCGCGTCCCTGCCATTCTTTTGGGTACCATATGGATGTATATCCTATCCCAACTGCAAAACTTGTTCCTACCATTCCGAAGAAAAAACTCAGTAAGGCAAACATAAAAAAGCTGTCAGCATAAGGAAGTAGAAATAAAGGAATCGAGCAGAGGAGGAGTAAAAGTGAAAATACGTATTTTCCACCGTATTTGTCCGTTAAAATTCCAATGGGTAAGCGCATGATAGAACCCGTTAATATCGGAATACCCAGAAGCCATCCCACCTGAACAACGCTCCAGTGGAAAATTCCGTTATCGACTAAAAAAGTTACTAAAACACCATTTAGTGTCCAGCAGGCAAAACACACTGTAAAGGCCAATGTGTTCAAAATTAAAATTTTGTGGGATTGAGATAATGGGTTTGTAGTTTTCATAGCATTTATAATTTTTGATAAAAATAAGTACTATAACTTAGTTAAAAACTGCCAAAACGCAGTTTTTGAAAAATAATTACGTATTTATACGTAATTTATAATAAAGAATATTCAGTTGCTTTGTTCGAAAGTTCCATCAGGTTTTTTACTTTTAATTTTTTCATTAAATTAAAACGATGTACTTCGGCGGTGCGCTTACTGATATCAAGTGCTTCAGCAATTTCTTTATTTCCTTTTCCGGATAGTAACAGGGTTAGGATTTCTTTTTCTCTTTTGGTAATCATCATTTCATCAGCTAAACTTTGTTTAGGTTCTAATGATGTCGAAGAGTTGGTCAACTGGCTAATTAATATAGACGATATATCGCCACTAAAATATTTTCCGCCGGCAGCAACGGTATGCAGTGCTTTTAAGAATTCTTCTTTGCTTGAACCTTTTAGTAAATAACCATCGGCTCCGGCTTTTATAGACTTTAATACGTATTCTTCAGATTCGTGCATAGAAAGCATGATGATCTTTACATTATTATTTTCGCCTCTAAGTTTTTCTACTACCTCGATACCTGTTAAGTGGGGCATACGAATATCTACTATAAGTAAATCAGGTTTGTTTTGTGCAACGACTTCAAGAGCATCCGCACCATCAATAGCTTCGCCTACAACCTCGATGTTTGCTTCGTTTTCAAGTAATGATTTGATTCCATCCCTTACAAAAACATGATCGTCTGCCAGTACTACACGAATGATATTGCTCATAATTTACTTAAATTTTTTTTTGATTTTTACGTATATTCATCTACAAAGAAGATGCTAATATACGTAATTTTTGAATTTTAATTTCTAAATTTTTAAAATCGCAAATTCTAATATTAAAGCCAACATTAAAATATCATTAAAAAATGAATTACATTATAATTTATATGTTGCTATTTGAAGATGGTCTTGGGTTGAACTTTGTCAAAGTTTAGAACTTGGACAAAGTTTTTACTTGAGCTTTTTCATTTCTGGTAATTTCTGAGTAACTATTAAGATCTTATGAAAGCAATTGCCCGCGAGAGGGATAGGAGCAATCCGCCACAGCGGAGCGGATAGCCCGACAGCATGCCGGTAAGAGGGCGAATAAGCGCAAAGTAAATTTGCCCTCTTATCGGGATGGTGTCTCGCCCAAGTTATTATTATTTGATAGATTTACTTTGCGGGGCTTCGACTTCGCTCAGCCTGAAAAGATTGTGTGAGAATTGGAATTTAAAATATTTGGAATTTATTTTAAATCGGAATATTAAAAGTAATTCTTGTTCCTTCGCCGGGAATAGAATTAATAAATACACGGCCATTTACGTATTGAATTCGCTCTTTCATAAACAATAATCCCATTCCGGATTCGCTATTGCGCTTTTTGTCTACGGCGTGAATATCAAAACCTTTTCCGTTGTCGTCTACAATAATGCTTAGCAAAGTATTACTGTGCGAAAGCTGTACAATTATGTGTGATGATTCGGCGTATTTTATGGCATTATTAATGGCTTCCTGCGTTAGGCGATAAATATTGATTTCGATCAAAGAATCTAAACGCTGATTAAATTCGGTTTTGTTGTAAAACAGAATTTCTTTTCCGGTTAGTTTCGAAAGTTCCTGCGTAAGTTTTGCCAGAGAGGAAACAATCCCGTGATCGCTGAGTTCGGGAGGCATTAGATTGAAAGTTGCGGTGCGAACGCCTTTTATAATATCGAGTGATAGTTTTTTTAAATATTCGATTTTTTGAGCTGATTTTTCTTTGTCATCGAGATTGATACTTTCAAGACTAAACTTTAAACCGGTAAGCATTTGGCCAATTCCGTCGTGAATTTCTTTCGCGATTCGGTTTTGTTCGTTTTCCTGATTTTCGACGATTTTACTCGAAATAATCTTTTGCTGATTGATTTTTTCGGTACTGTTTTCGATGTTAAGACGTTCGACTTCCCGTTGTGCTTTTTTACGCTCGGTGATATTGAAACAAATAATTAAAAGTTCTGATTCTTCTTTTTTGATTGTTACCGGAACCATCGATAAGTCGAGCCAAAATGTCTGGGATTCTTTATTGATGATTTTAATTTCGCCCTGCCAGCCGCTTCTGTGTTTCTCAAAGATAATTCGGTCAATATTCAGTTGTTCCTTCTCATCGGTTGTTAGCACTTCAGAAAATTTTTTGTTGGATGAAAATCTCGTATAGTTTAAAAGTTTGGCAAATTTTTCTCCTATATGAATGATCGAGCCATCTGGTGCAATACGGCAATACAGCAGCGTATTTTCCATGGCATAGTTCAGCGATTTTAATTCTTTTACCGAATTTTCTTTTATTTCGCTAATAATTTCAGTGTCATAAGCGAGCTTTAAAGCTTTCTTTTGAGAAGATAAAAGTCTGGCAATCAGTTTTTCTATTTTTTTATTGGTTGGCTTAAAAATAAAGAAAAACTCCATTAGTAAAATGAAAAGCGTAAAGGCGAAAATCCAATATTCTATTTTGCGTTGTTCTGTTACTTTTTCGTGTGCTTCAAGATCGTACTGACTTACAATCTGATTCATTTTTGAAAGGAAAACGCCTTCGTTTTTTAGTATAGTCTGAACCAGTTTTTGGTTTTGGGCTAAATTGCTTTTTTGTTTTAAATTTAAAAGAAAAGAATTAGTTGACTGACTAATAGTGCTGAAAACCGGATTGATTTCGGTATACAATTTATTGAGGGTTTCGCTTTTTTCTTTGGGGAAAGCCAAACTGTCATTACCGTTTTCAAGCGCATTTTGAGTTGTTTTCCACAGTTCGAGGACCTCTTTTAAATGCGAAATTTGTTTTTGTGAAATGGTATCTGAAACATAATGTAAAATCAAGACTTCTTTGACAATTTTCTGACTCAGCATTCTTTGCTTTCCCGAAATATTGATGATTTTAGAATCGCTTAGTTGTTGTTTTAAATTGTACTGAACCAAAATCTGACTTAGAATGACGGTTACGGCAATAGTCCAGAGTGCAAAAAAATACCAGCGGCGTAAATTTTTGAAATTAATTTTATCTGCAGCTTCCTGATTGCTTTTTTTCATTCGAAGTGAATATTTGTCTTTTACCTTAAAATGGAATTCGTTTTAAACTTGTTCCATATCTCAGATTATAATCCTAAAGAGGCTTTTATTAAATTAAGATTTTCTTCAGAATAATTGATTTTTAAGGCTTCCTGATGTCCTTTGTCAGACATTTTATCCCAGGTTTTTTTAATGATGTTTTTTAGTTTTTCATCGTCGTGTTTATGCACGAAAGGATCTAAATAATACTCTAAAAACACCAGACAAATGATGTCTTCCAGCAATTGGGTTTCGGCATCTTTTTTTAATAATTTCTTTTCGATTAAAAAAGAAACACGATCGATAAAGTCCTGATTGTATCCTGCCTTTTCTAAGATATCGGCTGTAGTTTTGGCGTGAAATTTTTTAAGGTCTTCTCTCCATCTCAAATAGCCCACACGATCCATTGGGTAAGATTCGCGAGCAACTTTCCATCGGCAAATATGTTGTGCTTTTGAGGCAATCTGAATTTGTTCTGAAGCTTCAGGTTCAAACTGCATCAGTCTTTCGTACATTCTGTTCGAATACAATAATTCCTTTGGGTATTCAGTATTTTGATCGATTTCGATATTAGGATCCTGAGCATTTTCAGCATCAATCCATTCGCTTGCTTTTTGAAAAGGTGTAGTCATTTTTTTGGTCTGATAATAGAATTTCAAATATACGTAAATTAACTTTTAAGGCTTAATTTTTTTCAGGAGCTAATCCCGCTATCCGTTGCAATCTTTTGTGGCGAACCCCGCCACAAAAGGATTTCCACTACTATCGGGGCTAGGGCAATCATTTTCATAAGAATATTTTCGTCTGTTTTTGTCATTCCGACGGAGGAAGAATCCCCGCGAGTAGCTCTACAAAGATTGGCGTTCTTCTGTGCGGAGCTACTTGCGGGGATTCTTCCTCCGTCGGAATGACAAGATTGTGAATAATACTTGTATTGTTAATCTACAAAGCCAACAAATACCTCATCTTCAATAACTTTAATGGGATAAGTTGCAATTTTAAAATCTTCACCGTTTAGGTTTGAACCATCAACTAATGAAAAAGTTTTTTTGTGCATTGGGCAGGCAATTTTAGGGATATCATCTGTAGAACCGGTCATTCCTCTGGCCAAAACCATTTCCATTTTATGCGGACAGGCATTTTGGCAAGCGTACCATTCGTTACGGCGCGTAAAATTGAAAATCGCAATTTGTTTGTTTTTGTATTTGATGCAGCCGCCACGATTGGTTGGAAAATCTTCTACTTTTCCGGCTTTGAACCAAATTGTAGCATCGTTTGGATGAACTGTTTCGTATTGATTTAAGATTTCTTCCATTTCAGTAAATTTTGTGTTCCTGTTTCTTATCCCTCTTTTTACAATCAAGAGAGTTTGATGGCGCAGTAAAAAAGAGGGTAAGAGGACAGCAAACGTTTGTGATATTTTTTTCTTTTTTTGGAGCTGAATTTTTTAATTAAAAATTGAGAATTAAAAATTAAAAATTTGTGAAAGCTATGTGTTTTTAAGCAAGTGAAACGCCTTTATTCATTTCAAAGAGCTATGTTTCTATGTGTTTATTTTTTATAAGTTACAACCACGCTTTTGGCGCTTTTTGATCTCTTAACGGAACAAAAACAACATTGTCATCTTTCTCTTCCGAGTTTACAAAGTGATTGAAACGTTTTAACAATCTTGGTTTTTCAAGTACCTGTTTCCATTCGCATTCGAAGGTGTTTACAAGAGTCTGCATTTCGGCTTCAAGAGTTTCACAGATTCCTAAACTGTCTTCGATAATGACTTCTTTCAGGTATTCTAAACCTCCGTCTAGTTTATCCAGCCAGGTTGCAGTTCTGATAAGCGGTCCAGCCGTGCGGATGTAATACATTAAAAAACGATCTAGATATTTGATAACGGTTTCTTTGTCTATCTTTTCGGCTAACAGAACAGCGTGTTTTGGGTTGGCGCCACCGTTTCCTGCGATATATAAATTCCATCCGCCTTCAACAGCAATTAGTCCAAAATCTTTTCCTCGGGCTTCGGCACATTCGCGAATGCAGGCCGAAACTCCTCCTTTTAATTTATGCGGAGAGCGAATTCCTTTGTATCTGTTTTCCAGTTCGATTGCAAATCCTGCGCTGTCGTCCATTCCGTAACGGCACCACGCATTTCCAACGCAGCTTTTTACGGCGCGAAGTGATTTTCCGTAAGCGTGACCACTTTCAAAACCATTGTCAATTAGGATTTTCCATATTTTTGGCAAATCACTCAAATGTGCTCCAAATAAGTCAACACGTTGTGCGCCAGTAATTTTTGTGTATAAATCGAATTGTTTGGCTACTTCTCCAATAACAATTAATTTCTCAGCAGTAATTTCCCCACCGGCAACTCTTGGTACAACGGAATACGTTCCGTTTCGTTGAATATTCGCTAAAAATCTGTCGTTGGTATCTTGAGTTGTTACATGTTTATTAGCAGTATCATTATAAATACTAGAAAAAATTGAAGCCACAACTGGTTTACAAACTTCGCAACCATCGCCTTTTCCGTGATGATCTATTACTTCATAGAAATTCTCGTATTTATTGATTTTTACCAAATCATATAATTCCTGGCGGTTGTAGCTAAAATGCTCGCAAATAACATCTTTTACTTCTTTGCCAAGAGATTTTTGAGTTGCTTTTACCAAATCTGAGACCATTGGTTTACAGCCTCCACAGCCAGAAGTTGCTTTGGTATGTTTGACAACATCTGAAAAACTGGCGCAGGTTTCATCTAAAAGTGAACAGCAAATTGCGCCTTTTGTTACATTTTCGCAAGAACAAATTACAGCAGTATCGGGTAAGTCAAGAACGCTGCCTAAACTAGAACCTTCAGAACCGTCTCTTGAACCTAAAATAAGATCTTCGGGATTTTTTGGTAAGGCCATAGCGTTGCTGAAAATCTGGAAAAGAGAGTTGTAATCGCTGGAGTCACCCACCAGAATTCCTCCTAATAAGGTTTTAGAATCTTTGGTAACATTGATTCTTTTATAAATTCCGCTTAATTTGTTTTCATAGATAATAGCGGTTACATCATTATTTTCGACAAATGGATCACCAAAACTTGCTACTTCAACACCTATTAATTTCAATTGTGTCGACATATCGATGGTTTCTCTCATGGTTTTGGAACCATTTAAGATTTGTTCAGCTGCTACATCGGCCATTTCGTAACCGGGAGCAACAAGTCCGTAAATGTTTTGGTTGTAAAGGGCTACTTCGCCAATCGCATAAATAGAAGAATCTGATGTCTGCATCTGATTGTTTACCACAACACCACCTCTTAAACCCACTTCAAGTCCTGAAACCCGAGCCAGTTCATCACGAGGTTTAATTCCGGCAGAAATAACCAACATGTCAACCTTTAACAATTCGTTATCTGCAAACATCATTCCCGTTATGCACTCTTTTCCGTCGATATATTGTGTGGCTTTGTTTAGGTGAATACCAATATTTAATTCTTCTATTTTTGACTGCAGCATATCGCTTGCGCCTTTGTCTAATTGTCTTGGCATTAAACGCGGAGCAAATTCTACCACTTGCGGATTCAGTCCTAAATCCCTAACAGCTTTTGCTGCTTCAAGGCCTAATAAACCACCTCCTAAAACTGCTGCTTCTGTTGCACCTTTTTGTTTTATTTTTTTTGCGTAAGCCATAATTGCATCAAGATCTTCGATGGTTCTGTAGACAAAAACGCCTTCTTTTTCGACTCCGTCAATAGGAGGAACAAAAGCTGATGATCCTGTTGCCAGAACTAAGTAGTCGTACGTATGAGTTTTCTCTAAATGAGTATGTACCGTTTTATCGCTACGATTAATATCTGTAATTAATTCAGATGTGTTGAGTGTAATATTGTTTTCTACGTACCATTCGGTTGTAGAAAGTGATAAATCGTCGGCAGTTTTTCCTCCAAAGTATTCACTTAAGTGAACACGGTCGTAGGCTCGCCTTGGTTCTTCACCAAAAACGGTTATCTGATACTTTTCATGTCCTGATTTTGCAATGAATTTTTCGCAAAATTTATAACCAACCATGCCGTTTCCAACTACTATTACTCTTATCATGATTTCTTTAATTAAGTATTACTACGCAAATATAAGTATTTATACTTATAAAAATACGTAAATAATTATTTTTTTTGAATTGATAACGATTGTTGTTTACGTATTTTATCGTAATCTTTTACGTAATGCGGGTTTTGATTGAATTAGAAAAGTTATAACTATTATAAATTTGAAAAGATTCTAAATAAGGATTTCGAAAAAATGTCGTAAATTCATAAGAATTTTATATATGTTTTATTTAAATGGAATATTCTTAACATAAATTCTATGAAAAAATTACTTACACTTTTGCTATTACTATCATTGACAGTAGGTTGTAAATCTACAGCGGGCAAAACTTCAGATACACAAAATACTAGTTCTGAATACGGAAGTCAGGAAGATCAAATGAAATATTACTTTACGGGAACCGGGAATGAACCTTTTTGGGGAATAAAAATGGGCAATGAGAATATTGAGTTTACATCCTTAATTCCGGGAAAGGAAAAACTTGCTTTTCCTTCAACCGAAGTCATAAAGGCAATGGATGCTAATATAAAAATGTATAAAGTAAGTAATGAAACAGCAAGTGCGACAATCACTATTCAGCAATTAGAATGTCAAAATTCGATGTCGGGAGTAATCTCTCCTTATAAAGTTTCAGTTGAAATTAAAAATAACACCGAGCTTACTGATACAAAATTGAGCGGATGCGGGAATTATAACACTGATTATCGCCTTCATGATATTTGGGTTTTGGAAGAACTAAACGGTTTCAAAGTTTTTGCAACTGATTATCAAAAAGAATTGCCAAGGATTGAAATAAATTCTTCAGAAAATAAATTTATGGGTTACGGAGGTTGTAATGCAATTAGCGGGAGTATTTTTTATGAAAAAGATCTTCTGCGATTTTCTAAAGTAGTTGCAACTAGGATGGCTTGTGCACAAGGAAATAAGGAGGATCAATTTATAAAAGCGCTGCAAAGCACAACTACTTACTCTATTGGAGATAACAGATTGACACTTTCGAATCCGTCAGGAAAATTGTTAGTATTTAGAAAGGTGGATTGATTGAATTTCGATGTTTTCGAATAGTTTGTCATTCCTAGGAACTAGGAATGACAAACTTATGAGAAATTGGTATTTGGAATTTAAATTATTGGAATTTAAAAAAATTATTCAAATAATTCCTTAGGATCCTCTTTTTCTTCTTCAATAAAATCAAGTTCTAAAGCTCTTACCGTTTGCACCGCATTTCCTGCAATACCACGAATCGAGCCGTACATTCCTAAAGTATTATGAACGACTTTCTCGATTTGTTTTTCACGTTGTTTCCAGATTCTTTGCATCGCTCTTTTTTCAGAATCCAAATCACTTTGCATTTGCGTAAAACCTTCTACGATTCCTTCAATCTGCAAACGGAATTCGTTGCTCGTTAAAAAATCATACAACATCGACATTTTATCGCCTTTGTTTTCCTGCGCCTGAACCGCCTGACTTACCTGTATCAAAGATTGTCGCAGAACCGCGCTTAAACCTTTAAATTCTTCGTAAGTACAAATCCAGATGCCGTCACGCATTCCCATTCGGTCCATTCCGGCTGGCATCACTTCGGTCACTAAAACACCAATATTGGCTCTTTTAGTTCGAATATCATTTTTGAATTTCTCAATCCACGAAGGCTGAAAAGCTTTGGTACGCTTGCTTTCGTAATAAATAGAACCGCAATTTTGCAGTTCGCGTGTGTTTACAATCTGAAGGCAATCAGCACCATTGGCACCTTTTTTAATTTCATCAATACTATCTAACGGAAAATTATTCGCCAGCCATTCTTCGATCGCTAATTCCATTACTTCGCCTTGTAATTGCATAGAACCTTGTTCCTGCTTGCGTTTCATTTCTTCGATTAGCTTTTTCTGATCGTCAGATTGTTTCTGGTATTCTTTTATTTTAAGTTCGTTTTTTTCTTCTTCCTGTTTACGGATTTTATCACGTTCCAGAACCAAAGTAGCGTTCAGTTGTTTTTGAGCTTCAGCTTCGATGGCTTCTTTCATTTCCAGTTTTTCACGTTGGAGTTTTGCAATTTCGCCCGTCATTTTATTCAGTTCGCGAAGTTTCTCCGATTTCTCAGAAAGTTCTTTTTCCATTAAGGTCAAACGATCTTTATTTTCTTCTTCGAGTTTGGTTTTTAGCTTTTCGGTAATCTCTTTTTCAGCTGTCTTTTTTTCGCGTTCTAGGCGTTCAGCGAAAAGTTCATTTTCCTGTTTCTTTTTAGCTTCAAAGTCGGCTTTGGCTTTTTCGAATTGTTCATTTTTAAGTTCCAATTCTCTGGATTGAGCATTGGCTTTTTGTTGAAATTCTTTACGGATACTATCTTCTAACTGATGTTTTAATACATCATTTACATCGATTGGTGTCCCGCAATTTGGGCATATAATTGAAGATTGCTCAGCCATTTTTATTGATTTTTTAACGAGAATTATAATTTGCTAAGGTATTTAAAAGTTCTCTTTTAAGTGCAAAACAAGTTGTGATAAATTGTAACGTTTTTTTAGCCACGAATTCACGAATTTTTATTTTTTAAAATCTATGCGCAAACAAAAAAAAGAAATTCGTGAATTCGTGGCTATTCTTTTTTCAATAAAAACTCCACGGCAGTTTTCGTAATCTCAGAATCATCTTCTTTTGAAGTAATTAACGAAACATCCGTAAATAAATTGACTTTTTTCAGTTCAATAAAACCAATTTCGGCATCCCGATTATTCTTTGCAATGTTAGAGGGAACAATCGAAATTCCCAAACCATTTTTGACCAATTGCACAATCGAATTTATGTTGTTGGATTCGTGAACAACTTGCGGTTCAAAGCCATAAAAAGCACAAAGCTCTAATAAAACGTCATGATAATGTGGTGCGTAATCTTTATTAAAAAACACAAAAGTTTCATCTTTTAGTTTCGGAATCTCCTCTTCAGATTTAATTTGAATCAAACTCTTATTGTAAACAACGGAAAATCCATCTTTAAACCATAATTGCGCTTTTATTTTAGGAGATTTTATAGGAGATCGAATAATTCCCAACTCGATTTTTCCTTGTTCTAAAGCGGAAATTTGTTTAGTAGTTGAGATTTCAAATAATTTGAAATTCACATAAGGAAATTGTTCTTTCAAATGTTTGATCAAATCTGAAATAACGGACGAATAAATCGAACTGATATACGCGATTCTAAATTCGCCGGAAACATTGTCGGCTATTTTTTTTGTTTTAATTGTAATGTGTTCCAAATTTTGAAACAGCTCTCTTACTTCTTTTTCGAAATATTTTCCGGCTTCGGTTAATTCTACTTTTTTATTATTTCGGTTAAATAAGCGCGCCTGAAGCTCTTCTTCCAATTCCAAAATCTGCCGACTTAAAGGTGGTTGTGAAATAAATAGTTTTTCTGAGGCTTTGGTAAAGCTTAGTTCTTCGGCTACAGCCAAAAAATATTTCAAGTGACGTAATTCCATAAATACCTATTAAGTATTAATAATTGACAAAATAAGTATTTTTGAAGTATATATGAAAGAAATACTTTTACAAAAAAGTTTTGCCACAGATTAAATGATTAAAAGGATTTTTGAGATTGTGCGCAAATTTGTTTGCCACGAATTTCACAAATTTTCACAAATGCAAGCGATCATTAATTCGTGGACATTTGTGAAATTCGTGGTAAACAAATAATCTGCAACTTAAAAAAAATCTTTTTAATCCCTTAATCTGTGGCAAAATAAACAAAAAACATAACAATGAAAAAATCAACTATTGAAGAGATTAGAGAGCGTTTTGACAATGATGTCGAACGATTTTCAAATTTAGAAACCGGGCAAGTTGCGACAATCGACGCTACCATTTCTTTAGAATTAATTACGGAAGCTTCTAAAAGAATTGTTCCTAATGCTGAAAATATCTTGGATATTGGCTGCGGTGCCGGGAATTATACGTTGAAAATGTTGTCTAAGTTACCTAATTTAAATTTCGTTTTAGTTGATTTGAGTTTGCCAATGTTGGATCGAGCATTCGAAAGAGTTTCTGCAGCAACAAATGGTAAAGTAGAAGTAAAGCATGGCGATATCCGTGAAGTTGAATTACCGGAAAACCATTTTGATATTATTTTAGCCGGAGCGGTTTTGCATCATTTACGTGACGATCAGGATTGGGAAACCACTTTTACTAAAATATTCAAATTGTTAAAACCAGGCGGATGTTTTATGATTTCGGACTTGATTACGCAAGACACGGAATTATTAAATGAATATACCTGGCAACGTTACGGTGACTACTTGGAAGGAATTGGCGGGGCAGAATATCGTCAGAAAGTATTGGATTATGTAGAGAAAGAAGACACACCAAGATCTATGAATTATCAATTGGATTTGATGAAGAAAGTTGGTTTTTCAAGCGTTGAAATTTTACACAAGAATATGTGTTTTGGTGCTTTCGGTGGGATTAAGTAAAAAGGTTTGCCACAAATTACACAAATTTTCACAAATTTTTTTTGCATTAAAGCTTTGCTTTATTGCAATTATAAGCAAATTTAATTAGTGAAAATTTGTGTAATTCGTGGCTAAAAAAATTTTTATAATACTTGTGTTGTTTTATAAACCTGAATAGGAGAGGCAACCAGACCTTCACTTTGCTTAATGAAATCCTGTAAATAAGGTTGATTGTTATGGATATCAAGTCCTGGCTGATCTTGCCATTCTTCCCAAATAATAAAAACATTTTCAGAATGATGAAGATCATAACGTACGCAAGCTGCTTCTTTTCTGGTTTCGGTAACCAAATGATTTAACATGCTTTGTAGCTGTTCTTTATTTTCTGGTTTGCTTTTGAATATTGCTGTAATTGAAATCATAATCGTGAAAAGTTAAAGATTAGAAGTTAAAAGTTTTTTCTAAGTGATTGGTATAGTTTTTCTTAAAGATGTCAATGTTTTCGGCAGTGGCACCTTTTTCAACGTCGTGGAAATGAAAACTGTCTAGTTTTTCCATACCTGTAAATTTATTCATTTTGTGGAAACCAAACATAGCCCCTTCATCTACAGATGTTTCTTCGAAAAATTCTCCAGGAAGTGTGAAGGCTGTTGCAGGCGCATTCCAACTTGTTGTTAGCATATATTTGCGTCCGTGTAATTGTCCGCCGGTTCCGTAATTAATGTCCGGATTTGTTCTGGTTCTTCCGTCACTTCTGTAAATTCCTTTGTTGTGTCCGGCTGTGAAAACATCGTCAATGTATTTTTTGAAAAGATTGGGTAATTGAAACCACCAAACTGGTGTGTGATAAACAACAACATCGGCCCAAACGAATTTGTCTACTTCTTCGTCAAGATCAAAATCTTGTTTGATGTCAGTTGTTTTTATTTCGAATTGCTTGCTGTTTGTTAGGTATTCGATTGTCCAGTCGGTAACGGTTTGGTTGAATTTTCCCCCTGAATGAGCGAAATTTTGACTTCCGTTGATGATAAATATTTTTTTCATGTCCTTAAATCTTCTTATGAAATTGTGAGTGTGAGGGATAGAGGCGGTATCCTTTTGTGCAGTGGAACGGAACAAAAGATATAGCCGAAAGCCCGACCCGGAGGGACACACCCAAATTGTTTTTATTTTTTTTATGTATTGAGTGTAATTTAAACACATAGAAACATAGTTGTCTTTGGCTAAAAAGAATGTGGAAAGAAACTAGTTTCTCACACATAGTCCCGAAGCTTATAGTCCCGAAGCTTCGGGATGTTTTTAGGCTAAGTGAAACGCCTTTATACATTCCTATTGGCTATGTTTCTATGTGTTTAAAATTTTAAAGAATGCTATTATTTTACTTTTGAAATTGCCTGATTGATGAAATCTAATTCTGAAACTGATAAATCGAAATCCATTGCTTTTGCGTTTGAAATTGCTTGTTCTGCATTTCTGGCTCCGGCCAAAACGATTGTGATTCCTTTTTGTAAAGTTGTCCAGCGTAAAACCAATTGTGAGATCGAAATGTGTTTTGCGTTTGCTAATGAACTCAATTCTTCAACTAAAGTTTTTACTTTTTGAAGATCAAACTGCCCGAAATAACCATTTCTGTGATCGTTGTCTTTTAGTTTGCTGTCGGTGAAATATTTTCCGGTTAATAAACCTCTTTCCATTGGACTGTACGCGATAATCCCAATGTTTTCTGAAAGGGTTACCGGAATTAAATCGGTTTCGATTTTTCTATTTAACATGCTAAAGGGAACCTGGTTTGATGCTAATTGAATCGTTTTTTGCGCTTCCTGAATTTGTAAAGCGCTATAATTGCTAACTCCGGCTGCTCTGATTTTTCCTTGTTGAATCAAAGTTTCAAGCGCTTCCATTGTTTCGTGAATTGGAGTAGTGGAATCTGGCCAGTGAATTTGTAGTAAATCGATATAATCGGTTTGAAGGCGTTTTAAACTTTCTTCGACTTCTTTAATAATATTGCTTTTTGAAGCGTATTTGTAAACCGGGATTTTCTTTCCGTTATCATCGGCATCGAAAAAGAAATCGCCTTTTCCGTTGTTGCTACCGTCCCAAACCAAACCAAATTTGGTCAATAATTGCACTTTTAAACGATCATAAGCTTTTACAGCTTCGCCAATCATTTCTTCGCTTAAACCAAATCCGTAAAAAGGAGCGGTGTCGATTGTGGTCACGCCGTGGTCGATTGAAGCCTGAATAGAAGCGATTGAATCTGCTTTTTCGTTTCCGCCCCACATGTTTCCGCCAATGGCAAATGCGCCGTATGTAATAGTTGATAATTCAAGTTCGGTATTCCCTAATTTTCTATATTCCATAATGTTGTATTTTTAAATCTTAAATTTTACTTGGCAAAATTATACCATTTTTTAGAGTGTTAACTTGTATATATTTGTCTTTTTTATGTAAATTTGCAACTTCAAATAATTTACATCTCATGAAAAAAGAAAATTTATACGAGCCGTTTACCGTTTCCTTTGAAACTCTGGATGAATATCCGGATGTTGGAGATCGTCATAATTTCTTCGAATTGGTTTATATTTTAGGTGGAACAGGTTCGCAATGCATCAACAAAAATATTTTTGAATATGATGCGGGACATATGTTTTTATTGACGCCTGAAGATTGTCATAATTTTACGATTGAGACGAAAACTAAGTTTTTCTTTTTGAGATTTAATGATATTTATTTGAAAAACTCAAGTTTGCAAAATGAAAATATTCAGCGTTTAGAATATATTTTGCAGAATGCGAATCATCAGCCGGGTTGTATTTTGAAGAATCAGGCTGATAAATGTTTGGTAAAAGTGATGGTTGAGGCGATTTGTCGTGAACATCAGGATAAAGATGTTTACAATCAGGAATTGATTCAGCAGCTTGTGAATACACTGATTATTATTGTGGCTAGAAATATTGCAAAGTATTTGCCAGAACAGGTGAATGTGGGAACTGAAGGGAAAGCGATGGATATCCTGCAATATATTCAGAATAATATTTATTATCCGGAGAAAATAAAAGCAGAGTCATTAAGCGAATATTTCGGAATTTCGAATACTTATTTAGGACGTTATTTTAAAAAACATGCTGATGAAACAATGCAACAATATATTAGCAATTATAAAACTAAACTGATCGAACATCGTTTGCAATTCAGTGATAAGCGTATTAATGAAATTGCGTATGAATTTGGTTTTACGGATGAAAGTCACTTTAATAAATTCTTCAAAAAGCAAAGAGGGAATAGTCCTTCGGAATTTAGGAAAACGATTCGAATTAGCGCGTGATAAAATGGCACACGGATGACACTGATTCGCAAGCGAAAACACGGATTGTCACGGATTTTTTTGTTTTAGATTGAACGGATTTAATCTTGATTTTCTTTGCCGGTTATAAAATCGAAATGTTCTGTTTTGCCGTTTTTCAGATTGTTGATTTCGTTTTTTAGAAGTTCTTCTAATGATTCAGCTACTATATTTCGTTCCCAGGATTCGTTTTGAAGTTCTATGATTTGGCCGAATTTTCCTTTTTCGGCAGGGTCTGTATCATAGATTAAATAATCGCCATTTCTTCCTGTTGCAAACGGAATCCATTTTGGGTTTGCGTAGTTATTGGTTTTTATTTTATCAAAATCTATTTCCAGTTCCGGAAGATCGTCTTCGTCAAATTGTAAATCTTGTATAGAGTTCCATTCGTCTTTGATGTCTTCAAACGGAATAAGATCGTAAGTCCAATTGTTGATCAAAAACTGAAAAGCAGAAGTTACGGCATCGTATTCTACGTTTTGAACTTTATAAAAATTTTGAAGAGCCGGCGGTATTTTGATTTCTTCTTCTAATTCAGAATGTTCTTCTAAATTTTCTGCAGAAATCCCGTCTGCGAGATTGTAATAACGATTGTCTGATTCAATAATCTTGTTGATTTCGGTAATCCATTCTTGCCATAAGGATTCGAATTGTTTGAATTTTTCGTCAATAGGCAGGCTGGGCTTTTTAATCTTTTCCTGGTATGCAGCTATGTCGATTGCTGTTATTTTATCGTCATCTTTATTAAACCAAACGCTGATTCCGTTAAGAATAAAGGCACCGCTGTCATCACCCTTAAAAAGTTTTACAAGTTGTTTTTTATTGGTTGTGTAAAATTCAAAAAGATTTTGATCTTCAAAAATAAATTCTCCTGAAAAAGACTGTTTTGAGCAGAAATCATAAGTTCCATAATTTAGATCCAATAATAAATTTTCTGCTTTTTTTCCCTCTTTAGAAAATGCAATTAAACCATGATTATCCCAAGTATAAATTTGGTTATGCTCACTCTTTTTTAATCTTGCTTCGCCTAAAATTGTTTTTAAAACCGCTATTTCAACAGGAAATTCGACAGCAACATCATTAATTTTAAATTCTTTTTTAGATAATGAGATTTTTAATGACATACTATTTTAGGGATATTAGAAATATTAGATGATTTTTTTTATGACACGAAGTTTGTGGGTATGTTTGTTCAATTCCGGATTGTAAATTCCTAAGTGATCTAAACGGTCAATGCGCACTTTTCCACTTGCGTGAATGATGTAATTGTTGTCCATAATGATTCCGACATGAATGATGTTTCCTTCGTCATTGTCAAAAAAGGCCAAATCTCCAGCTTCGCTTTCTTCGATAAAACTTAAAGGTTCTCCTTCAAGTGCTTGCTGTGAGGCATCGCGATGAATTTTATAGCCGTTTAGTTTGTAAACCATTTGCGTGAAACCGGAACAATCGATTCCGAAAGGTGTTTTACCACCCCATAAATAGGGAGCGTTCAGATACATAAAAGCGGTATTTATTAAAGCGCTTTTAGGTTTTACACCACTGGTTTTTGTTCCTTCGAAATCAAAGTTTGATGTATTGATTTCGCTATTATTTAAAAAAGATAATGATGCGCCAAGCGGAATTGGTAATAATAAATTATCCGGCGCACTGATATAATCAATCAAATCAGCATTTAAGATAATTGCTTCTTTGCTTAACTGATTGTAATTGGCTTCAGAAATTACCTGATATTGTTTCGAATCTACCCAGCCTTCATAGTCATCAAACTGAATTTTTATTCGGGCCCATTGATTTTGACGTTCTAAAATTTCGATGTGCTCGCCAAACAAAAGTTGTGTAACGATTTCACTTCTGTCACTTGGTTCAGATCGAACGGGTACTATGGCTAGATTGCAAATTCCGAACATTTAGGGTAATTTATAAGTTGAAAATTGGGAGTTACTATTTTAAATAACTCCCAATCTATTGTATTATTATTTAAGCTCTTTCGATAACAATTGCAGATGCTCCACCACCGCCATTGCAAATTGCAGCAGCTCCGGTTTTAGCATTGTTTTGTTCTAAAACATTTAGTAAAGTTACGATGATTCTGGCTCCTGAACAACCTAGAGGATGTCCTAGTGAAACAGCACCGCCATTGACGTTTACTTTATCGTTATCCAGATCAAGGATTTTTGAATTGGCTAATCCAACCACTGCGAAAGCTTCGTTGAATTCGAAATAATCAACATCTCCAATGGCGATTCCGGCTTTGTTTAAGGCTTTTGGTAATGCTTTTGCCGGGCTTGTTGTAAACCATTTTGGTTCCTGAGCAGCATCTGCGTAACCTTTGATATACGCTAGAGGTTTTAATCCTAATGCAATTGCTTTTTCTTCAGACATTAAAACTAAAGCAGCAGCTCCGTCGTTTATTGTTGATGCATTTGCAGCAGTAACTGTTCCGTCTTTGGTGAAAACAGCAGCTAATGAAGGAATTTTATCCAATTTTACATTAGTGTATTCCTCATCTTTAGAAACGATAATTGGTTCACCGCGTCTTTGTGGTACTTCGACAGGAACAATTTCGTTGTCGAATTTTCCGGCATCCCAGGCTTTTGCACTTCTTTCATACGATTGAATAGCAAAATTATCCTGTTCCTCACGACTGATGTTGTATTCAGACGCACATAAATCAGCGCAAACTCCCATTGCGTTGTTATCGTAAGCATCTGTCAAACCATCTTTTTGCATTCCGTCAAGCATAGTTGCCGGGCCAAATTTAGTTCCGTTACGCATCTGTACGTAGTGCGGAATCAAGCTCATGTTTTCCATTCCTCCGGCAACTACAATTTCAGCATCACCACAAGCAATTGCCTGAGCAGCGAACATTACAGCTTTCATTCCGGAAGCACAAACTTTGTTTACAGTTGTAGCAGCAACTTCTTCAGACAAACCTGCGAAAAGCGCGGCCTGACGTGCTGGAGCTTGTCCAACTCCTGCCTGAACAACGTTGCCCATAAAAACTTCATCAACTAATTTTGGGTCCAGGTTAATTTTTTGAAGTGCGCCTTTTATAGCGGCGGCACCTAATTTTGGTGCGGGTACGGTAGATAAACCTCCCATGAAACTTCCGATAGGTGTTCTAACGGCAGAAACGATAACAACTCTTTTGTTCATTTTCTGTTAATATTAGTTAATCAAGCAAATTT
>Ga0247810_10000786_pt1 | contig 26191 bp, 25 predicted proteins | sample UWRJL119311C1_FD_179918 | JGI IMG/M metagenome (GOLD analysis project Ga0247810, IMG submission 179918) | Plant litter microbial communities from Arlington Agricultural Research Station in Wisconsin, United States - UWRJ-L119-311C-1 | ecosystem: Environmental > Terrestrial > Plant litter >... | reverse complement strand
GGATTAGCATGTTATGGAGTTTATAAATTTTTAGAAAATAAGGGAGAAAAAGAAAAAGAATTGTTGAAAAAAGATGGAATAGAAAGTATAGGTGTAACTGCTGACGAAATTTAAAGCACCATCAAATTACAACCACGAATATCAGAATTATCAAAACGTCCCAATACCTCGAAAGAGTTGTTGGGATTTTTTTTGCCTAAATCCTGCGTGGCAATAAAAGAACAGGAATTGATGTTAGCTAGATCAATAACGTTGATTCCACCGGTTTTTCCATCTTTTACATAAGTGAGTGCATCTTCGGGATCACGGATTAAAATGTGCATCCAGGATGGACATTCGAAAACACCTTCGCCTAAAGAATAGGCTTGCGCCAAAAGTTCGGTCATGCCATATTCAGAATGTATGGATGGAACGCCAAAACCTTTACAAAGCTGTTCGTGCAATTCTTCGCGAATCATTTCTTTACGTTTGCCTTTCATTCCTCCGGTTTCCATAATAATAGTATTCTGAAGGCTGAATTCATGTTTTTCAATCAAATCCAATAAAGCATACGTAACACCAATTAAAATCACATTTTGCCCGGATTCATCCAAAGCAGTCATTTTTTTAATTAAGTCATTATGATTGTGTAAATAAAACCCGCTTTCTGGCTTATTGGATAGTTTTATTAAGTCTTCTACCATATAAATTAACGAAGAGCCATCGCGTTCAAGATAAGACGGCAAAAGAGCTAAAACAACGTAATCTTCGATATTGCCGTAAAACTGAGAAAATCCTTTACGATAACTTTCTTCGTAAAGAGAAATATCGGTAACCAAATGTCGGCTGGTAATCATTCCGGTAGTTCCGCTGCTGGTAAACGTTACATCAGCAAGATCTGAGTTTGAGACAACTTCATGGCTTTTGAAAAACTGAATTGGCAGAAAAGGAATTTGTTGTAATGATTTTACCTGTTGCGGATTTACCTTTAAAAAATCACAGAAATCACGGTATACTTTATTATTCTCGTGCTGAAAACGAAACACTTTTAGTGCTGTTTTTTCAAATTGTTTCTGACTCGAAATGGTAAAGATATCGTTGGCTGTAATCAAAACTTTTTTTGTGCAAAGGTATAAATAATTGAAAATGTAAAAGCAATAAAAAAGCTCCAAATTATTGGAGCTTTATGTAATTTTTTATGTTTTTATCGAACGATTAGTTTTCGTGTTGCCGAATTGTTCTGTTCGCTTATTTTAATGATATAAACTCCGGGAGTTAAATCAGGAATGTTTAATTCTCTTGTAGTGAGATGTGCCTGAAGTACCTTTTTGCCCAAAACATCAAAAATAATAATTTCTTTTTCTAAATCATTTTTAGAAGTAATATATACTTTCCCGTTTGTGACAGGGTTAGGGTACAAGCTAAGACCCTCTATGGAAACTGCATCCCGAGTTTTTGGCGATTGTTTACTATCCTGAGCTGAGCTGCTAACAGTAAAGAAAAAAGCCAGTAAGAGAGTAATATAAAAGTAATTTTTTGCCATCGCATTATTTTAGATATGTAAATATACAAAAAAAAGTTTTCAAAAATTACGCCAAAAAAAAACATCCTAAATATTTAGGATGTTTTTAACAATTTATAAGTGAGTCTTATAGCTTTTCTAATAAGTTTACACCGTCTACGATAGCCCATGCCCCAGGAGTCAAAGCAGCTCCGGTTGCTGTTGTGCTTGTTGTGAAGTTTCCGTCAGGGAAAGCAACAGTAAAGCCAGTTGCACCCACTCCTGTAAGAAGTGTAGCTGCATCAGCAACTCTTACATTTAGTAATTTAATTTTTCCACCAGATACTTGGTTAGTATTTGTAGCCGCTTCCTGAATTCTAACTGCAACAGCACTAGTAGTACCGGCAACATTTGTGTATCCTGAAATTACAACATTTGAGTATTCACCATTTCCATCTTTTTTGAATTGGATTGCATCAATTTCTGTTGGGTTTCCAGCTTCAGTTGGAGTCCCAGGAGCTCTTCTTAGAGTAATGTTAGAAACTTTAGGGAAGAATAAATTATTCACACTTTTTGCTTCAATTTCCATTCCGAAGTTTCCTGCACCAACTTGATAAGCATACCAGTTAGTGTTGGCCTGACCTTGCCATCCATCTTGCCAGTCAAAAGAATCATCTGTATTTCCGTAAGAAATCAAGTTTTTAGCACTTACAGTTCCACCGTAAAATTCGAAACCATCATCAGCACCTTTGTAAGCTACTAAATTTTCTAAAACCGTTCCTGAACCTACAGCATAAAATGAGAATCCATTCATTTCAGATGTTCCGTCTAATATTTTTTTACCAGCATATTCTACACGAACATATTTTAAAGAACCACTGCTGTGAGTAGCATTTGACCCTCCGTATACTATATTTGTACCGTCTTCAGAAGTTGCTGTAGTAATTGGAGTTCCATCAGCTGTTTTTCCTGAAACAATTGGAGCATCACCAAATAATATAATTCCACCCCAAGATCCTGCAGTTTTTGATTTTTCTGTAAAAACTACTGGTTCTGCTGCTGTACCTGCAATGTTTAAAAGTCCGCCTTTTTCAACTAATAATACATCAGTACCGTTAGTTACATCAGCAGTAATTGTAGATCCTGCTTCAAAAGTTAAAGTAGCACCACTTTTAACTCTTACTGTACCACTAATTGTGTAAGTTCCTTTGATATATGTTTTTGAAGCAGTAATATCTCCGGTAATTTCTCCAGAACCTGTTGGTGGAGGAGTTACAGTGTCATCATCGCTAGAAGAACAACTTGCGAAAATTAAGCTTAAAAAAGTAAGACTGATTGCTAATTTTTTCATTTTTTAATGATTTTAATTGTGTTTTTTTTGTGTTATTATGTTGATTCAAAAGTACTGCCGTGATTTCTAAATTCAGTTAGGTAATTGTTATCAAAGTATTATATAACAATCAATTTGATGTAAATTTTATGTTATGTCAATGAGCAAAAAAAAGAGCCGTAAAGCTCTTTTTTGTTGACTAAAATGTGTATCCAATATTTACTGAAAAACCAACTCCTTTTTTGTATTCACGAAGAACTAATGAATCTTCGGTAATGTCTATGGTGCTGTTTTTTCCTATTTCTTTTCTGTAATACGGATTAAGTAAATTCTCAGCTGCAAATTTTACTTCTATGTTTTTTGATAATGTGCTGGTCCATACAAAATCTAATTTGCTAAATGATTTTTCATACATATGGTCTATTCCTGAAGAACCTACTGCAAAAATTCGATCACCATATACATTATAAACCAATGTTGTAGTATTTTTCCAGTTTTCATTTAATGTAAATTCGTATTTTAGATCTGAATTAATCATCCAATTTGAAGCACCTTGAAGTTTACGGTTTTTGCTGTTTTCTAATTCATTTCCTTGTTTTTTCAAATCAAGTGTAACATCTGTATTCATTAATGAAGTATTGAAACCAAATGTAAAGTTTGATAACGATTCGCTAATTCTGTTTAATGATAAAATCATTTCAATTTCGGCACCATAAATAACAGCTTGTTGAGAGTTTTTAAAAGTTGTAATCTGACCACCACTGCTTGCTGTGGTTATAAAAACTCTTTCGATAGGATTTTCAAGTACTTTTCCAAAAGCACCAATAGCGAATAGTTCTTTGCTGTTTGGGAATAATTCGTACTTAAAATCAACATTATAATTTTCGCTGTTCAGTAAGTTTGAGTTTCCTGTTACAGAAGTTCCATCAGGGTTTACATAGGTAATTGGTAATAATTCCATTGCAACTGGTCTTGTGATTGTTTTACTTAAAGATGCACGAAGATTACTGTTTTCGTTTAGGGCATATTTAGTATTTATTGATGGAAGAAAATCTAAACTATCATCCGCTTTCTTGCGATAAGCACTGCCAAAAGGATCTCCTTGTAATCTGTATTTAATTTCACGAGTAGAACTTTCTGCTCTAAGACCTGCATTTAAGTCCCATTTTTCTCCAAATGTATAATACAAATTGAAATATCCGGCATTTACAAACTGATTCAGTTTTACTTTATAATCTCCATTCGACTCTTCCTGAACATAAAGAATTCCGTTATTTATGTCATCATTGATTGGTGTACTGATTGTGTTTAAGTCAGCTGTATAATTTTTCTCAATACTTCTTTTTCCGGAAAAGAAACGATAGCTGGATTGCATGTCATTTAGGTAATTGTTATACCCTACAGATAAATTGTTTGATTTTTCTTTGTTCCCAAATTTCAAATTATATTCTGCCAAAGCTGAGAAGTAGAAGTTTCCATTTATGTCAAGATACTGACGGTTAAGGTTATTTCCACCGTATGACATGTTAATTTCTGTATCACTCACTTTCTGACCTGTTATAAATTTTCTGTCAGGCTGTTGAAAACCGGTTTTTACATAAGAACCTCCAGCTTTTATGGTTTGTTTCCCGTCTTCTGTCAATTTATAATCTCCAAACAATTGAGTATTCCAATATCTTGATTCTTCAAATTGATTTCCTCTGATAAGATTGTTGTTAATGTTGGTCAAACTGTTAGTATATCCTAATTGATCCTGAATTAAACTTTCAGTTGCCTGGATAAATAAACTTGTAAAATTCAGGTTTAATCGATTTGTTTTGTATTTTAAACCAGCTAAACCAGAAAAAGTCGTTTGGTAAGAGTATTGAGTATTAATTAAATTATTGTCGTAATTACCCTGACCCAAGTTAAAAGTTCTGTCAACTCCTTCTCTAAAAAGATATTTATTGTCGAAGTTAAATGACATAATATAGCTGATGTTTCTTTCTTTTTCAAGGTCAAATTTTTGTGAATGTAAAAAACCAATGCTTGAATTTAATGGACTTGCAGTTTCATTAACATCCCAGTTTTTATCATCATAAGCATTATGGTATTCATCTGGAGACAATTTTTTTCCACTAGGAACAGAACCGAAAACTCCAGGTAACTCTCTGTCCTTTCCAATTAATCCGAAAGTACCTTTTGTACTGTTTGCATCATCAGAAAGTAAGAATTTTTTAAGATTGTTGTTTGTAGTATATCCAAAACCCACATTAAGTTTAGTAATATTTTTAGGTTGTGTAGTTTCAATATTTACGGTTCCTCCTGCAAAATCTCCTGAAATATTTGGATTGAATGTTTTGTAAATATTTAAAACACCAACAATATCAGTTGGAAATAAATCAAGTGGAATAATTTTTTTGAAAGGGCTGTTTGAAGGTGTTTGTAAATCATTAACCAATAAATTATTGTAACGATCTTCAAGTCCTCTAATGAATAAACCTCTTCCGTCAACTTTTGTAATTCCGGTAACTTTTGTTAAACCGTCTTCAACATCGCTAACTCCTTTTCTTGACATTTCCTGTGCTCCAATGCTTTGTTTAATAACAACTGCATTTTTTTGGTCTAATAAAAGAGCTGTTTCTTTTTCTCTGCTTCCTGATGTCGATTTTACAACCACATCCTTAAGAGTGTAACCTCCTGATGAAAGAACCTGGTTTACGGTGATAGTTTCATTTGCTTTAACTGTTACCGGTTTTTCAACCGTTTCATAACCTACGAAACTAAAAATAATAGTGTAGTTTCCCGGATTTACAGATATTGAGTATTTACCATCAATATCAGTGTTTGCGCTAATGTTTGTACCTTTAATTAAAATGTTTGCAAAAGGTAAAGCTTCATTGTTCATTTCCTTGTCGGTTAAAACTCCAGAAATCGTACCTTTGTTTTGTGCGATTGAAATCGTACAGATAAATAATGCAATAAATAGAAATCTTAAATTGAATTTCATTTCAGTGTTGTGTTTAATTTATTTTTGTGCAAAGAAATACACCCACTGTAAAGTTCATGTTAGGCACTTGTTATGTTTTTGTGTCTTCAAGATTATCAAATTGTTACCAGATTAAATTACCGTTAACAGCAATTTTTGACGGTTAATTTATTATTATATTTACCATCGCAATTAAAAACCATCAGATTTGTATAGAAGAAAATTTGATGAGAAAACTCAATTTTTGCTATTTTATGAAAAAAACACAAACAAAGATTTTATTAGTTGACGATGAACCGGATATCTTAGAAATTGTTGGCTATAACCTTGCTCAGGAAGGTTATCAGATAGTAACGGCATCAAATGGAAAAGAAGCGATCGCAAAAGCTCAGAAAGAATTACCGGACTTAATAATAATGGATGTCATGATGGCTGAAATGGACGGTATGGAAGCTTGTGAGCACATTAGAAAAATCCCGGAACTAAATAACGTTATCATAACATTTTTAACAGCCAGAAGCGAAGATTATTCACAAGTTGCTGGTTTTGATGCGGGTGCTGATGACTATATTACCAAGCCAATAAAACCAAAATTATTGGTAAGCAAAGTAAAGGCTTTGTTAAGAAGGTTAAAAGAACAAGAAGTGGTTAGCGATACCTTGAACGTTGGGGGAATTGAAATCAATCGGGAAGAGTATAAAATCATCAAGGATAATCTTGAAATTTCACTGCCAAGAAAAGAATTCGAATTGTTTTATCTATTAGCTTCAAAACCTGGAAAAGTATTTAAAAGAGATGAAATCCTGGATAAGGTTTGGGGAAATGAAGTAGTTGTTGGCGGAAGAACTATTGATGTCCACATTCGAAAATTGCGTGAAAAAATTGGCGAAGATCTTTTTAAAACCATAAAAGGAGTTGGGTATAAATTTGAAGTTTAAAAACATTCAAAAAAAATGAATCATATAAGTGATATAAGTTTTTTTAACTTATAGTATTTGTACTTTTACAACCGAAGTCAATCTTTGTCAAAGTTTATAACTTTAATAAAGATTGACTTTTTTAAATTATGACATAGAAATAAGCTTTTGTTTTTTTACTGAACTTATATCACTTATATGGTGAAAAAATAATCCTTTAATTGTTTATTATTTTAAAATCTACATGAAAATAAATTTCAAAAAAACCTACAAGTTTGCTATAAAGTCGGCACTTTACATAAGTCTGTTTGCAACAGGATTTGTATTGCTGCTGATGAATATATTTTATAAAAATCAGTTGAAATATCAATTTGGGTTTGGAATAGTCTTTATTATTTCAATTTATATATTCTCTTTTTTGGTGCTTCAGTATCGTGTCGAGCGATTCATTTATCGAAGAGTCAAGAAAATCTACGATGAGGTTTCTTTATTAGAATCTACCACTCTGATCAATCAGCCGATAACTACTGATATGGAAACGCTTTCACGCGAAGTGAAAAAATTTGCTACAGATAAAAAACTCGAAATCGAAATGCTCGAAATCAGAGAACAGTACCGAAGAGAATTTTTAGGAAATGTTTCGCACGAGCTTAAAACGCCATTATTTACAGTTCAGGGTTATGTTTCTACTTTGCTCGATGGTGCGATGGATGATAAAACGATTCGAAAAAAATACCTGAAACGTGCTGAAAAAGGAGTAGAGCGTTTGATTTACATCGTGGAAGATCTTGATATGATTACCAAGTTAGAGTCGGGAGATTTAGATTTGAATATTACCGAATTTAATATTGTTGACCTGATTCAGAATGTTTTTGATTTGTTGGAGATGAAAGCTGAAAAAAAGAAAATCAAATTGGCATTCGAAAGCAAAAATGTACAATCCTTAATAGTAAAAGGAGATCAGGACAGAATACAGCAGGTTTTGGAAAATTTAATTGTTAACTCCATTAAATATGGAAAAGAAGGAGGTTTGACCGAAGTAGGAGTTGTTAATCTGACTAAGAAAAAAGTACTCATCCGAATTAGTGATAATGGGGAAGGTGTTGAAAAACAAAATATCCCTAGACTTTTTGAGCGTTTTTACAGAGTTGACAAAAGCGGAACACGTTCTGAAGGCGGTTCCGGTTTAGGTTTGGCCATTGTAAAACATATTATTGAAGCACATAAAGAAAAAGTTTATGTAGAAAGTGAGTTCGGAATAGGTTCTGAATTTTCTTTTACGCTTGAAAAAGCACATAAAATAATAAAACCTGAGGTTAAAAAATTGTAAGCTGATTTTATGTGAGGCTCCGTAAAACAAGGTATTTAACAATAAATCAACTTTGCGATTTACTCCATAACAATAAATTTTTATTATAGTAACATCTTGTTAATGATTTCTTAACATAGGTGATACATCTTTGCACCTTGAAATTAAGGTCGTTAGAAAAAATGATAAAAAGGAAAATAATTGCGGTTTTATTACTGCTTACCTGTGCTGCAAATGCACAAGATCTGAATAAACAAGAAGTAAAAAATGAAGTAATGCGCATTTTAGACTCCATAAATAAAGCAAAACTTCCTGAAACCAAATCGGGAGTGAGCAGCGAAGACCATTGGTATGACAAAATTTCGTTAAGAGGTTATGCACAAATACGATATAATGGTTTGTTTTCTACCAATGATAAGGTTTCCTGCGATCAATGTGATAAGTCCTGGGGTACAACCTCAACGGCACCTGATGCAAAAGCAAATAACGGCCTTTTTATTCGCCGGGCACGTTTAGTATTTTCAGGTCAGGTTCATCCAAATGTTTTCTTCTATTTTCAACCGGATTTTGCCAGCTCTCCGGGTTCAGGCCTTAATAATTTCGTTCAGATTAGAGATATTTATTTTGATGTTTCCTTTGATAAAAAAAGAGAATATCGTGTTCGTGTGGGACAAAGTAAAATTCCGTATGGGTTTGAAAACATGCAATCGAGTTCTCAGCGTCTGACTTTAGATCGTGCTGATGGGATAAACAGTTCAATAGCAAATGAACGTGATTTAGGGATATTCTTTTATTGGGCACCAGCAGAAATCAGAGAACGTTTTGCCATGCTTGTAAAAGACGGATATAAAGGTTCAGGTGATTTTGGAGTTTTCGCTCTTGGGGCGTACAACGGACAGATAGCAAACAAAATTGACGGTAACAGGGATCTGAATGTAGTGGCAAGAGTTACTTACCCGTTTGTTATTGGAAACCAGATTATCGAGCCCGGAATTCAGGCCTATACAGGAAAATGGGCTTTTACAGGAGAAGTTTCATCCGGTGTGGTTGTGAATGGTGATCAGCAATACATAAAAGATGAAAGAATAGGAGCAACTTTTGTTTTGTATCCAAAACCTTTTGGAATCCAAACGGAATATAATATTGGTACAGGACCTCGTTATAATCCGGCAACCAATTCGATTGATGTAACCGATTTGAATGGAGGCTATGTTTTATTGAATTATAAATGGGACATTAAAAAACAGCATATTTATCCTTTTGCCAAATTTCAATATTATGACGGAGGGAAAAAATATGAAAAAGATGCCAGAAGTTATGTAGTAAGAGATTACCAAATTGGTGTGGAATGGCAGCCAATAAAAGCTTTTGAACTTGTTGCTGAATACGTTATTGCCGACAGAACTTTTGAAGACAGTGCGCTTCCGGTTAACAGACAACAAGGAAATTTATTAAGATTACAGGCTCAGTTTAATTTCTAATTTTCTTTCTCAAAAATAGAAAATAAAGAATCCCAGTCGATAGTATTTTTAAATTGAGACAAACCTTTAAACGATTTTACTTTTGATAGATCATCAATTGTAAAGTCGTTTTGCGTTGCATAAGGTACCAATTGCTCGTCCTGAAGTTTTATAGCCAGATATTCCTGCTCATATTGTCCTGGAGTAGGTATAAAAAAGGCTTTTTTACCCAATTTTGCCAAATCCATAACAGTAGTATAACCAGATCGGCATAAAACCAGATCACTTTCGTTAAAAGTCTGCTCCAGCTGTTTGGTATTCATGAAATTGTAATAGGTCACGTTTTTGATCTGCTGTTTGGTTTGTGTTTTTTCTACAACACCTTTTACAAAAACAACTTCACCTCTATATCGGGTAATTTCTGTTATTAGTTTTTCTTCCAGAAAAGTACGCTGAGGCTCCGGACCAGACAAAATAATCATCAGATCATATTGTTTTGGGGTGTCTTTTTTGCGCATTCTGCTCAAAGGTCCAATATATTTTAGATTTAGTTCGCTGTTTTTAAGATGGCCCAAATCGCCAGTTAAATTTGGAATTCCATCAGTATCGGGAATCCAGCATTCATTGTATTTTCTTATAAAATACTGATGGCATTTACTGGTAAACTTTGTGGTGTTTCCAGTCATCACATTCAATTGATGCGTGATAAAAACAGAAGGTACTTTTTTGCTGAAAACACCCAGTCTGTTATCTGAAATGATACCGTCGATATCATATTTTTTTATCCAGGAATTCACTATTTTCTTTTCATCTAAAATGGCAGTAATCATTCTAGGCAAACTTTTAATCAGCTTCCATTTGAAGTTTTTGCCGTTTTTGGCATATTCAATATGGTAAGAAGGCAATTCTAAAGTTTGAATGTATGGAAATTCTTTTTGTAATAATGCCAATGCAATACCGTCAGAAGCAATTATGGGTATATAATTACTTTCCTGTAAAGCCTTAATTATTGGAATACATCGCGTTGCATGACCCAATCCCCAGTTTAAAGGAGTTATTAAAATTGTTTTATTGGCAGAATATTCGATGCTCATATTGGGCGATTTTTCAAACGAAGATACAGAAATACTCTTTTTTTGTTATTTCGAATACATTACTAAATTATTAACTCTGGTATCTTTAAATGTAAAAAGGCTAAATTCCTTAATAGAATTTAGCCTTTATTTTTAAACTAATTCTGGTTTAATCCTGAATATACGTTTTGTTTCCATTTTTGTTGATGTAGTATCTTCCGCCTTTTGGTCCGGTGTAGACTTTTTTGCCATTATACTCTCCGGTAACTTTATCGGCTACTTTTGGAGCTTTTTCATTAGTTTCCTTTAAGGTCTTAGTCGTTGTTTTTTTCGTTGCCGTAGCATCTTTTTTTACAGACTTGGCTTTTGTCTCTGCTGTTTTAACTTCTGTTTGTTTTATGCCGGCTTTTGTAGTTGCAGTTTTAGCTTTTTTCTGAGCACTAGCAGCTTCAGATTTTGCCTTTTTTGATGCTTCAGTAGCTTTTGCAGCTTCTTTTTTAGCTTTCGTTGCTTCTGTTGCTTCTGTTGCCGCTTTATCGGCTTCTGTTTTTTTCTTTTTAGCAGTTTCTGTTTTGGCTTTCGTAGTTTTTGCTGTTTCCTGTGCGTAAAAATTACCAGATAAAACAATCATAAAACAAAGCAATACTAATTTTTTCATAGTTTCAAAGGTTAAAATTTCAATTAAAAATAATCAATTTATCATTACAATTTTATAACCTGTTAAAAATAAGCCCTTAACTGAATATTTCCGGTATGAACCGTTACGCCGGTTTCACTTTTACGACCTTGATAGTTTAAATTTACATCTAAAAATTGCGTTATGTTCTTCTGCAAAAGTAATTTCCAGACTAAATTTTGTCCCGCCTGAAGTCCTTCCAGCATTTGAAATCCTACGGAAGAAAACTCATCTCCCACAAATTTGTTTTCATAAAAAGAGAATTCTCCATTTACGGTCACTTTTTTATCTCCGGCATACGAAAATGAAGTTCCTAAGCGATTTTGGGTTAGGGTTTCTAAATTTCCAATCTGGTTTTCTTTCTTTTGTAATTCATAAAAGATGTCCAGACTTGTATTTTTCGAAAACAAATAACCGATTTTTGGGGCTATCTGATAACCGTTTAAATCATAATTTTTAGCTGTAAAATCTTCTGAGGTTAATGATGTGTGAATCGTTTTGCTAAACAAATTGAATAGCCAGCTTTTTTGATATAAATGGGTGTATTGCAATTGATGTGAATTGTTTTTTACAGATTGCGAACCAATAGAAAGCAGGTTTTTCCCATTATTAATCAGATAGGAATAGGTTACAGAATGTTTCTGTTTGCCTCGATTATAAAACAAACTGTTTCTAAAACTCGAATTTAATCCTAAGATATTTTCTTCAGAAGAATGAAATGGATTCAATTCAAAATTATCACCATCACTTTTTACTTTTCTGTCCAGAATAAACGAGGTCTGGTTGTAAAAATAAGAAGCTATTTTTTTGAAACCTTTTTCATTCTGCCACTGCAAAGGATTTATCGTAAGCGATTGCGAAAATTTATTCTGATTGGTTTTGATGTACACCTGATTGGGTAAAAAGATTCTGATGAACTTTGCCTGATCAGGAAAAGGCGCTATTTCAAATTCTTCCAATTCCTGAATATTATTACCGTTATAATCATTCCACGCATAGACACCCTGTCCGGCAGGAACTTCTAAATAAGTGTATTCCTGTTGCGCAATGGTTCCGGAACTAGTTTCGTAAACGCTTCCTACTTGCAGAAATTGATAAAAAAAACGGTCATTGTATAAAACTCTTGAGTTCAATGATGGCTCGCTTTTTCGATCATCAGCTGTAAAATCCAGATTTCGATAACTGGCATAGACCGCTAAATCTGTTTTTTTGTTCTGAATCAGTTTAGATTTGAAAAAATAGGTTTGCGAATTGCTTACATGTTGTAATAATCCGTTTTGCAGACTGTCATTTTTTCTTCGTAAATAACCCAATTCTACAAAAACTTTCGTGCTGTCACCACGTCCAACAAAAACACCATATTCTGAAAATCGCTGGCTAATCGCCGAAAATTGATTTGTAATCTTGTCTTTTTCCTGATTGTCTTCTATCTGAATATTTCCGCCAACCCAGTTTTTGCCAAAATGATATTTAGTTTTGGTAAGGTTTCTGATGAATTTGGAAGTCGAAGTTGTCGCATCACTCTTTAAAAAACTGCCCTGATTTTCAATAGTCCAGTTTTTTAATTTAAAGAAAGCTGTTGAAGTATGTCTGTTTCCCGAATAACTTTCTGTAAAATCTAATTTTTCAAATTGATAAGTAAACAAACCGATATTGGTTGTTTTTTTCTTAGAAAATAAATCAAAATTCAAACCTGTTACCAAAAAGCTTTGATCGCCCAATAGTGGCATGTTTAAGTTCCAGTCACGATTAAATTCAATATTGTACAAACGCTCTATAGATTTAAAATCTTCTTCTACAAACTGATAATTGGCATATCCATCCAAACTCCAGTCTTTGGTAAAAAGACGTTTTTTGGTATTCAATTTTAAGGCAATTCCGTTATTGTTCCCGTCATCTATATCAGAAAATAAATTTTTGTCGTTATTACTGATTCCAATTTCAAAGTCAACCAATGTTTTTTCATTAGGATTGTATTTTCCTAAAAAAGTTGCTACCTGAATTTTCATCGGCGCGACTAATTGTACAATTGGTTCGTAATTTCCCTGAGGAATTCCGTTTATTGGACTAACATATTCATAAATCCGCTCGACTGAGTTTGCATTCTGAATCGCATAATTTCCGGAATTGGCTCCCACAAGACTAAATTTCACATTATACAGAACATCATCCGGATTGTTGGAATATTCGTAAATTTCAATCGAATTCTGAATTACTTTTTTGTACAAAATTTTAGTGTCGGAATACGTGTCTTCGTAAGCAGATAGTGCTGTCATTAAGGCAGTGTCATCTCCTGCCTGACTTAAAACTTCAACTTGTTCCGAAGAAAGATTTTGCTGTAAAGGCTGGTTTTTTAAATCATTTTCCGAATATAAATAACCGGCAAAACTCCAGCTTTTGTTTTCATGAGAAGCACCTGCATACGTTACCATGCGGTTATAATTTCTGTCTGAATATTGGTATTCAATGTTAATTCGCATTTCAGAAGTAATAGTAAAAAGCGATGTAAAGACAATTTCGCCTGCATTATAATCAATCACATAATCATTGTTTTCACCTCTTTTGAGTAAAACACCATTTACATACACACGTTCAGATCCAGAAATGACCAAAACATACAATTCGCCATTTTGACCTTTTAACTTATAAGGTCCCTGATTTCCTTCCTGGCCTGTAAAAGTGCTTTTGGCATATTGACCTTTGGCGAAAGCCACCGATGCAAACACATTCGTTTTATTATCCTCTCCTCCAAAATCAAAACTCGCCGAAATCCCCTGAACTTTTTTGTTGAAACTTAAAAATTGAGTTTTTCTGTTCTCTAAGAAAACATCACCCGCACGGATATTCCAGTCGTCGCTGAATAATTCCATAAAAATATTATCAAACTGATCCAGTTTTTGAGAATAGCCGCCTTCCTGCAACGGAATATTATTATCCTGAAGCGATGCCCGCAAACTTACTTTATCAGATATTTTACCGGTAATCTGAAGGTCTAAATTGGAATTTAAAACCGTATTTTGATTATTTCCAATCGTCACGCCACGAGTGATGCTTCCGGATGTATTGAGTCCGTCAAATGGAGTAGCTTTTTTAGCATTTGGATTGTCTATCTGGTATAATTTTTCTGAACCCACATCATTGCTAACCACCTGACTCGATTTGTAGAGGCTGTATTCTTTGGTTAAAAAATCAGGATATTTTAAATAATTGACAATTAAAGTATCTGAATCTGAAATGAATTTTTCATTTAAAAGAAGTTTTCCTTTTTGAAAATCAATTTTATAAAAAGTCGAATCTATAGGTTCGTTTTTAGAATTTAAAAGCTGAAAAAAACCGGAATTAATACTGACATTTTCAAGATAAATAGTATCCCGTGTAGCAATTACTTTTTTGGTTTTATAGAGTAAATCTGTTTCCTGAGCCTGAAGCCCGGAATACCAGATGAAAACTATTAAAAACAGTAATTTTTTCAACATAAATACTTTAACTCTAAAAAGTCAAAAGTAGTATTTATAATTGGGAAATGTTGTGCAATGTAATTTGGTTTTTTGGACAGAGATATAAAGAAATACGTTTATTTACTATACTTGATACAAACAAATAGTAGTACAACAAATAGTGCGATTATAATGATGAAATTGGGATCTGCATAATTGGCATGCCACCCGAATTCTTTTATTCTTTTTGGGAAATAGGATCTTTTATCTTTTGGATTATAATAAAACATTCCCCAAATCCAGTTATCAGGATCGTTTTCCCATTTATTTTTGGTTTCTTCACTTGGTTCGTTATCGTAATCCATAATTTGGAAGAGTTATAGAATTGATTTCTTTAGCGATATAAAGTTATGAATTATTTTTATTTTATAAATGGCTTCAGAATAATTATAAAAAACAAAAAGGCTTCACTTTTTAGGTGAAACCTTTATTATCTTGAATTAAATATATAACCTCTTCTAAAATTAATTGAGTTCTTTTGTTACAATTTGCATGGTCTCACGGCTTACTTGTCTTAGTAAAACTTCTTTGTTTTCTACAACCGTTTCTGCTGCTTGTTCATTAAAATGGCGAATGGTATACAATGTTACGTTATCAGTAAAATCTACTTTGAATTTTTTAGAAAGTATCGCATTCAATTCGTTGAAGTTTTCAAATTTATCTTCTACACAAACGGAGAAGCTAATCGCTGAGTTCTGAATTAAATTTACTTTCAATTTGAATTGATGAAACAATCCGAAGATTTCACTGATGTTCTCTTCCATGATAAAGGAGAAATCGATAGAAGAAAGCGAAATTAATAATTGGTTTCTTTTTACAATAAAACAAGGTAAATAAGGTTCAAGATCAACTCCTTTAGAAACACAAGTTCCTTTTAATAGTGGATTGATAAAAGATTTTACGTACAATGGAATTTCTTTTTTCTGTAATGGCTGTAATGTTTTTGGGTGAATAACTGTTGCGCCGTAAAAAGCTAATTCTATTGCTTCACGATACGAAATTTGGTTTAATAAGCTCGCATTTTCAAAATATCTTGGATCCGCATTCATAACTCCCGGAACATCTTTCCAGATAGTAACACTTTCAGCATTCAGGCAGTAAGCAAAAATTCCGGCAGTGTAGTCAGAACCTTCACGGCCTAAAGTGGTAGTGAAATTATTTTCATCAGCGCCTAAAAATCCCTGTGTAATGTTTAATATTTTTCGTTTTACATTTTTGCTGATGTTTTGCTGTGTGGTTTCCCAGTCTACTTCTGCATCCCTGTAATTTGAATCGGTTTTAATGAAATTACGAACATCCAGCCATTGTGTCTGAATGCCTCTGAAATTCATGAAATAACTCAGGATATTTGTAGAAATCAATTCCCCGAAACTTACAATCTGATCATATACAAAATTGTAATTTGGAGATTTGTTATGTGCTAAAAAATATTCTAATTCTGCAAACTGAGCTTTTACAGCTTCAAATACTTCATGTTTTTCATCTTCAAATAAATCCAGTAATATTTGATTGTGATATTTTTTTATCTCTTGTACAGATGAATTAAGATCTGCCGATTTATCAAAATAATTTTTAATAACCAATTCAAGAGCATTAGTTGTTTTCCCCATAGCCGAAACGACTAAAATCACATCTTCATACCCAACTTTTTGTAAAACGTCATATACGTTTTTAATTCCTTCTGCATCCTTTACCGATGCACCACCAAATTTAAATACCCTCATCTTTAATTTTGTAAATGCTGTTTTTTTAAAATTTTAATTTTTTAAATCCCAATCCTCAATTTATGGGAATTTATAATTTTTCCAGAAACGAATTAATTCCTGCTTCGTCCATTTGTACGACACGCCATTCTTCAAGAATTTTTGCTCCTGAATTCTTATAGAAGTTTACCGCTGGAGTATTCCAATCCAGAACATTCCATTCGATTCGTCGAACATTGTCTTTTTTTCCTTGTTTCATAATTTCAGAATAAAGAGCGGATCCTAAACCGGTACCGCGCATTTTTTCTTTCACAATTAAATCCTCAAGGTGTATTGTTTTTCCTTTCCAGGTAGAATAACGATAATAGTATAATGCAATTCCAACAATCTCCTTCTCAACTTCTGCTACAAAAACATGAAATAACGGATTTTCCCCAAAACCATCACGCATTAAATCATCTACGGTAATCAAAACCGCACAAGGTTCTTTTTCGAATATTGCCAGTTCCTGAATCAGTTCTAAAACCGATTTCATATCTTCAGGATTTCCTTTTCTAATATTCATAATTCATATTTTTAATCTCTGATTGCTTAAATAAGCATTTTTTTATTATAAACTTTTTAGGTTTAATTAGCAAATATACAATAGTAGCAAACTAACTAAATAATTTTTAAATCATTCTCACAAAAAAAGCGATATTTGTGACTTATAAACAAAATTATAACGATATAGCAAATGGAAGAACGCAATAAAACACTGGGAGAGTTTATTATTGAGAACCAAAAAGCATTTCAGTACTCATCTGGGGAATTATCCCGGATTATCAACTCTATACGTTTGGCGGCCAAGGTCGTAAACTATAAGGTAAACAAAGCTGGATTAGTGGATATAATTGGCGCAGTAGGCGAACAAAATATCCAGGGTGAAGATCAGCAAAAATTAGATGTCTATGCAAACGAAGTATTTATCCAGACGTTAATAAACCGTGAGATTGTCTGTGGTATTGCTTCTGAAGAAAACGACGAATTTATTACTGTCAAGGGGAGCGACAACAGTAATAATAATAAGTACGTGATCTTAATGGATCCTTTAGACGGATCTTCTAATATTGATGTAAATGGTTCTCTTGGAACTATTTTTTCAGTTTACAGAAGAATTACTCCTATTGGAACTCCGGTAACAAGCGAGGACTTTTTACAGCCAGGAGTTAATCAGGTTGCAGCCGGATATGTAATTTACGGAACTTCAACCATGTTGGTTTACACGACTGGTTATGGGGTTAATGGCTTTACATTGAACCCTGCAATCGGTACCTTTTACTTGTCACATCCAAATATGAAATTTCCAAAAAACGGACATATTTATTCAGTGAACGAGGGGAATTATGTACATTTTCCGCAAGGAGTAAAAAATTATATCAAATATTGTCAGCGTGAAGAAGAAGACAGACCTTATACATCCAGATATATTGGAAGTTTAGTCTCAGATTTTCATCGGAATATGATTAAGGGCGGAATCTATTTGTATCCAACCAGTTCTAAAGCGCCAAAAGGGAAATTGCGCTTGTTATATGAATGTAATCCAATGGCATTTATTACAGAACAGGCAGGAGGAAAGGCAACAGATGGTTTTGGAAGAATTATGGAAATCGAGCCAACCGAATTGCATCAAAGAGTTCCGTTCTTCTGCGGAAGTTATAATATGGTCGAAAAAGCCGAAGAATTTATGGCTGAAGCGCAATAGTTAAAAAGAAACCCGATAATTTGATTATCGGGTTTTGTTTTTGTCTTAGTTTGAAACTAATTTTATTTATGCATGTGCTGCATTTCATAAACAAAAGTATCAGCATCTACTTTTTTATCTACTAATGATAATGCTTTTGCAATGATATAATTTACGTTGCTTGGAGTAAATCCTAAAGCAATTCCTAATTTTCGTAACATTACTTCTTGTTGATCTTCCAAATGATGATCTACATGTACCATTCTGGTCAAATCATATAAACGCTCTAGACGCTGAACATGTAAATAAGGAGGATTGATAGGGTATTTTAATGGGTCTTCAAGTATTTCTTCGTACTCAGTTTCTGAAATTTCTAAACGTGAAGCAAGTTTATCCAGGAAACTTTTTTCTTCAGGTAGTACAATTCCATCTGCTAACGCTACACGAACAATAGCTGAAAAGTGACCTTTATTTCTTTGTTTGAATTCGCTATCAAATAAATCTGAAAATGACATAATTATAGTGTTTTTTAAGCCACAAAGATAAATTTTATTTTAAATTATTAATTTTAAAGTTCTCATAAAATTTAACTTATTTTTATCCGTTGTTTTAATGTGGGGCTTTCTCAGATTTTCAAAATAAATCGTAAGTTTACAGCCCCTTAAATCATTAACACTAGTAACCTCATGTCAGAATTTTGGATTTATTTTCAGATTGGTTTAAAGCATGTTTTGGATATTCATGCTTATGACCATGTACTATTTTTAATTGCCTTAACCATCCCATACACCTTTAAGGACTGGAAACGTATTTTGTTATTGGTAACTGTTTTTACTGTCGGTCACACATTAGCTTTATTACTTTCTGTTTTTGGAATTATAGCCGTAAAAGCAAGCCTTGTGGAATTTTTAATTCCTATTACAATTTTAGTAACGGCGGTTTTTCATCTCTTTACAGCTGGCAAGGCATCGAAAAATGAAAGTGTCAATTTGATATTTTTTGTGACGCTGTTTTTTGGAATTATTCACGGACTTGGATTCTCCAATTATTTTAAAACCATTTTAGGTGGCACACCTTCTTCAAAATTAGTACCTTTATTGGAATTTGCTCTCGGAATTGAAGCGGCACAATTGATCGTGGTTTTCGTGGTTTTGGTAATATCCTATATAGTACAGACTGTATTTCGTTTTTCAAAACGTGATTGGGCATTGGTAATGTCGGCTTTTGTTATCGGAGTTGTGATTCCGATGATTGTAGAGAGTCCAATTTGGAACAGATAAAATTAAATGGATATAAAATTAAATAAATACGATAAAGCGTATTTGCGAATTGCCAGAGAATGGGGTTCACTTTCGTATTGCAAGCGCAAACAGGTAGGCGCCATAATTGTAAAGGATCGAATGATTATTTCTGATGGTTACAACGGAACACCATCCGGATTTGAAAATTGCTGCGAAGATGAAGACGGATTAACGCGTTGGGATGTTTTACATGCTGAGGCAAATGCAATTTTAAAAGTAGCCAGATCAACCCAATCCTGTGAAGGTGCTACTTTATATATTACACTTTCGCCATGCAAAGAATGCAGCAAGCTAATACATCAGTCAGGAATAAAAAGAGTGGTGTATCAAAATGGATATCGTGATGATTCCGGAATCCAGTTTTTATTGAAAGCAGGTGTAGAGGTAGAACATATTCCTGTTTTAGAAGAATAATGAAATTCAATTCAAAATATTTGCCAATTGTTATCGGAGCGACCTTTGCTCTTGGAACTGTCTTCGGAAGCCTAATGAATGCTCCCGTGGAGGATACTCTTTTGGCTAAAAACTATTCAAAAACCAAGCTCAATAAACTGATCGATTTTATCAATAATGAGTATGTTGATAATGTTAATACTGATTCGATTGTAAATCTGACAGTAGATAATATTTTGTCAAAATTAGATCCACATTCTGTTTATATTCCACCAAGTGAACAAGCTGAAGTTGCCGAAAGCATGAGAGGTGATTTTGTGGGTGTTGGAATTAATTTTTATATGTATAAAGATTCTGTAGCGATTATAAAACCTGTTGAAAACGGTCCTTCGGCGAAAGCCGGAATAAAATCAGGAGACCGAATTCTATATGCCGGAAAAACGAAATTATATGGAAGAAAACTGCCTTCTGATAGTTTATTTTCTAAATTAAAAGGAATTAAAGGTTCTGAAATCGAATTGACGGTTTTTAGAAAATCGGTACAAAAGAAACTGAAGTTTAAAATCAAAAGGGATGTTATCCCGCTAAAAAGTGTTGATGCTTCTTTGTTACTTGATAATAAAACCGGTTACATCAAAATCAATCGTTTTGCCGAAACAACTTATAATGAGTTCAAAGTAGGCTTGACAAGATTAAAACAAAAAGGAATCCAGTCGCTAATAATTGACCTTCGTGACAATGGCGGTGGTTATATGGAAGAAGCCGTGGCCATTGCCGATGAGTTTTTGAAAGACAAACAATTAATCGTTTTTACCAAAAATAAAAATGGCACAACAGAAAAAACATACGCCACAAAAAGCGGAAGTTTTGAATCCGGAAAAGTAACGGTTTTGATTAATGAAAATAGTGCTTCGGCAAGTGAGATTCTGGCGGGCGCTATTCAGGATAATGACCGCGGAACAATTGTGGGCCGCCGTTCTTTTGGGAAAGGTTTGGTGCAGCGCGAAATGGATTTTAACGACGGTTCGGCTGTTCGATTAACAATAGCGAGATATTATACTCCTACCGGAAGATCAATTCAAAAGCCGTATGCGAAAGGAAATGAAGAATATTATAAAGAATCGGAGGCGAGAATAAAATCAGGAGAATTATATGCGAAAGACAGTATAAAAGTCGCTGACTCTTTAAAATTTAAAACGCCAAAAGGTAAAATTGTGTACGGAGGAGGCGGAATCGTTCCGGATGTTTTTGTGCCCATGGAAGCAGAACATGGAAACGAAAATGTAGCTTACTTGCTGCAAACAGGAATTGTAGGGCATTTTGTTTTTGAGGAATTGGATAAAAACAGAAATGCTTTTGCCGGGCTTCATTTTAACGAGTTCTTGGATAAGATGAAAAAATCGGATACCTATTTTAAAAAATTCAAAAACTACATTTTTTTAACAGGTCTGGATCTGAAACTGGATAAAACCAAAACGTTGGTCAATCGTTACATCACTGCTGAATTTGCCAGACAATTATATGGTGAATTGTATTATTATGATGTGATTCTGAAAGAAGATGCAATGATTAAAACAGTGTTGAATCCAAAGAAATAATCTTTTAATTTTTTTGAAATGAAAACAGAAACCATTGTAAATGCCGAAATTGAACTTTTAAGAGCAATTAAAAATACTGATGTTCCGGCTCTGGAAAAGTTGCTGTATGATGACTTGCTGTTCAATTTACCGACCGGAGATACCATTACCAAAGAATTTGATTTAAATTCATATCGTTCAGGTAAAATGAAAGTCGATTCACTTGAAGCTTCAGATCAAATCATAAATATAATTGCTGATACGGCTGTAGTTGCAGTAACCATTTCTTTAAAAGGAGCATTTGATAGTAATCCAATAAATGGTGCTTTTCGTTATATAAGGGTCTGGAAACAATTCGACGAAAACTTAAAAGTAATAGCAGGAAGTTGCATTGCCTTGCAATAAATAATAATACTTTTTTAAAATATTGTATAATAAAAGTATTCTTAATCTTAACGAACTTTGTGGGAAATAAAAATATATAAATGAAAAATCTAAAAAAAATAAGTTTTCTGTTCGTTGTAATGACTTTTGTAATTTCATGTGCAACTATGAAAGAAAATAACACAGTTTCGGGAAAAGTTGATTCGATAGAGGCAGGGAAAGACGGTTACACGGCTAAAATTACTACTAATGCAAAAGAAGTTTATTTTGCCATAATCAGTATTGTAAATGTTGGTGGGCCTCAAAACTACAAGCAATTAAAAATTGGCGATGAAGTTTCGTTAAAAGGAGAAATCTGGAAAACGGAAGATGAGAAACATATCAAGGTAGAAGAGATTGTTTCGGTTAAATAAAAACTAAAACATAAATTTTTTAAACCATTAAGAAATTAAGAAAAATTAAGACTTTACGCTTAATAAACTTAATTTCTTAATGGTTTAATTGTATAGTGTGTCTGTGAATTTATCTTATACTATCATGTGCATGAGTCTGCACACCATTGTTCCATAAAGTAAGAATATCTGTGGCAACAGCAGCGCCGCTTCCGGCTGCAATAGCCAACTGACTTCTCCAGCCTGCCAATGTTCCAATAACATAAATGCCATCGGCTATTTTATGATCTTCATTTTTAAGTTGGATACGCTGTTTTTCGGGTAATGCTTTTTTGTGTGGCTCAATATATTGCATCAAGCCTTGGATGTCAAAAGTATTGGCAGAACCAATTCCGATAATAACACTTTTTGTTTGGTAAGAGTTTTTGTTTGTAATTACATTAAATTCAGGATATACACCCTCAATTTTGATTACTTTCTCATTTGCAATCTGAGTAATATGTGGATAAGTCATGGCTAAATCCTGTGTGCTTTCTGTAAGCAATTCAGAACCTAATTTGCCTTGCGTTATTCCATAAGCATTGTAGAAAATAGCTTCCTGTAATGAAGAATTTTTTTGATGTGTAAAAATTCCGATTTTTTTATCACTTACAAAAGCTTTGTTTTTGGCAGATCCTAAAACCAGAGCACATGACATGCCCGAAACACCTCCGCCAACAATTAAAACATCAAACATATTATCTGCCGTTTGTTTTTTCTTCGATACTTTTTGAGATTCTAAAAATCAAAAGAATTAAAACGGCACAAAACGAAGCTGCAATTCCAATTAAAGCTACTGCGCTGTCTCCCTGAAAAGGATTTTGGAAGTCAAGCTGCGTAATGTTAAACACAATTAAAGCTAATGCCAAAAGCACTAAGATGGAAGTAAAGATTTTCATAAGGCTGTTTGTTTGTCTAAAATAATAAAGTAACGCTTTTTGGGTGTAAACCTTTGAGCTTGTATTTTAGAATTTTATGGAGCAAATTTATAAAAATATCCTTTAGACGAACAAACCTTTAACATTAGCAGCGAATAATTTAACAGCTATTGCTAAGAGAATTACTCCAAATGTCTTGCGAACCACGCCAAGTCCGTTTTCACCTAATAAATTTTCAATTTTTTTGGACGATTTTAAAACAATATATACCAGAATAATATTCAATAAAATTGCAATAATAATGTTAATGGTGTGAAATTGAGATCGTAAAGAAAGTAAAGTGGTCATTGTTCCTGCTCCTGCAATTAACGGAAAAGCCAACGGAACGATAGAAGCTGATCCGGGCTCTTCGTCACGATAAATACGAATTCCTAAAATCATTTCCAAAGCCAGAAAGAACAAAACGAAAGAACCTGCAACTGCAAAAGAATGCACGTCAATACCAATAAGATGTAGTAATCCTTCTCCGATGAAAAGAAAAACGATCATAATGAGTCCTGCAACTATAGAAGCTTTCTCTGATTCGATATGCCCCACCTTAGCTCTTAAATTGACAATAATAGGGATAGAACCTACAATGTCAATTACAGCAAAAAGTACCATTCCAACAGTAATAATCTCTTTGAAGTCGATTTCTAACATATTCCTTTGATTTTAAGGATTTAAAATTTTTGCAAAGGTAGATATAAAGATAGGTGTTTTTTTAAGAAGGTGTATTTTTGTTATAAAAACATGTTTTCGTCACTTTAAATAACTAATTTGTAACAATTATTATTTGTTCCGCAGACTTTCGCAAAGTTTTACTGCAAAGATTCACAAAGTTAAAATTGCAAAAGCAATAAAACTCTATTTTACTTTACGAATCTTTGTGAAAGTCTCTGTGAATCTTAGCGGTAAATTTTTTATCTGCTTTCTTTGTCTATCTTTGCACTTTATAAATTTCAGTACATTATCATGTTTCAATTAGGGAAAACCATTATTTCAGAAGATATTCTTGAAAAAGAATTTGTATGCAACTTATCAGCTTGTAAAGGAGCTTGCTGTGTTGATGGAGATGCCGGTGCACCTTTAAGCGAAGCAGAAACTAAAATATTAGAAGAAATTTACCCAAAAGTAAAACCTTTTTTACGTAAAGAAGGAATTGCTGCAATCGAAGCGCAGGGAACCTGGGTAAAAGGAACCGATGGTGATCTTGAAACGCCGCTTATTGATGAAAAAGATTGTGCCTACGTAATCTTTGACGGAAAAACGGCACTTTGCGGAATTGAACAAGCCTACAATCAGGGAATCGTTGATTGGAAAAAGCCAGTTTCCTGTCATTTATATCCAATCCGTGTAAAAGACTTTACAGAATTTGCAGCCGTGAATTATGACAAGTGGGATATTTGTGATGATGCCTGTTCTTTGGGTAAGGAACTAGAAGTTCCGGTCTATAAATTTGTGAAAGAAGCTTTGATCCGTCGTTTTGGTAATGACTGGTATATGGAACTCGAAAAAGTAGCGGAAGAGCTTAAAAATTCTAAATAAAATAAGTGTTCTAATTACATCTTTTTAAGTATATTTTTTAACTCAAAAAATAAAGTTTTAACTCAAAAAATAAAGTTTTAACTCAAAAAAAACTTTTTAAAAAGAATTAAAATTTCTTGCTTTTTATTTTAAAAAGTCTATATTTTACAGGGGGTTTAGAGATAATGGGAGATATTAAATGTCTCATTTACAAATATTTAATTATTGTCTTAAAAATATCCCATTTTTCCTGCGTTGTTAAAAACTACATCGAATTGTGAATAAGTTTGGCTTTCATTTTTGGCTACAAATGACAATCTTTGTAATCGTTCTGAATAAGAAAATTTCAGCATAAAAATTAAACAAAAATTGTCATGTCACAAGTTGAGCCAATATTACAAGAAAATAAGAATCGTTTCGTTATTTTTCCAATTAAACATCATGATATTTGGGAATGGTATAAGAAAATGGAAGCTAGCTTCTGGACTGCCGAAGAAATCGATTTGCATCAGGACTTGACAGATTGGAACAATAAACTAAGTGACGACGAAAGATATTTTATCAAACACATTTTAGCATTTTTTGCTGCTTCTGACGGAATCGTAAATGAAAATCTTGCGGAGAACTTTGTAAATGAAGTGCAATATGCTGAAGCGAAATTCTTCTATGGTTTCCAGATCATGATGGAAAACATTCATAGTGAAACCTACTCTTTATTAATTGATACTTACGTTAAGGACGAAGCAGAAAAAGCAGAGTTATTTAATGCTTTAGAAGTTTTTCCTGCAATCAAGAAAAAAGCAGACTGGGCTTTAAAATGGATTGATTCTGATTCATTTGCTGAAAGGTTAATTGCTTTTGCAGCGGTAGAAGGAATTTTCTTCTCAGGTGCTTTTTGTTCTATTTATTGGTTGAAAAAACGTGGTTTAATGCCAGGTTTGACTTTCTCTAATGAATTGATTTCGCGCGACGAAGGCGTACATTGTGATTTTGCAGTACATTTACATAATCATCACCTAATCAACAAAGTTCCAAAAGAAAGAATTAAGGAAATCATCGTTAATGCCTTGGATATTGAAAGAGAGTTTGTTACAGAATCGCTTCCGGTAAGTTTGATTGGAATGAATGCTGCTTTGATGACACAATATTTAGAATTTGTTGCTGACAGATTATTAGTAGAATTAGGTTGCGAACGTGTGTATGGATCTGCGAATCCGTTTGATTTCATGGATATGATTTCGCTTCAGGGAAAAACCAATTTCTTTGAGAAACGTGTTGCCGAGTATCAAAAGTCAGGTGTGATGAACACAGATAGTGATGCTCAGAAAATTTCATTTGACGCAGATTTTTAGACAACAAAATAATTTTAGCGACCCCAAAACGCTAAAAGAATAAACCATTTTTTTAAGATTGAGTCTCTTTCCCAAATCGTAGATTCAATAATTTTTGACACATTTTCGATCTGATTTCAGATTTGAAGAGGGTAGCTATTGAGAATGCTGTAATTCTCAAAAAATAATTTAAA
>Ga0247810_10000785_pt1 | contig 26199 bp, 26 predicted proteins | sample UWRJL119311C1_FD_179918 | JGI IMG/M metagenome (GOLD analysis project Ga0247810, IMG submission 179918) | Plant litter microbial communities from Arlington Agricultural Research Station in Wisconsin, United States - UWRJ-L119-311C-1 | ecosystem: Environmental > Terrestrial > Plant litter >... | reverse complement strand
ATTGCTATTGTCTGCTGTACCGAGTTATTTATGATATCTGTCGCACTGACTTCTGGATTGTCAACTAACACAACTTTCTTAATAAAGAATAAGGGCAGTGCGACAGATATGATTAAACCTGATAATAGGAAAATCCTATTGACATTAAAAAACGTTTCTTTTCGGAGCAGCAAATGATAGCCAAGAAAAAATAAGGACATCAGTGCGCTCGATTTGATCAGATAGAACAGCAGTGCTTCCATGACCTTATTTTTTTTCGATTAATTCTAATATCTCGCGTAATTCCTTAGCTGAAATCTTTTCTTCCTCAGCAAAAAAGGAAACCATATTTTTATACGAACTGTTGAAGTAATTCTCAATTGCCGTACTCATGAATTTTTTTCTATAGTCTTCAATAGCTACAATAGGGTAGTATTGGTGTGTATTGCCATAGGCATTATGCGCCACATATCCCTTTTCCTCCAAATTCCTGACAATAGTAGAAAGCGTATTGTAATGAGGTGGGTCTGTAGTGATTTCTGCAAGTATATCCTTTACAAAAGCTTTTTTAAGCTTCCATAAAATGTGCATGATTTCTTCTTCTTTGTTCGTTAGATTCTGCATAGTGATGTAATTTGAAACAAACATACAACTATGTTTTTAGTTGTACAACTATAAAAGCAGTTATTTAACGGTTTTTTAAGTTAATGTATTTTATTTTAATCATATGATCTAAATAAAGAACCAATAGAATTAAGTATCCTACCCGCAAATGTTCGTTTTTTCGTAAAAACAATTATTCCTAAAGAAACGGTATGATGTACAGTAGTACATAAAAGTCTATCAAGATGAAACTTTAAATTCTCTTCACTTTTAATAGCAATATATTTTTTTGTGCTATAATCGTTTATTGAAAAAGTTAGGGTATTTCCTTTATTACAACAAATCCTAAAATTGCCTAAGCTATCAGTCACAGTGCTGTCACTTTTTGTTCCAATGGAGACTGTTACATTGGATAGTGGCAAAGAGTCACTGTCAGAAACTGTTCCCGTTAATTCAACCAGTTCCTTTGTACTGTTTTTATAGGGTACTACAGTTTTTTCATTCTGTTCGATACCACTATTCCCTTGAGAATAAGACCGCTGCGTAGCCATTCCAAGAAAACTGACAGCCGCGGTAGCAGCTACAATCCACAGTCTGTTTTTTTCTTTAGGTATAATAAGATCACGATCTAATTGAGAGACATCAAACCTTCCACATAAGTCGTTATCTTTATTAAGGGCATTTACAATTTCCCTATCCGAAAATGCTGTAAAATCATACACTTGCTTTTGACACAAAGCACAAAACTTTCCCTTTTCCATACGGGTCATCAATTGCCAGTTTTCATGGCAGGGCTGTGGAATCGAGATGTTGATTTTGTGTTTCATAATAGCTGTAAATTATTACTATTGGTTGTAACTTAATAATAATGTAGTAATATACATAAAAAAGCTTTGCCATTAACAACCCAAAAAAAGCTTTTTACTGATTAATGATAGCAGCAAGAGGCCAGGCTGCAATCCGCGATCATTTGCATCATCCGTGTTCCAAAAAACGGACTAGTGCGTCCCAGTACTATTAAAAAACCCGGCAGTGTAAACTGCCGGGCTCTATATAATTTTATCTGATAGATTACTCTGTTATTTTTATCTCAAACATTTTATCCCAGTTCTTACCGGTAACAAAAAACGTTTTGGTCTTAGCATTATAAGCGATACCGTTTAACACTTCAGCTTCGGGTGCTTTAAGCGATTTTCTTAAAGAAGATAAATCAAGGATACCTTCAACAGTACCATTGGCAGGGTTAACTACCGCAACAGCATCTCTCTGCCAGATGTTCGCATAAATCTTTCCGTTTACATACTCCAGCTCATTGAGCTGCTTGATTTTTGAATCACCCGAATATACATTTACATAATCCAGCATTTTTTGCGTAGCCGGATCCATCTTCCAGATTTTCTCTGTTCCGTCGGACTCATAAATATACGTACCGTCATTGGTCATTCCCCATCCTTCAATATCCTTATCATAAGTAAAGGTCTTTTCGAGTTTCCAGGTATCTGCATTATAGATAAATCCGGTTTTCTCTTTCCAGGTCAATTGGTAGATCTTGTTGTTCAGGATAGTGATTCCCTCACCAAAGTATTTCCCGTCCATGTCAAGGCTCTTAAGTACTTTTCCTGTTTTATAATCGGTTTTTAAAAGTTTTGACTTATCGTACTGCCCTGTGTTTTCAAACAATGTATCCCTAAAGAATTCAAGGCCTTCCGTAAACGAACTCACATCATGAGGGAACGTATTTACAAGAGTATACTTTACAGGTTTCGGCTGTGTTTCAGGAACGACTTCGACCCGACCCGTAACTTCGTTGCCAGAAGTATCACCAGCAGCATATACCAGAGCTTTTAAATTTTGGTATCCGAATTTTTGTTCGCCTAAATTAAAAGTTACTGCTTTGCCATCTTTAGCCGAACTCAGCTTTTTATCATTCGCATAATAGACAATACTGTCGATTTCGGCATTGTCAGGATTGCGTATTAACAGCGAAACATTGTCCTTAACCGTGAATTTGGTGCCAAATTTGGAATCATCAAAGCTAAAGTTATTTTTTTTTGTACCGTCACAGCCAATAACTGCTGCGTTTAATAAAATGATTGCGAGTAGGTTATAATTTTTCATGAATGTTTTTAAATAATGTACAATATACAATAGTAATGAATATGCGCAATTGTTCTTGCGAAAATACAAAAAGATTGTATATTTGCAACGGCAAGTCCTACACGACCAGCTCCTGCAGACTCCCCCAGGATGGGAACATAGCAAGGGTAAGCGGTTGTAGCGGTGCGATGTAGGTCGCTTGCCATTTTTTTTTATTTTGATAATTGGTCTTCCTTTGGGAAGATTTTTTTATTTTTGGCCGTTGCTTTCTTCTAAATAATTCCAATAGCAGGTTATCTTAACCATTGGGAATACAAAAAGACAGCACATTTCTATAAACCATAATCAAAGATAAGAATACAGCTGTACTCCTAATCCAGCAGTCGAAACAATAAATCCAAATAGCACACATCTAAAATGAGTAAAATAGTACTTATAACCGGTGCCTCATCCGGAATAGGAAAATCCGTAGGCGAGTTCCTGCATCACAAAGGTTTTACAGTATACGGTACCAGCCGGACTCCCGAAAAAAATACCGACTCATTATTTCCACTTCTGCCACTTGATGTCCGCAATGCCGATTCTATCCAAAAAGCTGTTGCCGATGTAATCACACGCTCGGGCCGTATCGATGTAGTGATTAACAATGCAGGGGTAGGCATAACTGGCCCGCTTGAAGAAATTCCAACCAGCGAAATAAAAAACAACTTCGAAACCAATTTCTTTGGCCCGGTAGAAGTCATGAAAGCAGTGCTTCCGCAAATGAGGTCCCAGCGTTACGGGCTGATCATCAATATTACCTCTATAGCTGCTTATATGGGACTCCCTTACCGGAGTGTATACTCGGCCTCTAAGGGCGCACTTGAGCTGATCACAGAAGCCCTGCGTATGGAAGTAAAGCCGTTTGGGATTCATATAACCAATGTCGCTCCAGGTGATTTTGCAACAAATATAGCCGCTGGCCGTTTCCACGCTCCTGTAATCAAAGGTTCCGACTATGAAATTCCATATGGCAATACACTTAAGGAACTTGACCAACACGTGGATTCTGGAAGCAACCCAATCCAAATGGCAGAAGCTATATTCAGCGTCATCCAAAATCCAAACCCTAAAATTCACTATAAGGTCGGTATGTTTATGCAGAAATTTTCAATAGTATTAAAGCGTATCTTACCTGATAAAGTATATGAAAAAATGTTGATGAATCATTATAAATTGTAATTTTAGCCGCGATTTAGGATTGCAAATCATCCCTGAGTAATACCCTATTATTGACTACAACCATTTAAAAACTAATAACATGAAATTTTTTATCGACACGGCGAATCTGAATGACATTAAAGAAGCACAGGAATTAGGCGTTCTTGACGGCGTTACTACAAACCCTACACTGATGGCCAAAGAAGGTATCACAGGGAAAAACAATATACTTAAACATTATGTAGACATCTGCAACATTGTAGAGGGAGATGTAAGCGCCGAAGTAAACGCGATTGACTTTGATGGAATGGTAAAAGAAGGCGAGGAGCTAGCCGATCTTCACGAACAGATCGTAGTAAAGCTTCCTATGACCAGAGACGGTATAAAAGCCTGTAAATATTTTTCTGAAAAAGGAATCAAAACAAATGTAACATTGGTGTTCTCTGCCGGGCAGGCTTTATTGGCTGCAAAAGCAGGAGCAAGCTATGTTTCCCCATTTATAGGACGTCTTGACGATATTTCTACTGATGGCTTAAACCTGATAGAAGAAATCCGTGGAATCTATGACAACTACGGTTATGAAACTGAAATATTAGCCGCTTCAGTTCGCCATACCATGCATATCGTAAACTGTGCTAAAATTGGCGCAGACGTTATGACCGGACCGTTATCAGCCATCCTTGGATTATTAAAACACCCACTTACAGATATTGGATTGGCACAGTTTATAGCTGACTTTGAAAAAGGAAACAAGTAATAAAATGTATATTGTATAGTGTAAAAATGTATATTGTACGTTGTAGAACGATATTGCCTACAAATGTATATTGTAAAATATGACCATAAAAAAGCAGCTGCTCTCATTGAGAGCAGCTGCTTTTTTATGGTCATAGCGGAATAAATATTTCCAAAGTAATCTATATAATTTAGCTACTACTTCTCTTGAAAATTTAACACAAAGTAATTCGCGCCCAGTACAATATACAATTCTACAGTATACAATATACAATTCCTAAAGGTTATCCTCAAACTTCAAATCGAACAAGTTCACAAAAGCATTGTTTATAACTCCATCGGCATTAAGTATCATCGTTCTGTGAATTTTATTGATCACCCATTTATCTTTTAATTCAGCAAAATTGGTAGCCCTGTATTCGCGGATATTTCCAAATTTGTAATTGCTGAGTTCCTTTGACCACTTGGCCTGGTCCTGATCGACATTAATACCTATAAAATCATAATCAGGATGCCTTTTTTCAAGATCCAGTATTTTTTTATGTGCCGCGACTATATGCGATTCCAGACTTTCTGTCCAGAAGAAAACAACCGTCTTTCTTTTAATTAATGTAGAGAAATCAACGCTATTGCCGTTCCGGTCAGTAAGGCCTACCGCGGGCAATTTATTACCCGTTTTAAGCTGCTGGATTGCACTGCCTATTTTGATAATTTCGTTGTGCTGGCTTTTGTCTGTAGAAATCACATAGTACTTCTCAAGGAATTTCTTGTTGTTGACTATATTTTGATCCTCTAGCAGGTATGTAAAAGCAATGTTGTTAAGGATAGTATTTTTAATTTTTTCATTCTTAAACAGCGTATCGGCTATATTCAGTTTTTGAATGTTCATATCGAGTACCATATCAGTAGCCGAAGAGGGCAGTCCCTTGTAAAGTGCCATATTGTTTAACATATGGGTAAGGTAATTTACATAAGGCGAAAAATTGGTCAGCTTAAGGCTATTGAAATCAATATCGTTTCTATAGTTATAAAAGCCTGCAGGAAGATCCTTATAGATATCAGTCCCTGTTCGCATTTTATGAACTATTGGGTAAGTCTCTTTTTTGGAATAATAATTAAAATCGATTGTAGCCTTTGCATACATATCAAATTCGTCACTCCAATCTATTTCTTCCTTTTTGGTTTCGTAAAAGTCTTTTTTAGATTTATACGAAGAGTCAATGTTTTTGGCGAAAGTTGGGAAATCACTTTCATAAACATCAAAGATCTTCTTTTTGTCTTCCTCATTTTTTAGATATAATTCCATCAGGAAATTATTCTTCTCCTCACCACGGCCACAAAAAATGATTGATTCGTCAAAATCATTTGCGTTGATCCGAACCATAAGGCTATCATTTTTATCAAAATACACATACTGGTATTCGGGCTCATTCTTAAAGGAATATAAGCCTGGAGCAAGCGAATCAAATTTAATGAAAAAGGTATTGTCTTTTTTTAAAGGTATAGTGTCTATAACCTCTGAGTCCTTGCAAAATAGTACATAAGGACTTGTCGGATTCGATACTTCACCGCCAAAATAAGCAGTATAATTATCATCTTTAAATTTCTTATTACAGGAACAGCACAACAAAAGAATACAGAGAGAAGGAAGAAATACTTTAATCACTTTTAAATCACGCATAGTTTAAAATATTGTAAACAAAAATATTCAGTTGCTGCCGATTATATTGTTAATGCATAGTTAAATGTATTATTGTGCACTTATGGGAATTTACGTTCCTAAAATTCTGCTATTTTTTTCTTACTTTTGCAAAAAAAATTACAATTCATGTTAACAGTAAATAATTTATCGGTTCAGTTTGGCAAGAGAATATTGTTTGATGAAGTAAACACCACTTTTACCCATGGTAATATATACGGTGTGATCGGAGCCAACGGAGCCGGGAAATCTACATTCCTTAAAATAATAGCAGGTGATATGGACCCTACCTCAGGGCATATCCATCTTGAGCCCGGCAAGCGTATGTCGGTATTGAACCAAAACCACAACATGTTTGATGAGCATACTGTTTTGGAAACAGTAATGATGGGAAATAAAGTCCTGTTTGCCGTTAAAAAGGAAATGGATGAATTATACCTTGATTATAACGATGAGAACGCCAATAGAATTGGTGAGCTACAGGTGCAGTTTGAAGAAATGAACGGTTGGAATGCCGATTCTGCTGCTGCGTCTATGTTGTCCAATCTTGGTATCACTGAAGACAATCATTATACGCTAATGGGTGACCTTGATGGTAAACTAAAAGTACGTGTGTTATTGGCACAGGCACTTTTCGGGAATCCAGATATGCTTATTATGGATGAGCCTACGAATGACCTGGATTTTGAAACCATTGCATGGCTGGAGAATTTCCTGGCGAACTATGAGAATACAGTAATCGTCGTATCGCATGACCGTCACTTCCTTGATGCGGTTTGTACCCATATATCCGATATTGATTTTGGAAAAATCAACCATTACTCAGGTAACTACACCTTCTGGTACGAGTCCAGCCAATTGGCTGCAAAACAACGTGCACAGCAGAATAAAAAGGCTGAGGAAAAGAAACAGGAGCTCGAAGAATTTATCCGTCGTTTTAGTGCGAATGTCGCTAAGTCTAAACAGGCTACTTCGCGTAAGAAAATGATCAGCAAACTGAATATCTCCGAAATCAAGCCTTCAAGCCGTCGTTATCCTGCGATTATATTTGATCAGGAACGCGAAGCCGGCGACCAGATCCTAAACGTCCAGAACTTAAGTGCTTCTGTAGATGGTGAAGTGATGTTTAAAGGAGTAGACTTAAATATGGCCAAGGGCGATAAAATTGTACTTTTCTCCAAAGATTCAAGGGCTACTACAGCTTTCTATGAAATATTAAACGGTAACCAGGCTGCTGATTCGGGTACATTCGACTGGGGTATTACAACCAACCAGGCTTATTTACCGGTAGATAACCATTCTTTTTTTGAAAGTGACCTTTCTCTTGTAGACTGGTTGCGCCAATGGGCAAAAACAGAAGAGGAACGCGATGAGGTATTTATTCGTGGTTTCCTTGGGAAAATGATCTTTTCAGGTGAAGAAGCCTTAAAAACCTGCCGGGTATTATCTGGAGGGGAAAAAGTAAGGTGTATGCTTTCGCGTATGATGATGGAACGTGCAAACGTACTGATGATCGACGAGCCTACAAATCACCTGGATCTTGAATCGATTACCGCTTTTAACAATTCCCTGAAAAACTTTAAGGGATCAGTGATCTTTACTACCCATGATCATGAGTTCGCCCAGACTGTCGGTAACAGGATTATTGAACTTACTCCAAATGGTGCAATCGACAGATATATGACGTTTGATGAATACCTTGATGATGAAAAAGTTCAGGAACTAAGGACTAAAATGTACTCTTAAAGTTCTAATCAAAAGTCAGGTTAAGAGAATATAGACAAGAATCCAGAGCCAAGATATAAAAATCAACAGCTCAGATTATAGATAATGGAACTCCTGCTAGCAATAGCAGGAGTTTTTGTTTTAATACACCTTTGTTTGTGTTATGTTTGAGTTGCATCTCTAATGTTTCTATAGTGAATCCATGGTGAGTCCATGAAAAAGTGTGTTTTTCATGGACTCACCATGGACTCACCCCGAACAAAAATGCTCTAAAAAGGCAATAATGATACAATTGACTGTAATGACTTTTGCATAAAAAAGGGATAGCCTGAATCTCAGGCTATCCCTTTTTTTATTTTTTATATGCTGTTGGGCCTACAATTAAAATTTACAAGTGTAAGTCAGACAGTGATCCTATAGAATTATGATAGTAATTGTTTTTTTATGGGCTATGCTTTATTTCTTACCGCCAATTTTGCTTATCACGAATATAATAACGGCAATAATAGCAATAACTATAAATACACCGACACCAACTCCGGCTTTAAAGATGCCCTCTACGACCTCACAATTTGTAAAAGTAATCAGTACTAGGATCAATACGAGCATTCTGGTTAATTTGCTTTTCATGATATTTTGTTTTTTAAGTTAGTTAAATTTGTTTTTAGCGCCCCCATATTTGTTATGGTTTCCAATGATATAAAGGTCTTAAATTCAGCAAAAGCGCCGATTATACAATTTATTTATTATGTTACGGAATTTCTTACAAGAATAATTGTTGATAATTATCTATATTTGTATTCCAAACACAACACTTCATTATGAGTCAAAAAATATTGCTCACTTCAAAAGAAGTCAATATCATACTGCACCGTTTGGCTTGTCAGTTAATAGAAAAACACCTCGATTTTTCAGATACTATACTAATTGGAATACAGCCTCGAGGAACCTTCTTGGCCGAGCGCCTTAAAGACCTGCTTGAAAACGATTATCAGGTACCTAATATATCACTGGGATACCTCGACATCACTTTCTTTAGGGATGATTTCCGCAGAACTGATAAACCGCTGGAAGCCAACAAAACCAAAATCAATTTTTTAGTGGAAGGTAAAAAGGTCATTTTTATTGATGACGTTTTATATACCGGCCGCAGTATCCGTTCGGCACTTACCGCGATACAGTCTTTTGGACGCCCATCGGCTATCGAGCTACTGGTGCTTATAGACCGCCGTTTTAGCCGGGACCTGCCTATACAACCCGATTTCAGGGGCAGGCAGGTAGATGCCATCAATGACGAAAAGGTAAAAGTGTGCTGGATAGAAAACGAAGGAGAGGATGCCGTTTATTTAATCAGGAACTAAGTTCTAATACATTCAAAGAAACAAAATGAAAGAGTTAAGCGTAAATCATTTATTGGGAATAAAATATATCAACAAAAACGATATTGACCTTATTTTTGAAACTGCCGACCAATTTAAAGAAGTAATCAACCGACCTATAAAAAAGGTTCCTTCACTTAGGGATATCACCATTGCCAATATCTTTTTTGAAAACAGTACCCGTACCAAGCTTTCTTTTGAACTGGCACAAAAAAGGCTCTCAGCCGATGTAATCAGTTTTTCCGCTGCACAATCTTCCGTAAAAAAAGGGGAAACCCTGATAGATACCGTAAACAATATCCTTTCGATGAAAGTCGATATGGTTGTAATGCGCCATTCGAGCCCAGGTGCTGCCTATTTCCTTTCACAAAATGTAAAGGCCAGTATCGTTAATGCCGGTGACGGAGCCCATGAACACCCAACGCAGGGCCTACTGGACAGTTTTACGATTCGCGAGAGGTTAGGGGAAGTAGGAGGTAAAAAAGTAGTAATCGTTGGCGATGTACTGCACTCAAGGGTAGCATTGTCCAATATATATGCACTGCAAATGCAAGGTGCCGAAGTAAAAGTTTGCGGACCTAAAACACTGATCCCTAAATATATTGAAAGTTTGGGTGTTACTGTAGAGCCCAACCTAAGGAAAGCGCTCGAATGGTGTGATGTGGCTAATATGTTACGCGTACAGAACGAACGTATGGATGTGAATTATTTTCCTTCCACAAGGGAATATGCACAGCAGTACGGAGTGGATAAAGCACTGCTGGATTCGCTAAACAAAGAGATTATCATCATGCACCCGGGACCGATCAACAGGGGTGTTGAGATTACATCTGACGTAGCAGATTCGGGACAGTCTGTAATCTTAAACCAGGTCGAAAACGGTGTAGCGATAAGAATGGCAGTGATTTATTTATTAGCTTCTAAAATAAAATAGAAATTTGTATCTTAGCAATTACCCAAATGACTGATTCCCAAACTAAAAATACAGTAGCTATGAAAGTAGAAGCAAAAGGTCATACGACCATAATCAAAGAAACTAAAGGTGATTTAGTGGCTTTTTTAATGAAGTTAACCCATGAGTATAAAACTTTCGAAAAACAGCACCTGATAATTGATATCTCACATCTTGAGGGACTATCGGTAAAGGATATCAACTCCTTTTTACCTTTGTCTAAAGTACATAAGAAAGCGAAAAAGTCATTTGTAATCGTAGCAGAAAACATTGATTTTAATAAAGTCAGCGATAAACTGGCCGTAGTGCCAACAAGACTAGAGGCCAATGATATAATTGAGATGGAAGAGATCGAGAGGGATCTCGGATTTTAAAATACCGGCCTAATAATTAATAAACTCCTATTGAAACTTACAATACTGGGCTGTTATGCAGCCACACCAAGAACATTTACGAATCCAACTTCACAGGTACTTGAAATAAAAAACAGGATGTTTTTGATTGACTGTGCCGAAGGTACACAGGTACAGTTGCGAAAAAATAAAATCAGGTTCTCCCAAATCAACCATATCTTCATTTCCCACCTACATGGGGACCATTTCTATGGACTGATTGGCCTGATATCTTCGTTCAGCCTATTAAACCGTACATCAGACTTGCATGTATACGGTCCTAAAGGAATCAAGGAAATCACATTGCTACAATTAAAATATGCTAATGCGTATACAGGTTATAACTTGTATTTTCACGAGCTGGAATCCAAGGATTCCGTAATCGTGTATGAAGATGATAAGGTTTTGGTAAGGACTATTCCGCTAAAACATCGTGTTTATACCAATGGTTACCTGTTTGAGGAAAAAACCGGTGAGCGCAAGCTAAATATGAATGCTGTACTAAATCATGAGATCGAGGTGTGTTATTACCAAAACATCAAAAACGGTAAGAACATTACACTTGACGATGGAACCGTAATAGACAATAAGGAGCTGACCTTCGATCCTGTAGCGCCCATGCGTTACGCGTTCTGTTCTGATACTGTTTATACCGAAAGTTACTTATCCCTGATACAGGATGTTGATGTGGTTTACCATGAGTCTACTTTTCTGGAAACTGAAGCCCACTTATCTGAGAGGACAATGCATTGTACCGCAAAGCAGGCCGCAGAGATCGCTTTAAAGGCGAATGCCAAACAGTTGATACTCGGGCATTATTCCACCCGTTACGATTCCATAGAGTTATTTAAGCAGGAAGCGGAAACAGTATTTCCAAATGTTGAGCTTGCAGACGATGGCAAAACTTTTGAATTTAGTAACTTAGTGGCTGAATAACCAACACCTTTATAATACTATGGAAGATTTGAGCAACTATAGAAGATCGTATGAAAAGAACGCACTGATTGAAGACAGTATTCCCGAAGATCCGATCAACCTGTTCCAGAAATGGTTTCATGAAGTCGACTTTGGCAGCGCCGAGGAGGTCAATGCTATGACGGTTTCTACAATAGGACTTGACGGTTTTCCAAAAGCACGGGTAGTATTGCTAAAACGCTTTTCTGAAGAAGGTTTTATCTTTTATACGAATTACGATTCGGAAAAAGGAAAGGCCATTGCTAATAATCCGAATGTTTGCCTTTCTTTTTTCTGGCATTCATTGGAGCGGCAGGTAATCATTAAGGGAAAGGCTTCAAAAATAGCTGCAAACCTGTCTGATGGTTATTTTGAAAGCCGCCCCCATGGTAGCCAATTAGGGGCAGTGGTGTCCAACCAGAGTCAGGTAATCCCATCGCGCGAATTTCTGGAAGATAATCTCAAGCAGCTCGAACTAAAGTATGAATCTAAGGAAGTCCCAAGGCCTGAAAACTGGGGTGGTTATATCGTAAACCCTTTGGAGGTAGAGTTCTGGCAGGGAAGGCCAAACAGACTACACGACCGGATACGGTACAAATTACAATCTGATTTTTCGTGGCAAATTGACAGATTAGCACCTTAAAAAAATAACAATTCTGCGATTTAACTTTTTTTTTATCGGTAATTTTAAAAATAAATACGATATTTAAGATATCTTATTGATCTTAAAACTACCAAAAATGAAAAACCTAATCCTAATACGTCATGCAAAATCCAATTGGGATGCACCGTTGTCAGACAAAGACAGGTCACTTAATAAAAGGGGAATTGATGACGCTCATCTGGTTTCTGAAAAGATTTCAGGTGATTTGCCAAAGACATTTGTAATTTGGAGCAGTACAGCAAAAAGAGCCTCTGAAACGGCCATGATCTTCACCCAAAACATATCGTGTCCTGTAGAAAGCATCATCTTTAAAGATGAGTTATATACTTTTGACAGCAACCAGCTTGAAAAAACCATTAAATCGTGTAATAATGATTATGATTGTGTTATTCTTTTCGGACATAATGAGGCAATCACAGATTTTGTTAATAAATTTGGGGATGTTTTTATTGAACATGTACCCACATCTGGCTTCGTTTCGATTAACTTTGATAACGACGCATGGGGAAGTATAGATAAAGGCACTATAGGACAAGTGGTTTTCCCCAAAGATTTAAAATAAAAAATGACAGATAATAGATATATAGACCGAGAAAAAAGTTGGCTTTCGTTTAATGCAAGGGTACTCCAGGAAGCTGGTGATTCAACAGTGCCATTACTGGACCGGCTTCGATTTCTGGGGATATTTTCGAATAATCTGGATGAATTTTTTAGGGTGCGCTATGCAGCCATCCGTCGACTTACCCTTTCGGGTGTTTCTGGCGAAAAGATTCTTGGGGGTATATCTGCCCAAAAATTATTGAAGGAAATTACCACTATCGTTATCCAGCAACAATCTGAAAGTCTCAGGATCTTAAGTATCATTGAGAAAGAACTCGAATCAGAGAATATATTTATCATAAATGAAACAGAGATTTCCAAGGAACAGGAGAATTTCCTGAAGGACTTTTTCATACAAAAGGTAAGCCCGGCTTTGGTGACAATCATATTAAATGATTTGGCGGAATTTCCAACACTAAAGGATACCTCCGGGTATCTTGCGGTTAAATTGGTTATGAAACCCAAAACAAAACCTTCACTGTTAAGCCTTAGTAAGCCAAAACCTGAAGTGCGTTATGCGGTAATTGAAATACCAAAAACACTGAATCGTTTTGTTGTGCTTCCTACCAGTGATGAGAAACAGTCAGTAATCCTGCTCGATGATGTGATCCGTTACAACCTGAGTAATATCTTCAATATTTTCGATTACGAAAGTATAGAGGCACACATGATAAAAATCACACGTGATGCGCAGCTCGAGATCGACAGTGATTTGAGCAAGAGTATGATGGAAAAAATTGCAACCAGTGTAAAGGATAGGAGGATAGGGGAACCTGTACGCTTTATTTATGACCAGTCCATCGGTAAGGATACGCTTCAGTTTTTCCTTTCAAAAATGCATATTGATTCCACAGATAGTATTATCCCTGGTGGCAGATACCACAATAGAAGGGATTATATGGATTTTCCAAACCTGGGAAGATTTGACCTGTTGTACAGCCATAACCCACCATTACCTGTTCCGGGATTAAGCCTTGAAGGCAGTATACTGGAAAGGATTACCAAAAAGGATTATCTGGTCAATGCTCCTTACCAGTCATTTTCGTATGTGATCAAATTCCTAAGGGAGGCAGCACTTGATCCAAAAGTGACAACCATAAAGATTACACTTTATCGCCTCGCAAAAAACTCACAGGTAATCAGTTCGCTGATCAATGCTGCGAAGAATGGCAAAAAGGTTACCGTACAGATAGAGCTACAGGCACGTTTTGATGAGGCGAGCAACATCTCGTATGCTGAACAGATGCAGACTGAGGGTATCGAACTTATCTTTGGAATCAAGGGCCTTAAAGTACACAGTAAGATTTGTGTAATCGAACGTATGGAGGAAGGTAAAATCAGGCGTTACGGACTGATCTCAACAGGGAATTTTAACGAATCTACTGCAAGGATCTATACAGATGTAACTCTGTTTACTGCCCATCAGCAGATTTTAAAAGATGTCTCAAAGATTTTTGACTTCTTCAATATCAATTACAGGCTGCACAGGTATAAACACCTTATTGTATCCCCACATTATACCCGGACCCGTTTTTACCGACTGATAGATAAGGAGATTATGTATGCCAAATTGGGGCGTAATGCACATATAAAGCTAAAAATGAACAGTCTGTCTGATTTTAAAATGATAGATAAGCTATATGAAGCCAGTAGGGCTGGTGTCAAGATACAGCTTCAGGTACGTGGAATCTGTTCGTTGATTCCAGGAGTAAAAGGGATGAGTGAAAACATAGAGGCTATCAGTATAGTCGATAATTATCTGGAACATTCGAGGATTTATATATTTGGGAATGACGGTAATCCGGAAGCCTATATTTCATCGGCTGACTTTATGACCCGTAACCTTGATGGGAGGGTTGAAGTAAGCTGTCCTATTTATGACGAAGATGTCAAACGCGAACTGATAGATAATTTTGATCTTGGCTGGAAAGGAAACGTTAAAGCGCGTCTTCATTCAGAAAAGCTCGATAACAAATATAGGGTTCGCGGCGATAATCCGGTGTTTAGGGCACAATTGGAAACGTATAATTATTATAGGGACAACCTTGAGGTAATTACGGAACAATTGTAGTTGGAGAAAAGAGTCGAGAGCAAAGAAACAAGACTCAGGAAGGCAGGAATTAAGAGCCAAGAGAGTAAATAAAAAAGAAAATCCGCTGAATGATTAATATAAAAAAGTACGCTGCAATAGATATCGGGTCCAATGCGATGCGATTATTAATTGCCAATATAATAGAAGAGAAAGATAAAGAAACCCAGTTCAGTAAAAGTTCGCTGGTACGTGTGCCTATCCGTTTGGGTCAGGATGCATTTACGGTTGGTGAAATTACAGAGGAGAACATCGAGCGTATGGTCGATGCCATGAAAGCGTTTAAGCTTTTGATGAAGGTACACAAAGTTGAGAAATATATGGCCTGTGCTACTTCGGCTATGCGTGAAGCCTATAATGGCAAGGAGGTAGTAGAACTGATCAAGAAAAAAGCAGATATAAAAATTGAGATTATAGACGGTAAAAAAGAAGCGGCAATTATTGCCTCTACTGATTTGCATTACCTTCTAAAAACAGACCAAACATATCTATATGTGGATGTTGGGGGAGGGAGTACCGAATTCTCGCTTTTCTCCAATGGCAAAATGGTTATTTCCAAATCATTTAAGGTAGGAACCGTTCGCTTGCTTAACAATATGGTCAATGATATCGTATGGCAGGAGATTGAGAAATGGATTAAGGTCAATACAGAGCAGTATGAGGTTGTCACGCTGATTGGTTCTGGAGGTAATATCAACAAGTTATTTAAAATGTCTGGTAAACAACAGGAAAAACCACTGTCTTATATCTACCTGAATTCTCAATATGTTACATTAAATTCCTTGTCTTACGAACAGCGTATTTCTGATTTGGGTTTAAATCCAGATCGTGCGGATGTTATCATTCCTGCGCTTCGTGTGTATTTAAATGCAATGAAGTGGAGTGGTGCCAGAAGTATTTACGTACCAAAAATCGGTTTGTCAGACGGGATTATCAAAGCCTTGTATTACGGAAGGGTTTAGGATTGCCTGTTAGAATCTAAGTCATAAATCCCGGATCTAGATATCCAGGTCAAATGTCTTTCTCAATAACTCAAGGCTGGGGTTAATCTCATTAAGCCTGTTAAAACGGTCTTGAGGCGTAAAGGCTTTTCGGGTTTTTTGGTTTTCATCTACAATTACTTCAATAGTAATGTCGTGATTGTGAAGTTTGCCTCTTAAATAGCCTGTAAGTTCATATTTCCCGCTTTCAAAATCAATCTTAGAGCCTTCATTTGGAAGTTCATGTGTAATTACGGTACCATTTAGCTTAGGATCATTGATCAGCAATAGGGCTTCCATGATCTTTTGTCCCTTGTCGCTCAGGCGCTGTGCAAACTTATTCCATTGCAGTAACATATCTGTTTCTGTAAATGGTTCAGTAGGCAATACATCGTGTTCTTTTACAGATCCCTTAAAGTTTTGTTCGATTTCTTTTTTTGCACGGATACTCGATAGGGAAAGTGCAGACACTTTTTGTTGTAACAGATTATCAGTAGTAGCAGGTCTTACTGATGGTGGAACCGGCTCTGATTGCACTGTGGCAGCTGGTACTATTTCTGTTTTTTGAGTTTCGGCAATAGATTGTGTCGCAGGAACCTCTAGTATTTCAGGAGATTCTACTGCAATTTCAAGTACTCTTTTATAGAAGTGATTCGCAGGGATTATATACCCGTCAACTTTTTTTTTTCTCCGTCAAAAGTGACAGAGGCCAATTGCATCAGGCAAAGCTCTACTAACAGGCGCTGGTTCTGGGAAACCTTGTATTTAAGGTCACAGTCGTTTGCGAGGTCTATGGCTTTTAATAGAAAATCCTGTGAAGCTTTTACGGCCTGTACAGCATAAAGCTGTTGGGCCTGTTCTCCGGCTTCCAATAAGGATAGTGTTGCAGGTGTTTTGGAGACCAGCAAATCCCTAAAATGTGATGCGAGTCCTGCTATAAAATGATGGCCGTCAAAACCTTTAGACAGGATTTCGTTATACGCCATCAATAAATCCGGAATCTTATTGTCAATAATAAGGTCGGTTACATTGATGTAGGTTTCGTAATCAAGTACATTTAGGTTTTCGGTAACGGCCTGGCGTGTCAGGTTATTGCCACAGTATGAAACTACCCTGTCAAATATAGAAAGCGCATCGCGCATTGCGCCGTCTGCTTTTTGGGCAATGATATGCAGTGCATCATCTTCAAATACGACTCCCTGGCTTGTTGCTACTTCAGCAAGGTGCTCTTTGGCATCCTTTACTGTGATTCTCTTAAAGTCAAAGATTTGGCAACGGGAAAGTATGGTTGGGATAATTTTGTGCTTTTCAGTGGTTGCCAATATGAAAATGGCATGTTTAGGTGGCTCTTCCAGTGTTTTCAGAAACGCATTGAATGCGGCTGAAGACAACATATGCACCTCATCAATAATATATACCTTAAACTGTCCTGTCTGTGGAGGTATCCTTACCTGGTCAATCAGGCTCCTGATATCGTCTACAGAGTTATTGGATGCAGCATCGAGTTCGAATACGTTGAATGCAAAATCTTCATTCGGGTCATCATAACCGGGCTGGTTGATTTTCCTGGCAAGTATTCTGGCACAGGTAGTTTTTCCTACGCCACGCGGACCCGTAAAAAGAAGCGCAGAGGCCAGGTGATTGGTTTCTATAGCATTCAGCAAAGTGTTTGTAATAGCCTGTTGCCCCACAACATCCTTAAAGGTTTGTGGACGGTATTTTCGGGCTGATACTACAAATTGTTCCATAGAAATTTATTCGATGACAAATATAGTTTTTAATTTAAAGATGTAAAAGTTTACAGTCCGAAAGATTACATGATTTATAGGTTAAAATAGGCTGGATTTGTATATCAGCCTTTTATTACAAGCGCACTAATTCGTCATGTAATACGAGGTATTCACTAATTGTGGATTGCTGTTTTGGATGTACGATTACGGCAATACATTTACCATCTTGCTGTATTTCAAATCCGATTCCGTTATTGGTATCATCATAAACCTGTACTACAGCTTTTGTGATGGTGTTTTTATATTTAGCAACTACTTTTAAATCGGGGAACTCTAATTTTATCCTGGCCAGATCCTGATCTTTTCCATTGCCTCCTCTTGTTTTAAAATCGGCTGAATTGATCCGTATTTCCTTAATCACCTTTTCGTTCATCGAACTGTCCTTATAACTGGTCTTGATCATAAGTTCGCTTTTAAAACCGTCAGCATCGGCCTTTTTGCTATACCATGACATCCAGGCTTTTCCCATAGCGGCATCGGATAAATCTGCCCGGCCCAGCTTTGCAAGCGTTTCTGCACTTTGTCCTAAAGATGTAAGCCCTATGCTTTCGCCAGGTATGATCAATAGTGTGGGTTCGATTTTGTTTTCAGGAATTACTGTTTTGACAGTATCTGAAACAATTTCCTTTTCCGGTGTGATAACAGCCGGTTTTTTATCGGTACAGCCCACTATGGAGACTGCAATACAAAGTGCAATATATCTTTTCATGATGATTTTTTTTAACCCAGTACTTCAGCTATGGTCTCATTTTGAAGTAAGTTGACCAATGTTTTTTCTTCGGGATTTAAAGTGCTTTTAATTCTGCCGGGTTTGTAGTTCCAAATAGAGCCTTTTTCATAGGCCGCAATAACAGTAGGGTGTACGTAATATTTTTTACAGACTGTACGCGTATTGCCGAGTTTGGATGCCACAGAATCGAGTACTTCAATAATCCTGTGCTTGCATTCTGCCTGTGTTTTGGGTACTTCAGATTCCTGAAAAGCACAAAGTGCATTCACGCTTCCTGCCCATACCCTAAAATCTTTGGCAGTAAAATCCTGGTTGGTTATTTCTTTTAAATATCCGTTAATATCGCCCGAACCAATTACATGGTGGGTTCCATCGTCATCATAATATTGGAACAGGTCGTGTCCCGGGATTTCCTTACATTTCTTAACGAGGTTTACGAGCTTTTGGCTTTGTAAGCTTATTTTATGTTTAACTCCTTTTTTACCTACAAAGTCAAAGTAGATTTTTGATTTATCAAATTTTACGTGTTTATCCTGTAAGGTTGTTAATCCGAATGATCCGTATAATTTTTTGTAGGCATCATTGCCAATACGGATATTAGTCATTTCAATCAGTTTGACCACAAGTGCTACTACCTTTTCATAAGGCATGCCTTTTCTGTTCAGATCCTTTTCTACCTGTTGCCTGATCAATGGCAGTGCCAATGCAAAGTTGCGTAGCCTATAGAATTTGGATTGGTTCCGGATTTTATTCCAGTGTGCATGGTAGCGGTATTGTTTACGGCCTTTGGTATCTATCCCTGTCACCTGTAAATGTCCATTTTCATGTGGCGAGATCCAGACATCCTCCCAGGCTGGCGGAATTACGAGCAGGCGAATCCTTTCCAGTACGAGTTTGTCCTTGACCTTTTTTTTGTTTTCGTCTATATAATAAAAGCTATCACCGTTTTTGATACGGTAATAGCCTTTATCAAAATTGGCCGCATATCTCAGGCCTACTGATTTAGCAGTATCCTTAGCATTGCGGCCAATTTTTTCAAGTTTTGCTTGTAGTCTATTCATTAGAGCTTTATTAAAGCGAATCATCGGGGCGGTTTTCCCTGCCTTTGATACTTAATTCATTTAGTACGCTGGTAGCACTTACTTCACCGAATGACAAATCACCGGCCACAAATACTCCTTTTTCACCATCACTGGCCCTGATACCGTAAACGGTAGCTTCATCACCCGGGTCGCTTTCGCCTTCGTAACGGTATATATGTACGATTTCGAAGTCGTTAGGATTATCGATAATTCTTTTTTCCTGTATATTAAAATCGGTTGTAAATCCTTTTTGTCCTAATTCTTCCAAGGCCTTTGATACTGTGGCATAATGATACATTTGACGTTCCATGATACTTAATTTTTGGTTAGTTAATTCGTTTATTTAAAATTACGATTTAAGGTTTGAGCCCATTCAAATGATTTGTTAAATTAGTTTATGAGTTTTAAGCGAATCCTTATACTATAACGCAGTTTGGCCTAAAACCTAAAACAATAAAGGTTTAGGGCTTATGGTGGAATTGCGATTTATTATTGTAAATTCGCAGCCGCAGACCGCCTTATCGCCGTTCCGCAAGGGAGGGAGGAAAGTCCGGACACCGTAGGGTAGCATAGCGGGTAACGCCCGTCATTGTATTATTTATAATACGATAGGACAAGTGCAGCAGAAAGTATGTACAGGTAATGCTGTAGTGAAAACAGGTAAACTCTATGCGGTGAAATTTCAAGTATATCGGCATTTAAGGGTGACCCGCCCGTTGTCGAAGGGTAGAAAGATGGATCCCGTCAGTAATGGCGGGGCTAGATAAATGATAAGGTAACATTATTTATAATGTGAACAGAATCCGGCTTATAGGTCTGCTTTTTTATTTCTTACTTATCTGATCCCGCCAGGATTTAAATCCTGGCGGGATTTATAGTATTAGGGCCTAACACTTAAATTCCAATCCTATATTTCGGATACTTTCAATAGTGATCCGGCTGTCGTATTTCAGGTATTTCCTGATTTTGCTGATAAACACATCCATGCTCCTGCCGGAGAAAAAATCGTCATTTCCCCAAACAGCCTTTAAGATCTGTTCGCGTTTGAGCAACTGGTTCCTGTTTTGGTATAGGAAAAGTATCAAAGACGCCTCCTTTTCTGTGAGCTGCTGTATATGTTCAGCATGTTTTAATTCGAGTCTTTGGGTGTCAAAAATATAATTGCCAATGGCAATTTCCAAAAAAATGGAGGTGTTATCCTTTTTGTCACTTCTCTTTAAAATATTATTAAGGCGTAATACGAGTTCGTCGGCTTCAAACGGTTTGGCGATATAATCATCAGCGCCAAGTTGGAGTCCTTTGATCTTGTCTTCCTTTAATTGGCGTGCCGTCAAAAATACAAATGGTATTTCCGGGTTGATCTTAATGATTTTTTCAGCAAGCGTAAAGCCATCTGTTTTAGGCATCATTACATCGAGTATACAGATATTAAAACTTTCTTTTTTAAAGGCTGTAAGTGCCTCCTCACCATCTTTGCACCAGTTTACGTCAAAACCGGAAAGTTCGAGGTATTGTTTTAAAACGTTTGCAAAGTCGGCATCATCTTCGGCCAGGAGTACCTTTTTCATAATTACACAGAAGGAATACGGATTGTAAATAAGGCACCTTTTCCGAGTTCGCTAACTACGTTGATAGAGCCCCTATGGGCTTTGATAATCTGGTCTACATAATACAATCCAAGACCAAGCCCTTTTGCATTGTGCAGATTGCCTTCCTGTACCCTGTAAAATTTATCAAAAAGCAACAGCTGTTTGTTTTTGGCTATTCCGATTCCGTCATCCTGTATAGAGATACTAAACACGCTGTCTTCAAGAGAAGTCCTGATCACAATATTCTGACAGCCGTATTTTACTGCATTTTCCAATACATTTATGATTGCGGTTGTCAGGTGGAATTTGTCCAATGTAAGCGGTATTTCGTATTTATAAAAATCAGCAGCAATAGCTACATTAGGCTGTGCAAGCTTAAAGTCTTCCATGACGGTATTCAGGAATAGGTGCGCGCTGATCTTTTCTTTACGCAATTCTATTTCCTCATAACCAAGCGAGTTCGTCATTACCTGGTCAATCAGGTTTTGCAGTCGGTTATTTTGGCGCGAGATAGTATTCAGTACATTGGCAAAAACCTCGTCATTGTTTCTCATTTCTTTTCTTTCCAGTATTTTAGTAGATACAAAAAGAGTAGTAAGCGGGGTTTTGAGTTCGTGGGTGATGTTGTTGATAAAGTCGGTTTTGATATCGCTTACCTTTTTTTGCTGAATCAGCGCCTTGATCGCAATTACAAATAGTGTGGTTAGTGTTAGTATAGAGAAGATAGCAAAGAGGAGTATCAGTGCCATTCTTTTCATGATGATCTGTTCCCAGTCTGTAACTGAAACATATAAAGTGTCTTCTGTAAGCAGTTTGTAATTAGGATTGGGAAGGCTTCCACTTGTGGTGCCTACGTAGTTCCGGATAAGGAAAGCATTGTCCAAAGATGCCAGGTCACCGTATAATTTATTGTCGATCAGCGGCTTTTCTGCAAAGATGGTATCGGCAGGTAGGAGATTGTCGTAAATCACGAATTTGTTTAATACTATCGCAAAATTGATCGATAAATCGGGTATTTCTTTCTGGAATTCCTTTTTAAGCTTTTGGGTCAGTTCATCCCTAAACTCATTCTGCAGTAATACGTTTTTGATATGGAATTTGGATTCCGTATCCCTGTTGGTCATATATTTCTCAGCCATTTGCTTATAGAGCAAGTCCTTTTTGTTGAAGATGGTCGAGTCGATGTCACTATAATCATTGGTGACTTTTGCAATCTTGTCTTTTATTTCCGACCTGAATTGCTCCACTTTGTAATCATAAGTGGTTTTAACAAGATAGTATTGTACCGCGGATAGCGCTATCAACACTACCGCAGAAAAAGCAATCAGTAAGTTTATCTTCTGTTTCATTGTGAGGATACTACAGTCCAAAAATAAGGCTTTTATCGTTAAAGCAGCACATTAACGCTGCATTAACCTACGATTAACCTCCGTATTGAGATTTTGATGCCACTTTTGCATTGTTACCTAATCAGTAGCTGTTGGCCGTTTCAATTATTATCGAATACAACCTTAAAGCTGTACTATCATGTTTTTAGTATCCAAAATTTACGCTTATGCCCAGAAAGTACCGGAAGATTTCGGATATAGGCATCTTATATTCAAGTACCAGAACGACCCTGTAGATGTTATAGTCATTTCCCGAAAGGGGGATGAACGTGTTCGAAAACCGTTACTGCTTTTCTGCCAGGGCAACTTGCCACAGCCAATCTTGAAATACGATGAGAAGGGATTGTATGGTACACTGCCGTTTGACGAAGCACGATTTTTAGATGAGTTCCATATTGTTATGATTAACGCGCCGTTTGTGCCTGTGATAGCGAATACAAATAAACTGGGCAGGGACTATATGTATTTTAAGGATTTCGAAAAAGAGATTCCAACCAAAGGTTATGCAGATAGAAACTATCTTGATTATTATGTGTTCCGCAATAATTTTATAATAAAACAATTGTTTAAGGAAAGGTGGGTCAGGACTTCAAAACTATTAGTCGTTGGCTATTCGGAGGGGAGCACTATAGCAACCAAGATGGCCATGCTAAATAAGAAAATCACACAGTTGATTTATTCAGGAGCCAATCCATATGGTAAGATTGCAACCGTAATGGCCCAACGCAGCCAATCGGGTGAAAATAAAAACACCACCTTAAATTATTGGCAAAAAGCGGTAGAAAATAGTTGCGATACATTTTCAGGAAGCGGAGAGTCTTTCAAGGCAATGTACAGCTTCTCAGTTCCGCAAAGAGACAATCTTTTGGCGCTTCAGATTCCAATATTGGTTACTTATACCAATAGCGACTGTGCTTCTGCATATATTGATTTATTCCGTATAGAATGCATCAGGGATCAAAAGGGAAATATTGCATTTAGGGATTATCCGGAATTGCAGCATAGCTTTTCTCTTGCAGATCGGAACGGACAACCTGCTTGTAAACAAGAGAATTGGAATACTATAGCAAACGATTGGTTGGACTGGTTATCTGAAAATTAAATCCTATGATAAAAATTGTATTTTACATTGTGCTATTGCTGCTTAGCCAATTTGTATCAGCCCAAAAAGAAGTTGTCAGAGACAGTATTGCTACCGGACTTGATGAGGTTGTTATTCAGAAGGAACTAAAAACCTTTACAAGTAAAAATGGAATTATAAAGATAGATGTTGCCAATTCGGTATTGACTAGTATTCCCAATACAGTAGATTTGCTTGCCAAATTGCCTAAAGTACAGCTTAGTGCCAATGGTGAAGCCATAACACTGATTGGCAAAGGAGAACCCCTGCTTTATATTGACAAACAGAAAGCGAGTATGGATGACCTGAATAACCTTTCCGTTACTGATGTTAAGACTATAGAAATCATTGATAATCCTTCAGCTAAATATGAGTCGGAAGGCAGGGCGGTGATCCTGATAACAAGAAAGATATTAAAAAAAGACGGATTCCAGGCCACTGTAAATGAAAACGCTTCGTTTAAGACCTATTTCAATAACTATCTCAATACCAACCTGGCTTTTAAGAAGAGCAACTGGGAATTTAGGGCCAATATGGCTTTTAATGACAGGCACCAATGGGAAGGCAATTCTAATGACTTTAGTATACCCGATGCAGGTATCATCTCTGATTATAAGGTCACTGTTAAGACCAAACGCAAACAGTATATTGCAGGAGCCGGCTTGTTTTATAAAATCAATGAGGATGATTATTTTTCATTTAATATAAGTAACCGTTACCAGACGGATGGGGATGATTTTGTAACCAACACTAATTATAAACGGTCCGGAGATTTCAGCAGTATTGCATCGGTCAATAAGTCTGATGAAAGCCGCAACTTCTTTACCTCGTTTCTGAATTATACTACTAAATTTAAAAATAGCGCTTCCCAATTGTTTACAGGTTTACAATACTCCACATTCGGGAATGCCTCCAAAAATAGCATTTCGAATATCCTGCCTGATAGTTCGCCATTATTGGTGCAAAACAGAAAGCAGGATTTTAATGTAGATGTATTATCTGTTAGGGCTGACTTTGAAAGTAAATTCAACAAAGAAATAAAATGGGAGAGTGGCGTGCTGTATTTAAAGGCTATAGCGACAACAGGTTTGGATATAGCCAATTTTGAAAACAGCGGTGTTATGGGTTCGGACTATAAGCATAATGAGCAAAATACAGCTCTGTATACGCAGTTGTCTGGCATATTCCGTAAAGTGAGCTGGAATGTGGGTTTAAGGGCAGAGAATACTTATGTAAAAGGCCGCTACCGTGAGGCTAATGCTGTGAAGACAGATAAGAATTATACCACCCTGTTTCCCAAATTAAAATTCAGTACAGAAGTAGACAGTTCCAAAACAATTTCAGTGAATTATTCCAGAAGTATTAACCGACCCGATTATTCGGCTACAAATCAGGGCAGCACTTATATCAACAGATATTTTTTGTTTGCAGGGAATATTAATCTGGACCCGACAATCACAAATGAGTTCTCTACGGTGTTCCAGTATAAGGACAAGTCAGTAAGCCTGATGTTTTATAGCAATAAGAACCCGGTATATTATGGGTTTAATTATGACAGTCAGCAGAATGTCCTTACTTTTCAGTCCGTCAATTATAATAAGGAGGCCGGTTTTAATATTGAAATGAATCTACCATTCCGTTCGGGTTTTTGGACTGCACAGAATGTGGCAAGCCTGATACAAAATAAGGTGGAGGATGTCAATGCGGTCACGAACGCCTCAAAGCCGTATCTGTATTTGTATTCGAACCATATGTTTGCATTGCCAAAGCAATTGAATGTTTCGCTCACGGGTTGGGCGCTTAGCCAGAGAAATGAAGGAGTATTACGGAAAAATGCATTAGTCGTTATTGATTGCTCTGTATCCAAAACTTTTTTTCAAAATTGGGTATGTACGCTGAGTTGCAATGATGTTTTCCATCAAATGCATTTTACCGAGCAGTTTAGTGTCGATGGCGTCAATTCAAAAGTAAATTATTATACCGATACGCGTGAGGTAGCTATTGCACTCAAATATTCATTTGGGACAATTAAAAATTCAGCTTATAAAGAGAAATCAATTGACGAGAATGCAGGCAGGATAAAATAAAAACAAACTGGCTGCTATCCTTCTTCTGTACCATCAAGGTCATCATTTACCTCTTCGTTACTTTCAGATGCAATTTCGAAGAATGAAAAGATAGAACCTCCATAACTCTTCTTAAAAGAGAAATGGATCAGGTGGTCGAGTTTGGTATATTTGGAATGCTCAATAATCATCATACCATCTTCCTGTAATAATTCCTTTTCGAATACCAACAGTACGATCTTATCGAAAGTAGCCTGGTCCAGCGCATAAGGAGGATCGGCAAAAATGATATCGTAAGAGGTTTTGCTTTTTTCGAGAAACTGGAATACATCGCTACGGATGGCAGCAATATTAAAATCAAATTCCTGGGCTGTTTGTTTGATGAA
>Ga0247810_10000783_pt1 | contig 26234 bp, 18 predicted proteins | sample UWRJL119311C1_FD_179918 | JGI IMG/M metagenome (GOLD analysis project Ga0247810, IMG submission 179918) | Plant litter microbial communities from Arlington Agricultural Research Station in Wisconsin, United States - UWRJ-L119-311C-1 | ecosystem: Environmental > Terrestrial > Plant litter >... | reverse complement strand
ATCGGGCCGCACTTTCTTACAGGGTTCTCGGAACTGGACGGCTGACGCTTGTTGCAGCATTTGTTAACATCCGGGCCTTTCCGAAAGGCTCGAGGTTAATGACATGTCAGCCGTTCGCAGCAAGATCTGCGGGATTACCCGCATCGAAGATGCATTGGCCGCTGTTGAAGCAGGTGCCGACGCCATCGGTTTTGTGTTCTACCCTAAAAGCCCAAGGGCGGTCACCGTGCAGCAGGCCCGGGCGATAATCGCAGCGCTGCCGCCGTTCATCAGCACTGTCGGATTGTTCGTCAATGCCAGCCGTTGCGAGCTGAACGAGACACTGGACGCTGTTCCGCTGGATTTGTTGCAGTTCCATGGCGACGAGACGCCAGAGCAGTGCGAGGGTTATCATCGCCCGTTCATCAAGGCGCTGCGTGTGCAAGCCGGTGATGATATTGCGGCGAGCTGCCGATTGTATTCAAACGCCAGCGGTATCCTGCTCGATACGTTTGTGTCGGGTGTCCCGGGCGGCACCGGGGAGACGTTCGATTGGGCCTTGATCCCAGACGGTCTGGAAAAACCCATTATTCTGGCGGGCGGATTGACGTCAGCCAATGTCGCTCAGGCCATTGCCCAGGTTCGACCTTACGCAGTTGACGTCAGTGGTGGAGTCGAAAAGAGCAAAGGCATCAAGGATCATGACAAGATCCGCGCGTTCATGAGTGCGGTTCACGGCGCTTGAGGGCAGATTGATTGGTTGTTGACTGGATGTGACGGTTTTTCACTGACCATCGTCCACCACCCTGTCTGCGCCGGTTGGCGGGGCATTTAGGATTTTTACGGGCGAGGGCGGTTTTACATCCTTGCCACGGTTGAAACAGCATCACGGTTGAACAGAGTCACGATTGAGGTTGCCGAGCCCGCAGGTCTCGCCATAAGGCGGTCGCGGTTGGCAGCACCAAGCCATTTACGAATTTAGCTCAAGGGCATGCGCAGGGCGCTGAGTCGCCTCGCGTTTGAGCCACCGGTACTGGAGAAACAAAGCATGAGCAACTGGTTGGTAGACAAGCTGATCCCCTCGATCATGCGATCCGAGGTCAAGAAAAGCTCGGTCCCCGAAGGCCTTTGGCACAAATGCCCGTCCTGTGAAGCGGTGCTTTATCGTCCAGAGCTCGAAAAGACCCTGGACGTTTGCCCCAAGTGCAACCACCACATGCGCATCGGCGCACGTGCGCGTCTGGACATTTTCCTGGACGCCGAAGGCCGTGCCGAAATCGGTGCCGATCTGGAGCCAGTGGATCGCCTGAAATTTCGCGACAGCAAGAAGTACAAGGATCGTCTGACCGGTGCTCAGAAGCAGACCGGCGAAAAAGACGCGCTGATTTCCATGAGTGGTTCCCTGTTGGGCATGCCGGTTGTGGCGTGCGCATTTGAATTCTCGTTCATGGGCGGTTCGATGGGTGCAATCGTTGGCGAGCGTTTCGTTCAGGCCGCCAACTACGCACTGGAAAAGCGCTGCCCGATGATCTGCTTCGCCGCTTCCGGTGGTGCACGCATGCAGGAAGCGCTGATTTCCCTGATGCAGATGGCCAAGACGTCTGCCGTTCTGGCTCGCCTGCGTGAAGAAGGCCTGCCGTTCATCTCCGTACTTACCGACCCGGTTTACGGCGGTGTTTCCGCGAGTCTGGCGATGCTGGGTGATGTGATTGTCGCCGAGCCCAAGGCGCTGATCGGTTTTGCCGGCCCGCGTGTTATCGAGCAGACCGTTCGCGAAAAACTGCCGGAAGGCTTCCAGCGTAGCGAATTCCTGCTGGACCATGGCGCTATCGACATGATCATCCATCGTCAAGAGCTGCGTCTGCGCCTGGGTAACCTGCTGGCGCAGATGATGAACCTGCCAACGCCAAAGTTCGTTGCGCCTGTTCTTGAGCCTGTCATCGTTCCGCCGGCTCCGGCCACGGTATGACCCCAGGATCCCTGGGCGACTGGCTCGCCTATCTCGAGCAGCTGCATCCATCTGCCATCGACATGTGGCTGGATCGGTCGCGACAGGTGGCGCAGCAGTTGGGTCTTACCCGACCTGCGCCTCGGGTTATCACGGTTACAGGCACTAACGGCAAGGGGTCTACCTGCGCTTTTCTGGCATCGTTGCTTCAAGTTCAAGGGCTCAAGGTCGGTGTGTACAGCTCTCCGCATCTGCTGCGCTATAACGAGCGGGTACAGGTGCAGGGCGTTGAAGCCACCGACCTGGAGCTTTGTGATGCTTTTGCTGCCGTAGAGGCGGCTCGCGGTGATGTCACCCTGACTTACTTCGAGATGGGCACGCTGGCCGCTTTCTGGTTGTTCGAGAAAGCCGGGCTTGATGTTGCCGTACTGGAGGTCGGTTTGGGCGGCCGTCTGGATGCGGTCAATCTGATTGATTCCGATATCGCGGTGGTGACCAGCATTGGCGTCGATCATGCCGACTGGCTGGGTGATACCCGTGAATCGGTCGCGTTCGAGAAGGCCGGCATTTTCCGTGAGGGCTGTCCGGTGCTGTGTGGCGATCCATTGCCTCCAGCCCCGTTGCTTGATAAAGCCCGGGAATTGAATTGCCCGCTGTGGCTGCGAGGTCGAGAGTTCGACCTGTCGATACACAGCCACGGCTGGAACTGGACGGGTCGCGATAGTCAGGGGCAGAAGGTCGAGCTGCAGGACTTGCCATTGCTCGACTTACCAATGGAAAACGCCGCGCTGGCCTTGCAAGCCTTTCTGCTGATGAATATCGCCTGGAAGCCTGAGCTGATTCGTACTGCTCTGGTTGGTACCCGTATCACCGGTCGTCTGGATCGTCGTTCGTTCACCTGGCATGGCAAGACCCTGAATCTGCTGCTGGATGTGGGCCACAACCCCCATGCGGCGCAGTTCCTGGCCCGCCGTCTGGCGCAACGAGAAATTGGCGGCAAGCGTTTTGCGGTGTTCGGTTTGCTGGCTGACAAAGAGCTTGATGGTGTCGTGGCCGAGCTGGCCTCGAGTATTCAGGACTGGGCTGTTGCACCGCTGCCCACGTCCCGCAGTCGTCCCGCTGCGGATTTGCAGTTGGCACTTGAGAACCTTGGCGCGAAAGTGGCGTCCTATCAGAGTGTTGCGTTGGCACTGGAAGCCCAGTGTGCGCACGCCACGGCCGATGACGAGATTTTGCTGTTCGGGTCTTTTTACTGTGTAGCCGAGGCCCTGGAATGGTTGACCCGGCACGCCAAAGAGGAAGCTGCAAATGGCACTGCTGGATAACGTTTTCAAACAGCGAATGGTCGGTGCCCTGGTGCTGATTGCCGTGGCGGTGATCTTCCTGCCGATGCTGTTCACGCGTCAGGATGAGACGCACCACGTTCAGGTCGATGCACCTGCTGCTCCTCAGGCACCTGTGGCGCCTCAGGTGCAGATTGAGCCCGTGCCTGTTCCTGAGCCCCAGGCCTTGCCTCAGGAGCCCGTACCTACGGACGATGACCTGAGCAACGAAACTCAGCCGCCCTCGATGCCGATCGCACCTGCGCCACCTGCGACAAAGTCCGTGACACCGCCTGCCCAGGCTGCCAAGCCTGCGCCAAAACCTTCGCCTGCTCCAGCGACACCGGCACCTGCACCTGCTCCGACGACATCGCCTGCGCAAGCTGCCGCCAAGCCCACGGCACCTAGTGGTGTCGATGCCAATGGCCTGTCGGTCAGTTGGTCGGTGCAATTGGCGAGTATGTCCAATCGGGCCAATGCCGATAACCTGCAGAAAACCCTGCGCACTCAGGGCTATAACGCCTATATCCGCACTGCGGATGGCGTGAATCGGGTATTTGTGGGTCCGCTGATCGAGCGCGCAGAAGCTGATCGCCTGCGCGATCAGCTCGATAAACAGCAGAAACTCAAGGGCATTGTCGTGCGTTTTCAGCCTGAGCGCGGCTAAGGCTTTTCAGGTGATTGCAGGCCTGCCCAGGCTGTGTGAAAACTACTGCGCTAGGCAATACTGCGTTAAAAACAGGCGAAAAATGCTCATTTAGAACACCTAGACTCCGCTTTTTCGCCTGTTTTTGCCTTGTCTTGCCGTCGCTCGCTACGTTTTCACAAAGCCTGGGCCGGAAATCTCGCTTACCGGCAGGTCGGCGCTCTGTTAAAATGCGCCGCCTTATCTGTTCGCAGGCTCAAACGTGCCATTTACCCCGGTCGACTGGGCGATCCTCGGGATCGTCGTAATCTCCGCTCTGATCAGTCTCAAGCGCGGCTTCGTCAAAGAAGCACTGTCGCTGGTGACGTGGATCATTGCAGGTGTCGTTGCCTGGATGTTCGGTGCGGGATTATCGGTTTATCTGGTCAATTACATCGAAACGCCGTCGTTTCGGGTTATCGCGGCCTGTACTATTCTATTCGTCGCCACCTTGCTGGTCGGCGCAATGATCAACTTTCTTATCGGAGAACTGATTCGTGTCACCGGGCTTTCCGGGACCGATCGTTTTCTCGGCATGGTCTTCGGCGCTGCGCGCGGAGGCTTGCTTGTCGTAGTGGCAGTCGGGCTGTTGAGCCTGGGGCCGGTACAACAGGATCAATGGTGGCAGCAATCCAGATTGCTGCCGCAATTTCTCATGGTCGCTGACTGGTCGAAAAACCTGATTCTCGGGATGTCCAGCAAGTGGCTCGCCAGCGGCATCAGCGTACCTGCTGAACTGCCGTTCAAGGATCACCTCCTGCCGCCTACAATGCCGCAGGAAGTGATCGGTAAATCCAGTACCACTAAGTAGGGGTTGTGTCGCATGTGTGGCATCGTCGGTATCGTCGGTAAGTCGAACGTCAATCAGGCGCTGTATGACGCGCTCACCGTCCTCCAGCACCGCGGCCAGGACGCTGCCGGTATCGTAACCAGCCACGACGGCCGGTTATTCCTGCGCAAGGACAATGGGTTGGTTCGTGATGTGTTCCATCAGCGCCATATGCAGCGTCTGGTTGGGCACATGGGGATTGGCCATGTGCGTTATCCAACAGCGGGCAGCTCTACATCCGCCGAAGCCCAACCGTTTTACGTCAACTCGCCGTATGGCATTACGTTGGCGCACAACGGCAACCTGACCAACGTCGAGCAGTTGGCCAAGGAGATTTACGAATCTGACTTGCGTCACGTCAACACCAACTCCGACTCGGAAGTGTTGCTCAACGTTTTCGCCCATGAACTGGCCGTGCGCGGCAAGTTGCAGCCTACCGAAGAAGACATCTTCGCGGCTGTAACCGACGTCCATAAACGCTGCCGTGGTGGATACGCCGTGGTCGCGATGATCACCGGTTACGGTATCGTCGGTTTCCGCGACCCGGATGCGATTCGTCCGATCGTCTTTGGTCAGCGTCATACCGATGAAGGCGTCGAGTACATGATCGCCTCGGAAAGCGTTTCCCTGGACGTGTTGGGTTTCACCCTGATTCGCGACCTGGCTCCGGGCGAAGCGGTTTACATCACTGAAGATGGCAAGCTGCACACCCGTCAGTGCGCCACCAACCCAAAATATGCACCGTGCATTTTCGAACACGTCTATCTGGCGCGTCCGGACTCAATCATCGACGGTATCTCGGTCTACAAAGCGCGTCTGCGCATGGGTGAGAAGCTGGCCGACAAGATCATGCGCGAACGTCCGGATCACGATATCGACGTGGTTATCCCGATTCCGGACACCAGCCGGACTGCGGCGCTGGAGCTGGCTAACCACCTGGGCGTGAAATTCCGCGAAGGTTTCGTCAAGAACCGTTACATCGGCCGGACCTTCATCATGCCGGGTCAGGCAGCGCGGAAAAAATCCGTACGCCAGAAGCTCAACGCCATTGAACTGGAATTCCGCGGCAAGAACGTGATGCTGGTGGATGACTCCATTGTGCGTGGCACCACCTGCAAGCAGATCATCCAGATGGCTCGCGAAGCCGGTGCCAAGAACGTTTACTTCTGCTCAGCTGCCCCGGCCGTTCGCTACCCGAACGTCTACGGCATTGACATGCCGAGCGCCCACGAGCTGATCGCCCACAACCGTTCCACCCAGGACGTTGCTGATCTGATCGGCGCGGACTGGCTGGTTTATCAGGATCTCAGCGACCTGATCGAGGCGGTGAGTGGCAGCAAGAAGATCAAAATCGACAACTTCGATTGCTCGGTCTTTGACGGCAAGTACGTGACCGGTGATATCGACGAACACTACCTGAACAAGATCGAGCAGGCGCGCAACGACGCTTCCAAGGTCAAGACCCAGGCAGTGAGCGCGATCATCGATCTGTACAACAACTAATCATCAGGGAGAGGGCGCATGACTCAGGAATGGGATGCCGGTCGGCTGGACAGCGATCTTGAAGGCGTAGGGTTCGACACACTTGCCGTGCGTGCCGGTCAACACCGCACGCCGGAAGGTGAGCATGGCGATCCGATGTTCTTCACCTCCAGTTACGTGTTCCGCACAGCCGCCGATGCGGCTGCGCGTTTCGCGGGTGAAGTGCCAGGTAACGTCTATTCGCGTTACACCAACCCGACCGTGCGCTCGTTCGAAGAGCGTATCGCGGCGCTGGAAGGCGCAGAGCAGGCGGTGGCTACGGCCACCGGTATGGCCGCGATCATGGCAGTGGTCATGAGCCTGTGCAGCGCTGGCGATCATGTGCTGGTGTCGCGCAGTGTGTTCGGCTCGACCATCAGCCTGTTCGAGAAGTACTTCAAGCGTTTCGGCGTTGAAGTTGACTACGTGCCACTGGCTGAACTGTCTGGCTGGGACGCTGCGATCAAGCCCAACACCAAGTTGCTGTTCGTCGAGTCTCCGTCCAATCCCCTCGCGGAACTGGTCGACATCGCCGCTCTGGCTGAAATCGCTCACGCCAAGGGCGCGATGCTGGTGGTGGATAACTGCTTCTGTACGCCAGCGTTGCAGCAGCCGCTGTTGCTGGGTGCCGACGTGGTGGTGCATTCGGCCACCAAGTTCATCGACGGCCAGGGTCGTTGCATGGGCGGTGTGGTTGCCGGCCGTAGCGAACAGATGAAAGAAGTCGTCGGCTTCCTGCGTACTGCGGGGCCAACGCTCAGCCCGTTCAACGCCTGGATTTTCCTCAAGGGCCTTGAAACCTTGAACCTGCGCATGCGCGCTCACTGTGCCAGTGCTCTGGAACTGGCCCAGTGGCTGGAGCAGCAGGACGGTATCGAGAAAGTGCACTACGCCGGGCTCGAGAGCCATCCGCAACACGCTCTGGCAAAACGTCAGCAGAAGGGTTTCGGGGCCGTGGTGAGTTTTGAGGTGAAGGGTGGGAAGGACGGCGCATGGCGCTTCATCGATGCTACGCGTCTGATTTCCATCACCGCCAACCTGGGTGACAGCAAAACCACCATCACCCACCCGAGCACCACCTCCCATGGGCGTCTTGCGCCTCAAGAGCGTGAAGCGGCGGGGATTCGTGACAGCCTGATCCGGGTTGCTGTAGGTCTGGAAGATGTTGCCGACCTCAAGGCGGATCTCGCTCGGGGTCTGGCGGCACTGTGAATGACTGGGTCATGCCAGCCACCACGACCAGCAATGGTCGGGTGGCACTGGTCACCGGCGCGGCGCGTGGGATTGGTCTGGGGATTTCTGCCTGGCTGATTGCCGAGGGTTGGCAGGTGGTCCTGATGGACGTTGATCAACGACGTGGTCAGCGGGTGGCCGAGGCGCTTGGCGACAACGCCACATTCGTTGCCATGGATGTCGCCAGCGAGGAGCAGGTCGCCAGCGGTGTAGCTCAGGTGATCGGTCAATTCGGTCGTCTGGATGCCTTGGTCTGTAACGCGGCGATTGCCGATCCTCACAACAGTACGCTTGAAAGCCTGAGCCTCGCGCACTGGAACCGTGTGCTGGCAGTCAACCTCAGCGGCCCCATGTTACTCGCCAAGCACTGTGCGCCTTATCTGCGGGCTCACTGCGGCAGCATCATCAATCTGACCTCCACTCGCGCCCGACAATCCGAGGCCGATACTGAAGCTTATGCGGCGAGCAAGGGTGGCCTGCTGGCTTTGACTCACTCGCTGGCGATCAGTCTTGGACCTGAGATCAGAGTCAACGCGGTCAGTCCTGGCTGGATCGACACTCGTGATGCCGCTGTACGACGCGCTGAGCCCCTCTCAGAGGCCGATCACGCGCAACACCCTGCCGGCAGAGTGGGAACGGTGGAAGACGTTGCAGCGATGGTTGCCTGGCTGCTGTCCAGGAACGCCGGATTTGTCACGGGGCAGGAGTTCGTGGTCGACGGTGGGATCAGCAAGAAGATGGTCTACGTGTAGGAGCGGCAAGCTTCAAGCGGCAAGCTACAAGAGAAAGCAAAAGCGATCCCGCGGGTTCGATTTTTTACTTCTGGCTTGCCGCTTGAAGCTTGGAGCTTGTAGCTGCTTTTAAGCTGCTCCTAAAAAACTTCAACCAGGCTCTTGACTTACGTGTGTCATATGCGTAAATTTCGCGGCCTCAACGAAGCAAGGGTGATTAGCTCAGCTGGGAGAGCAGCTGCCTTACAAGCAGCGGGTCGGCGGTTCGATCCCGTCATCACCCACCATTCGTTGCAGAGCTTTATGTTGTACCGGACGAAAGTCCACCGACGCGCAGCGGTAGTTCAGTCGGTTAGAATACCGGCCTGTCACGCCGGGGGTCGCGGGTTCGAGTCCCGTCCGCTGCGCCATATTTTAAGGATCAGGTCAACCTGGTCTGCGATTGGAAAGCCTCGAAGCTCTTCAGTCAGGGTTACAACGAAACAGGTGCTCGAAAGCCTGCTTCAACGATTCAAACGAACGTAAGTTCGAGCGATACGCAGCGGTAGTTCAGTCGGTTAGAATACCGGCCTGTCACGCCGGGGGTCGCGGGTTCGAGTCCCGTCCGCTGCGCCATACATAGCTTCGAGGCCCTTGAACTCCTCGAAGCGAAAGAAAGCGACCTTAACCGGTCGCTTTTTTTTGCCTGAATTTCCTCGCCGGAAGCGTTACCGATGTTGCTGAGATAAATTGTTTTAATTCATTGACTTAGTCTGTTTTTTTGCGTAAATTTCGCGGCCTCAACGAAGCAAAGGGTGATTAGCTCAGCTGGGAGAGCAGCTGCCTTACAAGCAGCGGGTCGGCGGTTCGATCCCGTCATCACCCACCATTCGTTGACGAGCTTTATGTTGTACCGGACGAAAGTCCAACAATGCGCAGCGGTAGTTCAGTCGGTTAGAATACCGGCCTGTCACGCCGGGGGTCGCGGGTTCGAGTCCCGTCCGCTGCGCCATACATAGCTTCAAGGCCCTTGAACTCCTTGAAGCGAAAAAAAAAGCGACCTTAACGGGTCGCTTTTTTTTTGCCTCAAATTCGGCGCACTGCGATGTTTGGCTGAATCCTGTAGGAGCTGCCGAAGGCTGCGAATCGCGGTGTGTCGGACAGATCGCGTTTGCAGGCTGCGGCAGCTCCTACAGATCCCGGCCATCCTGACTCACCACTTCATCTCACCCTTGGCCACTTTCGCGCTCAGTACCAGCGATGATTCGTCCTCCAGTTTCGGGTAGTGCACTTTCATTGCCTCAATCAGAGCGGCGGAATCCTTGGCCTTTGCTGTCTCTGCGTCAAAGGTTTTGATGTAGCCGGCGGTGAAGGCGGGTGACTGCTCGGCTTTCAGCTCTCCTGACAGAAAATGGCCGGGCACGATGGTCGCAGGCTTTAGCTTTTCTACCGTCGCCAGGGTCGCCAGCCAATCTTTGTGAGACTGAACGCTCTGGGTGTCTGCCATCCACACGTGAATGTTGTTGGACAGCACCACGCCACCGACCACGGCTTTAATCGATGGGATCCATACGAAGCTGCGATCGGGTTGCGGACCGTCCAGACCAATAACCTGTAATTGCTGATCTTCGAGTCTCAACTCATTGCCCTGCAGAACCTCGGGCACGATGAGCTTGCTCGGTGCGCCTGCGCCCAGCTTCGGCCCCCAATAGGCCAGCTTGGCATCCTTTGTTTCATTGATGTGCGCGACGGTCTGGGCGCTGGCCACTACCTTGGCTTTCGGGTAAGCGTCGGTAATGGTTTGCAGGCCGAAGTAGAAATCCGGATCGCCATGACTGATATAGATAGTGGTCAGGTTTTTTCCGCTCTTGCGGATCCTCTCGACGATCTGATCGGCCTGGGCTCGGGAGAACTGCGCATCAACCAGAACTGCGTCTTTCGTACCTGTCACCAAAACCGACGAGACCGGGAAGATGGCTTCATTGCCCGGGTTATAGACGTCCAGCTTCAGCGGCTGCGCGGCCAGGCTGGCACCTGTAAAGCCGAGCAGGGTGAAAGTGGCTAATAAGCGTCGTGCGGACAGCGATAGCATGTGGAGCTCCAGGGTAAGTGAGACAGAGCGGGGAGGGTAGTTGAGATTTATGAAGCGAAAAACGCTAGATTGGCCGCAGGTTTGTTTCTGAAAACGGTCGAATCATGGACAAGTTAGTTGCAATGCGCGCTTTTGTGACGGTGGTCGATTGCGGAAGCCAGACAGCGGCGGCGGATAAACTCGGGTTGTCCAGGCCAGTGATCTCGCGGTTTCTTGCCGAGCTCGAAGACTGGACGGGCGCGCGCTTGATGCATCGCACCACTCGACGCCTGAATCTCACGGCCGCTGGCGCTGAAGTATTGCCGCTGTGCAGGCGGATGCTGGACCTGGCCGAGGACATACGCGCTGTTGTTGCGGCTCCGGAAGACGAGCCAAAGGGCCTGCTGCGCATTACCGCCAGTACGTCGTTCGGCCAGGCTCAACTTATGCACGCGGTGACTGAGTTTGTCGGGCGTTATTCCCAGGTCAGCGTGGACATGGTGTTGCTTGATCGCACGGTCAATCTGGTCGATGAGCGCATGGACCTTGCGATTCGCATCACCAATGAGCTGGACCCCAATCTGATTGCTCGGCGTCTCTCTACCTGTCGCTCGGTGGTATGTGCTTCAGCGGACTACTTAAAGCGCCATTCGGCGCCTCGAGTGATTGAAGATCTGACGTTGCACAACTGTCTGACGCACACCTATCACAGCAGTAGCCTCTGGCACTTCAGCCGCAAGGGTGAGCCGCATAGCGTCGCGGTGAAGGGTAATCTCAGCAGTAATGATTCGATCACCACGATGCAGGCTGCACTGTGTGGTGCGGGGGTGGCGTTGTTGCCCACCTACCTTGCTGCACCGCTTGTCAGGCAAGGTCAACTGGTCGCGCTGCTGACGGATTACCAGCCGATGGAATTGAGCATCTTCGCGGTCTATACCTCGCGCAAGCATATGTCGTCAGCGTTGCGCACGCTGCTGGATTTTCTGGCGCAACGTTTTGCACCCGACCCTGTCTGGGACAGCCAATAGAGTCGGCGCGCGCCGACTCTACAATCTCGCTAAGACGTTCCTGGCGTCTACAACTTGAATCTGGCGACCACCGTACGCAGCTCCCCGGCAAGCAAAGACAGTTCGTCAGCCGTGATTTCGTTTTCTTCCACCCCTTGCATCAACGTCGCACTGCCATTGCGAATTCCCATAACATTGCGATTGATGTCTTCCGATACGGCATGTTGTTGAACCGCCGCGCTGGCGATCTGGGTATTCATACTGACGATGCGCTCCACCTCTTCATTGATGTCACCAAGGCTCGCCGAGGCTTTCACTGCGGATTCGATACAGTCTTGCGCGCGACTCTGCCCAGCCGTCATCTGCTCGACCGCAGCGCCGGTAGCTTTCTGCAGCTCTAGAATGATCCGACGAATTTCCTCTGTAGAGTTCTGTGTACGTGAAGCGAGCGTGCGTACCTCATCTGCCACTACGGCAAAACCACGACCCTGTTCGCCTGCGCGGGCGGCTTCGATGGCGGCGTTCAGCGCAAGCAAATTGGTCTGGTCAGCGATGTTGCGAATAACCTCGATCACTCCGCCGATCTCCTGACTGTGCACGGCGAGAGCAGAAACCCGCTGTGAGCTGATTTCCACTTCCCTGGCCAGCGCCTCAATGGTTGTGCGAGTCACGTTCATCACGTTCAGGCCAGTGCTCGAAGCACTCCGGGCCTGCTCTGCCGCGCGAGCTGCGCCCTCAGTGTTTTGCGCGACATCAGCGACGCTAGCGGTCATTTCATTGATCGCTGTCGCGACTTGCTCGGTTTCAGCTTGCTGCGAGTTCATTGACTGCTTGGCATTCTGGATTGACAGCTCCATGCGCCTGGCGGCTTCGGAAACTGATTGGGAGCTGTGCTCGACTTGCGCTAACGAATCGGAAAAAGCCTGCGCCATGAGATTCAGACCGTTACCGATATCGGCCAACTCATCCTTGCTGCGCACCGTAACCCGAGCTCCGAGGTCGCCTTTGCCGATTGATCGCGTGGCTGTCAGCACTTCTGCAATGGCCTCGCGCATTGCACTGTAGATGCCGGCGAAGGCGTAGATCAGCAGTAAAACCATGAACGCGAACGCTGACAGAATAAAGGTGCGCTCCAGAGACATCTGCTGTTCACGGCTGGCGAGCTCGTTGTGTAAAGCTTCTTGCAGCAGGTCCTGGGCTTTAAAAAACTCAGCCACCGTGGCATTTCCTTCCGCGGTCAGTACCTCGATGTTTTTTATCACGCCATCAGCAGCGCCCATCAGGCTCGTCAGATCCTTGCGGAACAGGTCCAGACTTTGTAATGCGGCGAGGATAGGAGGTTCGATTCTATCGGTCAGCCCAGGCTCTTTACGGCGTAGCAGCTTCAAGCTCTGCAGCAGTTCCTGGCGAATCTGTACTTCTTGCCTGAGCAACGTCTGGGCCGTATTTCTCGTTGCGTCGGTGATCGGTTGTCCGTTGCGCAAACCACTGGTGAAGCCTCTGAGTTGTCCCACCGTGTTGATCTGACGAGGTAGCCGCAAAGTGCTTTGGTCGATCATGAACAGCGTCGCGTAATCTTCGTCCAGCACCATTCCCGAAGTGGCTGACACGAAGTAGAGAAAATCCAGGCTAGCGGTGAGTTGGTCATTCCATTCGTCGAAGGTTTTCGTCTGGTTGGCTCCAGGCTTGACTTGTCCGATCAATTGCATGGCTGAGCTACGCAGGCGTTGAACCCGGTCGGTCGTCTCCAGCGCGGCGTTGTGCTGGATGTCCGTCGCGGCCAAGGTGGAAAACGCGGTTTCAAGCTTGAGCTGGTTGGCTGAAAGGTCACTCAGAGCGCTTTCATCGCCGCTCAGCAGGCGGTTGCTCAGTGCGCGCTGTGTCATCGACAGGCGTAGCACTGGCGTGACATCCATGAGGTAGCGCTGGCCCAATTGCTCCAGGCGAACTGCTTCGATGCTGTTGTTGATCTGGTTGAGGATTCGACTCCCCAGGAGAGCGATAGGGATGAGCACAATGATCGCCAGCACGGCGAATTTGGCGGGAAAGCGCAAGCGATTGGTCAGGTATACGGCAGGGGAAAGAATGTTCACAGGGATCTCACATGCCGATCAGATCGGCGGAATAATTTAAGAGTGAGAAGGATCCTTTTTCTCTAGTTATCAGGGACTTTTTGACCCGGTCATTGAGTCTCACCCCTTAGGTCGCGTACAGGGAAATAGTGAAGGCCTATTGCCACTATTGCGATTTTGTTGTGACTGGACTGGCGTGAAAAAGGTTGCATAGCCTTTGGCATATTTTTTCAGCGGGGTAATCAGGCAGAGAAAGTCCCTGCATGGGCCGGATTGGGTGTCATTGATAAGCCCTGAGGGAGTTTTGTAACAAGATCCATTCAATCTCTGCGTTGATCCTGCGCCAGCCTTGTTGCAGACTTGCCGATGTTTTCCCGGTCGGCAGATCTGCTGACAGTGACTTTCTCCAGGATTCTTGATGCCTAACTCAGTTAATTTTCGCCTCGCGTGCTGCGCAGTCGCCTTGTTGGCAACCGCAGGCTGCTCGTCGAAGAAGACAGCCGTCTACGAACACGAGAACTTTGACGATGCGGGGACTTTCTCGAGAAATTACCCGGTCAGTGACTCAGCCTCTTGCGAGGCTGCGCGGCGGGCCCTGCTCAGTCAGGGTTACATCATCACCAGCAGCGACCCGAAAATGATCAGCGGGCATAAGAGCTTCCAACAGACCGGCGAGACTCACATGGAGATCAGCTTCAATGTAGTCTGTGCGGCTGATGGCACCGCTGAAAACGGCGCCACGATGTTCGCCAATGCCTTGCAGGATCGCTATGCGCTGAAGAAGACCAACAATTCGGCCAGCCTGGGTGTTGGCGTGTTGGGTTCGGTGTCGATGCCGATTGGCTCCACCGATGATTCGATGGTCAAGGTGGCCAGCGAAACCGTGGCCTCGGACAAGTTCTATGACCGTTTCTTTATTCTGGTAGAGAACTTCTTGCCACCAGAAGCGAAGAAGGCCGCCCACATCAAAGAAAAACCCAAGACCGATCTGGGGATGCCAGAGCCGGCCCCTGCGGCAGCCAAGCCTGCTGCGCTCGTGGAGCAAAAAACGGCCGAGCCAAAAGCAGCTGAGGCGGCGCCTGCTGCCAAATCCGAGCCTGAGGCGCCAGCGGTTGAGTCGAGCCAGCCATTGCCAGCACCGGTGAGCAATGATTCCTTCCAGGCCGAGCCTGTGGTTGCTCCTGAGCCCGCGCCGGTTGAGGCCGCTCCGGCGGCAGAACCCGAAACAACTCCAGCGCAGTAACCAGCTGGCACTACTACGCCAACAAACTGGGTGATTTCTTGTGGGAGCGAGCTTGCTCGCGAAGAGTCCTGGAATCCAAATATATTTCTGGTGGCAGGAACATTGTCTTCGCGAGCAAGCTCGCTCCCACGGGATCTCCGCCAGCTCGCCTTTCGCATTTACCCCAAAAACAGCTTATACGCCGGGTTCTCGCTCTCATCCCAATACGGATAACCAATCTCGGCCAATGCCGCCGGGATCAGGTGCCGTTCGTCTTCAGGCACTACCAGGCCTGCCACCACACGGCCATCTGCTGCGCCGTGGTTGCGGTAGTGGAACATCGAGATGGTCCATTGCCCGCCCAGCTTGTTGAGGAAGTTGAACAGCGCACCCGGGCGTTCCGGGAACTCGAAGCGGAACACCACTTCGTCACTGACCCGCTCGGCGTGCCCGCCAACCATGTGCCGAATGTGCAGCTTGGCCAGTTCGTTGTCGGTCAGGTCAGTCACCGGGAAGCCTTGGGCGATGAGACTGGAGACCAGTTCTGAACGCGGGTCGGTGTCTGGGTGAGTCTGCACGCCGACGAAGATGTGCGCTTCGCGGTCGGTGTGGTAACGGTAGTTGAATTCGGTGATCTGCCGCTTGCCAATGGCCTGGCAAAACGCCTTGAAGCTGCCCGGCTGCTCGGGAATGGTCACCGCGATGATGGCTTCGCGACCTTCGCCCAGCTCGGCGCGCTCGGCCACGTGGCGCAGGCGGTCGAAGTTGACGTTGGCACCGGAATCGATGGCCACGAACGTCTGGCCACTGACGCCGTAATGCTCGACGTATTTCTTGATCCCGGCCACGCCCAATGCGCCGGCCGGCTCGGTGATCGAGCGGGTGTCGTCGTAGATGTCCTTGATCGCCGCGCAGATTTCATCGGTGCTGACGGTGATCACTTCATCGACGTAATCCTTGCAGATGTCGAAAGTGTACTGGCCGATCTGCGCCACTGCCACGCCGTCGGCAAACAGCCCGACCTGCTGCAACACCACGCGCTCGCCGTAGGCCATGGCCTGTTGCAGGCAGTTGGAATCGTCCGGCTCGACGCCGATGACCTTGATGTCCGGGCGCAGGTATTTGACGTAGGCCGCGATCCCGGCGATCAAGCCACCACCGCCCACCGGGACGAAAATCGCGTCCAGTGGCCCTTGATGCTGGCGCAGGATTTCCATTGCCACCGTGCCTTGCCCGGCAATGGTGTCAGGGTCGTCATACGGGTGGATGTAGACGAAGCCCATTTCCTCGACCAGTTTCAGCGAGTAGGCCAGCGCTTCGGGGAATGAATCGCCATGCAACACCACTTTGCCGCCACGGGAGCGCACGCCCTCGACTTTAATTTCCGGGGTGGTCTTGGGCATCACGATGGTGGCCTGGACGCCCAGGGTCTTGGCGGCCAGCGCCAGGCCTTGGGCGTGGTTGCCAGCTGACGCGGTGACCACGCCTCGGGCCAGTTCTTCCGCGCTCAGTTGCGCCAGCTTGTTGTACGCACCGCGAATCTTGAAGGAGAACACTGGCTGCAGGTCTTCACGCTTGAGCAACACCTGATTGCCCAGCCGCTCGGACAGCTGACGAGCGCCTTGCAGCGGGGTTTCCACGGCGATGTCGTAGACGCGGGAGGTGAGGATCTTGCGGGCGTAATGATTGAGCAGATCGGTCATCGCGTCGTCCCCGTATTGTGGGTGACGATGCGTTGATTGTTGCAGGCGACGAGGGCGGCTTGAATGTTGATCATGTCTGACTCCTGGTTTTTGTGGTTTGGCCCAGGAGACAGAAAAAACCCGCCTCTAGGGCGGGTTGGGTGCACGCGTCGGCTAACCCGCCATGACTGGAATGGCGGTAATAATAATCTGGCCGAAGACGTGCTGATTTGAGTTCATGACGCGAAGACTATTTCGGTTGCGCAGGGCAAGTCAAGCCACTAAATCGCACTCAGCGCGCCACGTATCTTTAACCAGCGAGACATTTTTCCTTCACCTTGGCACTTTATGGTGAAGGCCATGGTCAGTGAATCACGTCATTTAAAGAACAGCCAAGAGGGCACGCGTTATGGACGACTACCAAGAAGAACTGCTGGAATATCAGGCTTTTGAATTTGATCCGCTGGAGCCGGCGGATGATGCGACTGAGTTGTAGCGCTGGATAAAAATGCTTTTGTAGGAGCGCGCTTGCCCGCGATGACGTCGGCATGCGCAACGAATATGTCGGCTCTTAAATCGCATCGCGGGCAAGCGCGCTCCTACAGGGTTTGGGTTTACTGCGACAGACGCTGCCCACGCCGGAACTCCCCCGGCGTCTGGTCGCTCCAGCGTTTGAAGGCGCGTTGAAAGGCTTCGGCTGAAGCGAAGCCAAGCAGGTAGGCGATCTCCCCGAACGCCAGTTCAGTATCCCGAATGTAGGTCATGGCCAGATCCCGGCGGGTGTCGTTGAGGATGCGGCGAAACCCCGTGCCTTCCTCGGCCAGCTTGCGGCGCAACGTCCAGGCCGGCAGCTTGAGTCTGGCGGCAATTTCCTCAAGATCCGGTTCCCGTCCCCCATTCAGCAGCGGACCCAGTAGCCGGGTGATGCGTTCGCGCAGGCTGCGGGTACGGGTCAGTTGTTCAAGTTCTTTTTCACAGAGTTGCAGCAGGTGCTGCCAGGTGCTTGGGCAATGCTGCGGATTGCGCAGGCCGAGTGCTGTCTGATCGAGTCTGAGTTGATTGGCGCCTGCGGCAAAAACAACGGGCTGCACGCTTAAGCCGCTGTAATCGGCGGCATAGTCTGGCGTATCGAATTCGATCTCGATGCGCTGCGCCTTGATCTCTACGCCACTCAGGGTCGACAGCTGTTGCAGCCAGCTGGCGAAAATCGAGTCCACCACAAACCGGTTGTAGCCGTTGTAAGGGCTGATGGAATAGAAACGCAGCCAGGCACCGTCGGCATCTTCGTGAAAGGACGACTGCCCGCGATAATTGGAGCCGTAGAGCGCTTCGAAACGAATCAGGGTCCTGGCTGCCTCTCGCATGGTCGGAGCCTGTCCGGCCGTAACGCCCGCCAGACCCGCTTGGCTGATCCGGCTCACCTGACCCATGCGTAAACCCAATGCGGGCTGCCCTGTGAGCTGAATGGCCGCGTGACCCAGGCGCATATAGCGGGGTATCGACAGTCGTCCGCCAGCTTCAGCCAGCCACGCAGCATTCAGCCCGTATTGCGCCAACAGAGGCGCGGGATCGTGGCCGTAACTGCGCACGGCGTCCGCCAGATTCTGCACAAAGCCGGTAGACAGATCACCCAGGCGAGTCGGTGAGGGGCTCATGGTCACAACCAGATGTTGATCAGGCGTGCGCCGTGATGGGCTTTATCGTCGGCCAGTGGCTCGACGATGTGCTGGCCGTCGCGGCTGGCGAAACTGTGGCCCGAACTGCCTTGATCCCAGAGTTGGCCACGCATGAACACACTGATCCCGGCCCGAGCCGTGCTGATAGGTGCCTGACTGGTCAGGGTCAGGCGCTGCCAGGCTTCGCCTTCACTGACATCAGCGGGAGCGTCGGTTTTGGCGGCGATATCAGGTGTCCGATAGCCACGCCACGGACGCGCCCAGTTATCCGCGCCGATGACGAAGGCAGGCACTGCAATGAGCTCGGCACCTTTGGCATTGAGGCTGGCATAGTTGCCTGGGTACCAGCTGTCACTGCCGATCAGAATGCCGAGCCGCCCGGCTGGCGTGTCGAACACGTTCAACTCGGTGTCGCCAGCGGCATGAATGTAGTTGCGTTGGTAGGCATTGGGAAACAACTGCCGCTGGGGCTGGCCGATAGGCTGACCATCACTGCCGAAGGTCACGCTGCTGTTGTATAACGGCCCGTTGCCGGTTATCAGCCGCCCGCCCTCGATGCTCGGCTCGGGCAGTACGATGGAGCCTGCTACCAGAGTGACGCCGAATTCCTTGGCGAGCCCGCCAAACAGGGTTTGGTAATCCGCAGCCATGCCCGCTGCCTTCATGCGCAAATGGGCATCGTCGAGTCGGTTGTTGCCCCTGGCCTGAATCATCGCCGCAAGGAACTTGAGTGGGTTGCTGGCCGACACCCAGGTCATGGCTTCGTCGATGGTAGTGGCCTCGTAGACCTGGTTCTTTTCACCGCTGGCAAACAACCAGGTGCCTACATGCTCGGGCAATACCACGAGGGTTCGGCTGTTGATCAGCCCCTGGTCCCGAGCCTGTTGCAGATAGGCCGCCAGTTTGCGGTGCAGGCGGGCGGTGCTCTGGTAGTCGGCAGGAAACAGTTCGGGCTGGATCCCCAGCATATTGCCGCGCTCACTGGGCTGACCTTCATCGACCGCCAGTTGGATGCGTAAGTCAGACAGGTAATGACCCACAGGACGCTGTTCGGTCCAGATGCCATAGCCGGCGAGTGCAACGATCAGCCCAAGGCCGAAGACGATAGTGAAGAATGTACGCATAGAGGATTTGGAGGGCTGGCGGTTCCGAGTTGTGGGACACAAGTGAAGTGCGCCCGAGCGTACGGGAAAACAACGGGTTAACGAACTTTTTTCGCCAGTTTGCGCAGGATCAGTGGGTTGAACGCAGTCCTGTAGGAGCGAGCTTGCTCGCGATCCGGTCAATTCAGGCGACATATTCATCGACTGCCGGACCAAATCGCGAGCAAGCTCGCTCCTACAGTTCTTGGTACACCTGCAGCTTTACCTCAAATCAAACCGATCCAGATTCATCACCTTGTCCCACACCTCGACAAACCTCTGCACAAAGGTCTCCTTCGCATCGACGCTGGCATATACCTCGGCCAGAGCCCGCAACTGGGCATGTGAGCCGAATACCAGGTCGACACGCGTACCGGTCCATTTCACTGCGCCGGTCTTGCGATCGCGACCTTCGAATTCCTCTTTGGCGTCAGAAACCGCTTTCCATTCGGTGTTCATGTCCAGCAGATTGACGAAGAAATCATTGCTCAGCGTCTCGGGGCGCTCGGTGAAGACGCCATGCCGGGTTTGTCCGACGTTGGTATTGAGCACCCGCAGACCACCCAGCAGCACGGTCATCTCGGGCGCGGTCAACGTCAGCAATTGAGCTTTGTCGATCAGCCAGGCTTCGGCAGAAACACCGTGGCGACCCTTGAGGTAATTGCGGAAACCGTCGGCAATGGGCTCAAGAAAGCTGAACGACTCCACATCGGTCTGTTCCTGCGAGGCGTCCATGCGCCCTGGCGTGAACGGTACGGTGATGGAGTGGCCGGCATTCTTTGCCGCCTGTTCGACACCGGCGCAACCGGCCAGAACAATCAGATCAGCCAGGGAGATTTTCTTGCCGCCAGCTTGGCTACCGTTAAATGCCTGCTGAATACCTTCGAGGGTTTGCAGCACGCTGGCCAGCTGCTCTGGCTGGTTGGCCTGCCAGAACTTCTGTGGCGCCAGACGCAACCGCCCTCCATTGGCGCCGCCGCGTTTGTCCGATCCGCGGAACGTCGAGGCTGCCGCCCAGGCAGTTGACACCAGTTGCGACACTGAAAGGCCTGACTCAAGGATTTTGCTCTTCAGGGCGGCGATATCGCCGTCATTGACCAGCGCGTGATCCACGTCTGGAATCGGGTCTTGCCAGATCAGTTCCTCACTGGGCATTTCCGGACCGAGATAGCGTGACAGTGGGCCCATGTCCCGGTGCGTCAGCTTGAACCAGGCGCGGGCGAACGCGTCAGTCAGTTGGTCGGGGTTCTCCAGGAAGCGCCGGGAAATCGCTTCATAAGCCGGGTCAAACCGTAGGGCCAGGTCCGACGTCAGCATGGTCGGTGCGTGTCGTTTCGATGGATCGTGGGCATCGGGAATCATCCCTGCGCCGGCCCCGTCTTTGGGCCGCCATTGATGGGCTCCGGCCGGGCTTTTGCTCAGCTCCCATTCAAAACCGAACAGGTTCTCCAGATAGTTGTTGCTCCAACGGGTAGGGGTCGTAGTCCAGGTGACTTCCAGACCGCTGGTAATGGTGTCCGGGCCCTTGCCGGAGCCAAAGCTGTTTTTCCAGCCCAGGCCTTGCTGCTCGATGTCGGCGGCTTCAGGTTCGGCGCCGACGTTGTCTGCGGGTCCCGCCCCATGGGTCTTGCCAAAGGCGTGGCCGCCCGCGATCAACGCCACGGTTTCTTCGTCGTTCATGGCCATGCGTCCGAACGTCTCGCGGATGTCTTTGGCCGACGCGACGGGGTCGGGATTACCATCCGGGCCTTCCGGGTTGACGTAAATCAGGCCCATTTGTACGGCGGCAAGTGGGTTTTCCAGATTACGTCCCTGGTCGGTACGACTCTCCTCGGTGCCGTGCTTGTCCGGCTCTGCCACCAAAACGCCTTCGCCCGGCGGCTGCGCTTCCTTACCGTAACGGGTGTCGCCGCCCAGCCAGGTTTTCTCCGAACCCCAGTAAACCGCTTCGTCTGGCTCCCAGACATCGGCACGGCCACCTGAGAAACCGAAAGGTTGGAAACCCATGGATTCCAGCGCGACATTACCGGTCAGTACGATCAGGTCGGCCCAGGAGATTTTTTGTCCATACTTCTGTTTAACCGGCCAGATCAGCCGCCGGGCTTTATCCAGACTGACGTTGTCCGGCCAACTATTGAGCGGAGCGAAGCGCTGTTGACCGGCTCCCGCGCCGCCACGCCCGTCAGCGGTGCGGTAGGTGCCAGCACTGTGCCAGGCCATGCGAATGAACAGGGGACCATAGTGACCAAAGTCTGCTGGCCACCAATCCTGCGACTCGGTCATCAACGCCCGCAGGTCCTGTTTTACAGCTTCGAAGTCCAGACTTTTGAAGGCTTCGGCGTAATTGAAGCTCTCGCCCATCGGGTCGGACAGCGGTGAGTGTTGATGCAGGATTTTCAGATTCAGCTGGTTGGGCCACCAGTCACGGTTCGTGGTGCCGCCACCCGCCGCTTGGCTGAACGGGCATTTTCCTTCTGTTGCCATGGTGTTTACCTCTGGTCGTTGTATCCAACTATCCGACCCGCTCAGGCTTGCGGGTTGTGATGAGTCAAAGGGCACAGGCTGAGCCTCGACCGGATCGATCTTATTGTGGGCCCACGTGCACCAGCGCCAGATCAAGCCTAGTCGACGTCCAAAAGTCGGCCAATACAGAGAGACTAAGGGCTTGATAGGTAAAACCGGTTGCGCGCTATGATCATTAACTTGTCATCTACAGTCATTGAGCGCGACGTGCTGGCTCTTTACTGTGGCGCAATGAACGGGCCGACAGGGCCTGAATAATCGACGGGTGCCCAAGGCATCCGCATCCCGTGATCTTGCTTGATGGAGTTCTTATGGCCGCCGCCCCTTACCCGCACCTGCTTGCCCCGCTTGATCTGGGCTTTACCACCTTGCGCAACCGCACGCTGATGGGCTCGATGCACACCGGTCTGGAGGAAAAGCCGGGCGGCTTCGAACGCATGGCGGTGTATTTTGCCGAGCGGGCCCGGGGCGGCGTCGGCTTGATGGTGACCGGCGGCATCGCTCCCAATGAAGAAGGCGGCGTTTACGGCGGGGCGGCAAAGCTGACCACGACTGAAGAGGCCGATCACCATCGCGTGGTCACCCAGGCGGTGCATGAGGCGGGCGGCAAGATCTGCCTGCAGATCCTGCATGCCGGGCGCTATGCCTACAGCAAGAACCAGGTCGCCCCCAGTGCCATTCAAGCGCCGATCAACCCGTTCAAGCCGCGGGAGCTGGACGAAGAAGGGATCGAGAAACAGATCGCCGATTTCGTGACCTGCTCAACTCTGGCACAAAGCGCGGGATACGACGGCGTCGAAATCATGGGCTCCGAAGGCTACTTCATCAATCAGTTCCTCGCCGCCCACACCAATCACCGCACCGACCGCTGGGGCGGCAGTTACGAAAACCGCATGCGCCTGCCAGTTGAAATCGTGCGTCGAGTGCGTGAAGCGGTTGGCCCGAAGTTCATCATCATCTTCCGCCTGTCGATGCTGGATCTGGTGGAAGGCGGCAGCAGTTGGGAAGAGATCGTTCAGTTGGCCAAAGCCATTGAACAGGCGGGTGCGACCCTCATCAATACCGGCATCGGCTGGCACGAAGCGCGGATCCCGACCATCGCCACCAAGGTGCCGCGCGCAGCCTTCAGTAAGGTCACAGCCAAATTGCGTGGCTCGGTGGCTATCCCGCTGATCACCACCAACCGCATCAATACACCGGAAATCGCCGAGCAGATCCTCAGTGAAGGCGACGCGGACATGGTGTCCATGGCGCGACCTTTCCTGGCCGACCCGGAGTTCGTCAACAAGGCCGCCGCCGGGCGCAGCGATGAAATCAACACATGCATCGGCTGCAATCAGGCGTGTCTAGACCATACGTTCGGCGGCAAGTTGACCAGTTGCCTGGTCAACCCAAGGGCTTGCCACGAAACCGAGCTCAACTACATTCCCACCCGGCAGAGCAAGAAAATCGCCGTAATCGGTGCTGGCCCAGCTGGTCTGGCGGCGGCTACCGTGGCGGCCGAGCGGGGGCACCAGGTGACGCTGTTCGATTCGGCCAGCGAAATCGGTGGCCAGTTCAACATCGCCAAGCGGGTACCGGGCAAAGAGGAGTTCTTCGAAACCCTGCGTTATTTCGGCCGCAAGCTGCAGACCACGGGCGTTGATGTACGCCTCAATACCCGAGTGGCGGTGCAGGATTTGCTCGGCGCAGGCTACGACGAGGTGATCCTCGCCACGGGCATTGCGCCACGCACCCCGGCGATTCCGGGTATCGATAACCCGAAGGTGTTGAGCTATCTGGATGTGATTCTCGGACGCAAGCCGGTAGGCCACAGCGTTGCCGTGATCGGCGCGGGCGGGATCGGCTTCGACGTCTCGGAGTTCTTGGTTCATCAGGGCGTCTCCACCAGCCTGGATCGCACTGCCTTCTGGAAAGAGTGGGGCATTGATACCACCCTTCAAGCACGCGGCGGGGTCGTAGGCATCAAGCCGGAGCTGCATGCGCCGGCGCGTCAGGTATTTCTGTTGCAGCGCAAGGCTTCCAAAGTCGGCGACGGCCTGGGCAAGACTACCGGCTGGATTCACCGCACGGGCCTGAAGAACAAACAGGTGCAGATGCTCAACAGCGTCGAGTACCTGAAAATCGACGACGCGGGCCTGCATATCCGCATTGGCGAGGGCGAAGAGAAACTGCTGCCCGTGGACAATATAGTGATCTGCGCCGGACAGGACCCATTGCGCGAGTTGTATGACGGGCTGCTCGAAGCAGGGCAGTCGGTTCACCTGATCGGCGGCGCCGACGTGGCGGCTGAGCTGGATGCCAAGCGTGCGATCGATCAGGGCTCGCGGTTGGCGGCGGGGTTGTAACTCCCGAACATCACATTACCCCCTGTGGGAGCGGTGCTTGCCCGCGATAAGGTCGAATCACGACCCGAGACCGAGTTGACCTTATCGCGGGCAAGCACCGCTCCCACAAGGAACGCGCATCAAATAGATATCTGGGTTGAATGCTAAACTCTCGCCCTTTCCCAAGCGGCCCAATCCTGTGTCTGTACCCCCAATCCACTGGCAACCCAGCGCTCCCCTTGAACGGCTGAATCTTCACTGGCTCGCAAGGGCCCGGGTTGAGGTGGCAGTGCTGCGGCTGGACCTGATCGATCCGCTGATCAGTGGCAACAAGTGGTTCAAGCTGGCCCATCATCTGGCAGCGGCCAGCGAGGCCGGGGCTCAAGGCGTGATCAGCCTCGGCGGTGCGCATTCCAATCACCTGCATGCCTTGGCGGCAGCGGGTAAGCGTTTCGGTTTTGCCACCGTCGGGCTGCTGCGCGGCCACGCTGTAGAAACGCCAACCACTGAAGACTTGCAGGCGTTCGGCATGCAGTTGCACTGGCTGGGCTACAGCGGCTATCGGGCCCGGCATGAACCTGATTTCTGGGAGCCCTGGCTGACGCAATATCCGGATTTCTATCCGATCCCTGAAGGTGGCGGCGGCCTGCCCGGTGCGCTGGGCTGTGACGGCTTGAGGGTCATGGTCAGCGATCAGTTGAGCAGCCTGGATTGGGACGACTACCACGGCTGGTGGCTGGCTGCCGGAACTGGCACCACGCTGGCAGGGCTGGTGCTGGCAGAGGCGGGTGAGCGTGAAGTGTATGGCGCAATGGCCGTGCCGGATGATCATGGGGTGGCGCAGAATGTGGCGCAGATCTGTGGGCTGCCCCCAACCTGTGGGAGCAAGCTTGCTTGCGAATGCGATGGGTCATGTTCAAAAGATGGGTCGGATGTAAGGGCCTCTTCGCGAGCAAGCTCGCTCCCACAGGAGGTGTATTTCAAGCTAGACGGGCACGCCTACCACCTCATCAACGCCAGTCGCGGCGGCTTTGCTAAAACTGATCCCGCCTTGCTGGATTTCATCGCCACCAGCGAAGCGCAAAGCGGCATCTCCCTCGAACCGCTTTACACCGGTAAAGCGTTGATGGCTCTGCATGATGAAGTGGTTGCAGGGCGATTTCCTCCGGGGACCCGGCTGATCTTCGTGCATACCGGCGGTTTGCAAGGTCGGCGCGCGATGGGGTTGTAAAGCGCTGATGTAGAGCGGGTGGCATGAATCATGCGCAATCGTTTGACGGTAAGTCGGTCCTGACTATGTGGATGACACTTTCAGAGTGAGCCATAGCCGCGACTGTCCTGATAATCGATAGCTTCCTGATGAAATGTCGAGGTCCAGCATGACAAGCACGGCTACAGAGCAGGTCAGCCCCAAAACCCTGAGAAAAGTGATTGTCGCCGCTGCCATCGGTAATTTCGTCGAATGGTTCGACTTCGCGGTCTATGGCTTTCTGGCGACGACCATCGCCCAGCAATTTTTCCCCAGCGGCGATGCCAGTGCAGCCTTGCTGAAAACCTTCGCGGTGTTTGCCGTGGCGTTCGCCTTTCGGCCGCTGGGCGGGATTTTCTTCGGCATGCTGGGCGACAGAATTGGTCGCAAACGTACGCTTGCGATGACCATCCTGTTGATGGCTGGCGCGACAACCCTGATCGGGCTGCTGCCCACTTACGCGGCAATTGGTGTCATGGCTCCGATTCTCCTGACCCTGATCCGCTGCGCCCAGGGCTTTTCAGCTGGGGGCGAATACGCCGGGGCCTGTGCCTATCTGATGGAGCACGCGCCCAGCGACAAGCGCGCCTGGTATGGCAGCTTCGTTCCTGTTTCGACCTTTTCAGCCTTCGCGGCGGCAGCGGTGGTGGCTTATGCGCTCGAAGCGTCATTGTCGGCCGAAGCCATGGGCAGTTGGGGCTGGCGTCTGCCGTTCCTGATTGCTGCGCCGTTGGGGCTTGTTGGCTTGTATCTGCGCTGGAAACTGGATGAAACCCCGGCGTTCCAGGCAGTGACACAAGAGCACGCGGTGGCCCATTCGCCCCTCAAGGAAACCCTGCGCAACCATGGCGCGGCGATCTGTTGCCTGGGCGCATTCGTGTCGCTGACGGCGTTGTCCTTCTATATGTTCACCACTTACTTTGCGACCTACCTGCAAGTGGCTGGCGGATTGAGCCGTGCGACCGCGCTGCTGGTATCGCTGATTGCATTGATCTTTGCCGCCGCTATCTGCCCGCTGGCCGGTTTGTATTCGGAC
>Ga0247810_10000782_pt1 | contig 26236 bp, 25 predicted proteins | sample UWRJL119311C1_FD_179918 | JGI IMG/M metagenome (GOLD analysis project Ga0247810, IMG submission 179918) | Plant litter microbial communities from Arlington Agricultural Research Station in Wisconsin, United States - UWRJ-L119-311C-1 | ecosystem: Environmental > Terrestrial > Plant litter >... | reverse complement strand
GCTTGGCATTCAGGGGCAACTCGCCTATCCGTATGCCATAAAGGCTCCCTAATATATTCAACGAGTACTACCTGTAGTGACGAGCTTCTTTGATAACTCGTAAACAATCATGAGTACCCTATAATGGGCTATAATCCATACACCATACACCTTACATACATGTCATACCAATTCTTAGTGATGATGAAAAACTCCCGACACCAACGCTACCCAATAACCACAATCAAAATCCGTATACCCTATGCTCGATTTGCCTGCCGCTCCCCTAATGGCTTTACGAACCTTACCTTATCATCGGTAATCTTTCGTTTGAATAAATCCAAATCCTGTAGTAGACCTTTCATGTAGCCTTCCATCTCATCTGCGTCCTGATGATGGTGTCCGAGATCTATTCCTTCATCTTCATCTGAATAAGGCTCCGGACTGTAGTCTCTCTCGTCGAAATCTCTATCTTCATCGGGAATCGTCGCTCCCTGAGGCATATTCTCTTGCTCGGCCCCTCCTTGGATACTGTTTCGAGCACTTGGTACCTTAATTGGATTGGTAAGGCTGTCAAGCGCTAGTTTGAGATGCAGCTTCAAAGCATCATTTTCAGTCTGTAGGCTTCGGATTTTCCCTTCTGCCACCATACTACGCTCCTCCATCATGCGTTGCATCGCAATGACTCTATTCTGATATTCTTCAAGCTTCTTCTCGTGTTCCTCGCCTTCCTTTTCACGACGTCGGTTATCAGAAACACTCAATGTAAGCACACGAATTTCTTCCGCCATAGCAGCAATCTGAGCATCGCGTTCGGCAGCTGATACATGATCTTGGTTGACAATAGCCCTGGTTCGGATTCTCTTCGCTTGGTCTGCGTATCGAAGTGTCGATAATGTCTCGTCGTAATCAGCAGGAGCAATACAAGCAATCATGGCCGTCTTACTGTTCCCTCCCAGGGAATCTTTCAGTAGCCAAGTTAGGATAGAGTCTCGATATGGGACCACATCCTTGTTACGCTTGCCTGGCCGTTGTTGTTTTGGGTCTGCAAGAGCCGCGATTACTCGGCCCAGTGTAGTTAGAGACTTGTTAATATTGCTGCCTTCTCGAAGGCGAGTACCTGTCGCTTCCGTTGCCTTCGCTCGCTCACTGCCTGCCAAATCTACTAGACGAATACGTGCGACACGTTCTGTAGTTTCATCTGTTTCCATATCATGATGAATCTGCTTTAGCATAATGGTGAAGACCGAATGACTCCGACTGCTCGTATCGTTCATTTTTGTGCTTGCTGTTGTTCGATTCATATCCCCAGTTTTCATGTGGCGCAGGATTTCGGTGATGTTTCTGACGGGAGCGTCGGTCAAATCTTTCACATATGGCCCCTCGATTGGTGATTCACGGATTTTCAGGTAACTAGGAGGTTGGTTCGGCTGTGCGGTGACCAAAAGATCACGGACGTGCTCGTTGTACACTTCAAAGTAAGAGACTCGGACGTTGTAGGAGATGTTTGGAGTTTCGTTGTGAGCGGCTTCGATTCTTTCGAAAAGATCCTCGCAAGTCCGTGGAATAAGGCCTGGCTGATCAGGCGTTCCCATCATCGTATAACTCTTTCCAGAACCGGTTTGACCATATGCAAAGATACAGGTATGGTATCCTTCGAAATTGTGATCTAAGAACTCCTCTCCTAAACAATTGTAAACATCCGCTTGATGTGCATAATGGTGATCCTTCTTTTCGTGACTCCAGAACGAATTGTCGAATGTGAACGATTTCTCTTCTACTTTGCGGGTTTTTGAACGTGTATTTGCAGCGTCTGTATCATTTGGTGCAAGAAGAGTTGTAGCCTGTGTAATTGGGTTCATTTCAATCAGACATTCGGCACCTCTTTCAATTTCTGCTCAAGAACGTTAGAAAACCTTCATATGCTTCATTAAAAGGCATACCTCTAGGTAGAAAGCCTCTGACTCTCACGACGACCTTAACATTGCCTCCCGGCGCGTCTGATCTGCCCATCGGAGTGATGCTGCCGTCCCTGGAGCGCAACGAGGGGGTTGAAGCAGAAGATCTCATAGAACGCACTTCGGTGGCTACGCCCGGCATTGCTCTCGGATCTAGAGCCATGCCAAACAATATATCAGTGATGTCCAGAATTATCTTGTTAAAACGTAATTGTAAATTTTGGTACATGAGACTGCGGGTCTGTTTACGCGATGACGATTGATCTGGTTGGCGGGGCAAAGAGAGCGCAAGGGAAACACAGCTTCTTCTTTTCTGAGGCTTGCCGTGCCAGCAGTGATTTAAAAACTGAGTTATTTGCGTAAAAGATGAATTTATCCAACTTGAACAGATTCTGAACTAATAATGAATATCACGAGCGTTTCATAGCTCATAAGTTATGATTGTACGAATATTTTCTTTTATATTAGGCTTCCTGCCATATCCCTTACCTTATCTCCAGCCAAAGCTAATATGTTGTTACATTCTTGCACAGCTAGCCTCATATTATGTTGAGCCCAATAATTTGAAGTGCAAACACATATTGAAATTAAAGTGTCTTATAAAGTCAATTCTCGTACTTTTAGAGAAATTTCTGAGGACTAATTAAGTTGCAGGTCCCTCAATATCCGACCACAAGTCTCACGGCTCGCTTAATCTCCAGGTATTGAATAGATCACATATTATGCAAAAGTCCATCCTTTGAACAAGTTTTGGTTCCATGAAATATTTATGCGAAATCTTCAATTTATTCTTTGAGAGGACAAATTTATCATTAACTAGCTGCGGCTTTTTCTGCAACTCACAAAGCAGTATCTCCATAATTACCTTCCCCGTTCATCAATGATCAAATAACAGAGACGCCACCTTAGTAGGGCCAAGTTACAGCCTTAGAACCTGATAGCGACCTTGACGAGGGTGCAAAGAGGTGCAAAGTGAAGGGTTCCAGTGACTAGTGCAAGCAAGATCTCAAGTTGGCTAAGAAACTTTTCAATTCTGAGGGCATGTGCCGGGTTGCCTCTGTGCGTCAAAGTAGTTAGATTTTATTCATATAATGTAATAGATACGTGAAATGGAAAACTTTGCTAAGAAATTATCTGGAAAACTTACTGGAAGTCCGAGTTCAACTCACTTTCGAGCTCGAGTAAAATGAGTCTATCCTCAAAGACCTTTCCGTCTGCTCTGGACCATGTAGGCATCATTTTAGCATTGCCACCTGGTTGGTTTTGGTCAACGAGGACCCGATTGAATTCCAAATTGACATCAACCAACTCGTTTTCATCTGCTGGGCCATGGTCTGTGAAAACCTCTCCTGAGATAATGATCGTCTGCAGAGCTATCATGGCTTGCAAAGACTGGGTCATGCCTTGGCGAGTTCTAGCCAGAAAGCTATTAACCTCAAGACTGACACTCTTCAAATATGAAACATTCATAACACGTGCCAATGATAATCTAGTGCTATATTGTGGAGAGCAGGACTGGATGCGGAGAATATCATTTCCTCGATTGAAATATACAGCCTTGTCGTTATCGAGCTGAATCTTCTGAACAGTTCCGCTGGCTAGAAGGTCATCCAAAATAGTCTTGGAGATACGCACAAGCTTAAAAGTCCCTGTTGCATGGGCGTCCTGGATAATTGCTGAAGCTTGGGGATTGATTCTATGAAGGTACTAGTGTCTGGTCAGAACTGCTGTAATAGTATGTCGGGGCTTTTGAACCAGATTTACCTCCGTAACAACAACTTCACGAGGTACTTCAAGACGAGCAGCTGCAGCCAAAATTAATTGCCGAATCTCAGGAACCAACTCTGAGAAAGAAGGACGCTTCTCGGGGCTGTTAGGAATGAGCAGCTCTCCGCTGATCTTGATGATCTCCTTTCCAGCATAATTGTCGATAAGCAAGATGTTCCCGGACTTTTTGAAAGTGTGCTTTAGTTCACCTTCACCAACCACAATTCCAAACATCTCTGGTCCAACGATGTCAATAGTTGCCAACTTCGCACCTTCAAGGGTTTGCATGACTCTAAGATGCTCTTGATCCGTTAGATCCATATCGCTCTGAAGAAGCATCAGTTTCTTTGTGGGGTTTTCGTCAGCATCTCCCATATCAGACTTGAGTACTTGAGATAACTGCGAGGTATTAATGCGACTAATAGCCTGCAAGTCAAGTCGTTCCAAAACCTCCTTCAATGTTACAGGCTTAGCGGGTTGAAATGCTGTCTTAGCTACTACAACAAAGCCTTGAGCGGAAGCAGTATTCAAGACCTGCTGTAAAACGGCGGTGGAGGTCATATTGGCTAGTTCAATGTCAGCAAATTTCCAGTGAGCACTTGTTCTCCTCATTAATAATGACACATGGAGATTAGTGTGGCCATGGCCAAAGAATGTGGAAGCAAAGGTTTCGTTGATGCTCTGTGGTATAAAATATTCTTTCAATACCACATCTTGTTCTCGAAGATACTTGTAACGGTATGAAATGAGGTGGGTCTTTATGAGCAAGAAAATTCTCGCATGAGTGACAAGAATTCATGGTATGTAGTGCCATCCAAATTCCCGCTCCCTCATATTGAAGTACCAAACACAAGAGTTGAATAAATATGAGTAGATCTGCATGCTGGGAATAGCAACAATATACCAGGACAAAATGCTGATATCATGTTGTGTTTATAAAGCTAAGTATAATGAGACACATACACGTACACAGACTATCAGATCAAAACACAGTAAAGCATAGATAATCTTCAGTCTGGTATACTTGTATGTGTGTGCCATTAAACCTAACCCTTTTCGGAGAGGCAAAACGCGAGGAATAAGTTGGTAATGGATGTGTCCTTACCAATGCCAGAACGAGCAACTCTCTTTGATGGATATGTATGAAGCCTTTGCTGCCAGCGTAGTTAGAAATGGAATATTGGAGGAGTCTTATGAAAGGACTTTCTAAGTCTTGTTTCATAAAGCAAGAATGGAAGCTTACCTAGCTTTAAAATGCAGGAACTTAGTATGAAATCTTGTACCCAGTTAGTAGATTATCAACAAAGAAGTTACAGCAAAGCTTCAATTACTTGAAGCCTGGATTTTGCGAAGTTATGTTGTAGTGATATGTGGGATTGTTTAGATCTATCTGGATGATCTAGAACGTACTGGCAGAGTAGAAAGACCAATATGCTGTCAAAAGATTACTGCTAATCATGTTAGCAATGAGAATTCTTACTTTATAGTAAATTAATGAAATCAACATTACTTACAATGACAGCAATAGCGCGAGGTGCCAGGAAATGTTTCTCGATGTTTTGCGATCCGAGGTGGTTGTTTATGGTGGTGGAGCAACAAAGGCGAAAGAATTTGTCGTGGCTGTCTCGCCTTTCGGTTGCTCCGCCACCCAATCAACGTAGCAGAACAATGAGCAATTTGTTCTAATATCTAAAAGGAAGGCAAGAAGGCACTTCCTTACACAGAGCCCGAAATAGTACACATTCACCAAACTTCACGTTTCACACTTATGCTGGTTCTGAGGACCAAATCTTGCAAGACTGAATCGACCACACTTCTGATTATTCAAAGCAATTTATATGTGATATACCTCTGATTTAAACAGTCCAGATCATCTAGATGGGCATACATCAGTACGCGCCTGCATTTCAAAATCTCCATTAGGGTTATAGAGTTCTCATATTTGGAAGTGAAAGAGGAGCTAACAAATAGAGACTCAACTTTTCAAGACACAACTCATGTAATTAAACATTGAGGCACTACATCTTATATGCTTGGGTTCCCATATACAGTCTCTTGGGTTTGGTTTATGAACTTTACTAATTTGAGCTAAACGAAAGGCAAGATCTAATCAAAAACTTCCATATTCAAGTGTGTTATATGGGTGGGTCTTTGATTTACGTATGGCTACCCATGGATTAAGATACATGTATGCCATAACCGTATATTCCAAGCATAACATATCACGTTGTTGCGTGTATCCTTTGAGAGAGACTAACAAGTCGTCAAGAGTTTCGCCTTAGGCAACAATACTAGCCATGCACATCACTTCCAACTAGCAAGCAAGCTAGATTTACTAGAGACATGTGTTATCCTCTCTAATTTCTCGCTGACCTTGTTCACTTGCTTGTATAAAGTTCTCTAGTTATTAGGTTGTTTATGTATTCAATTGAATTCAATGTAATGTCTTCCCCCCGTGCCTCGGTTTGAAATTGCCCCCTACTCTCGCTTAAATTACCTAGTCTGGTAGACTTACCTCGAAGAACTAAAGCCCTCTGTATAATTCCAAAGACGAAATCTAAAATAACCTTGGTTCATAGGAACGAATATGCATAAAAAAACCCTACTATTGCAGGCGACTTGAAGAATCCGTAGGAAACTAGCCAGAGCTTTAAGCCATAGTGGTGGAAGGGATATTAAATCTTAAGCAATGGGTGGAAAAAAGGCACAAGGTAATCGGTGCATAATTCTTCATTTAGTTACATTGACAAAGTCTAGCCAAAATAGAGAGTGGTTCGTAATAGAGGATGGAATGATAGAGATTTAAGGTAAATAATATATCCTATCGGCTTCTATTTTTGGTAGTCTATTCTAATTGAGGCCTTTTCCAATTAATTCTTCGCTAATCTCCTGTATCAAGGGTTCAGCGGAAAACAGACTCTTTTTAGCCAGTATTGTGCTTTGAGCATCCATACTCTTCAGGAGATCTACTAGCTCCCCACCCTTAGGTGCGCAGTACACTAGATAACCAAAAGCAAGAAGGTATCCTTTCAAGGCCTCCGGGGAATTCTCTTCTGCCCCTATTGCTTCAAGCAGTGACGCTGCCAATTCTATTTGGGCACCCTCTGGAAGTGCCTCGTGATTTTTCTCTGACCGGCATGCGCTGTTTGCAGTCGCGATATTAAATGAGAGACTAGCAGCTGCTACGCGGATGTTGTGATGGACGTCATCCAACAAGCTTGTTGTTATTAATTGTATGATAGATTCAGTAAGTGTAGGGCAACAGAGAATGTGCTGAGGATACAGTGGAGACGAGAACAAGTTACAGGCGAGCTGTAAAGCCACAAGCCGTAATGAGTATGGGCAGTCTTTGAGCGAGTTGATGTATGTAAGAAGGTTCACGATAGTGTTGTGATCTTTTTCTTCTGCATAATAGCCACTTAATCGTGGATCGACTAGTGCAGCACGAAGAAGATCGACAATCATGAACATGAATTCAGGGGGGAGGTTCTTAGGAGCAAGGTGTAAGAACTTGCTAAAAATTGCAAGATCTGGGAGTGTTGATTCAGCTGCACCGTCAGCTTCGCGAGTGGCAACAAAGTGCATCAGGCCTTCAAGTGCTGGGTCATCAGCGATCGGTCCCATCTTTGCCTTGAGTTTTGATAGAGGAGGAACTTTGCTGTAAAGTACTGGTTTTATACTTGCCCCCCTAAATGCTGGTACGCGTAGAGATTGATGGGCATGTTGTGGCCACGCCATCTGAGAGAGCAATTTGACATTGGATCGGAGAGTGTTAGTATCTGCACCTAACCATCGATTCTCCTGTTCTCCATGCAAGAACGTGATGAACGTAGGCGTAGCTCTAATCTCGTACTTTGTCGCAATGTCGGATGATGTTGTAATATCAACCATAATGAAAGTCGATTTGTTCGCTAACTCCGTTGCCAGATCTTCAAAAATAGGGTAGAGTGCTTTACATGGCCCACAGCCAGCCGAAGTGAAGAAGACAACAGCACATGAGTCAACAGAATCCAAGAGAAGGCGGCTTAATGCTTGTTGTGTTGTTGCTTTCTTCACTGCTATAGTGGTTTGAGGCAGCGACTTGGTTGTCTGACCATCACGTCCCATGCCCACGAGCCCTCCGTCTCTCTTAGCTTGCCGCTCTTTCACAAACATATCAATTTGTGGTTTCATCATTCTTCCAAAGGGGGTGTTCAGAACGTGATCAGGAAGGTTTACTATATACTCTGGTATGCCCCTACCCAGGAGGAAGGTAGCAAAGTCGTTTGAAAAATTGTTGCAATTGTGAGTAAACAGCTCATACGCCTAGATGTTAATGAGCAATTGACTACTATTCTTGATTTTAAATACCATGCATACCTCGGCAGTGTAAATATCTCTCAATGAGTCTAAGTACTCCATAATGATATCCATTGGCAGGTTTGTTTCTCCCAAGTCTATTATTTCCATAGGCGATCCCATTGACTTTCCAGGTTCCAAAGATTTGATTCCTCCATCGTATGTATATTCAACTCCTCCAAACACAACAGCTGTATGGTATACTGCATCCACCTGGATTCCCAACAAAGCCGCCGACAGGTTTCGTGCTAAACCATTGGACAAATCGTAGACATAGAGCTGGACATCCATCTTGACGCAACAGCCACTCCCCTGGGAACGAACGCTGTAATGGTCTAATTCTGAGGACCTCCGTAGCAGGAGACTGGTTTTGTCTCTGGGAAGTGATACTTTTTTTACAGCCGTTACTAACAGGACGCTATGTAGAGGCAGCAGGGAGTAGGTTAATGAGTAGGTACCGACCAACACATTCAGGAATCTAAGGTTCTATAAGTTTGCATATTAATGGAAAGTGAAAACGCTATTAAAGTATTCTCTATCAGGTTCACTAAGGAGGCGATTTGAGATGAGGAAGGCAGTCGAGGCGACGTAAACAAGGCTAGCATCCGGATTTAAGATCCTTGTGCTTTCGGAGTTAATTTTCATTTGGCAGCCTTGTACTAGTGAAATATATTGTGGCTTGATAATTGTGGCTTGACCCCATGCAACATTAATCTGCAATCCTGTTCAACTTCGATTTCCCCTTACTCGAGGTAGCTCAACCACCCCACGCTTCTTCCTACGTACTATTTAGACACAATTTGTTATCATATGTAGGCTGCGGGCGGATTCTTACTTCTTTCTTGATTTCACTGATGAGACGAACGTCTGTCTCGCTCCCAACGAGGAACAACCAGCACGATCCCTACGAAAAAGCAGCTCGATATAATAGTAGAGGCGCTCGCAACAGCGCCGTAGGCACAGTGGAGAAAATAAAAGCCGCCTGGATGACGCAAAGTCAACGTTCCAGGTATTTGAAGACCGGAGGGTTGCTCCTCTTCCTTATCTTCCTCTTTTACTATCTCGCGCCAACGGGAACTGGAAAACAAAGCAGTAGTATGTAAGAAATTCCTATCATCAGAGCATATTCTTATAGCCTTTCTAGTACCTCTCACCAGTGGTTCCAAAGGATCAAATGATGGACAGGTACCTTCTGATAAATCGTATGGCACAACCAAGTGTACGAAGTCGATCGACAAATCAAAGCCAATTGTTCAGTATGCACTCATGATAGATGCTGGAAGTACTGGTTCCAGAATCCATGTGTACAAGTTCAACAACTGCGGTATTACTCCTGAGCTGGAGGAAGAGGGCTTCTGGATGACCGAACAAAAGGAAGGAGGGTCGGGATTAAGTTCGTATAAGACCGATGCTGAAGGAGCTGCAAAGAGTCTGGATGTTTTGATGGACAAAGCAGTAGAGACGGTTCCCGATGCTTTGAAATCTTGTACACCAGTGGCAGTGAAGGCTACTGCTGGTCTTCGGAAGTTGGGCACGGAAATGAGTGAAAAGATCCTGGATGCTGTCCGAGAAAGACTTGAGACTAAATACCCCTTCGCTGTCGTATCGAAGGAGATGGGTGGTGTCGTAGTTATGGAAGGTATGGATGAGGGTGTTTATGCTTGGATCACTACGAATTACCTCCTTGGGAAAATTGGTGGCCCTGATCTTACCGAGACGGCAGCTGTATTTGACCTTGGTGGTGGATCTACTCAAATCGTTTTTCAACCCACGTTCAAGAGCCCAAGTGGAGGAATGCCCGATAAGTTGGCTGAAGGTGACCACAAGTACCTGCTCGACTTTGGTAACAGGAAATTTGAGCTGTACCAACATTCGCATCTAGGTTATGGTTTAATGTCGGCCAGGGATAGTATTCACAGGACTCTTGTTGAAGACATTCACCAAACGCACCCTACAGACTCTTCGTGGATTTCTCAACCAGTAACCAATCCATGCATTGCGCCCGGCATGGCTCGCACTATCAAAGTTGAGTTGAGCAAAGGTCACGCTCTGGGTGAAACGGTAAGCGTTAATATGATTGGGCCATCATCGCCAGCACCGGCTCAGTGCCGCAAGCTTGCTGAAAGAATACTTGTGAAAGATGCAGAGTGCAAACTTGCCCCATGTTCCTTCAATGGCATTCATCAACCCTCCCTGGACAAAACATTCTCTCGCGAAGACGTTTACATCTTTTCATATTTCTTTGACCGAACTGAACCCCTAGGGATGCCCGAATCCTTTACACTTCAAGAACTTCACCGTCTTACTGATCAAGTCTGCGGTGGAAAGGAACACTGGGACACTTTTAAGAATATTCCGGGCGCTTTGGATGAGCTGGAAGGCCGTCCAGAACACTGTTTGGACCTGAACTTCATGATGGCACTACTCCACACAGGGTATGAAATGCCTATCGATCGGGAAGTCAAGATCGCCAAGAAGATTAAGGGAAATGAACTAGGGTGGTGTTTGGGTGCAAGGTGGGTTACCTCTTCCTTCAATTCTCTTATGCTTGACTAACATGTGCTTAGCTTGCCCCTATTGAAAAAATCCTCAGGTTGGACTTGCCGTATTAAAGAGATCTCATAATTATGAGTAAATGCATTGCTGGCGCAAGGATAATTGTTTTATTAGGTATAGAGGCACATGAAAGGTTATCAAAACTACTTAATTCGTATACATATTTTTCTGGACCTCGTTACTGTGCTACCATAGTTATCCCACCATCGTTTAAATTCTTGGGTAGGCTCTTTCTTCTTTCACCTTCGCTATATAGCCTGACTGCTAGTGTTATACCCTTTTTTATCCCTTCAATTTCAAAAACTCCCCTGTCCTATTACGACACCTGAATAAAGATCCGTAAGTCTCTTACGTACCAAAAGTTTATGTTTGAGTTAGTAGCACGCTTAATGCGCACTCGCTCCTAAGAGCTATACCTAACGAAAAAAAAAGATATCTAGAGAAATCGATCCATAATTTGTTGCATGTCGCAGGCGTGGGGGAGCTCCGGATACCTTGGGTTACATTATTCTTTTAACGAAAATACAGGTAGAATGTTGACGTGGCATATGGGACACATCTCATTCAATAAAGTGACAATACTAGCATTTCCCCCAAGCTTGTGAAAAGCTAGCTGTATGAACAGACCTTCTCGAGACATTGAGCAGAGAATATGTTGTCAGAAGCATGTTATATCATAAAAATTAAGCATGTGAGTCCATATTGCTGTGTTCTCTCTTGGCGGTAGATAATGGATACAGAATAAGAATGCTTCGAAAACAAAGTTTCGCCACTTCTCTAACCCCATTCTCTGAAGCAATAGGTGAGATTGGAGACAGCTCAAGTAAGACATAAAGCATAGAGAAGGATCATCTTTCTTCAATAGAGTTAACAGTATCTTTGCGTTCATGGACTGTTGTACAATTGGATGTAGGCCCCGGCAAACTTGCGAGCTAGACCAGCAATTAAGCGAGCAACCACAAGTTTGACTGCTCCCATTCTCAATGACTTTTCAAAATGCTTCCATGTGAGACACGAGAGGATCAAGAATAGATAGAATTAGAGAACAGCTAGTAGGCTAAACTAACGTTTCAATACAGCTCCAATCCGTTCAATCTCCCTTGCCTCCACACTGCCCACACCCGCAGCCTGCCTCAGCCGCTCCACGGTCTCTGCATCCTTCATCTTCACTGCCTCCTCTGCTGCCTTGACGCGCATTCCACACTTCTCGTACATGGCCACCGTTTCTCCGGACCTCATGGATGGAGCGCATTTCGGGATAAACGCGGCGGCGAGTTTTGGGTTTCCAGCTGCGAGGATGAGGTTGTAGAACGGCTAGAAGGGTGATTTGGTTAGCTCTGCGGCGCTTGGGAATACAGACTCTCGAGATGGGAAAGGAAGTGATAAAGAGAGGAGGAGCGCAGGCATACTTCCCAGCCTATTGGTGATTTGCGAGTCTTGGATATCTCTTCAAGATCGTTCCAGTCGCGCTTTGCCACCAGTGCTCTGAGCCTTGAAGACATATCATTAGCATTTGATCAAATGGCATGGGAAGGCAGCTAGGGTATTACCTGATCCACCAGAAAGTCTTGTCCGGAACCTTGAAGTCGCTCTGCATCTTCTTGACTCGGCTCGTGTATCCTAACCGAATCAGCTTGAAGATGGTTTCGTTGACGCTCAACCCGGTGAATTCCTCTGTGAGCTGCTCCTGAAACACATTCTGCATTCGTAACAAGACATTTGCTTCGTGGAGTGCTTTTACTTCAATCGACGTCTCCTTGGAATCTGAAAGCAGTTTCGATGCCAGACCTAACTTGTCGACTGCTGCTTGGGGGCTATCTTGCTGGAGCGCTTCGCGAACGAAAACATTGGCACCGTCTAGACGCCGGTCATCTTGATAGTAGAGGTCTTTCAGCAATTCAGGATCATCAGCCTGTGCGGAGGCTTCAATCAGCGCTGTGGCTATCGGCCTTGAGTTAATAACACGGAAGAATGCTGCAAGTTGGAGCTTCTTCTTGAGATGTAACAGGACAAAATATACGAGGTCAGAATCACCACTTTCAATCGCTTTGTCTAGTGCAATCTCATCTTCTTCCATATCGAGCAACAATGGAACCTGCTTTCCTGCTCTTGGCTCGTAATTTAAGAGCTCGGTGGCTAGACGGCCGCGACCCTCGTCGTAGGCTGCACGAGCAATTTCTTCGAATGAAATTCCACGTTTGCCGGCAAGTTTCTCAACAATCAGTCGACATATCGTATCTTCGTCCTCTGAACCAACACGCACTTTCTGCGATGCCCAGTGTACGTAGATACGATCGGTAGGTAGGCGAAGGTAAGAGGAAATACGGAGTGCTAAGAGATATTCTCTACGATTGATAAGTCGCCTGACTAGTTTCTCTGGGGTAAGACGGAGGAACTGCTCGTAAGACAGCGGAAGTCCAATTTCATAGAAGCGGACTGCGTTAAGGACGCGGAGTGTCTCGCACATATCAACAAAATCATCGCTGTTGTATATATCTAGGACAGATTTCCCAAAAGAGGCTGCTTTTAGGAGCTGCTTTTGCCAGTGGATGTCGAATTCTAGACCTGCTGCTTTGACCTGTAAGGTGTTAGAAAGCTGGAAAAAGTTCAAGTCCAGAGGGCCTTACACATGTATCAACTGCTTCTACCAGATTAGGGCGAATTAGTTGGATGTTGTCATCTGCTTTTGGCGACTGGTCTTCTAGTTGTTCAACGGCGTCGAGAAGTATAGAAGCAGGTGACTCTGTCCCAAATCGGAAAACTTCCTCGGATACTTCAGGTACTTTCTGCAAAAAATCACAGACATCGTTCGTGATCAAGCGAATACCGTCAAGATCTATACACGGTTGGTAATTGCATAATTAGACGTTGATTGTGCTTACCTGCTATCAAATGAACACGGCCATCGTAGAAGTATTTGGCCGCTGCATTATGTGGTCCAATAACATGAACTTCGTCTTCCCATGCTATGGCAATCGCATCATTCCCACACCACTCCAGATCTTTTGGCTGTATCTTAGACCTTGAGTTGTACTCGCTGTGTCTATTTTGGAAGTCACTTGATATTACAAATGCTTTTCCTTCACTAGTGTATAACGCAACAAACTTTCCGTTTGGTGATACGCTCAGATGGGTGAAGGGTCCAATGTCGAGTTGTCGGTCTTCCGATTCAACTGCGTCTACAACGTATATAGTCTGTCCGATACTCAGTAATACCTCTACCGATCGAGAAAGTGTATAAGCAGGAGGTATTAATGTCCATGAGTGAACGTCTCCTTCTTGTGGTGTTGCAAGCTGTACGGGACGAGGCTCCTCATACCGAGGAACATGTATTAATTGGTTATTTGAAAGCAAAGCAACGAATCCTGTTCCGTAAAACCTAAAAGTAAGTGAGCTCAAGAATTAACTTAAGTGATTATCTGGAACAAACCTGCATGACTCGACACCAAACTCCTCAGCACCATTACCAAGAGAAAACTGAGTGAACTCTCCTTGCAAGTCATAATAACAGCGGACGGTACCGTCGTGGGTCACAACTGTGAGTTGCTCATCTTCAGACCACCCAAGCCCCTTTATAGAGCCTTTGTCCCAATTTATCCTCCGAATCAACTTTCCAGCACAACTGTATATGTCTATACTGGATTTGGACGTTTGTGAGCCAAGAAAGTGGTGGAGCTTGGACTCATCTCGATACAGAGCTAAGTTGTATTTGAGTCAGCTTGTTGCAATGAAAAGGGTATATGAGGAAGACGATCACGTGGCCCTTGAGATGGTTTGTGGAATCTTTGATTCAGTTACTTGAAAGCACCAGAACTCAGAGAACACAGATCTTGTATACGCTGAGTATGGCTGAGCAACGAGACTCACTAAAGTCAAGGTGCAGAAGCTGTCATGCCTTCTATTGTTGCATCTTCTTGACCATGTCAAGAAAACATCTAGTCTCAACACTCATTTGCGGGACCCAAAGGATTTAAATACTATCACTTACCGATAGCTCCTCCATATGAACATCCAGTGACAACATAGTTCTCAAGTTCCAAATCCTTGTCAAATACCGCCGTGTACAGCTGTATCTTTCGGTAGAACTTATCGCCCACCTTATCCCAGTCCGCTACTGGGTTCTTCATTCTCGCTGGCTTTCGTCACCGCATTTCTCAATTATGTGTATAAGTAAACTTACTGTTGGTGAATTGCTGTTCAGCTCTGGTTACTTTGTAGAGGTTCAACGTTCGAGTGGGCCGGGGCTTGGCGCCAGTCATCGCAGTTCACCTAGGTACACATCGTCACCGCAAGGAACAACAACAATACCTGCACAACTATGATACATTGAAGTCTCCTTCATTCAAACATCGAGGATATAAACACTTGTCAAAAGATGGCCCGATGAAATCATCATCCTTGCGAGCCTTATGGCAGACGAACTACTGGAGAAAGTGCATGATCTGAGCGACGTGGAGCTTGCAGCTTTAATATGTCTCGTTGCAAAGGAGCATTGCATAATTGACACCGAGCCTGATGCAATAGATGAACTCGTTCAGGAGCTAGAGCTGGTATGTAATCATTCACATTTGTGCTGAAAATTACTAATACTCCCTAGGTCGCAGCTAAGGTATTTGGTTTATCTCATGCAGTGATTGATTGTTCGGAGCATACTTCACTTGACGACTTTGCACACGCCATTCTATCAGTGGATGTCAGTCCAGCTAGATCTACTTCTCCAATGCGGCCTCGACAAGATTCATACTTTCTCAACACTCCTGGGTTTCAATCAATTACCAGATCCCCTCCGTCCGAGTCTTTTGGGGAAAACAAAACCATAGCAAATGTGATAATCGCCAAAAACTTAGACGAAGCTCCGAAACAGGTCCAGATACAGGCTCTAGAACTTTTACGGACGAAGCGGATATATACACGTACTTCGGTACACAGTATACCAAAGACATTTCTGTTTATTGCACTGTTAGCTGGTGGAGAAGGTCCAAGGTTGACGAAACACCTTAACGAATACATGTTTATCTCCCACTTTCACAACCCAGGAGAGGGCTTCCCAAATACTGAGGATTCATTTAATGACGGGGATTCCATATCTTCGGTGGTTAAAAAAAGCCCAAAAATTGATACCGAGGCTGCCTTCTTACCTAGGATTTCATTTAAAGTTAGCTCCCAGTTTTGATACTTTTGCGTCATAAGTCTAACACGAACCCAGGATATCGTACACCTATCACACTTGAGTGATACTGCTACTGTCAGTATTGAAGTAAAGCGGTATCAGCAGGATATACTGGCTTTCTTGCGACTACACCGAGCTGTTGCTGGTGGTATCTCTGCTAGCGCTACACAGCATTTTGATAAGCTCATTAAGTATGCCTTATTCGCCCTGCCTTAATGTCTCCTGAACTAACATACTAGGTGCCTCGTCCCTCTTCATGGACTTTCGTACGCTACTCCCTCCCTTGTAGCTCTTGCAGCTAGGAAAATATACCTTCATCGCATTTACATTGTCGCACCCGAAAAGGAGCGAAGCATGCAGTGGGGAAGTGATGTTGATGCTGTAGCTGCTCTGTTGGAGGGCATTGGTCCAGAGGAGGTCATTGAAGATGTTTTAGGAAGTTCAGGCGCTGAGGTTCCATTATGATACCCACTACATACAGCATTGTTTTTATCTTACTTGTTCTTAATCACAATTTATAGTTCTCCGCAGGTGCTCTGAATGGAGCTTTATATGAATAGCTACTTGCTCTTTAGACGACTTTTCATAGTTTACTTACTTGTTGTGCAAGATGAGTTGTTTAGAAGACTGACATGTACTGCAATACAACCAGTGTTAAAGTTCTTGGCTATGTAATTTATCTTTCCTATCATAGGAGGCGTTAAGCTATTTATGCTGTCCATCTCTTGGTAAATGTAATCGCTGTCACTTCAAGTGCGGTTCAGTGTAGTGCAATATTCCCAAAAATCATCAGTCGTCCCTCAGCCATATGCGCCAAACCTTCCAAAGCAATCTCCTAGACATACGCCAGTCCATTCCTCCTTCTGCCCGAGGGTATAGTCAGCAAAGATATCTCGAGCCTCAAATGCCCTTCGCTCATCACGAGCGAAAAATGCTGTTTCCATCCGTTATCGTATCATTACAAGCGCGCGTCGTATAAGCCCCTTTCGCTAAAATGCAGGACTATGGTCGAGAAAGGAAAAATATGATCTGAACAGTCGCTAATTTGATTGTTCTGGAGCCGAAGATAAGTTTGTGATTGTAGTTTCCGTAGCAGAGTCCTCAGCCGCTGATTGTCCAGCACTTCCACTATATAGGAGACCAAATTAGCAATCTCTTCGGAATGCCGACAATAGGATGTATGTAGTAGGTACGGCTTCTTCAAGATGTACTTACTCAAAAACGAAGGGCCCAACATCATTGCGAGGCGTCATAGGTCCTTCCCCATTTATTAATGGATCTGATAGGGAGGAAGGCAATCCGTTAGGGCTTGGTGTGCGAGCTAGTTGCTGAATTCGAGAAGGAGTTTGTTCGAACTGGGAAGAAACACCACCCATGACAGGGATTGCCTTTCTAACAATATTGACAGGTGGGACCGTGGCGTTTGATATATCGGCATTCGAGCTCACGGAACTGATAGGCGAGGGTGCTTCATCGTTGATATTCATATATTCCATTGCCTCCGCTGTATCTGAAACTCTTGCGTCTGATTCATCGCTGATTTCAACAACCTCACTGTCGCTAGGAATACTTTGCTCAGGGTCTGATTCGTGCATTGGTAGTTGAGGGGCAGCACGCTGGGTCTGGTCGGTCGTTTGGTTCCGAATCTCAAGCGCTGGAGCCACTTGCTTCGTTACGTCAATGTCTTCAGCGTCTAGCTGTTCCCATTCTTCCTCAGCAACCGGCTCATCAAGTTCAGCTTCCAGGTCTGCCACCGACCTGCAGTTTGGGCAGATGAAATGCGGCCAGTGCGGTCCATTTATGATAACTCGTATGCATTTGTAATGCCACGTATGGGAACATGGGGCAACAAAAAGTGACTGGCATGGCTAAGTGATGCAAGTTAACGAGTAGTTCGACGTGTGCTAGAATAGACTTACTGCAATTGGCCCGAGGCAGATAGAACAGTCCTGTGACGAACCACCTATTGACTTTGACAAATTATTCAGTTCTCGAAGGCGTTTGTGGGATTGTACACTGGGGCTGATTAGTAAAAACACGAGAAATGAGGACAAGACGCCTACTTGAAGCTGCTAGGAGCATGCTGCCATCCCTTGTTGAGTTCAACTCTGATTTTCACGCATCTAAAAATCATCTCCTCACCGCCCTTGAAGTCAATACCGAGCTGCACAATATCACCATCGTTTACGGGAAATGGCTTGGACTCTGTTCCAGGCGGACTGAGCCTAATGTGATTCAGAAAAGTGCCAGACGAACTCTTGACATCTTTGATATACCACTTCCCCCCCGAGCACCAGAACTCACAGTGGCGTCGACTGACCACTTTCGACTTGAAACCAACCGGTGCGGATGATGGAGCGTTCCCTGTTGTACTTGGGTGGTTGTCGCGTTCTGAATATCTGCCAACTTTGATGACCTCTTTCCCTGTGGGCAAAGTTCGAGCCATCGACGTGAACACCAGTGACGGCCGCTGGGCCCTCGGATCCTGGAATGCTGTAAACCGAACGGAAGGAAGCTGATGCGCCATCCCGCCATTTGTCGCGGATGCCTGAGTTATCGCATGAGGTCTTCCCTCAGCCTGTCCATCGCCTCGGGGTGTAGTTGCTGCTTCATCAGCCGGTGTGGAATTCGTCCTTCCCATTATAGTTGATTCCTGTGCGGCACGCTCTTCGGAAGAGTCGGTTACAGGGAGAACGGCGGGTGAAGATTCTGTGGTTGTTGGTGGTGGTTGTTCGATTTCGATACGAGATGCACCACTTTCCACAACGGCGGTTGGCAGCCACCCGCTGGTAGAGTTTATATTTTCCGGATTGCTAGACCTTGCGGTAGGGATACTTGTCGTGGATCGCGGTGCTGAAGCAGAGACCGGTGGAGGAGTCGTTGGTAAGTCGGGAGTGGTTATTGTTGCGGATGCTATTGTTGCTGCTGCTGCTGCGAGATGGTTGCCCGGGGTGTTGGGGTGTAAGGCTGCGGGACTACTGGGGTTGCTGGGATAACTTCTTGCTCTTGTAATCGATGGTCGTCTATGACTCCCCGATCCACTGCTGCTGTGGTTTTCTCTAGACAGCAGATGCGTATTGGTATAATTCCGCAAATAACTCAGACCGCGTAGACGAACTGCTGGTCGGACAGGTGACCCAGGAGGAGAGGGAGATGATGCGGTGCTGCTGCCGGGATGCTGAGGCAAGACCCCAGCTATTGCGGAAGAATACATGGTGATCGACACACGTCGTAGTATTCCAGTCGACAATCCCCCAACGAGAAACAGCACGACGGAACCCAATCACAACAACCAAGGCCGGCGAACTTGTTGATTTACAGCCAAGATCAGCGGAAATCCTGCGCAGGTTGGGTTTCTTGAGTGGGAGAAGTGGGCGGTCGGTGGCAGGTTTGGGTTCAGGTCGGAGAGAGAGGCGAGAGTCGAGGGTACAGTGAGTGGATCGTACTATTTGTTGGTGTCGGCGCGGGGGTTGGAGGGGTGGTTGTCTGGTGAAGAAGCGAAAATCGAGGACTGGAAGGGCAAGTGGAAAATGATGAATAGAATAGAATAGAATAGGATCATAGATTCATTGGAATAAGTAGAATCGATGGAGAGGCAAGACTGAGGTAAGGTGGCGTACGACCATGAATAATGAATAATGTAGAATGGATAATGAATAAGGTTACAACCGTGGATTAGAGTTATCGGGAGACCCGTGCTGCTCGCTGCAATGGCATTGGGATGTCAACACTCACTCCTTTCCGCAGAGCAGAGTCGACGAGCGCCAAAGGATAGATAGAAAGATAGATAGATAGATATGGAAAGCGAAGTTTTGCCCTCACGACCCAAGGGGCCTCGCAGCAATACAAATATAAAAGAGGATTGATTCATGGTCATGGGTGTTGCTTCGCTACCACGAAACGCAAGCCAGGTTCGTCTGGCATGTCCGGTGTTCTGGACCTGTCTTCAGCCTCGGGCTGCATCCAGGCCAAACCATCCAGATATTGAGGCGGGAAGCAACAGACAGCATCGGCAGAACCGGTGATCACTAGGATCTATCAAGTAGCAAGGAGCAAGTATCAAAGTATCAAAGTATCAAAGTATCAAAGTATCAATTATAGCCTATGCGTAATCCGATTTGCCTCCGCGGTCGGATTTCACAAATGCCATCCATCCATCCACACATACATACATATGTACAAATATACATAGCTAGGGGAGGTGCTGCAGCAGCAAAGTACATGACATCTACTTTCCACTGAGCTCTAAGCGAAGCTGCAATTCAGCCCCCAGAAAACCCCTCTCCCCTCTCTCCCATTGTGCTTTACGACCAATGTCAACCTGTCTCGCTTGCACTTGGGGAGGGGTAGCATGATCTGACAAAGTGTGCATAGTCAGCAAACTATTGCCTCTCTCCTATGCTATTGTATATTGGACAATAGAGAGGCATGCTCACAGGACCACTGGATAAGTACATAGTGATACTTTCCTTGATATTACTAAGCGGGCACCCTCCCTACACCGCTTTCACCTGTTGAGCTCCGAGCTTGGGCAAGATTTGCTAAGGAAAGGGAATTATAGCTACATGAGGCGTAGATGTAGTGTTTTGTGGCAATCTATCTTTTTCTCTTAACCTCCCGGCTGATGACGGAAACGACTTCATTAAGAGGCTTGATTTATTCACATCACCTCTAAAATATATACGATGCTGAAAAGTTCGTCCTCGAGGTCGCTGGCCAGGGCACTTGTCAATGTTAGAGAATCTGCCAGACCTTCACCAAGGTTATGCTCTAGGAGTTTAGCTACCGTGGTCGAACCTTTTCAAAAGGTATATACCTCGCATGGCATCCGGCCTTTCGTCGCTGACAATTGTCATCTAGGACCCCGCAGAACTCGATGAAATATCTACCCTACCAAATGGCATCCGTATCGCGACAGAAGCCCTGCCGGGCCATTTCTCTGGGATTGGCGTCTACATTGATGCCGGTTCGAGATTCGAGAACGAGAATCTGAGAGGTGTAAGCCATATCATGGACAGGCTGGCATTTAAATCCACTACGAAACGGACAAGCGATGAGATGTTGGAAGCGCTGGAATCCCTAGGGGGGAATATACAATGTGCTTCTTCAAGAGAATCCCTTATGTATCAATCGGCCACCTTCAACTCGGCGGTTCCAACGACGGTCGCGCTACTGGCAGAAACTATCCGCGATGCGAAGATTACGGAAGAAGAGGTGTCACAACAGCTGGAAACAGCTGCCTACGAGATTGGAGAAATCTGGTCTAAGCCGGAATTGATCTTGCCCGAACTGGTTCATATGGCGGCCTTCAAAGACAACACTCTCGGAAACCCTCTATTATGTCCCAAAGAACGACTTGGCCAAATTGATAAAAGTGTCATTGAAGCATATAGAAAGACCTTTTATACGCCAGAACGAATGGTCATTGCGTTTGCTGGAGTTGAGCATGCGGAGGCTGTGAAGCTGGCCGAGCAATATTTTGGAGACATGGCTAAATCCCCTGTACCAATACTATCCAGAACTGGCTCAGAGACGTCAATAGACTCAGCATCCACAGATATTAGCGGAAGCTCGACATCGTCATCGTCACTTCCACCTTCTCCGTCCCAACAACCTTCCCGGTTGCTCTCGAAAATCCCTTTCTTGAAGAATCTCTCTACCTCAGCGGCAACTAGTGCCTCCGTCCAACCAGCCTCTCAACTATACCCATCTCCCTCAGATCTCCTCAAGCCATCCCATTATACTGGAGGATTCTTATCTTTACCGCCTCTGCCTCCTCCGGTAAACGCTTCAATGCCGGCTCTTACTCACATTCATCTAGCCTTCGAGGCTCTTCCCATCTCTTCCGATGATATATATGCCCTAGCAACTCTGCAAACACTCCTTGGAGGCGGTGGTTCCTTCTCCGCAGGTGGTCCAGGAAAAGGCATGTACTCCCGCCTTTACACCAATGTACTAAATCAACACGGTTGGGTCGAGTCGTGCGTGGCTTTCAACCATTCCTACACCGACTCTGGACTTTTCGGCATATCCTCCAGCTGCTCACCCAATAAAGTAGCACCTATGCTCGACGTGATGTGTCGCGAACTCCAAGCATTGACACTGGACTCGGGGTTTTCCTCGCTCCAAAATGTAGAGGTCAACCGTGCGAAAAACCAGCTAAGATCAAGTCTCCTAATGAACTTAGAGAGCCGGATGGTCGAGCTTGAGGACTTGGGCAGACAGGTTCAGGTCCACGGGCGGAAAGTGGGAGTTCGTGAGATGTGCCGTAAAATTGAAGAACTGACCGTTGAGGATCTACGCCGCGTAGCTAAGATCGTCGTTGGCGGTATGACAAACAATGCCGGACAGGGTACTGGATCACCAACGGTGGTCTTACAAGAAGGCGAGGAGGAGGGATTCAAGAGGAAACAATTGAAATGGGAAGAGATTCAAGATCGAATTGACAGGTGGAAGCTGGGCAAGCGGTAATCAACGACACAAAACCCCATGAATCGGGATAATGAATGTATAAAATAGGCTGTATGGTAACTAGATGTATATTACCTCCTCAAAATATGGAAGAAGGCATAGCGGTAGAGGTTGAATTGCGATCCTGATGTATAAATTACCTAGAAAACAGCACACAATCGTCCCTCACACAATCGTCCCTCACACAATCGTCCCTCACACAATCGTCCCTCACACAAGCCAATCTATCCGTTCTTGTCATTGAAAGACGAGTTATTGGAAAGCAACAATACCCATATGCATTTTGATCTCGCGGCGAATGTCTTCTTAAACCCTTCAAACACGGATTTAGTGGGTAGCTCTGTATATGTTTTTGGATGAACAGCAAAACTATCCCCTCTCAACGAACGCAACTAAAGGGGTGTAGCCAAGACGTAACAGTGGTTGAGACAGACACCTAGCAACGGTTGTCGCCGGAACCTTTGCATCGCCAGACTGAGATTAAAGTCATAGAACAGCTTCATTCAGATGTTATTGACTAGCAGTGCGTATGGATAGAGAAAATTATGTACCAATTTCTCTAACCTAAGTATTTAGGACAATCAACCATAAAACTTAAATCGTTCATAACTGACCACAGACTCCGCATTTACCATAAGGTGATGACCGCAAAACCATCCCCGATCTAGTGACGCGCCAATAGGGAAACAAAGCAAGGCAGAGTTAAATTAACACGAATTCGGGAATGTTTCTGGATGAAGGTAATGTCGGAATCTAGACTTTCACGTGTTGCCAAGATAACCTCAGTACGGTTGCTACTAGCAACCATCCATCAACATACATCCAGGCTCAACCTTGATTTTGAGAAGGTCAGGTTGGTCATGAACAGATTATTTGCAGCTTCATAACAGTTTCGGGCCGTAGTACTTTAAGAAATAGTGCTTTCCTGCTTAATAGGGAGGCTTGTGAGTCGCAACACTTCCATTCGTCGCACTTCTTTACTGACGTATCTAAAAGTATCCACTACACATATTCAATATGGCTTCCCATGATCAAGGCACGCAGCATAAGCATACTAAATCGTCGGTATTGCGATCTTTTATGCACAAACGAACACTATCCGCAGGCGCAACACTCCCTCCCGCGAACGACGTTTTCATCAGTACTCCTGCATATGGTACATCATTCTTGCCCGCCGAACATCCTCATTCGAGAGCGCTAGGGGAGATTCACCAGAACCAAGGCTCAAACACAACCAAGAGATCTAAGGAAAAGAGAAGCAATGGCGACGAGGGAAAGCTGTCTTTACACAAGAAGACCATGAGCAGCATTTCTTTAAAGTCCCTCACAGGCAAAGACTCGGACAAGGCCGGCAGGTCGAAGGACAAAGAGTATAAGGAAGGAAAACCAAAAAAGACAAAGTCCTCCACGAACCTCGCAAGCCTGCTCTCACGTCCCAAGTCATCCAAGAGCCTCCGTAAACAAGCACAAGATGATGACTTGCAATCTCAGAAAAACAAGGAGAACCATAGCCCAACTGCACCAGTTGCAGAGGTGCTCTCGCGACCACCAATATATGCTCAGTTCTCAAGCGAATATTTCACGAAACAACCCCTGGGAGGGAAGTTCTTAGAAGACGAGATAGACTTATACACGCCACAGCAATATTCCCCAGGGAAGCAAAGAAATTTCTACGGAGGGCCAGGATCGCAACCAACCTTAGGAAAGCGAGAAGAGGTTTCCCAACGACCAAAGTCGACATACTTACCAAGTAACTTCAGCATCCAAGATATCAGCAGACGTGTTAGTGGCGGAAGCGCCAAACTTAGCTTGGATTTGACTAGACGCGTATCAGGCAGTCAGAGACCGAGTTTCGACAGAAAATCAACCGATGTATCTGTCCAATCGGAGAAGTCAGGCCAAAGTCGGGGACAAAGGGTGTTGGCGGCTGTCTCAAGATCCAAAGGTGCAACAGCAGAAGCTGAGCAAAAAACCCCACGGGTTCTCAATGAGAAGGATGTTGATAAGGAGTTTGAGGCAATGTTGGACCGCCGTAACATTCCTGAGCATCAACGGGGCAAAATGCGGAGCCTTGCTCTCACCATGAAGAAGGATTTTATCAAACAAGACTGGGCTGAAATTGAAACAGCGAAGAATGGCAGACCTGGGACGAATGGTAGCGACTCAAGCGCTGATGTTACCAATGAATCCGAGGAAGTGCTCAAGACCAAGTCGAAGAGACCAAGAAGCAGAACTTTCACCTTGTCCCGAAACAGCAGCAAAGAGCCTAGTTCTCCTACCAAAAAGTCCAAGGCGGAAATTTCTCTTATGAGACATTCCCGAACGAAATCCACCGAAAGTGTCAACCAAGGTACCACCAAATCACTGACAGCATCAAGCGCTGCTGTTGCTCAGAATATCATTGCAAAGGCCAAGGGTCAAACGCCCGATGACTTCGTTTCATATTTGAGAAAGGTACAGAAACCAGAGCTAGTAGAAGTTGGCCGTCTCCATAAGTTGAGATTGCTACTTCGAAATGAGACTGTTGCTTGGACAGATGCATTCATCAAACAGGGGGGGATGGATGAAATTGTGTCGCTCTTGCACCGTGTCATGGAGGTTGAATGGAGGTACGTTGGCGTTAAAACTTCTTATTGGGGAGAATACTGATTATGATGTATAGAGAAGAACATGAGGATGCACTCCTACACGAAACTTTGCTTTGCCTTAAGGCATTAGCTACTACGGCCCTTGCGCTGCAAAATCTTAGCAAGATCCAGGTTACGCTGTTTCCGGCTCTTCTGCACATGGTATTTGATGAGGAGAAGAAAGGACCTAGCGAGTTCACCACCCGTAGCATCATCAGCTCTGTTCTATTCACCTACTTGAAATCGGCTCCAGCATCTGAGCGCTCGCAACGTGCATTGACCCTCTTATCCTACCTCAAGGATCCTGAGCCTAGCGAGTCCCAGCGACCTGTTGGTTTCGTTCTCGAGATGCGTCAACCTCGACCATACCGCATCTGGTGTAAGGAAGTAGTCAACGTCACCAAAGAAGTATTCTGGATATTCCTACACAACTTGAATGTCGTCGCTCTTCCTGGAGCTATCCGTAGAGATGTGTCTCCTGGCCACGACACAAGCAGCTCGACCATATCTTCCACCAAATCGGACAGCACTTTCGATAGCTCCAACCCACATCACCTTTTCATGGCGAAGCACTTCCCACAAGAACTTCCTCCTGTCCCTGCAGCTCCATACGTCGGAGGAGTAGAATGGGATGCGACAAATTATCTCGCTTCGCATCTTGACATTGTGAACGGTATTATTGCATGTCTCCCAACCCGCGAAGAACGCAACACACTTCGTGAACAGCTGCGCGTCTCCGGCTGGGAGAAATGCATGGGTGTTACTCTTCGTACCTGCAAGGAGAAGTTTTATGGTGGCGTCCACGCAGCTTTACGATGCTGGGTAGCAGCTGCTACGGATGATGGGTGGGACACCAGAGATGTCCGCTGTGGGCCAAGTCTCGAGGATAGAAGCCCGGTTCGCAAACCAATGAGCAAGAAGCCAATTGAGGCAGCACCAAAAATTGACATGAAGCTGGATTTTGGTAGAGAGAAAAAGGTAAATAATAGCCATGACGCATGGTTGTAAATAAAAATAATCTGCTTGCTTTTCGGTGGGTGTTTGGATTTGCTAGGCGGAAGTCGGGTGTTATTGGGGTCTGCGATTTCGTCAACGAGGAGAAGTTTTGCAGAGTGCTGCACTGCAGGGAGATGGGGGCCATTTCTTCTTTTCCTTCTTTTCATATAATGAGCAGTATGACTAATGACGGGATGAAGTTAAAGAAATGATAAAATTACTTGTTGATAATTCATGTTATTGTCATCTCTTTTTTTTGGACCCTGCAATGTACCTCCTGCTTCTGCTGTGAGACGGCATATTTAAAAAAAAAACCCCCATACCAATAACGTGTCTACAAGTGTACTAACGGTTTTCAGTAAACTCTCTCCCTC
>Ga0247810_10000781_pt1 | contig 26236 bp, 29 predicted proteins | sample UWRJL119311C1_FD_179918 | JGI IMG/M metagenome (GOLD analysis project Ga0247810, IMG submission 179918) | Plant litter microbial communities from Arlington Agricultural Research Station in Wisconsin, United States - UWRJ-L119-311C-1 | ecosystem: Environmental > Terrestrial > Plant litter >... | reverse complement strand
TTTTATTTCGGTACAAAATTATTTAACACAGCACTTTTTTTCAAGGTATAAACGTCACCTTAAATAGTACTATTCGTGGAGAAAAGAAATAATGGGACTGCAAAACTTTTTTGTGGTATTATCTCATGACCTAAAGCACATCTCTAAGTCAGTTTGCATAATATTAAAAAGCTTTTAATACCATAAATTATCTGTTTAATACAATTTACGGAATCTTAAAAATGGTATTTTTAGCGCCATAAATTTTATATAATGAGTTATGAATATTGAGCAATACCACCATTCCTACATGCAAAAATGCATTGAACTTGCCGAGCTGGCCAAAGCAAGGGGAGATTCTCCAGTTGGGGCTATTCTTGTGAAAAACAATGAGATTATTGCACAAGGTATAGAAGCTGGAAAAACCAAGCAAGATATTACTTATCATGCGGAGATTGAAGCAATTAGAGATATTAGAGTAAAACTAGGTATTACCGATCTATCTGAGTATACAATGTATACTACTCACGAACCTTGTATTATGTGTTCGTATGTTATCAGGCACCATAAAATAAATACAATTGTATGGGGTGTTTCATCAGGAAAAATAGGCGGGTATACTTCAGGATACAAGATATTGCAAGACCTTTCGGTAGAACAATGGGGCAAGGCACCAAAGATTGTTATGGGAATTGCTGAAGATCAATGTAGAGAACTCAATAACCTATACTGAGTTTACCTCAAACTCAGAGACTCCCCCGCTGAAGACTTGTTCAGGCTTGAAGCAATTTTGATCCCTGCACATAGAAAATAATAATTAATTATTAAAATAAAATACTTTGATTTTTTATTTTGTTCACTATATTTCAATGTTCATTTTAAATGAACACAATAAAAATAAATGAACAATATGGTTTTCGCAAAATATATACTAGACCAAGCTATTTCTAAACTACAAGTATATTCAGGACTTAACGTTTTAAGTCATTGATTATTTATTAAATCAAAAAAGACATATCCAAATTCTCGCAAATCTCGTCATTCACAACCAATAGATATCTATCTATTGAAAAAGATTCATTTATTCAAAGTGAAAAGAGACTTTAAGTCATCGGGAAATAAATATTAAAAATGAATTATTGAATTAAATTTTAAAAAAAACGCATAAAATAAATTACCGTTAAAATAATTATACTTTAAATATAGACAGTAAAATAGCTTTAAAAACCACTAATGAACTACTGAAAGAGAATTTTTTCATTCCTTCATTTCAACGCGGTTACAGATGGACATCAGAAGAGGTAAAGGATTTGCTGGATGATCTGCTGGAATTTTATCTTAAAGAAAAAAGCAAAGAGGAATTTTATTGTTTGCAGCCCATAGTAGTTACTCCCGTAGATTCTAAATTTTCAGTTATTGACGGACAGCAGCGCCTAGCCTAACTACTACCTACATTATATTGAGTCACTTAGACAGTATAATGATCATTTTGTAGATAAGTTAGTTAATAAAGTAATAACATCATAGAAAAAACCATATTAACTAACCCATATTCTGCCTATAATGTAGCCCAGTCCTTTTCTGTATTGCTTTTGATGGAATTGACAAAATAAATAATTTTTAAAAAATCAGCCAAAAAGGATCTTTTGAAGTTCTTTTTTTTAATTGCTTCATAACACTGGAAAAAAGTGATATCAAGCAGCAAAATCAATTATGGGATCAATTGGTTCCATTATTAATATTTTTCTTGAAAATCATAATTTAATGAATCAGGTTAATAATCTGGAAAGGCTTTTGGAAGACCGAATAGTTTTATATTCTGAACAAATACAGCAAATAAAACTAGACCCTGATTACAATTATAATATTCTTTATAATATTTTTTTTCTTGAACCTTTAAGTTTTCATCCAAAAAAAACAGAAACTTCCGGTTTTTCAAGAGCAATACAAAATACTGATTTTTCAAAAAGCATATTATATATGATATCAGATATAGAAGAAAAACTTCTCATTCTACAAAATTTAATTCTTTAAGACAACTGAAATCTAATTATAAAGTTACTTGTTTAATAAAAAATCACCATAAAAATCAGGGATATCACTATTGTAAATCTGCTTAGCAACTTCCTGTATGTTGAAATCTACTTTTATAATTTCTGCTGTAATTTCTTTTTTGGTTATAGACAATATGCAATAAGTCGCTTTTCTATCACGTTCTCTGTTTCTTCCCACAGAACCTGAATTAACAAATAGGACATCTGATTGGTTTTGTATATAAGAAAAATGAGTATGCCCCATTATAACAGCGTCTATACTTTTATTACTTAATTCTTGTGCAAGCTCATTCTTTAAATCTGATTCATAAATATAAGTATCATTACTCATCAGGCCTGCATGTACAAGAAGTATTTTTTTTGTTACATCATTAATTTTGTAAGTAAGTTCCAAATTATAGGGCAATGAAGCTAACCATTTTTTATTTTCGTAAGTAATTGTTGTTTTACTGTGGTTAATAGCAACTAACCGGTTAATAGTTTCTTTTTGATCGTGATGTGCTAATGGTACAATAGGAACATCAAAAGCAATTCTTTCGTCATGGTTTCCTAATAAACAGGGAATTCCCTTATTCTGAATTTTCTCAATAACTTCATTTCCCCAAGGTGCAAAGTCAACCAGATCGCCAAGGCAATAGATTTGATATATTGATCTGTTTTGTATATCGTTTAGTACCTCATTCAGTGCGATGAGATTAGCGTGAATATCACTTATTATTGCAATCTGTATCATTATTTTTATTTTTTATGATTATTGGATGCCCTGTAAACAGAATAATTAGGTTGTCTGAAGAATCTACAACCTGCTTAATAGATGTAAAAGCCAAATATATATTATCCCTTTTAGCTTCATTGTTTGTCAATGACCATGATATATTTCAAAAGAATATTTATCAGTCAATATTTGCCTAATTTTTTCTATATCAGATACTGCGTTATTTAGATTTGGCCAGACATCCGATTGGTAATCATCAATTGATATAGTGAAAAGTATATTTCTAGGTTGAGACATATTGAACTTTATGATTTAAGTTTATACTGATTACTCACAATTTGCTCCATAGCTAATTTTAAAACATTCCAACTTATTTTAGCGGTTTGCATATTTGGATTGAACTCTTTTAACTAATTGTTCATGTGGATGAATATAATTTTTAAAATCCCTTAGATTATGGCTGAACTTTTTTACGTTTTCATCTAACACTTTTTATTTCATATGCCACCTCAATAAAATCATTTAGAGACCAAAAACGGAATTGCTTTGTTTTATTTTCTTCGTTTTTGGGTGCTTTTTTGATTGATTAAAAACTTTAGGGGTTTAATGAGCTAAACCTAATAATATTCCTTCTAGAATACTTCCTCAAATTACAATATAAAATGTGTACTTTAAATAAATTTAATTTCAACCCCAGATATTAGTTTTGCAATATTAAGTAATACAATATATTCGAGATACAAATAAAATACTATTTCAAAGTGGAGTGAATACCACTTTGCTACAGAAAGTTAAAGAGCTTTAGATATTTCACGAGGCAAAGTTTTGTGGCAAAATCGTGGCACTCGGTATTTTTGAAAACTAGAAATTCTGAAAAATCAAGGTCTGCCAAACTTAGGTTAGAAACTTTATAATATTCCATTTTCTGATTTGCTGAAGTTCAGAGCAGGTTATTGCTTTGGGTAATAATTTCCTTTTAAAATAAGTTTTATAGATCCAATTATTATTAATAAAACCACCAAATTCATCAGAAAAAAAATGATGGCAGCGGTAATGAAAATAGCTGGCTCTGTTGCTTTTAATGCAAAAATTGATAACCCTTGTGATAAGGTTGCTATTCCAAAAGTATACGCCCAATATCCAGGAGCAAAAGCCTGTTCTCGTATCCAGTTTAAAGCCAAAGTTATTGCTATAAAAATGAACAAAGCATACCCCATTAATGCATAAGTAATTGGCAGATTTAAATAAGCACCAGCCAAAACCTGATAGGCGACAAATAAAATTACCGCTGGTGCCATATATATTCCCATAAAATTTCTCGTTTTAGCGCCAAGGCCACCAACTGTTAATTGTTGGGTTATTACAGAATCCATAATTAGCCATGATATTGTTCCAATCCCCAATAGCACATAACCATAATTATTATAACCTAATACACCAGCTACTATAGCATTTACCAATATACTTGCAGTAAAAGTTAAAAATAGCGAAGGTGTTGTTTGGGAGCTTTGACGATCCTGCGTCCATAATTTAGAAAGACGATAAGCACCGTAAAGAAGGTTTAAAACAGAGCCCATCCAGAATAAATATATAGCACTTTGCAAACTGTAAATATGAACCGATAGAGCCATCAAAATAATTGACTCAGGAATCAAGGCTATGAATGACGACTGTACCGGATCGTTGAATTCCGTAATCGCCAAATTACGATGCTTAATCCATTTATTAATATATAGTATTAACCACCATATAAAAGAAAGTACTGCCAGTCCTTGTAGGAGTTCACCAATATATGATGGTAAATTCCATAATAAAGTAGCATTTCTCCACGCATTTCCTGTTTCCGCCAATCCTAAGGTCATGGCAAAAAATGAAGCGGGCGCAATTGGTAAAGCCAAATTTTGTTTATGAGATTCCTGTTTTGCCATTTTATTAATTAATTTATTCATTATTAAAAATTTTAAATTATTTTTGTGCAAAATTATACCGATTTATTAAAATACAATCAGTAATAAAATACACTAATACAGTAATATCCTGATATGGCAAAAAACAATCTTTATCAACCTTACGAAGTTATTTTTAAAGATATTAACCAAACATTGGAAACCGATGGAGAAAATAATTTCTTTGAGTTGTTATATATTTCTTCTGGAACTGGTATACAAACAATAAATGATAACAAATTACCATATAACCCAGGCCACCTTTTTCTGATAACACCTGAAGATAATCATACCTTAAAAACAGAAAGCCCCACCACAATTTTCCTTTTGCGTTTTAGTAATATTTATATCAAAAATGGACCTTTCTCCTCAAATAATCTTTATAAGTTAGAGTACATATTGCGACATGCAAACCATCAGCCAGGATGTATATTAAAAAGAGTAACTGACAAAAATCTTGTACATCCAATTATAGAAGCTATACGCAATGAATATTATAACCCAACTCTTTACAATACAGAACTTATTCATCTATTAATCAATACCTTAATTGTAATTATAGCTAGAAACATTTCAGAGTATTTACCTGAAAATATTGACAAGCAATCCGATGCCAAAGCACATGTGCTACTGGAATACATTCAATCTCACATATATGAGCCTGAAAAATTAAGTGTTTCAGTAATGAGTGAAAAATTTGGAATATCAGAAACGTATCTGGGTAGATATTTCAAAAAACAAGCTAACGAAACCTTGCAGGACTATATTTCTAAGTACAGAATTAAACTAGTAGAGAACAGACTTATTTATAGTGATTTACGTATAGGTGAAATCGCTGAAGAATTGGGTTTTAATGACGAAAGTCATCTAAATAAAATTTTTAAAAAACACAGAGGAAGTACTCCATCCGTGTTTAGAAAAGCTAGTAAGGTAAAAAAGACTCTCAGCAAGTTATAACTCCTGAATCTGTCTGACCATTTGATTTGTAAATCCCCATTCGTTATCATACCAAGCCATTACCTTAACCAGATCTCCATCTACCACCCTTGTCATTTCGAGGTCAACTGTTGCAGCATAAGTACTTTTAATGATGTCGGATGAAACCAGCTGTTCATTGGTAACTTCAATCACTTTTTTGTAACGAGGCGTTTGGGCTTCTTCTGTTAAGATTGCATTAATTTCCTCAACTGTAGTTGCTCTCTTTGTTACAAATGTAATATCTGATATTGATCCAATTGGTACTGGAACACGCACCGCAATGCCATCAAATTTTCCAACAAATTCCGGTAATGCCTTTGTAACAGCTACCGCGGCACCAGTGGCTGCAGGTGCTGAATTTAATCCAGCGGCACGTCCCATTCTTGGTTCCTTTTTAGAAGGAGCGTCAACTAAAGTCTGAGAAGCGGTATAGGCATGCGTTGTGTTTAGAATTGCTTTTTTTATACCTACGCGTCGGCCTAAAATTTCAATTATTGGACCAATATTGTTAGTAGTACAGCTTCCACAAGAAAAGATTTCTATTTTACCTTCATCTGTGTTAACACCATGTACTATTGTGGGTGTATCTTTTGTTGGTCCTGAAATCACTACGAATTTTGCCCCAGCATGCAGATGTTTTTCTGCATCCGCTTTATTCGTAAATAAACCAGTGCTTTCTATGACAACATCAACATTTAATGATTTCCAAGGCAGATCTGACGGGTTCTTTATTGATGTATATTTTATCTCCTTACCTTCTATAAAAATAATATCTTCCCTAAAAGAAACATTTTTTTCATATTTGCCGTAAATAGTATCCCTTTGTAAAAGAAAAACGGCGTTTTCTATACTCATAAGATCATTAATTCCCACTATTTCCTGATCAGGTGTATCTGTAATAATTTTCAAAGCGGCTCTTCCTATTCGTCCAAAACCATTGATCGCAATTCTCTTCATAAATAATGTGTTTAATTTATATTACATTGAAAACTCTTTGTTTTAACCTATTGATAGGTTAAACTTTTTTACAAAGATGCAATACCTGAAAGACAATATAGTAAGCATATTTTCCCTATGAGTTAACTATATTTCCAATATATAATTTTATAAAAAAATAATTAATTACAGGACCGTTATTGATCCTTCAGAATAACTTAAAACTACTTCTTATTAGGCAAATGATAGTTTTAATAAAGCGAAAAGAATAATAAAATTTTTATATAAATTAAATCTCTTTTTTTATAAAACTCACTAAAAAAATCTTATATTGATAACGTAATAATTAGCTTTAAAGTTTTGCTTTTTAAGCAAATAACTCCCATGGAAAGTATCTAAAATTTAGATTCGTTTTGTTAAGTAGCAGTAAAAAATTAACTATGAATATTATTTTTGGAAAAAATGGCGAGTGCCTTATTGGCATAGAAAAAAGTATAAATTACTCACTGGAAAAACCCATTCAGTTATCTGAATATTCCATAATTTTAATTCATAATGGAGAAGGTATTTTCAATGCAGATTTTGGTTCTTTCAACTTTTCAGGCCCAACAATTCTTTTTTCTACTCCTTTGCAAACTATTAACATTAATTATGTGAGTAATGTAGAATATACTATCATCAAATTTCACAGTGACTTTTATTGTATTGAAGCCCACAGAGAAGAAGTCGCTTGTAACGGATTACTTTTTAATAATATCTATTTAGAACCTTCACTTGTACTTTCAGAGTTACAGCACAGCTATTTTTGCCAATTATTAAACCAATTTGAAGAAGAGCTTAGTGACCCTAATTCCTCTGATATGATTCTTAAATCTTATTTACAGGTCGTTCTAGCAAAATCCAGCACTGTTAAGTTGAGAATCATGCAAAATGATGTGCTATGCTTGCCAAAAAATGGAAAAATGGAACAATTTAGGCTTTTGTTAGATCAAAACTTTTTAACGCTTCATAAACCCAGCGATTATGCTATATTGCTTGCTATCTCTTCTAATACCCTCACAAAAAACAGCATAAAATATTTTGGAAAAAACCCTTCACAATTAATACAAGACAGATTAATTCTAGAAGCTAAAAAAAAGCTCCATCTTACTACATTAAGTATTAAAGAAATTTCATATCTACTAAAATTTAATGACGAGTATTATTTTAGCCGTTACTTTAAAAAATATACAAAAATATCTCCTCAGGCATTTAGAAACAAGGGAGGCATTGCACAACTTGCATATTTGTCCAAGTAATATCCTTTTTCGTCCATTTCATAAGATCACTACCTGCTCTAACTTTGCTTCATCAAAATAATTAAAACCATTTTTTATGAAACATTTTTTAGCGGGGCTATTTTCCATTAGCTTACAATCTGTAAAGACAAAATTGCCCATAACCGGATTTAAAAATAAAACAGGTTAAAGAGATAAATCTAATTAAAAGATAAATTAGAAGGAATCACTAAACCTTTTGTAAAATGTTCTCAAGAGACATACATAAAGTATTTAGTCCACAAACAAATTTGTCTGTTTCTTCCTCAAATCAAGAAAAAATGAAATTAAAAAAAGTACTTCTTAATAGTATGGTGCTAAATCTATGCTCATAATCTTCATCTTGTGGAATTTATGTAAGGATTTAAAAACATAGTATTAATCGAACGCTTCATTATAAAAAAATACCAATTTAAGAAAATTTAGGCGCTTTAATCATTAAAAATGTTAGTAATAAAATTTTTAAAAAACCGCCTGTCATACAATAAATCACCAAAGTTCAAGGCATATAATTTTTAAAAATTAAACAAATGTTATATTTTCTAGCAAACACCCAACAACAATTTATAAATTTCATTAGGATTGCAATAGCAATTGTAATGATCTGGATCGGAGGACTTAAAGCCTTTCATTACGAAGCTGATGGACTTGTGCCTTTAGTTGCAAACAGTCCTTTGATGAGTTTCTTCTATAGTAAGAAAGCTCCTGAATATCAGCAATACAAAAACCCGGAAGGACAAGAAGTGGTAAAAAATATTGCATGGAATAAAGAAAATGGAACTTATACTTTTTCGATTGCCCTTGGAATTGTTATTGTCTCTATTGGATTAATGAACCTTATAGGTATGTATTACTATAAAATAGGGCTCGTTGGAGGGCTCTTAACTTTTGTAATGTCAATGGTAACACTCTCATTTCTAATCACTACACCCGAGGCATATGTCCCAAATTTAAAAGGTGACTTTGACACAGTGCATTATGGATTTCCTTTTCTTTCTGTTGGTGGTCGGTTAGTAGTTAAGGATTTAATTATGATGGCTGCCGGCCTAGTTGCTGCATCTGACTCTGCAAGAAGATTATTAATGAAACATAATAATTAAATATACTATCATGAAAACAATTTTAGTTCCTCATAAGGAAAATTTAAATCCAACTTCACAATCAATTTTGGAAGTTGTACAATCAAAAATGGGAAAAATTCCAAATCTTTATGCCACAATTGGATATTCTTCCTCTTCTCTAAAAGCGATGTTGGATACTGAGACAACACTTGCTACTGATTCGTCTTTTTCAGCAAAAGAAAGAGAAGCAATTAACCTCATAGTCTCGCAAGTAAATAATTGTGATTATTGTCTCGCTGCTCATACCATGATCGGCAAAATGAGAGGATATACTGAACAAGAAACTATTTTGATACGAAATGCTCAATTTAGTGAAGCGAAATTAAATGCTGTTATTTTACTTGCGCAATCTATAACCGCTAATAAAGGAAATGCTGAGCAGGCTGTTCTAGACGGGTTCTTTGCGGCCGGTTATGACGAAAAAGCGTTAGTAGAATTAATTGCATTAATTACACTAAGAAGTTTTGCGAATTATGTATTTGCTATTACCAAAATTCCAGTGGACTTTCCACCAGCCAACGTTTTATAATTTAACCTATTCAATCAGAGGTACATTACATAAATTTAGTTTTTGCTTTTTTTTAATTGGAGAATTAAATACTTGTTATTTAATGCTTTTAAATATTCAAAAAAACCTTTTTCGCAAAAGTTATCTAATTAATAAAGGTGTATATAAGCATTTAAAAATTTTAATATATATTTATGCAAATTCTAATATTATGCATAAAAATTAATTTTTAAAAATACTACTACTCTGTAAGAATTAATCTTTATAACCATTTAACTTAATAAACTTATTCTTTTATCAGGCCCCAAATTTCTGATTTCTAAGTAAAATATAGATATAATCAAACTGAGATATCTATTCTTATTCTTTAGTTTAGAAATAAATAGAGATATAGATTTGCATAGCTTATTTAAAAAGTGCTTGATTCATCTATACTAAATCAAAAAATGATTCTTTAACAATACTACCTGATTAAAAGTTTTAAATCAGGTAATTTTAAAATAAATTTATTATGATTAACTGCTTAAACGACTTTTTGTCAAGAGAAAATATTTCTGAATCAAAAATGACAGGAATATTAAAAGAATTAATTGAATTGACTGGTGCTGATTTTATTCAGTTCACATTTAACAAAGATAATAGTAGTCATAAAGAAAATAATTATCATTGCTCAAAATTTAAATCTCCTCCAAATGAATTTGTAGAAGGTATAAAAACATTGGCTGAAACAAAAAAACAAAATGATCTGCCTCTTATATTTACTTCTGGCAAGATAGAAATTAGCAAGGATCGCCATATAAATTCCGATTATAAGCAACTTATGTTTATTGCTCTTAATACATCGAATGATCTCAGTGGAGTATTAGTTATTGGTTTTAAAAGCAACAGAGTTTTATCAGATTATAATAGCATAGGCGTAATTGCGCTTGATGGCTGGAACAACTCAAATTATAATCAAATTGAGCTAGAATTGATTAATGATTTAAACAAACAGATTTCTGTAGCGGTATATAATATTCTTGTTCATCAATCTATAATACAAAGTGAGCAGGAAAAATCAAAATTACTTAAATTCAGTAATGAGCTGGCTTCAGAAAGGGATATATTAATTTTGTGCAAGATATTAAAAAACCAATTTAAAGAACTTTTTTCTATTGGGGATTTCCTTGTAGTTACAGCCTTAAGTTCAGATAAAAAATCTCACAAAGTTATATTATATGATCCAGATGCTCCAATATCAAGCGATCCATATTTATTACACGTGACGAATAACTACGTCGAATTGCACAAAGAAATTTTCGGAGTACTATTAAATAGTGAAGGACCAGTGTTATTTGATACAAGAAAATGGGCAGATTTGAAATCTCCACCTGTATATGCAAAGCTTATCCCAAATTACGGAATAGATAATATGATTGGTACCACTATTAGGTTTGGAGGAGAGGCGATAGGATTTCTAGTATTTAAACAAGACAGTCTTCTTCCCGTGTCTAATCAACCTCAGTTATTTAATAGCATATGTTCACAATTAGCAATTATTCTTTCTAATATATTGGCAAATCAGAAAGTCGAAAGTCAGCTGAAGGAAATTGAACAATATAAAGAGCAGCTTGAAGATGAAAAAATGTACTTAACAGAAGAAATTCAATCAATACACAACTACACAGAAATTATTGGTGCAAGCCGTTCACTGCATGACACTTTCAAACTTATATCCCAGGTTTCAGAATCAGACAGCACTGTGCTTGTTCTTGGTGAAACTGGAACTGGAAAAGAACTTATCGCAAGAGCTATCCACAATAATTCATTGAGAAAAAACAAACTAATGATTAAGGTAAATTGTGCTACCTTACCAGCAAATCTTATTGAAAGTGAACTTTTTGGACATGAAAGGGGAAGTTTTACAGGTGCAACTGATCGTAGGCTAGGTAAATTTGAACTTGCTAACGGCGGTACACTTTTTTTAGATGAAATAGGTGAACTGCCGTTGGATTTACAGATGAAATTATTAAGAGCGCTGCAAGAAAGAGAAATTGAGCGCTTGGGTGGACGAACTACAATTAAAGTTGATATAAGAATAATTGCAGCTACAAATCGGAATCTTGAAAAAGAGGTTCTAGCCGGCCGCTTTAGAAGTGACCTTTACTACCGACTTAATATTTTTCCAATAATCTTACCTCCCCTACGTGAAAGAAAAGATGATATCGAAGTACTTGCCACACACTTTATCAAAAAATTCTCAAAAAAAACTGGTAAGCCTATAAATTCACTTGGCACCAAGGCATTGCAAAAGCTTAGAGAGTATCAATGGCCTGGAAACATTAGAGAACTTGAACACATGATTGAAAGAAGTGTACTTCTTACAAATGGTACAATGATTAAGGACATTCATCTACCATCTCAAAATCAAGTAATAGATTCCAAAGCAATAACTCCAGAAATTAATCTTCAAACTATTAACGAAAATGAAAAGAATCATATTTATCAAATTTTGAAATATTGCAAAGGGAGAATTGCTGGTGACGGAGGTGCCGCTGAAATTCTTGGCGTTCCCGCATCCACACTTAACTCAAAAATAAAACGGTTAGGAATTAAAAGAGAACACACTATTTAACTTTGTAAACTTGAATTTAATTGCACTGCGATATTTCATTTTCGTTTCGTTGTCCCGCGATATGTCGTTTCGTAATTTTATCAAAAATAAAAGCAAGTAACTTATAATCAACAAGTTAAATAATGGCATTTCTATTGCATATTAACTGTCATGAGCGACAACATAAATAATAATTACTCAACGGACAATAGTGTCAGCAATATAAATGAGAGGTCTCAATCTATAAGCCATTCCTACCTAAATAAATTTTATAAGTTTGACAATTTACTTCTTTACCTTGACGAAAGAGAAAGAAATAAATTAATGACTTTACAAGATATATTTATTGAAAAACTTAATACCATGGAAATTCTGGAGAAAGAGGTACTTCACATTTTAATAAACCAACTATTGGTTATTACTAAACTTGCCAAAGAAAAATACATTAATGAAAAAGTTTATGAAGGGGAAAAATTTGACCTAATAAAGCAATATAATATATTAGTTGATAAATATTACAAACAAGAACACAAGGTAAAATATTATGCCTCATTATTGAATAAATCTCCGAAAACACTTTGTAATTTATTTGCACAATATAACTACAAAAAACCTTCATTAATAATACACGACCGAATAATTAATGAAGCTAAGCGATTATTTTACTATACCAATAAATCTGACAAGGAAATTGCTTACGAACTGGGTTTTAATGATGCTGCACATTTCAGTCGATTTTTTAAAAATGCAACTAATCAATGTCCTTCGAATTTCCGAATTGCCAATAACAGTTTCAATAGCAACCCATTAATATAATCAATATAGTACAGTACTGGGGATGAAAAGTTTATTAAAGTAAAAATCTCGTTGAATACTAATGATTTTTTAAAGTCAAAAGACATTCAACAAGATTTTATTTTTTTGAAAACAAGAGACTGTTTATTATCATCATTTCAAAAATACCGCAACTCTTAGAAAAAATTATATTAGATCATTATAGTTTCTCCATCTTTTAAACGGCGAATAATTATATTCTGGTCGATGCCTTCCTGATCTAAAACATTTTCCAGATCAGGATACTGGGTGTATAATGGTGGATTAATGAATTGTCCGTAATGCATAGGCACTAAAAATGGGGATCCTAGTATACGTGCAGCGGTTACTGCCTGCATAGGACTCATTGTTCCGAGCATTCTGCTGACTGGACTTATTCTCGGTATCGCTCCTACAACACCATTTACAGGTAAAAATGCAATATCAAAGGGGCCGTATTTAGTAGCCACTTTCCACCAGTATCCATGCCAGTTGGTATCTCCTCCATGATATATTGTCTTTTGTTCATGCTTGATCACATAAGATACCTGATCATCTCCAATCCAGTCAACAGCTGATACAGGTGTAATTTCAAAATCACCAATATTAAATGTTTCATAAAGTGTAACCATATTTGCATCAAGTCCATTTTCTACAGCTACTTGATATACAGGTTCAGGCCCCCAAAGCTGTCCTGTATTGGCAACAAGTTTATGCAAAAGAGGTATATCAAAGTGATCCTGGTGGATATGTGTGATCAGAACATTTGCTTTCTCCGTTTTTGGAAAAGGAACAGTGAATATTGGAAATTTAGGATCTCCAATAAAGGGAGACATATTAATCACATTTTGTAAAGGGTCAATATAAATAGTTGTCGATTTGCTTTCTATCATTAACCCTGCCCATGACAGTCTAGTAATTTTCATAATATTATTTTAAAATTTAAAATAAGGACTGTGGTCTATTTTTAGTAGTAATAATTATTCTCACTGCATGTCATGCTTTTGCAATATCCATATAATCGAGCACATCTGGCATTTTCTTTATATACATCAAGAGCATATAGAACACAGTCCTTTAAGATTCTTATTTAAGATATTCCTTAAGCTGTGCAGAAGCTTGGATAAATAGATCTTTAGATTGTGGTAATTCCGATAGCGGATTTAACAATCCGAAATCATGAATAACTCCGTTATATCGTATTGTCGTAGCCTTAACACCTGCTTCGAGTAATTTGCGCCCATAAGCTTCGCCTTCATCTCGCAAAACATCATTTTCTGCTACTTGTATCAGTGTTGGCGGCAAGCCTTTTAATTGATCAATAGTTGCTAGTAATGGTGCAACATGAATATCTTTACGTTTACTATGATCTGGTACATAAAGGTCATATAAGTACTCCATGAACGGAATAGCTAAAAAGCGATCTGCTCCAAAAGCTTTAAACGATTCTGTTGTAAAATCAGTGTCAGTAGTAGGCCACATTAATATTGCCGTTCTAATTTTTGGTCCTTTTCGTTCTTTAGCCAGAATTGATACTACTGCAGCGAGATTTCCACCAGCACTATTGCCAACAATTGCTAGTCTTTTTCCATCTACATTGATTTCAGAACCGTGTTCTGCTACCCATTTCGTAGCTGCATATACTTCATTTAGCGCCGTTGGATATTGTGCTTCAGGTGTACGTGTATATTCTACAAATACCCCTACAGCTCCAGATCCTTCAACAAGATCTCTCATCATGCGTTTGTGGGTTGGATAATCACCAAGTATCCATCCTCCCCCATGAACAAAAACGAATACCGGTAAAACACCAGTACCTTTTTTAGGTCGCATAATGTTAAGCTTAACCGTTAATCCATCTGCTTTAATAGTTTTTTCAGATTCGGTAATTTTTGAATAGTCATATTGAACACTTGCTTGTGCTCCCTCTAAAACTTTGCGGGAATCAGCTGCAGACAATGTTTCAAGACCAGGAATATCATGAATAGCTTTCAAAAATATACGGACTTCCGGAGCGAGATGTGGATCTGTTACATAATCCTTGACTTGGGCATTTGCACTCGAAGTACCTGCTACTGTTAAAATCACTCCCGCTGCAATACTTGTAGCTTTAGATGCTTTTTTGGTTTGAATTTTCATTTTAATTATTTTAAAAATTATGTCTTATTGACTATGCAAAGATGTAATAGAAAAGAAAAACTCAAAATGGATAAACTTCCCTAATGCATAGCGTATTTACCCTTTGCCAAACATTTACTATTAAAGCCATATGTATTTTGTACTAATGAAGTGTTTCTTCAATTTTAATTCAACATTGATTGTTTATATAAAGAAGGAATATTATACTTTAACGAATTGAGACTAATCTCAATTTAATACTAAGTCGGCCTTTAAAAAAACAACTGCAATAAGGGAAAAATAGTTAATACAATAAGAAATGCAGCCTATTTCTACTCCTTCTATATCTCGCATCTTTGTCATTAGAAAAGATTATAAAAACTTATTTGTCAGCCAACAGCGACAGAAGATAATTTTAATTACTCATAATTCTAATAACTCAAAATATGAAATCACTTGTCACAAAAGTAGCTTTAGTTACAGGAGGAAATAAAGGTATAGGACGCGGAATAGTCAGAAAACTAGCCGATAGTGGGGCTATAGTTGTTTTTACTTATCATAAAGGAGATGCTAAAGCTAAAGTTCTTGAAGCTGAAATTATTGAAAGTCGCGGAGAGGCAATTGCCATTAAAATCAATACTTCAGAAAGCGAAGAAATCAAAACTGTAATAGAACACATAATTACTAAATATGGCAGAATTGATATTCTGGTAAATTGTGCCGGATCGCTTATTCCAAGAAAAATGCCTCCCAATTCAAGTAAAAAAGATTTAGAAAAAATATGGAAGAAAAGTCTATTCGATGCTGCTCAAATGGTAAGCCAGCTAACTCCACATCTGGAAGAGGAAGGCAGAATAATTACAATTGGCAATTTTGCCGAACAGAATTCGGATTTTGTGATGACTGGAAATTATGCAGCAGCTAAGGAAAACTTAGGAATTTACACCCGATTCTGGTCCAAAAAATTGGCCAAAAAGAATATAACTGTCAACATTGTTCAGCCTGGACTGATTGGTACTGGCAATATCCACAATACTCAAGAAGGACTAATTGATAAAATTGCACTAAAACGTTTTGGAAAACCTCAAGATGTAGGCAATATTGTTTCTTATCTCGCAAGTAAAAAAGGAAATTATATAACCGGTGCAACTTTTACTATTGATGGAGGTCTGAATTTATATAGTAGTACTTCTTAAAATGTTTCTAATTTATAAATGATTGCTTTACTTCAAAACTATTATAAAGCGATCATAAACCTTTTGTTTTAGAAACATTTAAAAAATTATATATTAAAAATCAACTCATTTGCAAGATTTATCTCCTCCTGAGTAATAGTATGACCCATGTTGTGATAAATCTTTTTGAATACTTTAGCACCCTTTTCTTTTAAAATATCTGCTGTTTGATTTACTCTTTCAACGGGAACATGTATATCTGGATCACTGGTCGCTATAAAGATAGGCGTACCCTCAAAATTTCCGTTATATCTATTACTATAAATCCTGTCTCCGATAAGTCCTCCTGTAAAAATTGCTGCACCTCCATATTTGTTGGCATTACGAGCCATAAATTCTACAGCCAGACATGCTCCTTGTGAAAACCCGAGGAAGTAAATTCGTTCTCGTGGTATTCCTTCTTCTAAAATTTGGTCAACAGTCAATGATATTAAGTTGACAGCAGATTCTAACCATGGCTCATTAAGTTCTGGTTTTGAGAGAAAAGATACAGGATACCATGTTCTGTTGGTTGCCTGAGGCGCATAAAAGGCAAAATTATCCACCGTCAAGTGCGTAGTGATTCCAAGTATATCTTTTGCTGTACTACCTCTGCCATGAATTAAAATTAATGCTTTAGTATCAGTAGATCTGACCGAATGTTCTATATGTTTTTTGTGCATGTTTTTATTATTTTGTCATTTGAGGTTCTGCTTTTAACCAAACGCGGCTATATCGCTGCGGGTCTTTTTCAAACTGATAGTAAACAAATGGACAAAGAGGTCTGATCATTGAGCCATCTTTAGCAGCATAATCTAGCATATTTTCAAAAAGCTGCTCTCCAAATCCTTTACCCTTCTGCCCTGGTTTGATTTCAGTATGATAAATTGTTAGAATATTTCCTTTCTTGCCCACTGCCATCTCTCCTAATTTATTCCCATTCTCTGATATTAAAAAAACTCCATCATTTTTGTGATCGAGTTCTAATATAATTTCTGCCATTTAAATTAAATTTAATTTTACTTTTTATTCTCTTGTGGAATAGTTTCCTTGTTCTTTTTATTAAGATTATTGAAATAATAAAACATCAATACTATACCTGGTAAAATAGCCGCTCCCAGATTAAAATACTTTCCGGCAATTGCTCCCATAAAACATCCAATAAGAAATCCCGTGACAGTAATGAGCTGCTCTATAAACCTGACACTTAACTTATAGTTATTAAAAAAATGTTTATAGTTATATCCTAACTCCAGTGATAATTGTGTTACGTTCCCTGTCATCACAGTTGTGGGGCCAAAAGTTTCACTACTGTATATTTTTCCAAAAGCATTTTGAAATCCCATAGCTATGACAAAAAACATAGCTAAAATAAATGTCAGCTGTCCTGAAAGCATATTTACAATTTTTAACATGTAGGCAAAAACACCAGTCAAAGTTAGTATTAGACCTTCCCAATAAATTAGCTCATGCCTCCTGTTGCCAGAATTTTTGGCAATCCATCCCGCAGTTAATATAGAAAGCATAAAAATTGGGAGTGTCAGGAGCCTGAGCTGTGCATTAAGATTATCGCTATTCATTATTTGATAGGCAAATACTATAAAATTACCGGTAACATGGGCAGAGAAAATATTATCGGCAACAGTAAAGGTTACGGTATCACAATATCCTGCTACAGCAGAAAGCAATACTGTTAAATAACCTATATTTTTTTTCATCTGTACAGTATCTATCCTTTCACTTTATTTTAAATGAGAACGAAGCATCCAAGCCATTTTTTCATGTGTTTCTAAAAGTCCGGTAATATAATCGCTGGTTCCAAGATCACTCCAGACCGAATCAAATTTTTTGATATTTTCACGAAGCAGAATTAGTATGCTTTCATGGTCAGCCAATAGTTCACGTATATAGCCCATACTATCATTTTTTTCTCTCGACTGTTCAGAAAGCTGTGTGAGTGACAAAAACTCTTTTAAAGAACCCGGCGCATAATGTCCTAAAGTTCTAATTCGTTCTGCTACACTGTCTACGATTTCATCCAGCACTTGATACTGCGTCTCAAAAAATAAATGCATACTGTGAAAATTGGCACCTTCTACGTTCCAATGTGCTTTTTTTGTTTTGGTATAAAGTACAAATTCATCTGCAAGAATTTTACACATAGCTTGAGCTACACCTGCAAGATCTTCTTCTCTGATTCCAATTTTAGGATTCATAATTTTATTTTTAAAGTTATATATACGATAGTACGAAGGAGCTAAACAATCCATTCTTTATCGATTCATTTACAAAACTAGTAAATCAATAAGGCTTTGAGTTTGGCTAATTTTCTTTATCTCTTAACGTTTTTTCTTAGTTATATCTTTTAAGATGTCTTTAAGGCTTTTCACCTTTAAGACATCTTGCAGAATATCTTCAGTGCCTTTACTGAAAAAGAAACATATACTGAACTATATATCCATCCTTGTACTTAGCTACTATTCCTGGTTCAATTTTCTGAAGTTATTAATTATTTAAACTCTCGAATAATCTTTTATGAAATTAAATGTTGGCTTTAAAGTAGAACAGGAAAAATAGTTAATAGATAAGTAAAAAGTGACTAGCTCTGTTGACGCTATCTATCGCAATTTTGCCTTGATAATAATTAATTTAAATCAATGTATTATGGAAAATAATTTTACAGTAAGCCGTCGCAGATTTCTTGGAGCTGCGAGTATTTTAGCCGTTGGGCTTGCAATAGCACCTCAATTAATGCTGTCACAAAAAAAGAACATGCTTTTTGAGGCATTTCAGGAAAGTCCCGTAATTACCATTATGAGAGCAGCAGAGACAGCACAGGTAATTCCCACTAAACTAAGAGGAAATATAACTGTTTTAGAAGGCTCAGGGGGAAATATATCTGTTTTAAATGGTCCTGACGGAATATTGATGGTCGACGCTGGTATTGGAGTTTCTAAACCTAATCTTTCTGCCGCAATTAAAAACATAAGCAATAAGAAGATAAAATACCTCATCAATACACACTGGCACTTTGATCATGCAGATGGAAACTTATGGATTAAAGAACAGGGCGCTACGATAATAGCCCAAGAAAATACCCGTAAGCATCTTGCCGTGAGCACCAGAGTTGATGACTGGGATTATACTTTCCCTGCAGCACCTGCGTTAGCACTACCTTCAAAAACATTTAAGGACAATAATTCACTTATTTTCAACGGAGAGAAAATAGAAATGAAACATTATGACCCGGCCCATACAGATAGTGATATTTCAGTATATTTTCCGAAAGCCGACGTACTCGTCGTTGCTGATACCTGGTGGAATGGTCATTATCCATTTATAGATTACAACACTGGAGGAAGTATCACAGGTATGATTAAAGCAGCTAAACAAAATATAGCAAGAGTAACTAATAAAACTATAATTGTTCCAGGTCATGGCCCTGTGGGCAACAAACAGCAATTGATTGAATTCAAAGACATGCTTGTCGATATCTATCAAAAAGTTGCTGCACTAAAAAAACAGGGTAAAACATTGGAAGAAGTAATTGCTACAAAACCAACATCTGCTTACGATGCAAAATGGGGGGGATTTGTAATTAAAGGTGATGTCTTTACTTATCTAGTCTATAAGGGTGCGATATAAATATTTTAAATGTAATCTATTTTAATTTAATAACTTATTGCTAACTAATTTAAGCTGATTATTGTCCTTTGCTTGTAATTTTAATAAATTCAAGCAGAGGATATTTTTTTTAAAACAGCCTGCAAAGAATATTCCTTCAAAAATTATACTAATTTTAGCCGCTATTTATAGCTTTGATTGTCCCTTATATTTTCATTATTTTGAGACCTTTTTTAGAGAAAATATGTTAGAGAAAAATGGGCTATGTCAGATCCGGCATTAAAATGTCTTTGATTTCAATCGACGAAAGTGCAATAACTTTTACGGCTATCACATAGGTTGTGATAGAAAATAATAGTTAAGCCAATTAAAGAAAGAACTGCTAAAATCTTCGAAAAATATCGTCTTACAACTTATTATAATACTTTTTGCGAAATGCTTCTGGGGTTAGCTGGGTATATTTTTAAAAAATTTAATAAAATAAGAAGTATCAAAGAAATTCAATTCCATTGCAATTGCCGCAACGGATATTTCAAAATTCACAAGTAATCTTTGCGCTTCAAGTAAAACCCTGTTACGTATTAATTCTCCCGAAGATATATTTATCTGTTCTTTACATATAAAGTTCAAATGATTCGAGGTTATACAGAGAAGCCCTGCATAATCTTTTGGAAGTGTGATATTTTGGAAGTTTTCCTCGATTAAATCTATAAATTGTTTCAGTAATACAGAGTTATAACTGGTTTTACTGAAAACAGGAATTTCTGAACTTACTTCTCTACTTGATATCAAAAATAATTTGAGCATATTTGACGCTGTCATCATAGCTGCCTGTTCTCTGTTATCTTCCAATTCTTTTAAGATCTCCTCAAAAATCAGCACAAGCTTTGGCCTTATAATTTCTCTCAATTTTAACATCTGACCACTAGAAAATATATTAAAAAATAAATTGATCAATAATAGAATAACTAATAGATAATTGGTCAAAAAAAGCAGCTGAAAATTAATTACATAACCGTCGACATCACTTTCAAATTCTAACTTATGAACCTGTCCAGAGCGCATAAAATAAATACATCCCGGCGCGATTGGATAATTTTTAAAATCAATAATGTGCTGTCCATTACCTGAGGTAAAATAGACCAAATGATAAAAAGAATGCTTGTGGTCGCTTTTTAATTGGCGGATTATTTAATAAATAACCCCGAAACCTGTCAGCGCTAAACAGCTCATTGGATAATTTATTAGTTACCAAATTAAAGATATAAAAAGTGGGATATGTTTTTTCCATCTTAAAAACTATAATAATTTTATCTAGAGTCTGCTCCTACTATTCTTCAAATATCTCTTATCATGAATCATTGAGTAAATTAAGTACTATAATATTTTCCTGATTTCAATCTCAAATAATTAAGATCTTCTGAGAATAAAAAATATTTGAATCTTTTTTTTATAAATTTTAGTGGTCTTTTTATTTAGTTTTTCTAGACAAAAGTTCTAAACATTATGCTATCAAATCTGTACTACTTACTTGTTATTGACCATAATGAATTATAATTACTTATGTGCAGAAAGGCAATCTTCTTCCTTTGCATACGCTGCATCAATTTCTACTTTCAAAGCAACACTATTTAATTGATCTTCAATAATTTCTTCTTCGATAATTTCACTTGTCTTATTCTTTTTAGCGGTATAATTATCAAGAATATGGTTCAAATAGGTCATTACATAAAAAAAGGTAATTAACGTAAGTATTAGAATAGCAATAATAAGCCAGGATGTTGTGTCACTAAATTTTAAAGGTTTTTGGGCCTCATCAAAATTTAAATAAACAATCCTGTCAATAATGCCATTTTTATCTTTATAAGGTTTGGTGAAAGCCGGTACATATGCAGCAGCAGGTGCCTTAGGCTCTTTTAGACTCTCATCTTTAATATAGGCGATGATATTCTTAATCTGCGCCTGAGAAAGATCTTTATGATCAGGCATAACGGTCTGATTATATTCCTGAAAAAGTTTTACTGCAACTGCATCTCCCCCTTTAATAACTGTTTGAGAAGAATGAACAAAATTAACTATCCACTTTTCATCATGCCTGTTATGAACATCTTTTAATGCCGGACCAATAACACGTCTGTCTATCGCATGACAGGAAGTACATCTGCTATTGAATATGGTTTTTCCTGCTTCAACACTTTCCTGCGAATAAACAAAAGATATTGAAGCAAATAAAAAGGTTAAGGTGACAGCGATAAATTTCATTTTTTTCAATTATTTAATTAGTTTTTTGATATCCATAATTAGCTGTTTCACTTCAGAAGGTTCCGTTCCATCGTAATACCCTCTAATATGGTTATCTCCATCAATAAGTACCAGACGATCACTGTGTATAAAGTCCTGAGGACCCCCATCTCCATCGGTGGCAAGTAATTTTAATTCCTTACGCGCGTATCTATACAAATCTTTTTTTGTTCCAGTAACAAGATTCCATTGCTGCGTATTTATATTTCTAATTTCTGCATATTTCTTCAGTACTTCTGGATTATCTTTATCAGGATCTACAGTAAAAGATACCATTCTTAATTGGTCTTCGGCGGGGAATGCCGCTTGGACATTACCCATTCCGGCAATCATTTTCGGACAGATTGAAGGGCAAGAGGTGAAGAAATAGCAGGCAACCCAAATTTTGCCTTCAACAAACTTGTCTGATAACAATTTACCATCTTGATTAACAAACTCGAATGAACCGACTTTCTTTGCTTCATCAGCCTTGATTACAGAGAAATTTTCACCATAAAAAGGCAGTGTGTCGTGCGATTCAAAATAACGCACTACAGTAAATGCTAACAGCGGTACAAAAAGAACCAAGCCTATAAACAACAGGTATATTTTCCCTTTACTTTTTATCATTATTGATCAGATTTGAAGGATTATCCATTTGGTATTTGTTCTCTACTGCTTTTCCATATTTAAAAACATTTTTAAACGACGGAATGTAAGTACTTGCAATGAGGATAAATGACAATATTATCCAAGGTCTCATGTTAAGTAACAAAGGAATGTCCTTCTCAACATGCAGTTCTTCCGATTCCGGTAAGGTGATAGTAGGTTCCTCAACAGCTTTACTAAATACCATTTTGAAAAAACAGATAAAATAGAGCAATGCTGCAGTACCCATTATCAAACCTCCGATCATTGTAACTGTAGAAGAAGGAACCCATCGGCTATTAAATAAAGGACTATCTGGGTTGGTGTAGCTAAGTCCCATATTCGTACGTCTGGGTTCACCCATTAAACCACCAGCCATTAGTCCATGAGCAAGCAACGCCACGCCAACAGTCCATAAGTAAGGAATAATGGTCACTGTGAATTTAGAGGTCAATGGTTTCCCTGAAACGTGGTGGAACATAAACAAAGTAAGACCAAGTATAAAAAGAATGGAAGGACCGGCAACTGTCATATGAAAATGTCCTGGCACCCATCCTGTATTGTGAACGATTTGATTCAGTGTATAGGAACCATTTACTATACCTGAGAGTCCACCGAAAATAAAAAGAATCAGGCCGCAGATAAAATATCCAAACAGATAATTATCTGATCTTAACCAAGGCAGCTTTGACATCCACTGGAAAAGACCCGTAGCACCTCTTTGCCTGCCAGCATATTCCAATGAAGCACCAACTGTAAAAGCTGTCATAAAGCTGGGTATTGAAACGGCAAAGGTCAGGATACTCACCCAAAGTTTGATACTAGGAGAAATTCCTCCCTCACTGAACTGGTGATGCACACCAACCGGGGTGGATAAAATTAAAAACAATAATAATGCAAGTCTCGCAGCATTACCTGAATATAGTTTACCTCCTGCTATCTTAGGCAGTATAGTATAAAAGCCAACATACGCAGGCAGAATCCAAAAGTACACCAGTGGATGACCAAACATCCAAAAAAGCGTTCTTGTCATTGGAACATTTACCTTATCGGTAATACCTAAAGCCCAAGGTGTCAATAATCCCAATAGTTCATAGATCACCGGAATACTCGCCATAAACCACATAGTAAAGTTTACAAATGTTCCTAGGATAGCAATAGGCATTTTACTGCTCGGGTTTTCACTTTTCCATCTATACCAAATTTTTACCCAGCCTGCAAATGCAATCCAGCTGCCAATAATAATTAAAGCCGTACCTATATAGAATAAAGGTGACGCCTGCAATGGAGCATAAAATGTATATAAAGCAGATGCTTTTCCCAAAGCCATTACGATAAGATCAATTGTAGATCCTAATACCATTAGGAACATAGATAACATATACGACCATTTCGACGGCTCTTTTTTAAGATAATGCGCCACTGTATAATGTCCGAAAACCACAGCAAAAAAAGTTGTTACTACGATAGCGTTAATAACCCCGTGCATTGTTAATCCCTGATAGTAATTAATGCCCGCCGTGGCAGGCTGCTGAAGTACACCGGATCGGTAAAGTGTCTGCATTACCCCGTTATATACGCCCAGTATAAATAAACTCATCGGCATCGTTAAACCGATCAGTAATGTTCTTTTAAATTGCTTGCTGACTTTCATTTCTTTTCTAAAAATTTATTTTACAATAATCTTTCCCATCATTTCCTGATGACCTGCCCCACAAAATTCATTACAGACAAATCTATAGGTACCCGCTTCTTCGAATTTGGTAGTAATTTTGTTGATTGTTCCGGGAACAGCCATCATATTAACACCTTTATCATTAATGTGAAAGCCATGTACCACATCCTTTGATGTTAAATAGAAGTCAACGGTTGAACCCACAGGGATTTCAATCTCTTCAGGATCATATGTCCACATCTTTGCAACAAGATATACTTCATATAGATCATCGTCTATTTTTTTAACTTCAGATTTTTCGAATGTCTTTTCAAAAGGTATACATGTCGGCATATCAATATTTCGGCTGTAGGAACTATATAATATCGCAAAGAAAAAAACCGATAGAAGAATTCCGCTTAGAATAATTGTTCTTAATTCGTATTTATCCATTATCTCCTTATTTACACTCTTTCAATTTGTACGTAATAAACGCTGAACCAAACAAGTGCCGTTAAAATCATTAGCAATACCATAAATGCAATTGTGCCGTATGGTTTAAAGTGCCCATCATTCGTGTTTTTATTATCCATCTTACCAATATTTTTTATTTCGATACAAAATTATTTAACACAGCACTTTTTTTCAAGGTATAAACGTCACCTTAAATAGTACTATTCGTGGAGAAAAGAAATAATGAGACTGCAAAACTTTTTTGTAAATGTTATTTCTCAATAATAGCTTTCACTATAATAAATCATCTTCATCTACTTTTTAACAATTTCCATTATGAAACCTGGTCTAATATTTATGGCATCACTTTAATTTATAGCCAACGAACATGATACATTTAGTTGATTTTTACTAAATGCGCTTCAATTTCGTTTCGACGATATTCATACTGAGTTGGTAATTTTAGGTTTTTACCCAATTCATCAACAGATTCGTCTACAGTAAATCCGGGATTATCTGTGGCAATTTCAAGTAGCACTCCACCTGGTTCCCTAAAATATAGGGAATGAAAATATTGTCGATCTATCTGAGAAGTGATGTCAAATCCTTCTGAGGCAATTTTTTCACGAAAAAATTGCAACACGTCATCATTTAATACCCTAAAGGCAACATGATGTACTGAACCATTGGCAACATTTCCCTTTTTTTCTGAAGGTAGTTCAACCAGATCCACTATTGCAGCATTGTGGACTGCATCTATCTCATACCTGTAACGGTTGACGCACGTATCAATTAGTTTATAGCCAAATATTTCTGTTAATATATATGCAGTGTCCTTAATATTGTTTAGTGTGAGTGTAACGTTATGAAAACCTTTAATAGCTACATCATTTTTTATTTCAATGGTTTCCCATCCTTCTCTGCTATCTGTAGTTTTGGATTCTATAAACTCTATTTTTAATCCGTCAGGATCTAGAAAGGTCAAATATTTTTCTCCAAACTTCTCACTCTTATTATTAAAAATGACATTATATTGTTCGAAGCGCTTTCTCCAAAACTTAAGACTTCCTTTTGGCACCGAGAATCCAATCTCAGTTGCCATGCCTGATCCTATCTTGCCTTGGTGTACTTTTTCTCCCCATGGGAAAAAAGTTAAAATGGTGCCAGCACTACCCTTTTCATCTCCGAAGTAAAAATGATACGTCTTAGGATCATCAAAATTCACTGTTTTTTTTATGAAACGCAGACCTAGAACTTTTGAATAAAAATCAAAATTGCTTTGTGCA
>Ga0247810_10000780_pt1 | contig 26298 bp, 19 predicted proteins | sample UWRJL119311C1_FD_179918 | JGI IMG/M metagenome (GOLD analysis project Ga0247810, IMG submission 179918) | Plant litter microbial communities from Arlington Agricultural Research Station in Wisconsin, United States - UWRJ-L119-311C-1 | ecosystem: Environmental > Terrestrial > Plant litter >... | reverse complement strand
TCCCGCGCGCGGCGGGTGGGGGGGGGGGGGGGGGGACCAGTTCTGTAAGTGTGAATTTAATACTTCCCCAGGTGAATCGATAAAGACTCTTTTCTTCTGTTCCTCTGCGTATACTATGGAATGTCACCAGGCTGAAAATCAAGCCCAAGATCAAGATGAAGGTCTGTCATTGGGCCATATGATGTTTGTTTAAGATAGGTTTATCGGCTATATGTGCGGTACAGTACGCCGTGGTCCATTTCCTCGAACTCGGGGATCGAATACCGGACTCCACCTCGCGCGCGCGTGCGCCTAGAAGAAGAAGCATTCCTGGACATTGACTTATCAATCGGCGGTGTCAACATCAACAGTGTTTCATCGTCTACGGACGGCCTAGTTCTTAGGTTGTTCCGGGATTTAATCCGTGCTTCCTATTTGGGCCCGTGTTGCGAGTGACTTATTTAGTGTCGATCTTTCCACCCTGCTTCCCTTGAGATCATTATAGAAATGTAGAAGCCAGACATGGATTCTACTTGGGTGAGCGGGCATGTGAATAGTATGTCGCAATGCTGCGTGCCGAATAGAGCCTCATTACCGTGATGATTTGCGTGCCGTGGTGTAGCAAACAGCAAATAGCAAATAGCAGCCAGCAAGCTAGGAGCGATCTTACCTTCCTTACCTACCAGCTCTACTCGATACTAGATGTTTAATGTGACTACCGAGCAGTCGGTACCCTTTAACTTGTTTCAGTGCAGGCCGACCGTCGTGCCAGCTTAGGATGAATTTAGCTCCCGAAGGATCTACATAATCGGCTGTTCTTGGCTAAACCCAGTCGTAAACTACCTATAATCGCACTCGTAAATTCTCATGATCATCCAGTCACGATACCGTAAGGCAAAGGCTAAAACTGTTGGATTACATTAGCGGTATGGGGTGGTTTACGGCCTCACAGGACAGACATACCGTCGGAGGTGGATGCAGATACCCGATCTGGGGTCGATGGGAAATTCAGAGTTTGGAGGGGAAAGTCTATTCTTGCACTCAGAACCTCACGCAAACGAACTTGAACGAGGTACTAGAGCACTAGTGAGGACGACATCCTCCAACGGTGTAGCTTTCGCCTCCACAAAGTCAAAGTTGCATCTTCCCGGATCTCCACGTGCTTATCTCTGGGGGAATCTGCGTGTCGTAGGCACAGCACTATCTCTAGTAATGGTCCAGCGAGCTCGAACTCTATTACTCCAGTTCTCTGATCGAAGTCAATCAGATCTCTATTAACTTGTGATGTAATGTCAGGAACGGGAGCGCAGAAAACTTTATCATGCCTTCATCGCGGAGTCGGGCCATATTGGATGTAGAACCAAGCATTTCAAGGTATGAACGATATCATGTCACTAGTTGATGATGTCGATAAAAGAAGTGCTTCCAATTGATTGTTACCGCCAACTACCGACGATGGGAAAGTCCTGTGGTAATCCAGCCAAGGGGCTATTGGTGTTTAGAGCATGTCCTACTATCACATCGATCGAAGAGTGGCATGTCTGGGAGGGCTGGATAGCTCGATGTTGCCAGAGCTTCTCCAATCATTTCTGCAACCAGAACAAACCAAAAGGAATCGCCTAGTAAAGATCGATGGCGCCGTTTCAATGGCTGGATCGAGGCGCTCCGCTATGGGCCCTGTCTGTATAGTTATTCATGGGACCGAAGTTATATCCGGCTGGAAGTGTCGGCATCCCCTCAAACAACCCATGGGGGAGGGAGTCCAATCATTCGGATTACTACTTCCACGCCTTGACCAGCAGCGGAGCCTGAGGTCCTGACGGTCGAAGATACAGGACCAAGAGAGATCATAGCACAGGTGGTACGACTTGCACCGCGGCAATTCAGGCATTTTTCCCGTGATTTGCAAGTGAAGAAGGGTCGGAGCGGGAACCAACCGTTCGCGATCGAACTCCTAGAGAGCTGGGTGCGCTATCTGGCATACACAGAGTGTGCTACTAAGATACTGCTAAGATGAATGGGTGCATCAGGTGAACCCATGGCTCAATTGTGCACTTTACCCCACAAGCAAGTCGTAGGCCAGATCCACCACTATACCGCACTGGACGGTCGCTTGCCCTGCAACTCACTTCCAGCATCAACAAGACCTTGTCTGGCGCGGCGTAATCATTTTCCACAAGGACCGTTTGGGTTAGAGCCAACTTTTCTCACCAAGGTTGGTCAATACGCACCAGATCACCGCTTCCCACTTTTGGAAATATACACAGCGGACACTAATTAGCGTAGATTTACGTTGGACCAGAATGCTTGGAATTCAGATCCAGTGCTCAGCCAGCCGTATGGGGATTGCGGTCACAAGTAATGGCTCGATGCAACAGTTGCGGTGTCTGTGATATGTGGTGACACAAAGTGAACAATACACCAGCCCGAGTGCGCAAAGTATGTACAGGAATCTGACCTTTCGTCTCGGTCGAGATACCCTTTTGACCATTCGACAAACTGGCTGGGGCTAGTATTTTCCCATCCCAAAACAAGCCCCTGCCAGATCCAACTGCAACGTTCTGTCTACTACCCTTCCCGCATGAACTAGCTACAACATCCCTGGAGTGCCTTTTGCGCCTCCTACGAGCGATGGAGGGAACAGAAGCACTGACCGCAGACGATAATTTAGCAACCGACCCGTTCTGTTTAATAAACGGGGCTTACAAGCTGCCATTCCCAGAGAAATGGATTTGGCCGCACTCAAAAGTCACCATGCATGACACGCTTCCTCCTACCAGTACCGACGGATCTTCTTCGCCTTAGACATCTGTCACATTTCGAATTCCTCTTCAGCAAGCGACTTCAGATGGGACGTATACAAAACCTATTGCCCTGCTAACTATCGGAACTGGATCGTAACCCTTCACACTATACCAACCTGAGCTTGACCGCAGAGGGTATTTCAAGCGAGTTCTTGTGGCCCTATTGGATTTGACCGAGCAAGAATTTGGATATTCCAGAAATAGTTAAATTTAAACGTGACTGTGCCAGCGAGCCACCTCAGAGCTTCGGACAAGGTCACTTGCTCGAATCTTCTCGGCCACTGACTTCGCACCTCTCAACAAGCCTTGAGCATGACTGAAATATACAACACACACTTCACTTCCTCCCTGACTGGCCATATATTAAACCAGGAGCAACGAACTGCCTCGGCTCCACGCATCTTAGGGATATTTCAGAACTCTGGTAATTACGCACCGGTACGGAAACTTTCAAACGGACACACCTACGCAAGATACTCGCGATCGATGCCGGGAGAAGAAGAAGAAAGAAAACCTCATGAATCCACGTCATCCAAATTAGGAGATATGTATGGTGCGAAACAAGAGGCTTTCAATCCACCCCGGGAGCAGCTGCCACCACTCAGCAGCATTTTTGGATCATCGTCACATCAAAGTAGACCTGGGCAATCCCCTTTCTCCGAGCGTCACAGTCCAGTATTTCCAGCTGTCTCCCCACTTGATAGTCTACACTCAGGGAGTGTCAAGCAGCAAGATCGAGCTCTTGAGGCACCTCATTTCAAAAGGCCATCTGCTTCACGTCATTACTCGTACGGGTCGAACCCCGAGCAAATTGAAAGGCTAGGAATACACCCTCCTCCTCGGCCGAGAAGTTTTGTATCCAGACCGGAATCTCCAAGATCTGCCGGTCGCCACGGTCTCCCAGACATAGTTAGGCCTCATCTTTCTTCAACAGTGCGTTCCACAACTCATACAGACTCCTTCTCAAGAGACACCTCGTCCTCATTCCTGACGCAAACCGAATCCCGTCCGCACCTGTCATCCACTCATAGATCAGAGCCAGATTCGAGGTCATATCGCGAGGCTCATCTACCAGTAACCCCAACCTATCCATCCCTGTCAACCTCTGCATTGCCAGAAGATAAGACTGCAAAGGATGGTCTGGGGCCGAAGATTTGGACCGGGACTCAGTTCTTACCTCGGTTTGTTCGACAAGCCGATGTACCAGGGGAAGGGGTTTGTTACTTCTACGATGATGGAACACATTGCAAGACCGTGATCGACGGCGAAATTGTGAATGCCCACTGGGGGGTCACAAAGGCTGGAAAACCAAGGAAGCGTTTGGCTATCGCTTGTATCACCTGCCGGGAAAAGAAGATAAAGTGCGATCCAGATTTCCCCCGATGTGTCCAGTGTGAGAAATTTGGAAGGGTGTGTAAATTCAAGAACGCGTAAGTCAAAGGTCGACAAAAGCAAATACCCCAAGCTTCAAATTGCGGGAAGCGCTCTGGCCCTTTCGGAGTTTAACACCTAACTTGTGGGGAGTTATAACATACATGCTAATAATTGATTCACAGGCCTAGAGGCAGTCAAGGCTCGCCAGATACCCCACCTGCAGATTCTGACGATATGTTTACTCGGCCTGGATCATCACGAACTGAAGCAGAATCAATAAAGCTAGACAAGCGGGAGGGGAGTCTGTCTACTTCCCCTATACTGGCTATGCGCCATGCCTCACCGGACTTAGACTCTGCTCTTCCTCATGCAAAACGACAGCGAATTGGTTTCAGTGAATTTACTCCTGTAGCATCAGACGCATCTCCCAGGCCATCCATCCATGAAGTAGCAGGGCCAAGAACTCCTTGGATCGAACCCCTAACATCTGGTCCTCTAGACCATAATGTTTTGCGTGAATGGCAAGTAAACCCTTACACCACAACGCCTGCTCTTCTTACGGATCTCATCGGTATTTTCTTCACCCATGTCCCCGCGACAGCTTCTTTCATGTTCCCAGAAGCGCCTTTCAAGTTATGGGTACTTTCTGCAAGCGAAAAATCGTTGGACGACCTGATGCTTATCTACAGTGTTCTCGCTCTTGCGACCGTTGTTTCTCCTAGACCCGAGCACAAGGCTTTAGGAATTCAGTACGCGGCTATATCACGCAATGCTTGTGATTCTCGGCACTTCAGTATCCAGCTCGTCCAAAGTCGATTGCTACTGTGTTTGTACTATTTTGGGATCAATAATGCCAACGATTGCTGGGACTACTGTGGCTCTGCCATACGTGCAGCAAGTGCAGTAAGGCTGAATCTAGAAATAGACAAAAGCCCGGATGGAAGTTTGAAGGAAGGAACATTTCCGTATGGCTTGACTCGTGCAGGTTTTGCGGAATGCAGAAGAGTATGTCAACATCACCCTCAAACGCCATCTTGCCCTATATATTTTAGAACTAACAACTAGCAGAGAACCCTATGGAGCTGCTACCTTATGGATCGATATAATGGATTTTGCAGTGGTCATCTAAGCTTTCTGAATAAGGAAGATATCTTCTTGCGCCTTCCTTCTGACCGAAAATCGTTCGACTCGCAAATAGAAACCCAAAACGCCTACTTTTCTCCATCTTCACCAGTTGTAAATAGTAATATCTGGACTGTTGGTTCCATGGCTCACTTGATCAATATATCTACCATCTGGGGTGATGTAGTCGCCAATATATACCGAACATCTCAGCGATGTTCTACGGTTATTCCTGATCCATCGTTCGTTTCTTTTTACGAAAATACCATGCAAAGATTGCACGATTGGAAATCCTCTTTGCCTCCATCTTATCAGTTTTCGGCAACGAACCTAGACCACGCGGCTGACACTGGGAGGATGGGAATATATATGACGATGCACAGTCTTTATCACAACACGGCCATGAAACTGAATCGCTACATCCGGAAGTCCTCACTTTCCCCTGCACAAGTTGAGCATCACCATAGATTGGCACGTCAACATGCCGAGGATGTGCTGGTGATGATGGATATACTTGTAGCACGACAAGCAGGCAGCCCTGTTACTCCTTCCCACATTCTTGGCGGTCCCAACAAGATGTCTAGTCCACTCGTAGGATTTGTTATTGTGAGTGCTGTGGATATCCTCACTGCCCGCTGCAGGCGCGAGAGTATCTCCCATCTCCTTGCGTCCTTCGCTGGCGCGCATTCAACCATTGCGAAGCTTGCAACATTCTGGCAGAGCTCGAAGCACCACCTTGCACTCGTTTCACAACGGTCTAGTGATATAAGGGATTTCATGAACAGTGGAGACCGCGCGGAGACATGCGAGATGCGAGAACCAATTGAGGATATGTTTGAGAGAGCTTATGATTCATTCTATACTTAATGATGAGACGAGGTCACAAAACGGTGCTACATCTGGGGGTTACCGTCTTTTACAGGAAAAGGCGTTGGGCATATACATCTTAATAGGTTTGAAAAGTATAAGAAAGGATAGCGACTCTTGTACATGATTAAAATAGATACCAACTACTAAGAATGATAATGTTATTACTACATTCCAAACCTCCACTATTACCAGTGTTCCGTTGTGTCCCAATATGCCCAGCTCCCTTTTTCCTGTGGAGAAGCGGTTGAATCTTCAACCGACATGATGCAGATCGGGTCTTCTAAACCACGCCAGAACGGAGAGAGCGCGCATCGTCTTGCGCGCTTCACTTTCCCGCTAAGTAATGCACGCCCCTCGTCGTCGATTGCTCACTTGTGCCTAGTGACCGAGGTCCCAAGTACCAGAACCAGCCACGGGAGACACGGGAGAGAAGGGATCGACTCGGCATTGGGGAAGATGAGATTTCCCAAGAGCCTACTTAGAAGGCGCTGAGGGCAACGATCATAGCCGTCCACGTACGTGCACCGAAGTGAGATTCCCAGGCTCCGCACCGCTTGGACGCTCGGTGGTGACAGCGGGCAAAGTGGATGTGCAAATATTGCCCTACACACAGCTGCCACTCCACACGATCCGCGGCCAAGTCGTGGCGGCGGACGGCACTGTGCCCTTTAGCATGCCGTAAAAAGAAGCCAGACCTCCCATCGGGCGTAAACTCGTAAATACCAAGGGACGTGCTACGCGATCCCCTTCACCAACAGTTAATCGAGTTAATGTGCCAACACAGACGGGTGAGGCATCATCATGGTGTGAAACCGGCCCGATTTTTGTGCTCCAGCTGACTCTTGGGACTCCTACATATTCAGGACCAGCCAAAAGTGCAACCGTACAGAAGAATACCGCCGAGAGTCCAAAGTTGGCTTCGCAAGTCGTACCAATATTTCTCTGTGAGATGCTCTATGAGGAAATCAAGCGACGAGCTTCCCAGAGAATTCGACGGCTCGGGATTCGGCACAGCCGGAGATAAACATATTTGCCGAGATCTCTCTCATACTGGTCAGGGAAGGCTGGCTGAATCGAGGGTGACAAGGCTGAACTATGCCCATTGAAGCAATACAACTCTGGACAGTATTATCCGCAATACGACGATTTATCAACCAACCAACTCGCCAACCAACCCGTACTTTGACCATCATCTGCACCCAGTATTCACGCATCTATTTCCACGCCATGCCCATCGACCTGCAGCTTTCCGATTAGTGGAAGAATGCCCCCTCCCTTTCCGTCGCGGCCTCTGACCCAGCTTCTCGGCTCCAATGGTAAGATACCGTGCACAGCTTGTGCAAACCTCACGTTATCCTGTTCCACCATATCTAGACATACGAGCATCTACTGATTTGCAACAAACGTAGGTCCTGTTCACGCCCTCACGTACTCCTCCTCGCCGTCGACGTATATCTTGACCGGCTCCTCGGACCGGTCCATCCGCCTCTACAATCCGTCCCGCCCTGCCCCGCAGGTTGCGAATCCCCTCGCGCCTCCAAAAGCCACTCAGCTCATTCAGACATATTCTGCTCATGGCTATGAGGTGCTCGATATCAGCGTTTCGGCTGATAACGCCTCGTTCGCTTCTGTTGGCGGCGACCGTACCGTCTTTCTCTGGGATGTAGCCACCGCCAAAACCACCAAACGATTCAGCGGCACCCAAGGTCATACCGCCCGAATCAACACCGTGACGTTTGCAGGTAATGGTGACAGCGTTCTTGTGACTGGTAGCTTTGATGCGACGGTGAGGATATGGGACATCAAGTCAAGCTCTTACAAGCCGATTATGGTCTTGGAGGATGCGAAGGATAGCATCAGCTGTGTATTAGCAGGAGGTAATGGAAAGGGGGGCGAATATGAGATCGTCAGTGGAAGCGTGGACGGGCGAGTACGGTATTATGATATGAGGATGGGCAAGTTAGAAACGGATGTAGTTGGCGCATCTGTGACCAGCCTACAGAGAACGAGGGACGGAAAAGGCATCTTGGTTGGAGGTTTAGATGATTGTATGAGATTGTTGGATAGGGATGGAGGAGGTTTGTTGAGAAGTTACAAAGGTGAAGGGTGGAAGAACGGGGAGTATAGGCTGAGAAGCTGCTTTGGATCGAATGAACGATGGGTCTTATGTGGGAACGAACAAACTCCCGGAGGTAAAGATGGGGAAGTTGTGGTATGGGATACTTTGACCGGGGAAGTGGTACAAAGAGTACGCGTGGAAGGCTCAAAAGCTGAGGGTAAGAAAAAGATTGGCCCCAATGGCGAGATAATAGAGAGAGGAAACGTGGTGAGTTGTGTCTCCTGGAAAGGCAATGGTAGAGGAGATCAGTGGTGTTGTGCCGGCACCGATGGTGTCGTTACAGTATTTGGTCCAGATGAGACGTGACATATAAAAATTCCCGCCGGATCCAGAAAGAATCTACTCACTGTACATTCAGAATTTGCACCTAGATATAGTAGGGCTTAAGGCACGAATGGCATGAACGGCACATGTATATCAACTCCTCAAGTTGGTGGACGAACAGCACTTCAAAAAACCACTTTGTGGTGTATAAGGACACATACCCAAATGACTCAAGGCAAGATATTCTCCATTATGAGATGTTTCTCTTCATAACACAAGCTCTAGTCAGCGAAAGTTCTGTCGCCTCCAGGTCAAAAGTATACAATTTATCAAGCTTCTCCAAGACCAAAATGTAGAGCGGAGCTATGTTCTATAATTTTACAACTTAATTTATAGGTCTTAATAAGAAAAGACTTTTAGAACTCCATAAATAATCACCTTCTTGAAGTCACGAATCAAATTTCAGTCTCAATTGCTTTGGTCATCTTGAACGTAGAAGTCATGGCAGGGAATTCGTTACGCATGTCTAATGGCCTTCTAATTTCAATAATCTAAATCTTCAACACGTTGCTTCTCTCCCATCTACTTTGATCTCAATAGGGCGGAAGCCCATTATCGCGACTAACAGGATCGCATTTCGTTTTGACAGTGCCAGTGATCCTCATTCATAATCGGTCATCCATAGCTGGCATTCTCGATTTTAGACAATCAGTAAACCAGAGTTCAAATATCCTCTAGAGACAGAATATTAGCTGATATGCATCGTTCACGGATTCAACGAAGCTCTCTCACAGACTTCCGGTCTAGATAGCGGGCTCGCGATAAGCTCTTGATGTTTTCGTATCCGTGAGGTAAAGAATGTTTGTTCGAAACCTACTCTGCCGGAGTGCACTTTCCTTCAAGGCTCCAAAACCCCTTTGCCTAGATATTATTCGACAGGTAGAGTTGCAGCTTAAGTACTTACTGTCATTAGCGTCATGACAGGATTGATAAGGAGATTCTTCTTGCCATGGTCGAAATGAGACGGGAGAAAATGGATTACCGGTTTGTGAGTCTGGAATTGTGCGCGCTGGCACGAGCTACGATGAGGTAAAGCAAGGACGTTAGAACATATTGCAATTTCATATAACGGGAATTATCTGGACGGTATTTACTTGAATTCCGAATTGTTGAAGAAGGTCATCATATGAGCTGCAGCATTAGGAGTTCGATCTATATGTGACCGAGCATTAAAAAAAAGACTCAAAATAAAAATAAATAGGCATATGGCTCAATGGGTAAGTGCACTCACTGCACCTTAACCGAGATGTTCGACTAACCAAATACTCAAGTCTAGTGGTACGATTCTTGCTTCGGGTCTTAACCCCAGGTGTGTGGCACCTGATACATGTGAGAGGTAAGTAACGCGAGGAATATCATCAAACTCCGGTACGAAACTAACAGGTTTGTAGGTCCCGGGGTACGTGAAATCTCAATGGATTGTTTCTGTCGTAGTAACTGACTGTGGCCAGTTCAAACCCCGGTTGAGCCCTTGTTTCAACTTTCTTTTTGGCAATATCTTGCAGCTTGAATGGGAAGGTACCTCTTGGGAGAATTTGGGCATGTTACCATACAATGCTCTACTCGCACTATAGACAGCGAAAGGATATCATAAGAAAAATATGCTCTTTGGTATGGGACTTTGCGCTGTATATTAATTGATGTTTACTTAAATTTCTGAAGTGCTTAAAGTCATGATATCCATCTCGCTTCTTTTGAACACGAACCTATAAGCCGTGTTCGCTTCGTATAAGTGGGAAAATGTAATGGCCGAAAGGCTTGGAGGTATTTCATTTAGGTGGTGCAAGAATATGTCGGTGGGAGGTGAGGTTACTGTTACTATTGCGCTGCTATTATTTTTGCCTTTTAAACTCACTCACCATTGGCGGAGTTTTCTCATCGATGACCTTACTTAGCCGCTGGGTAAATTTTAAGAAGCTCAACAAAGCGTATTTTTGAGGTGAAGTAGAGAAGAGTACTCAAGGAATTATTTGGAAAGACAAGTCACTTCACTGAATTCGTCGCAAGATATAGCTGGACTTCCAGATACATGGCTCCAAAAGTAATCAATTTGAACACACTCTCTTCCAGCCTAAGACCGACAGTGGTTCTGGGAGCTCCAAGAGTGGCCAAGAGGCGTATACTACAGAATTTACAATGGACACATACTCACTCTTTTGTTTAGCTAGTAGATCTAGCTAGTAACCGGCATGTATACCTTCATACCCCTGTGCGATGTTATAAATCAACATTTATTCTAAGGAATCCCAAAAATATAAATTCCCTAGAGCAAATCACACATCATCCAACAGAAACGGTCTAACAGTGCTAATAATAAGCAGACAAGCCTGTGCACGCCACCGTGCTCTACATGGTGGTTGTGACATCTTGAACTCCTTGAGCGTATGGATAGATATATATTGAACGTGACATGTCCTTAGGTTGGATTACTGTAAGTACTAAAACTGCCTAGCCTTCACAGTACATTGAATCTTTGTAACAAGATATGGTATGATATCCTGGTGTTGTTTTTGATTTAACAACTATTGAAGACGCGTTGGTTCACACTATGATGAGATGAGAGGTTGGAGGCTGGGTTGGAAACACGGAGCTCGCTTAATTAGCTCGTCCATTTGCCTCTTACATATACTCAAAGTCAAACAAAGGACCCAAAATATGTTTATTGGCTCAATGGTGTATGTGAACTCCCCGATAAAACCATATTCATGAATTAGTAGTTAATGATTTCCAAAGCTAGTGGTATGATTCATGCTTCGGGTTTTACCCTCTCTGTTACCAGAGAAACACGCTTGATTGTGTGAGGTCCCGTGAGTTGTGACCTTGATCTGTAATCATTTTCACGACGCTAACAATGACTGAATAGGGGTTCAAGCAAGTCACACCTCCTCCGTGCTTCGCTGCTTATTCTAACAGTCGTAGATCCCGGTTGAGCCCTACTAGGTTGAGAGTTTCCTACTTTTTTTGCCGTTTTTTTGGTTGTATGGAATAATGGTGTTGGTACAGGTGAGTGACGTGGGGTAAAGTAAAGAGGTGGGGTAAGGCGAATGAACCGTGGGTTGAGCTGTACGGGAAGTTGGGTTCTTAGTGTGTATATGATACTTTTAATATTAATATAGAAACAGAACAAAATAAATCATTTAAATTCCTGTTGTCGTGCCCAATAAAAAAATAAATCCAATTTGTATCTTACAACTCTTTTGACATCTCCTTCATATCAATTCACAGGGCAGTTGTTAGCCACCCGAAGAAGCTATGGTTGTTAGTTAGAACGCCAATACCCATACATAGTCGGCTATCAAGAACTAAACCCCAAAGAAACAAATCATAGAGACAGTTAGATGATAATATCCGGAGGTACGATAACCAATAATCTGATGATGCATATAATCAACATTTCCTATTCTAAGTGAGCTAACGATTCAGGCGGCAATCACACCGATTGTTCTCTGCACACATACAATTGAAAAAGCAAGTATATTTAAAAGAAAAGTATATTTAAAAGAAATTAAGATGATTGGGACGAGACCAAAAGTTACTTGTAAACTCTTTTAACTCCTCCAAATCCTCAAATGTCCTCTGGGAATCTTTATCTGGTCATTGCTTTTGAAATCCCAGAATATAGTCTCTCGTAAAGGAACATACAGACAAAATCTCAATGCAGCTAGCTGAACGAAGAAGACCGCTTTTCAGAGCAGAGGTTGTTGGCTACTTGGTCTTATACCAAACCGACCTTTTCAAACACGTTGAGCCACTGGTCACAGTGTTCATAACTTCACGCCCGTCAACTTATGGTCTGGCATTTGAGGCATTCTGGTGGTACAGTCTATTTTGACTAAAGGGTTTTGTACAAGTCCGGCTACCGGCTACATATATACAGTTTATCACTTCTTCACCTTCACGCTTCGCCCCAAGCCCTTCTTCTCTGCTGTCTTGGCCTTTCTGATCGTACTCTTCCTCCATGCCTTCCATCGGTCCCCAGGCACAAAATCCCTGACCTTGACCTTCGCCCTCTCTGCAGCTCGTCCAATCTCCCAATTTGCCTCTCGGTACATGTAGCCTGGCCGCAGTCTCAAAGTTCTGCCTTCTTCGCCCATTCTTTCCTTGACTGTACTCTTTTGTATTTGCACTATGCCTCCCTCGACTGGCAAACTTGGGTCAACATCCGCCTCTACCGCTGCTGGCGCTTCGATCGTTGTGGCTACCATTCCTAATCTCCGTCTCCGCATGCTATTCGGTGGTAATGGAAGGACTTGATTGCGTTCAAATACCACTCCGATGTACTGTCGCTTCGGGTGCCTGACAGGATCCTTATAGTATTTCACATATCCGCACTCAGTAGCGTAGATAGTGTGGTCTCTTCCCATCGCACAGTTGTCGCCTGGAAACCAATGGGTGCCGCGCTGGCGGAAAATAATATTCCCAGGGATAACGTATTGTTCTGTTCTAAATGAGCGCACATTCACCTCAGTTTGCTACAAGAACTCACCTCCAGTCTTCTTGGCACCCAGACGCTTTCCTGGCCCATCTTTAGCCTTGTTCACGGCTCCTTGTTGAGCGTGCGATGCATGTCGTACAAATGTCAAGGTGGGAGGCGCCCGGACAGATAATTGTGCGAAAGCTTCGTGAAGACATGTTTGCGAAGCTCCAGAGCGTCCAATTGAGGTTATTGCTGCCCGTAATGGGGGCTGTAAGCGTGCGAGCACCATCTTGGTGTGTTGTTGATGGACTGTGGTTTGCAGAATCTCCAAGATGAGGCTTGAGCTGCTTCGCTAAAATTTAAAGTGGTATTCACATTCAGCCTTCAGCCTTGGTGAAAGTTGGCCTCAACATCGATTTGATAACTGGAGTCTACAACTACAGGAAACAAAGGATTTAAATTATACTTATACCCAGCTTGAATCACTGCTCTCAAATTTATTGACTGCTTCTCCTTACTGAAAATCTACACAATGGCGCGATTCCTGCTTGTCCTCCTCTCCGCAGCCCTCCTACTTCTTGGAGCGAACGCTCAGTTCCAGTATGTAGCTCTCTATTCCAAATTCTACCAAGGTCCAAAGTGCTGATGGTTCCCAGATTCTTTGACCAGATGTTCAATCACGGCGGTCAACAACAGCGGCAACAACCTCAAAACGTACCCAGTGATTCTAACTGGTATCAAGAGAACTACGACGCCGGTACGTACTCTTCTTTCCCCTTCTTCTGTTGTCTCTCGCAGACTCCTAGCTATTCCTGGATTGCGTGCGGGGGCGTTTTACTGACATGTTGTTCACGTAGCACACTGTGACAAATACCTCTGTCCGGACACCCTTGCCTGCGTTCACTTTCCTCACCACTGCCCTTGCGCACACCCTCTGTACGAGGAGAAGTTCGAACTTGGAGAAGGCAGAGCCATTTGCGTATCGAAAGGCGGGTTCCAGGCCGGTGAAGCAGCGAGGAAAGTAGAGTTGGCAAGGAAGGGGCTGCTTTGAAGTCTGACTACACAAATTTCTGGCATAGCGAATTGATGTAAACTACTAGATACTGGGTTTGGCACACAAATTATATGACTAGGGTTGGGGCTCAAGATGCTTTGAATCTGGGTGATTTGTTTGCAATGGAGATCCTGTGTTGGAACTAGGCTTTCTTCCCCGATTGTGAAGTATACTATGAAGAATGGTGTCATAATCCTCCGACAGGCCGTAAGTTCGTTGCTAATACTTATAATTTTCTTACCTTGTTCAAATTGTGGTTTGCTTGCCTATGATTCAAGTGGATTGGCTATCACATAACATCAACAACCTACAGTTTCCATTTTGTAGTATATGATCTATATAGATTGATTAGATGTGTCTCACACAAGTTAAGGGCAAGTAATATTGTGCTTGACTATTGATTTTGCAGGTAACAGTAGATTCAAGCTTTTCTTTGTTACCTCAACATCGATTTCGGTCATTCCCTTTTAAAGTTATTATTCAACTTTATCTGTGAAGGTTGGTGACTATTATATTACCTGTTCATTCATGTCCCTGTGTCTGCTCTAGAAACTTAAATTTCATGGTAAAAGATCATCAAATGGGGAATTGCAACTCTTTAGTTCTGCCCTCCCCCTCCCCTCTGCGTAGATTTGTCGCTACAAAACAGCTCAGTGAAGGGCGTGTTTAAAAAGCCAATCTTGGTTAAGAAATCTTTTTTGAATACACCAAGAATCCCAGGTTCCTTTATTCGGAGAGTTTTGATCATTTGAAGGCGTCAGATCAAACATATGTATGTTTACATCTTGCCTGATTTGATTTATTTCTTAGGTACATGCCGATCCACTCACAACAAACCCAAATACTTAGTCTAGAGACTTAAATCTCTAATAGAATCACTCGAAACTTGCGTGGAATTGGTTCTGGGTTTGTTCTGCCAGGGTGCCTTTCATCATATCAAGCAAAAGTCTTTGGGAATCTTCGAAAAGCGGCACCTTGTATTTCGAAGATCGGACCAGCCACACTTGTTGGCCTCTTTACGATAGGCTTTTATCATTGTTTTGAATACATCGGGATACTCACTTAAACCCATGAAAATTCAAAGAGAAGTAAGCAGATCTTGTTGGTTGTAGTAATGCAACTCCATATTGGATCGCCACATGTATATGACCACAGGGCTGCTCTGTTGAGGACTCAACTAAACAGTCTCATTTCTATTCCATTAAGAGTGATACCCAAAATTAAAGTCGTGCGGCTACATTTTATTCATGCGGCAGTTGTGCAAGACATGTTTAATTCCCACGAACTGAAACAGAGAGAGAGGCTTGGATTGTCAAAATTTCTGATGAAATTTAGGGACAAGTTGTGGCAAACAAAGCAGATACATATTATTATAATTAGATTCAAATACCAACGCCGTGTGATGCATTATGTGTTGTCTCCTTGTTTGCACTATTGCTCTTCCTCTATCTCTGAGGCTCGATACATGAAAATGCTCCATCGAAGGGTCAACATGCTGTCTATAATCTAGTGTCCACCCTCTTCATATCATTTGGGTATCCTCAAATTCTATGGAATCGCTCGCAATCCTTTCGCGCTGTTAGTTACCAGCCTTGCGAACACACTGGAAGAATTACTCAGGTGCTTTTTTCCAAGGTTTCAAATTCTATATCTGGAGCTGGCCAAGTTGACTCTCGGTAGCCCTTCTGCATCGTTCTTGTTCTTCTTCTTGGATGACTAGGATCTTTGGAGTTCTCTTCCTCTGTAAAGAATCGTGCCAACGGCGCCAGAAAGTCACAGCAGAGACCGAAGAGAAGCTGAGAAATTGGAGTAAAGGTGATGAGCCCAAGGAGTATGGGAAAAATGATCACGTATTCATAATCCATGGTGATCAGAAAATCTGAAAGGGATGACCCAGGGCTGTAGATTGAAACTTGCTGATTTAACTCAACAGGCTTATATGTTGTTGATATTTGGTATTTTGAAATCGCACCGATCAGGATTTCTTGCGGAACAAAACTCCTAAATACGTAGCCTCGTCAACATCGTTTCGTATTGCACATGTTATATATAATCTTGAAAAGAAACTTACGGCCTAATCAACCCAGATGCAGTTACAATACCCACGGGGTATTGGATACAAGCGCTGATTATTTAGGTGGAGACTTGGAAGAAACTGATCGTACCGCAAGTAGTAACTGTTCTGGCAGTTTAGAAAAGGCGATTGTCTACCTTGCCTAAGCGCGTCTCATGTTATATAAAACTCTTCGATTCTCCTTCCTCTATTGGTCAGAGTCTGCTCCGTACCGATTTTAAGTCCACCATGGGCATTGGTGATGACGAGATACGGGCGTGCTTATAATTCTCAGCCTCAGCAATGGTAAGTGAGGCCTGAAAAAGCATAGAGCCCTTATGGCTAATTAACCGAAAGTAAGCAACCAACCTACCCAATCTCACCAATGCAAGACGACGAGTAAGCGCTAGATTTGACACCAGCTGAGAAAGCCTTGTGTTGGCAAGTATGAGTGGGGTGGGTATAACAACTTGATGCCTGATAAGCCCAGATCCGCGTATACTTAAAAAGGTACCATCCAGTTGACAGGGAGTTTAAACTATTCTACATAGCTTTCCCCGTGGCTGTAATCTTGGTAGGGCCTAGTCGTGTTGTGTTGCCCCCCCCAGAAAGCCGACTTGTTTTAGTGATGTAGATAGAATAAGGATTCACTATTGAAATAACGTTAGTAGGTTGGTACAGCCAAACGCTAATCTCTCAGTGCCCACTATAAATAGTCCTGGAAGCATGTTATTGTTGTCATACTTCTTGGTTGCAGAATATTGCCGAATCTCCTCAACTTGTCTTGGCCTTTTCTAGAGTTTCTTGCCTGTTCTGGTGATATCTTTCATGTGAAATTCCGAAGGCATACATCAACACACTCTATTGTTCTACACAATTGTTAGAGCTGTCACCATTTCAAAAGAAAAGAGATATGCATATAAATCGAACCCACTTCTCATGAGCATGGAGCAAGAGCTGTCAAGCCCGCCGCGCTCTCGGAGCTCTCGCATCACAGTAACCACCTCTCCGCTCAGCTTCAACGCTCCGCAACTGCAAGCTTCAAAACACTCACCATCCAATTTAGCAACTCTCAAACATATCAGCCAGCCTTCAGTATAACCGAGCCAGCCAGTGCTCCTGCATGCTAGCTGCCAAGACACTAGACTGGCAGAGCAGAGCACCATTTAACCTTACCCCCTCGCTAGCAAGGTGAATTGCAGTAGTGAACGCAAGCTAATTTCTACGACATGCAACAAACAAATACCACTACGCTGCACTGTATATAATGGTTCCTCCGTCTTATGAAGTAGTGTGGCGCTTGGAGGCGATCAAAGTACGAAATTTGCCGGTCTTTGCTAGGCTCAGTGAGGGAAGAAGGACTTTGGAGAGAAGGATGTTGAACTTACTTCCACCTCCGATGTCAACATGCCTATGTGCACTGCTCGCTACGAATTGATTTGACCGTCTTGTGTCCTCTTCTACTTGCTGCTGCCAATAATCGAATACAGCTCTTGATCAGCATCAAAAGAAGAATAATGCTTCACACTTAAAATCAAGTGCCGCTCTTTAAGCATGTCAGCTCGTTTCGCCATCAAACGACCGTAGCGTTCCACACTACACCTCCGAAGGAATACACTCAGACTGCCAGCTAGAAAAGCAGCATAATTTAGAGCAGAAACCATTTCTTTTGTATTTGATCCTAGAGACAGGTCGTTATCTCCGATCTCTGTCCAATTCCACAAAAAGGATAATATGTATGTTTCACGAGGGATCTGATGGTTTCTTAGCTACTGGAACGCGGATAAATTGCTTCACTTTAAAATGACGACCTTGGTGTCCGCATGTTGTAGTGTATGACACAAGTTACTATAACGAATTCCATGTTGACCATCCTTTCCAGCTTGTTTAGACCAATACATCACATATGAGAATTCAAAGCTTTTGCAAGACAATTTAAGGACCCTAGCTGGTCTTTTGGAATTATCTTGTGAAAATAAATCGTGCTCATGATGGTATTAGTAATGCATATGAATTAGCAATGTTGCCTGAAGCTAAGTATACCGCACCGCAAACCCAAGCTTTATTCGGAACTTCGCTTTTTAATTCATGAAGCCCTTTACGACTACTAGAGCTAGTAAACCCAAGTCTTCTTCAAAGTGAGCCTTTGGAATCCATAGTTTGACTATTGGATATGAACAGCAAACTTTTGAAGTTTTGCTAGCTTTGCCGCTATGTTTCAGACAAAGAAAGTAAGAAAGAACGCCGGTAACTAAGGTCGAAGCTCAATTTATCTTCAAGGATCATCAAAGGTCTAACGAGTATAATATGATGGAGGCAAAGTAACTCAGCTGGAAGGCTATGGAGTTTCGGATCTATAAATATAAACGAGTAGAGCATTTCACACGTGATTATGCGTTTCTATTAATAATTGTTTAATCATCCTCGTTGCAAACAGCGGAATTTCCTAGATAGAACTCAACTAGATTTAGTTGCCCAACACAATACCTCTCAGCTTCAACAACCTATACATTTTTGAAATGACAATCGGTCACGTGTAATATGTAAATGGTTTTCTAAGCATTCATGTACTACTACCTTCCACTTCATTAATAATCACTTTAGCTATTCTAATCTATGCAGATTACTACTCAGTACTCACCGAGAATACACAAAATTGGCTTTAAAGCTCGTTTACTATATTAAGAGTGTTATTCCTTGGTATTTCCAGCTTGCCACATTCACCACCGATAATTTGCCATAAGATTCAACACAGTCTTTGTATCCTTGCCTATCCTGGCCTGCCCTGCCCTGCCCTGCCCTGCCCTCGTATCGCGTGTCCAAACTATCAAATGTAAGAGCCAAAACGGTGCCCATAATCTAGCAATCTTGGAGACGACTTGATGGGCAAATGTCAGACATTGGACTCGATTCTCCACGTAATCTATGAAGACCAAAACACACCTGCTCTACCATGAATGCAGATGCACATGTCAGCTCTGAGACGGCATTCCCAGAGTCTGCCGAACCTACGCAAGCATCGATAACAGCAACACTCCCACTGCGCTCATCAACAACTACACGGAAGCTGTTAAGTGCAGAAGAGTGGTTGGCCCTTCGGCCGCTGATAGAGCAATTGTATATCAAAGAGCGGAAAACATTCCCAGAAGTTAGAGACATTCTTCGGGATAATTATAACTTCGAGCCTACGTCAGTCACATTCGAAGTCCTCGAAATATCAACACTGACTATTCAGCAGAAAGCGGCAGTTTGTTGGGGTAACTTTAAAATGGGGGTTGAAAAAGAATACCAACCAGAAAGAGCGTCAGCTGATTCTGGAAGAACTCACTGATGATCGGAGCAGAAAAGAGGTAGGCACTTTCTCTATCAACCAGCGAAAGTTGAAGCGGTGGAAGAAGAAGGATGTTCCTCCTACCAAGTCAGTGATCAGAACAGGTGCAGCTCCAACACGACTGTCTCGACATCCCGCATCGCCAACGGTTTTCCGACTTCCAGAAACCATGTTCACCAATATCAGTATATACATAACTGGCTCAATCGAGAGTCGGGCATGGGTCACATTCGAAAATGGACCATGTATTAACGTTATCAAACATGGTAATCGAAAGCCAGATGTAAGCTATCTTGATTCCTTCTACGCGCATTGTGTGGCAGCTCGGGACTTCATCGTAAAAGGTTCATTTGTCGAAGCTCGAAAGAGTCTTTCGAGCGCCTGCAGCCTCATGCGCCAAATCCTGGAAAATGAGGATCCGCATGTCATTTGGTATTTTGTAATGTCTTTCAGCCAGATGAGACGACAAAAACTCGATATTCTTGACGAAGCTTTCAATGCCATACGAGCATATCTCGGAAGACTAGCATCTGCATTACTACCAGTCGACCATCCCTGGCGGAATATATGCTGTTTATTGGCATCTGTCGAGCTTAGCCAGATTGACGAAGTTCTCGCCCGTATGATGGAATGTATGGTTATGGGACTTGAAGCGAAGTTAGGACGCTTTCATGAAACAACCTTTCTGTCCCTTCAAGAACATATTGGCCTTTTAAAATATCCAAATAATCCTGAGCGTGTCGAGATAGCGCTCCGACAGCTCATTCAAGATGTTCAGCAACATCTTGGCCCATCTAGACAACTCTTCGGAGCCATAGAGAAGCTGTGCACCAGCCTTAGAGGCCAAGGGCGCTTTGTAGAAGCAGAAGTAGAAGCACAAAACTACCTCGACTTAGCTCGTGAGGCCAAGTTTGAAAACAAGGTAGTAAATAGTCTCATGAGTTTGACGCTAGCTCAGTATGGTCAAGGGAAGCAACTAGAAGCCGAGAGCACTATGAGGGAGTGTGCAGCAACTGTTCTCGCAATACCAACAAGTGACTCGGTCACATGGGCAGTCTACTTTCTGACGAGACTAGAGCGGTGGCTTCGCGAATGGGGAAGGGATGAAGACGCGGATATGCTTAAGGAGGAGATTGCAGCCATGGTGGTAGAGCCTCCAGATGTGATTGAGGAGGTTGCCGCAATCCAATGAACGTTCGATAGGAAATTCAGTATGCTTTGACGCTATAGAACGATACGACTAGGTCGAGAAGTTTTGATCAAGATGTGGTTCGTTATTCGCACGTGCTAAGTTGTTATACATTCAAGATGTCCCATTTCGCTGCATATATTGAATATAAGAATGATTAGAACTTCGAGATGATTGTTATGATTAAAGAATAAATAATAAGATGCAAAACAGCACCTTCCACGACTCTTAATATAGAGCACAGCTTTCGCTGAGCTGCCACTGAGCTACTGATACTCTACATTATTTGATTAAGAGCCCTACACATTACGAAATTTATTTATACTCGAAAGTTAAAAAAGATAAAGTGGTAGAGCACAACTATTGTTAATGTGACGACTCAAATCTTAGCAACAAATCACAGCGAGATAGAAAGAAACTTCGTCAAAGTTATTTTTGCATCAACCTCTGAACATTTATTTGCCGAAGATACTGACACGTCCAGACCTTATTTGCGGCATCATTATCGTCATACGCCACACAAAGAACCATATCCCGAGAACTCCGCATGCCAAAATATGCACTCGTCTACTATATACAATTGGGTATTACCGAGATATCATCCCAGATTGATATCCCATTCCAACAACCATCCACAACACCTACACCCAACTCCTGAAAATGTAGTTTCCTGATCTCCACTTTTAGTTTGACATGTCAATGCAAGAAACGGACGAAACATGAACCATAAGAACATCGCAAAATCTCCGCAAATTGTTCACACGCAGTTCCACTCTGCGAAAACGCACCACCTCGCACTGCGGTCTGCTAAAACAAGGGCGCGCCAGACCCCCCGCTCACCACACTTGATAATTGTCTCCCATGTCCCTCCATCGCCAATCTCCATAGCTTGGCTAGTACTTTGAATCTTGTCATCCTTTCTCATGAGTCGGAGTATCTTGCCACCTGGGCTTTGAATTGCGAGCTTAACATGCTTCTTTTTCGTCCCACTGCTCGAGGTGGTGCTGGGATTCGAATCCGCAGCTGAACTGGTCATAGACATTGCTGAGCTTGGACGGGCAAATGGGATTGGAGAGGTGCCACCTAGAGAGGATCCCGGTAGAGATGATGGATGTTGACGAATAGCAAATACGTAAGTGTTGTTAATTGCTAGCTGTTGACATTGTGGTTGTGCAACATAAAGATCATATCTCTGAGCATGAGGTGTTGGATGGCGCGTGACGAACTCGAAGGGAGGGTTGTCCCCTGTATGTATTATTGGAAGGGCAATAGCAAGAGGGTGGATGATGTCTCTGATGGAGTGCATTAAACCTCGCTTTCCAGCGTAGATTTTTAGAGTAGCATTCCCTTCATCGCCTGGAAGCACCGCTTTGACGGTGTATCGCTTCTGCCCTCCAACCCATTCTGCTTGCGCCAAAGCACGTTTCTTCACTAACTCTCCGTTTTCAAAGCAGTCACCGTCGTCATCGTGCTCAAAAGCTCGTGCTTCTACTTCTGCAAAGCATTCGATATCTGCAGGAACTATGAATCTGACATGAACCTGCTCCAAGTCCTCAATTCGGATAAGACTTGTATCATAATCGATCATCTGGAGCCCTTCCTTGAAGTACTGTGGGCAGACTCCTGGTAGAGATAATAAAATTTCGTGAGCAATTGGAGGGCACATATGTTGTTGATGATGTTGCTCTGGGACATGGCTCCAGCACAGTTCCATTGGCCGTGTCAAAAAGTACCAGCTGTCTGCAACTTTCGTGCTGACTTCATTTGAGTACAGTCCTCTCAAAGGATTTGAAGGAGCAGAGAGTGAACAGTCCATCATTCTCCATTGTCCATCAACAACAACGGCATTCCACCAATGGTTTGGCCGTGGCATCAGCATACCCATTTCGGGCTGTTCTCCAGGTGTCTTCAAGTAGCCCCTAATAATTTCTGCCTCGATTCCTACAGAGGCACACATCTCAAGTACCAAGACAGCCACTTCTTCGGCACAACCACGTTTCGTCTGTATGACTCTCCGAGAATCTATGGCACTCTCAAACTCTTCTTCCCAAGCAATCTTCTCACTAACCCAGGTAAAAATAGCACGAAGTTTTTGTACGTCGCTTCGGTAAGGCCTACAAACAAAACCTGTTGCTAGGCTGGCCGCATTCGTCATTGCTGGGAGACTATTAATGAACCTTGCGTTCTTGTCCACAAGGCTGAGATTCACGCTCAGAAAGTTTGTCGGTTCGGCAACAGGATTTCCGTCTGCACCCTCATCTCCATCCACCTGGTGGTATAGTTCGTCTACAGCACTAATCGCTGGGTAGTCCATCATTTGGCAACGTTCAATTCGTTCGACACGCTCAATTCTGCTAAGTGAATTCGAACGATTTATATCACGTCGTACTTGAATCCAGTCGACTCCACTACCAAGACCCATCTCAGCAGCTGTAGAACGACTAGCCCCATGGCTACTATTAAACCCTCCAGCAATGGAACCAACTCCATTAGGCATCAGGCGCTTTGTTGGCAAAGGCGGCCGCGGTTGTTCACCCACTGCAATACTACTTCTGGCACTAGCAGCTCCTGTTTTTGCTGACTCAATTATTTTTTTGAAAAATCCTGTCTTCCTCGGTTTGGGAGTAGCAAGACCTCCTAATATGCCAGAATCTGTTGCTGCAGAGTGCCACCCTACTTGAGATTTGGATCTGGTGGCATCAGAAGCATGACTGCTGTGATATGATATACCGGTGAGGGGTGTTTGAGGCCTGGAGTCGAGACCATCGAAATTATCCCTCCTCGATCCAAAGGCGCTTTGAGCCCTGCCTTTCAATGCCTCCTTTCTCCTAGAAAGACTTCCAGCACTAGTATAAGAGTAGGCACCGGCAGAAGTTCCACTCATCAAACTTCTGTCGGTCATCTGTGTGCTTGAGCTGCCATTCGTTGTAGTACTGCGGGCGCCAGATGAAGAGTTGGTAGAATTTGTTTTGGTAGTAAAGGTTCGTCCAAGAACAGATCCCATAACATTGTACGCAGATTTACGGTGCCGAAGCTTTTGTTCTTTCGATGCTAGGCCCATTGAAGACTTGGGTCTCTCGTAGCTTGTTAACTTTGGTGGCACTGGGGGACCATCGTCCTCAGGTGCGAACTGCGAATTGTGGGAGTGCATCTGGTTTAATCGAGTTTCCATTCGCTGAACATAGTTGCTCAGCTCAGGACCTGGCTTTTCGCTATAGGCTGTGTTGGAGCCACCAGGGGATTGTGCATCTTTGTCGAAATTATTTTGACCAATGCCCATTGCAGTATTTGGCCTCGGCGGTCTGCTTCCCCTCGAACTTGTGAAGGTTTGGCCAAAAGCCTCCGGTGACCATGGATCCAGAGGAGGTTTTGGCGATTCGGTTTCACGAGAAACTCCCATATCTGCCAGTGAACTCATAACGTCATCCATTGCACTACGGAGGGGTGAAGGTGTGAAACCAGTGGCCCCAGGAGATGGTGGATATGGTGAAACTCGACCAGGCGTATGATATCCATTCTCGATTGTCGATTCGTGAGATTTGTATATACTTCGATGCGGAGGAGGTGGTGGAGGTGGGGACGACCCTATGTCCGGAGAAGGTTCTCTGGAGTATGCTTTGTACTGGAATGATGGAGCAGGAGATGGAGCCCGGGAGTTCCAGTGTAAAGGGGATGCTGGAGAGGTAGCCTGTGAGTTGTATTGTAAAGGAGTTCCTGGAGAAAGTGGCCTGGGTGCATAGTGTATAGGAGCAGGAGATACAGCTCTCGACCCGTATCCAGGAATGTTTGGTGGAGGAACTGGTCGTTGATTGTCGTGAACGCTCATGGGATTAGGAGATGGTCCTCTAGAGACAGCTAGGCTTTCCTTCTTCCTTAACGCCTCTCTCTTCTGGCGTCCTTCATCTGGAGCGGAATATGATTGAAATGGCTTGCGTGACGACTTTGTTTTCGTCTTTTGTGGCGGTTGTGGGTTGAAAGGACTGGGACTGACAGACCGGTCAGGCATTGGACTTACTGCCCTACTAGCAGGGCGAAAGTCATCGTCAAGTATGCGCACGAAGTTACATGGGAACAGTCCATGCACACGTTTGTCGCGGCGTAATCTTCCCATCCACCATGATCCATCGCCAGCGTTGAGACATTCTATCAAGTCTCCTTCGATGAAACCCAGGTCGCGTTTGGATTCTCCTCCCCAGCTATGAATTGCTTGTACCCAGCAGGGAAATCTAGTAGGAAGGCCTTGAGGTTCTGGCATGATTGTCGACAGTTTGTGCCAATATCAGAGTGATATCCCTCACATGCGCTGTGGACCTAAAGTTTTGTTATGTTGCGCATTGGATATTGCCGCGTGTTGAATTGTAATAAACTAGTAGATGGTGCTAAAGCCTTACAACTAGACCAATATTCGATTGAATATAACAGGTAAATAGAACGAGTGGATGGCAAGCAATATCGTAAAGGAGCGCACAATAATTGATTTCTGACCGAGTGCACACGGCAAGTATTGCTCGGAACTGTTCTGTTTACGCTGAACCTCCGGGTCACGTTTCAGAACGGGTGTTGCTATGGGTTACCACGATAAGCCGATAAGACTTGAAATGTGGGTCTGTGGTCCAATGAATGATGCCTTGCTGGACCCTCTCCTGCATGCGCTTCAAGACCACCAAAAGGACCGAGACTCACGTACTGTACATGCAAATAGAATTCTTGAGAGACCTGATTTCATTCAGCGACCGTCTCTTAGCATCAAACTACTCCAAATCTTCACCGTCTCTACCATTTTATCGAATCTGGAACTACCGATACAACTTCCTTCTCCTTGTCATGACTTGTCCTGTTTCTCGGTATCATCAAACGGTCAAAGCTTCTTCCTAGCTCCGTCGCACCGGGCTGGGTGTAAACAAACCTCCTTTATTTCAGTTCAACCATCACCAAGTTTGAAATCTCAACTCCCTTTCTCTGTATACTTTCATCACCCTCTTCCTCCGAAGGGCAGCTATTGCGATCTAGTAACAGCAGTGTAACTTCAAGGACCGGCCTCCACGCCATTTACATTGCTAGCACTTAAGCAAGATGTCGGATGGGGAAGCAGCAAGCGCTTATACAGTTCTCCAGGAGCTTGGAAGTGAGTCAATTGCCTCCAATGAGAATGGTGAGATTGGAAATGTCATCTAACAAATAACAGGTGGTAGCTTTGGTGTAGTCTACAAAGCAATCGAAAATGCCACAGGGGAAGTTGTTGCAATCAAGCATGTTAGTATACAAAAATGTCATATATCTGCAATTCTAACCTCCACAGATCGATCTTGAATCTAGCGAAGATGACATACAAGAGATTCAGCAAGAAATTTCGGTATTAAGCACCTGCGCGAGCCCATTCGTCACACAGTATAAAGCTAGCTTCCTGCGAGGGCATAAGCTATGGATTGTTATGGAGTATCTGGGTGGAGGATCCTGCTTAGATTTGGTACATCTGTTGCTGGTTATGTATACCATCGCTTTGCTAATATTGCGTAGCTAAAACCCGGTTCTTTCAATGAAGCTCATATCGCCATTATATGCAGAGAACTACTTCTCGGCCTCGAATACTTACACCAAGAGGGCAAAATACACCGAGATATTAAAGCAGCTAATGTTCTGTTGTCGACTTAGGAAAGGTTAA
>Ga0247810_10000779_pt1 | contig 26358 bp, 31 predicted proteins | sample UWRJL119311C1_FD_179918 | JGI IMG/M metagenome (GOLD analysis project Ga0247810, IMG submission 179918) | Plant litter microbial communities from Arlington Agricultural Research Station in Wisconsin, United States - UWRJ-L119-311C-1 | ecosystem: Environmental > Terrestrial > Plant litter >... | reverse complement strand
ATTCATCATCTCGGGGGCAAAAGAAACGGCAAGGCTCGCCACTCCATCCATCTAGGAGAACTTCTTCACTATCTAAGGACAAAAGCCGCCCCTGAAAATCTGATAGTTTGATGTGTAGGTCGCCATCAAGTAGCACATTAGTCGGCTGAAGGTCGCAGTGTAGTGCCCTCTTTCTATGGATATGCGCCAAGCCCTCTGCAATCTCGCGACACCAAGACAGCCGTTGCAAAATCGAGGGGGATGGAATATCAGGGTTGAGGATATAGTCAGCCAAGGTACCTTTAGTGGCACGCTCGAGGTACATTCCGATATCTGTATAGCCTTTTAGCCCTATGATTCTCGGATGTGGGCCAATAGCTTCAAGAATCTTTCTCTCAATCTCGAGTCGTATTCTATCCTTCCCTTCAAGATCAAGTGGATATTTCAGAACCGTTGTTTCATCTACCTCTCCGATCCATGAGCTTGTTCCGCTGGCAAGAACCCTTTTGACTCCAGGTGGGTAGTATTGGGAATAGGTTACTGGCTTATCTGACATCGCAAGAAATAACAGTTGAAAAGTGAAAGTATCGACAGCTAGCCTTGCAATCGACTTAAGAATCCACAACGTGAAACATGAGGTCGGTACAATTGGTAAGAAATCTCACACGGATTTGTTGTTTTTGTGGTTGTAGTGGGGAGGATTGAGAACACCTCCGAGTGATCTTGAGACCTTCGTTCACCGCCAATGATTCTGCCGAAAGTGAACCCCAAGTTATGGCTCAAGACCCAAACATAAAGACAATTAAGGCCGTCTGATCTAAACAACCTTAGAGATAACCAGCAATACGCTGCCTGAACTTCACAACTAACGCTTTGGGCATATGGATTCTGGTATCCTGACTCACGATGATCCGAGATTCGCGTCTTTGTAGCCTGTGCAGTCCTTACCCCCAGGCGATTCACACTGAGCAAACGTAACCTCTTCCTTCTCGTGTTTCGGAGTTGCAGTACAGTTTTGATATTTTCTCTTGGTAACACGTCGTTCACAGCCGCAGACCATTGTGTCTCTCCAGAAGATGCCACTATAAGAAAGGACTGGCCGTGACGGAAACTTGGAAGAAAGCTAACGATCGAACCAGGCTGTACTGCACTTCCTCTTCCTCTCAGATGAGTATGATTTGGGTGTTTCTTCAGGAGAAGTCGTGAAACCTTTGCTATATGAAAATTTAATTTTTTCACACCGAGACTGTCCCCCTTTTCTATCCTGATGGACAGAGATGATGTTATCGTTCATTGGTCGTGCATAAGTACTTGACGATGTGCTGATGATCGATCACATTTCGGAGCCGTCTGCCATGTCTCCGACGCAGCGAGCAGGTAAATGACTTTGAAGGCACACTGTCCTTAGATGGCACACTGAAATGCTGACTTATACAAGAATTGCATTCGGGTCTACTTGACTGAAAGTTTTAAAGCCCAACCTTCAATTTGACTTCACCGGAAAATTCAGATAGGAATGCTCATGATAGTCCTTCGGAAAATCGCTTAGCATTTGCTTCTTGTCCTGTGCTATCATGCATAGGTTGTGCAGGGATTATTTTACACTGAAAAATTGTTAATGAAAGCTCGCTGGAAGTTGTGGGTAGAACAGTAGTTTTTAATAATTCATCATTGCTTACTTCCAACGGCCCCCACGCCTCCTATTGTGTATGCAAGGTCTGAACGGCTAAATGCAATGTCAGCTTATAGTACAGGCCAACTACCACAGAGCGCAAAAGTAATTGCCAACAGAATCACCCTGTTGGTTTTACCTCCAACCGGCCTCTCTCTTTATCTAAGAAGAGGAAGAGAAGATCGATGTCATTCCAAAAAAACGGGAATAACTTACTCTATTTAGCCTGAGATTGAGCTTCTTACTTTGCCTCACTCTCGTTGAATCATGTCCTCCAACTCCCCTTTCGCCACTATACCGGTTCCGACATGGCGTCTTCTGTTCCAGTCTTGCTTGGTGTTGTTGGTTGGCGGATTTGTCAACTTTCTCATCACACTCTACCGCATTCGTGGTAGGTTTCAACGAATGCAACGCGATGGCTTGGTGGGTGGTCATTCTTATTGTCTCCCCTTTGCTTCCCGGGAGCTTTACTTTGCAGCTTTGCAGACCAGAAGAGCTACAGCTGACACATGATAAAGCCGATGCCTCCTCATCATCCGATCCTTGGACATTTACAATTGGTTGCCGAGATCATGGCAAAATGTCCTAGCGACGTTCATGGCCATATCCTTCCGCATCAGATCAAAAAGGTGCTTCCTGAACTGGGTCCCGTATTCTACATTGATACATGGCCCTTTGGTCCCCCGATTCTTGCTGTCACAGACCCGGATTCAGCGATCCAGATAACTCAATTGCATTCACTTCCGAAATTCCATACTCTAGCCAAATACATGCGACCTATGACAGGAGGAAATGACTTAGTAACAATGGAGGGCGCGGAATGGAGGAAATGGAGGAACATATTCAACCCAGGCTTCAGCAATAGCCATCTTATGACTCTAGTTCCAGACATAATGAAGGAGATATCAATCTTTTGTAAAATCTTGAGAGAATCAGCAGAGAAAGCTGAGATTGTATCCATGGATACTTTGGCAACTAAACTAAGCCTGGATGTCATTGGTCGAGCAGCACTGCAAGTCTATACCTGAAACTGTACTATCATTGAAGGCTCCTAATTATGAATCAGTGACACACACTTCAACTCTCAGCGAAGTACCAATACTTTTGTCTCTGCAATCCGCAGTCAGGTTAGGTGGCTTTCTTTCGGCAACGAAGCAAACCTATTTGAACGTTTCCACCCCTTACGTCCAATCATGACCTGGTGGAACAATCGCCAAATGCTACAATACATCTGGCGTGAGCTAGACCAACGTTTCCAAAGCAAAATTGCAGGATCTGATCGCAGTAAGACTGTGATTGACCTCGCTTTGGACAATTACCTTGTCGAAGAGGCTAAAGATAGCTCCTTGGACACAATGGACCTAACTTTCCGAGATTTTGCGACAAGTCAGCTTCGAACCTTCGTATTTGCTGGTCATGATTCAACAAGTAGTACGATATGTTACGCTTTTCATCTGCTCTCAGTTCATCCGAATGCCCGCCGTCGTTTGGTTGCTGAACTAGATGAGGTACTCGGTCCAGATCATACACAAGTAGCAGCACAAATCAGTGAAAATCCGCATCTACTCAATCAACTTCCTTATACTACGGCTGTAATCAAAGAAACGCTACGACTCTACCCCCCTGCATCAAGTACTCGCAGTGGCAAGCCTGGCTATTCCTTCCCAGGACCCAACGAGGTTCAGTTTCCTACTGAGAGGTTCTACCTCGTCTGGTCAAACGTTTACGGGATCCACCGAGATCCCAAGTACTGGCCCGAAGCAGACAAGTTTCTCCCTGATCGCTGGATTGCACAGGAAGGAGATCTATTATACCCTCCTAGAGGCGGCTTTCGTCCATTTGAATTCGGCCCACGCAATTGTATAGGCCAGGAACTGGCGATGTTGGAGCTGAAGATCGTTCTAGCTACAACGATGCAGGAGTTTAACATCACGAGCGTTTATGATGAGTGGGACAGATTACATCCTTCGAAGGGCATAAAGACGTTGGATGGAGATAGGGCATACCAAGTTCTTTTCGGGGCCGCACATCCCAGCGATGGACTTCCATGTAGAGTATCTCTAGCCGCACGATGAAATGTGTGAGGATCCGCGGGCGCGGGGATTATCGACAACCAAATTAAACGTAAAAATAAATACGGAGCCGTGAAGAAAAATACTAACACTACTGAATGGCTCGTATGCCAACTTAAACAGCCGGAAAAGATCAAAGCAATAGTGAATTATAGGTCAAGGCTATAGATATTGCCTATTTCTAGGCGCTTTTGAGTAAAGCCCTGTTCTAACAAACACACTAGAAAAGATTCATTTAAACAGGGAATTCACTTATGTATTGCTCTTGCGTGATCATCCTGATACCATTGGTAAGACAAGTACTGTGTACAAGTCCATCACATATAAAAATGCGGCGAGTATCCCTAGTTTTGATTCCAATATCCTTTTCTATGAAGCATTTCAAGCTTATCTTTTCACCGGTCTAAGTCTCAAGTTAAGATCTGGCTTCTCCCAAGTCATAAAGCTCCTCGCGCGGCCCATCTCATTTGCCGGATTCCAATTCGGCGCTCCGTCAGCCGATATGATGTCGAAGTTCCAGAGAAGTCTACCAAGAATAATACGCATTTCCAAATAACTCAAGCTATTCTTCCGTTAGCTAAGCTCATGATTAACGTAGGTCATCATGCTTACTGTTTACCAATGCAGCCTCTAGGACCAAGCGAGAATGGCTGTGCTGCTTTCTTCAGGTCGCTATCGTATTCATTTCCAATCCATCTCTCAGGGATGAAACTATCACAATCCTTGAAGTTCTTTTCGTTGTGAGATGCTGCCCAACTACCGACAGATACGGCGGTCTAGTCTTCGTTAGCTTGAGCTCTTACATGTCAAGGGTTTACTTACTCCACCGGGAACCCAAAGACCATCGATAGTATCACCGCCCTTTGGCACAGTTCTGAGCAGTCCAGTTGGCACGGGAGGATGTATTCTTAGACCTTCCTCAAGAACTGCATTCAAATAAACCATCTGGCTCAATTTCTCATATCTAATATCCTCTTCTTTCTCAAAGGTATCGCGGATCTCCTTGCACAATATTTCATACTTGTCTGGGTTATAGAGTAATCTTGCCAAAATTCCTGAGAGTGCGTTTGCGGTGGTCTCTGAGCCAGCTACGATAAACAGAGCCGAGTTGACAATGATCTCGTCCTGGTTGAGATTGTACTTGTCTCGCTGCTTCAGGATATACCAGATGAAATCCTTGTGATCGGTATTCTTGTTTGCCAGTCTTCGCATCACTTTCTCAGTGCTGAACTTGAGGTGGTTCTTTCGGTTCTCGCGAATCCTGTCTGGAATGCACCAGAGCAGGAAGTTCTGGAACATGGTCCCGGTGCTTGCCAATCGTCTAGTGGCTTGCTCGATGGCACCAGCTTTGACAGCCTCGAAAATCAAAGAAACCCAGAAGTGGAACTGTCCAGATTCCAGGCAGCCAAATGGTTCACCGAATGCTAGATCACCAATGATATCAAAGGTGGTGAAGTTGAGCCAGTTGACCATGTTGAATTCCTCCTTGTTGGCAGCCATACGTTTGAGATGGTTGATGAACATGGTGACATAATCGTGGATAATATCTTCTTGGTCCACAAGAGCCTTTTGAGAGAAAGAATGGGCGAGGGCACGACGCTGGCGAGCATGGTTCGCGTCGTCAGACATGGTGAGTGTAGAAACTCCAACCACTGGCTCGACAGAGCCTACGTGAACGGGGTCTTTGTGGAAGTTGGGGTGACCTGGACGATGACCGTAGATATCTTCCCATGCTTGCACCGAGTTGAAATGTAATTCATTCGGGGAAACTCGAACAACGGAGCCATATTTATCGTGGAGAAGTTTGTTGTCGAAGGCGAGACGACCATTAAGGAGAGACCTTATGCCAGGAATTGGACTAAGAGCATTTATCTTTGGGCCTGGGAACTTGGCCAGGGGATCAAATGTGAGCCTGTAGATAGCCTGTGAATAAAGTCAGAGAGAGTTTTTACGGAAGACTTGGTGATATCTTACGGTTCCAACTACATAAACGGCACTCTGCGGGAAAATTGTCAGTTTGGTCTTCTCATATTGGTTTTTCAACGTACCAATCCTATCGATAGAGTTAGAAAGAAACCAATGGCGCCCAAAATGGTTCTTGGTGCTGCGTTATCCATCTTGATGCCTGTGAGCGGTTTACAGACTCGATTTCATAAAGTAGCCAGACAATGAAGATATATAATACATCAACGTGTAAGAGGGTCTCGATTTCAAACTTCAATATCTAAAGAATGGAGGAGGTGGGGTAGTGGGGCATGTTCTGGGGTAAGTTTGAGTTTTGGTCCTCTCTGACACGAGTTTAGTGCTCTGGAAGTCGTTTTCCTCCCTGCAACGAGTCACTAAGCACACTACACAACCCTAAACATGTCCCTAATGCAGCTGTGCATGAGAATCTGCTATCCAACTCCGAGGCTACTGGAAGAACCGGCATATCAGCACACTTTATATATAGCTGGTGTGCTGACCTCGATCAATTTGAAAATGTTCTCGTTCTGTTCGAAGTCACACGTGACTACAATGGTCCCGATTTACACAAGACAACTGGAGGAAGGGAAGGTACTGTGTGGGTGTTAGCTCCGAGAGGGAGCTGGGAATGAGATTCAAATATTGTACAGAGTTGCATATGCAAACGAAACTAATCGAATTATGCTCCGATTCTTATGCTAGTGTGAAAAAAATACGATTGTGGAATGTGCGTGATGGGCTGGTTGAGAAGGATTTTAGATCTTCACGACAGATTCACTATTGAAATATTCATAGAACTTGACAAGACTACAGTAGATTTAGTTAAGAAATTGAAAGTAAGAAAATCTAACGGTGTTTATTGTATTCATCAACACATTCTGAGTAAAAGAAACATCACTCTAGCATGAAGGAGATAAGTCTTTTGGGAAGTGAATTGGAATTGAAGCTATATTTTCGAGTGTCTCCCAGCTGAAAAAACCATTCCACCATCGACATTGATATCAACACCATTTCTGGATAGGTATATTAGCGACAGTAACAAATTCAAACGGAATATTGCACTTACATGTAGCTTGCCGCTGGCGAGCATAAGAATATCATAACTCCAGCGATATCTTCCGGCTCTCCCATGCGCTTCCGAGGATTGGCTTCCTCCAGCTCTTCAATACCTCCCAATTTATCAATCAGCCCTGATGCTAATTTGCTAGGAAAGAAACCTGGTGCAACGATATTCGATGTGATATTTCGAGGGCCTAATTCTATAGCTAGATTCTTTCCTAGGTGCTGTTGATCATTAGCCTGAGTCAAGTGTCAATACATGTGGCTACGGACGTGAGCAGCTGCCTTTGAGACCGAGTACATGATTGTGCCGTTGTCCCCCACATGAGGCACATTGATACCAGCTGTTGAACTGACAATAATAATACGTGATGGGTCTTTTCGTGTGCCGGCTGCCTCCAACATTGGCGCAAACCTGGTCACGTTAGAATTGCCATTACCGTTACCGGCTCTATGAGAAAACTCACTTCTGTGCCAATAGGAAAACACCTCGAACGTTCAAATCTAGTATCTTTGCACTCGAGTGATCTGGCGCATCCTCGAATTTAGAGCCCCATGTTGCCCCCGCATTTGCAATCAAAATATCAAGCTTGCCTTCATCTTTCCTGATGGCTTCTACCAATCGAATGATTTCTTGTTCGTTGGAGACATTGGCGGGGATTCCGACTGCTTTCCCTTTGATCCCAGGGAGAGCATTGAGTCTGACCACTGCCTGATCAATTCCTTCTGCTCCACCGGCTTTACGTGCGGTGATGTATACTTTCTTTGCGCCTTGCCGGAGAAATGCTGTTGCTGTGTAGAGGCCAAGTCCCCGCGAACCTGAAATCACAAGTCAGTTCTCCCTATCTTGAATAAAACGACAAGCATGCCAAATCTCTGATAATTATAAGAATATCCTCAACTCAATAGAGTTAAATCTAAGGTTTCCTCACGCATCATTTCGGGAAGACGTGCTTGAAATTCGAAGATTTTAAGGACATACCTCCAGTTACAAGGGCGACTTTTCCCTCCAGACTGAATAGTCCATCAAAGCCCCGAAGTTCAGCCATTTCAGACTATTTTACTGTATCAGTCAGTCAATAATAAAAATAATTATTAAAGAAAAGATAATAAGCTAAATGTCAAAGTTGCGCATTCAACTCCAGCTACAGATCAACCTTCAGCCTTGCCGGCGTAACAATACCCGATAACTCGGCATAAACCCCGCCTCATGAACTCCCCGCCAATCTTCAATCCGGGGCAATCCAGTAAAAGCTACAGAGTCATGCTTGGGACCTCGGAAACGGTAGGTCTTACCCAGCAGCCTCAACCCGAGCCTTGTGTTATATTTCTGTTCCGTGTTGTGAAATCATATGTTTTGTACTTTGATCTTCCCTCAGCACCTCACTCTGTATTCCCGTTTCTGAAAGGTTGTCTGCCACTGGAACCATCAAGATGGTGTACAAATCTCCCTTTCCAGATGTAGAAATCCCAAAGGTGAATATTTTGGATTATATATTTCCTGAGAACGAAACTCCCTCTACAACGCCTATTTGGATTGATTCCAATGACTCCAGTATATCTTTATCTCCATCGCAAGCGCTACAATGGGCGAAAAGGCTAGCATTTGGGTTGGAGAAGTTAGGGGTGAAGAAGGGTGAAGTGGTCATGGTCTATACGCCTAATCATATTTTTGTACCAGTTGCATATCTTGGAGCTGTTGGGGCTGGATATGCCTTTAGTGGAGCGAATCCAGTATACACATTACCAGGCAAGTTCCAAAGTCAAGCCTGTACGTGAGCCTGCTAACGATTGTAGAAATGATCCATCAAATCAGGAACACGGGAGCTCAATTAATTTTGGCCCATCCCACCATGGTCAAAACTGCTGTCGCTGCGGCAAAAGAAGCAGGCCTTCCCGCCAACCGGATATTCTCTTTCTCAGACACATACAATGTTGCCGATGCCGGCATATTAGATTGGCGAGCCTTTCTTGGATCAGAAGCCCAAGGCTCAAGCTACAAGTTTCCCAAACTCAGTCCAGACGCAGCTGTCAATACTGTTGCAACTATCAACTACTCCTCTGGTACAACGGGACTTCCCAAGGGAGTCTGCGTCAGCCATTACAACATAATCGCCAACGTCGAACAAACCATTTGTATGAAATATGCGCTGAAGCCTTTCAACAGATCCAATCATCCCGCGGAAAGATGGATTGGATTCCTCCCGCTATATCATGCGTATGGCCAATTATACACGATTCTTATGGCTATTAAACTTGCCGTTCCAGTTTACATCATGAAGCAATTCGTATACGGAGACTTTCTGCAAACCATCCAGGATAAAAAAATCACACATCTCCAAATCGCACCTCCTATTCTTGTCATGTTAAGCAAACGCCCGGAGACTGCAAAATATGATATCAGTTCAGTGACAGATGTGTTATGTGGAGCCGCGCCACTTTCTAAAGAACTTCAGAATACATGTATGAGTCGCTTTGGCATGCAGATTAATCAAGGATGGGGAATGACGGAAGTTACTTGTGGCGCAATCCACGTTCCAGGTGGTGTTAATGATGACACCGGAAGCGTTGGACAGCTTGATCCAAATTCCGAGTGTAAATTGCTAGATGATGATGGGAACGAGGTTCAAGAAGGTGAGCCGGGAGAGATGTATATCCGTGGACCTCAAGTTTGCCTGAGATATTGGAAGAATGAAAAGGCAACAGAGGAGTCAATAAGTCCAGACAAATGGTTACGGACTGGAGATGTAGCGGTGTGTGATAACAGAGGGTACTTCTGGATCGTGGATCGCAAAAAGGTACATTTCTTCCTATAGAGAAACATGTATGTAGAACTAACAAACACCAGGAACTCATTAAGGTCAATGCCCTTCAGGTAGCGCCGGCAGAGCTTGAAGCAGTTCTTCTTGAACATCCTTCGATTGCAGACGCTGCCGTTGTTGGCATAACACTTCACGATGAAGAATGGCCTCGTGCCTACGTTGCCATCCAAGATGTTGCCAAGGGCAAAATTACACCAGGGGAGATTCAGGAATGGATCAAGAGTAAGGTTGCTAAGCATAAGTGGCTGGTTGGCGGAGTGACTTTTGTGGATGAAGTGCCAAAATTGGCGAGTGGGAAGATTCAGAGGAAAACAATGAAGGAGTGGAGCAAGGCGGACGCGAAGATCTTGCAGGCAAATAGCAAGGCTAGATTTTAGAGCTTTCTACACAAATATTGGATCTGAAGTTATAGAACACCTTTTCCGATCCTTCACCATTTTCCACTCACTCTCATGCAATATAATCTCAATTTTTCTCCTATTGTTTACACCTATCAAATGTGGTTTAAAGTAACGTTTGTAACATCGCCTAACAAATGCACCATTTCCTCCAAATTCAATCATTTTTTGCTTTTCCGATGTGTCTCAATGATTTCCAGCTTTCACCTTCACCATCCAAATTCCAGATATCACGATTCAAGTGCTTGGTACCACGTGACATTACTGAATCACGCACCTCTCCCCTGTCACCTTGACTCCATTTCATCCTCCTCCACACTTCGGAAGAATATATCCTTCTTTTTCCCCCGCACAATATCAGGAAGTTGATCCACACCAGCTTTAGTTAACGTTCTCCCGGTCACCCCGCTGCTGGATAGCATCCCGAAACAGTTCCAGATCCATCTAGGCGCATCAAGATGGTCGACCTTCTCCCAGGACACAGAGGACATCGGTTCCACTCTACCGCGCTATGGATTAGTAGCTCTTTCAGGGCAGTGAAGTTAGCATACGAATGACCTGCGATAATGAGTTTTGATAACCCGGATACTCATATCCAATACACAGATCGCCCTACCGAGGAACAACGGAATTGTAGCAGCACATAGCAGCTCTGAAGTACCACTCGGTACGAGTAATTGATCTTACAACATCTGATGTTTTCTCTTACACCTTTCTTTCACACATTTCCAGTCTTCTTTTCCTTTCATTCATCTTCTTGATAAGGGCAATAGACTTCTCCCCAGCTCATATACCTCTTTTGTTCTCCTTGTAGCTGTGCACAATATTTGATATGGCGCCCTCAGCAACACTCTCAGAGAGTGTCCCATCTCCAATGGGTGTCTCATCCAAAGTATCCAACCCTAATGAAGCGTATGGAATTCTCCCCCAATACCACTCTAAAGCCGCCAGACTACGTGTTGCCAGCGTTGGTGCTGGCGCATCTGGGTTATGTCTCGCCTACAAAATGGAAAGAATGCTCGAAGCAGGAACGTGGGATCTCACCCTGTTCGAAAAGAACCCTCACTTTGGTGGAACTTGGTACGAGAACACCTACCCCGGTGTAGCATGCGATATCCCCTCCCATCTGTACACCTTCTCTTGGGACCCCAACCCAGATTGGAGCCATTACTTCGCGTATGGTCCCGAAATTCAAAAGTACTTCGAAGGATTTGCGAAGAGACACAATAGTGAGCAGTATATGCAGCTGAACTCGAAGATTGTAGAAGCCAAATGGGACGAGGAAGAGGGCAAATGGACACTCACAATAGAAAACCCCATTACAAAAGAGAAGAGGACCGATTGGTGTAATGTCCTTGTCAACGGGAGTGGAATCCTCAACAACTGGAAGTGGCCTGATATTGAAGGTATACATGATTTCAAGGGCTCTTTGTTGCACTCAGCAAATTGGGACCACTCGGTAGATTTTAAAGATAAGGCGTGTGGAGTGATTGGAACGGGGAGTAGTTCAGTACAAATTGTCCCGCAGTTACAAAAAGTGGTGAAGAGTTTGGAATGCTTCATGCGCAGCTCGACTTGGATAAGTCCGCCATTCGGTGGTGGTAAGTTTGCCTTTTCAGAAACCCCGAAGTATGACTGACATATGTAGGTGCACTCAACGAATTGCGACAAGAAAGTGACCCAGGAGATCGACAATATGAGTTTACTGAAGCAGACAAGAAGAAGTTCAAGGAGGATCCTGAATACTTACTTCAATTCCGAAAGAAGATCGAAGCCGAAATCAACTCGTTGTTTGGGATGTATCAACAAGGTTCGGAAATGTCAAATGCGTTCAGAGATGTCATCACCAAGGAAATGCATCGACGTCTGGGTCCAGGTCATGAAGAGTTGAAGAAATTTATTATTCCAACTTGGTCGCCAGGATGTAGGCGCATTTCGCCTGGTGACGGATATCTGGAGGCTTTGGTCAAGCCCAATGTAACTCCAGTTTTCAGCGGTATTAAGAAAATCGTCGCGGAAGGGATTGTGACCGAGGATGGCAAGACTCATCCAATGGACATTTTAGTTTGCGCAACTGGATTCCAAGTCGCATTCAGGCCAGCTTTCAAGGTGATCAATGGCGATGGAGTCACATTAGATGAGGACTGGGGATCAGGACCAAATCTTTACTTAGGACTATCAGCTCCCCGGTTCCCCAACTTCTACACGATAGTCGTGAGTCTGATTCTAGTCACATTGCTAACGCTTGATTTGTTTACTAATTGCTGTAGGGACCTGGCGCAACCTGGTCCAGCGGTACCCTCCTCCCATCTATCGAAACTAGCGTCGAGTATGCCGTCCAAATGATGCGCAAAATCCAAACCCAAACTATAAAATCCATCGATGTCAAGCAAGAAGCGCTGGATGATATCTATGCACATTTCGATGAGTTCCACAAGACCACCGTCTGGCAAGAGGAATGTCGGTCGTGGTTCAAAGATGGCAAAGTCAAGAACCGTATCTATCTCTGGCCTGGATCCGTAAGTTGCCCTGCCTACCTACCTACCCCCCCTCATTCCCCTTCCATACTATCGCGCATCAGGGTGGCGTGATTTGTGTGACTCCATTGTGACATCTCGGGGCGCGGCTAATGCGAACCATCAGACCATACACTTCCTCAAGACCATCAAGGAGCCCCGTCTCGAGGACTACAACATCCGATACAAATACAAGAACCGCTTCGCTTTCTTAGGCAACGGCGAGGTCAAGGCGCATGTGACAAATGACTACGCGGGATTGAGCCCTTATGTGCGGAATAGCGATCATGAGTGGTCCATTGAATAAGTTTGTGTGTTGTTCTGCTTCGTGTTCGGCGCATTATGGTTCACCCGCGCTATTTGACTTTTGTGTAGTGGTCATCGGCCTGGATGGAATGGGAGTCTAGATGATAGATCATGCCTATCAATAAATAATTGGGTTCAACGTTCAAACTTCACGATACGGAGCTTTATTAGTGATTGTTTCCCATGAATTTCAGCTTCCTAACTTGAAAAAGGGAGCATCGTCTTCATATCTATTTGCAGGTCAGGTCAAGCTCCGTCCGATATCGATCTCTTGAAGTTCCCTGGTCCCAAGTCCGCATCCCCGATTGCTAGCTAAGCAGGTAGTTTCAGCTCTCCTCCAGATAAGTGCCTGTGCATATTCCCCCACCTATTGATAAGTGCGTCTCCTCGCTTGCAATGTAATCAAGACGTACATTATTATCAGCCTTGATATTGGTCAGAAAGTTATTTCCGTGCTTCCGCGTAGTGCAGGCGTAAAGGCAGCTACGGGAGCCATCGGATAGGAGCATCCCAGCAAATGCAACCAGTTTGACGTAGCGTATGCTATTAAGGATTATCCAAGCTAGCTTCCGACTGCTAGATTTCCTGTGCCATAGCCGTGATTCCCTAGGTAGCGAGAGGTAGCTTTCTCTTTAGAGTTAAAATTGCTGTATGTACGGGGATCGTCGGAAGTAGCCTGCGCGACTTGAGTTTGGGCTGCTTGAGTAATCCCTTTTCACATATGCTATTCCAGAGCCTGGCCGTATTGAATGGTTCGGGCCACGTTAAATCATTTGATAAAAGAGCTCGTGCAAAGTTCTTTTACCGTAAGTTTATAAAGTCAACAAAGTCAACAAAGTCAACAAAGTCAACAAAGTCAACAAAGTCAACAACTTGCTGGCTATGCGGCATCCCCGACGATGTTGGTTGTGGGGTAAATGCAATACAATCCGTAACCCCGCAAATTCCCACGATTTGGGATGCTTCACCTCGTCGCATTCACACACACTTACACACCCAAGCACAAAACACTCACCCCAGTCTATCGCGCAGATTAACACGAACTTGAAGAAATATCGACTGATACCCTAGATCTCGGTAATCGAGAGAAGGTTAGCCGAGCTCCCGAGAGATGCCAGCCAATTGCACCACGTTCACGCCGTGCTGAGAAGCGGGCTTCTGGAGGAGGGGGGCAAATAAGGCTTGTGTGATGGTTTTACGTTGGACGCGTATGTGTGCGTGCATAATGAGCGACTGGGATTTGAGTCAACAACATCTGCAGCACCCAAGCGTCTTGAGTCAAGCGGAGCGAGGTGGTGGTTCAGACTTCTACATTGACTATTCTCGCGCCCCATTTCAGCGGCCAAGCAGGCCGAACCACCCACTATGCAGCACGCCTAAGGTTTGAGAGGTGATCCGGAGGGCAGCCTACGCCAGGCGCTAGCAGCGAAAAAGGATCCGAAGGTTAAGGCTAGTATAGAAGCTAGTCGCAGCACAGTGTCCGCAGGTCAAATTGTGCGTCGATGATTGGGGAGTTGCGGCGTTGGGTAGAGGTGGGCGGCGTCAGGACTTCCCCCATGGTGTGGGGATTCAGGGGACTAGTTATGGGGCTGGGTTGTTCGTGCGGTTGGCGAGCAGCTTGGGGACTTGCTGGGTAAGGCCAAGGTCTGGAGGATGGGGTATTACGGGGACGAGAAAGTAACGAGGGATGGATGGCAAGGACACCGGTGTGGCTGTTTGGTCAGGCCGTGCTGGGAGCAAGCAACCGCAAGGGATGTCTAGTCTGGGGAATAAAGGCGTTATGCACAGTCCGGGGACAATGGAGGCGTTCTGAACCCATTCTCGCGCTGCCGCTCGTTCGTTTTCTTCGAGCTTGCTCTTACCTCTCTTGCAAACTACGAACTACGAACTACGACATTCTCACGTACCGCTGATAATCACGTCTCCCCACGTTTTTGCAGTTCTCTAGTTCATGATTAGAGTTCCGTCAGGAAAATCATCTAGTTTGCACTACCAGTAGACAAAAGCTAGTGTTTCCTCCATCATCACGCTCGGTCTTATCTTGAGATCTTTGTTGAAAAAATATTGATGTCAATGCGTATTAACAGTCTTTTCGAGCACGACGCGTCGATGAAGAGGTTGGAAACTTATTCAGTCGGACATCTTACAGATAGCACAATGCCGAGCACGACAACCGCAAGTAATAATATGTTCCTCCATGAGGCAAGTGATAGCGCAGCGCCGATGAAGCCGGCCGCGAAGGAGAAGGGCGAGAAAGGGAGACATAGAGCAAGCATTGCTTGCGCGTCATGTCGGGATAGAAGGATCAGGGTATGTATACTCGATCCCGATCCGTAAAATATATTGGGAAGCTTACAATCATAGTGTGTGGTGCCACCAGGAGAGCAAGAATGCACGCAATGCAGGCGGTCTAAAACCGAGTGTATCATCAAGAATGATGATGAGCGAAGAAGGTAAAGATTTCCGAGTCTAGAAATGTAGCCGTTGCTAACCATTTAGACCAATCTCGAAGGCATATATGTCTTGTCTAGCAGATAGAGTGGCATTGCTAGAGGGTATGCTCACCGAGACAGGAAAAGAAGTACCACCAGCAAACTATCCACCTAAAACCCGAACCGAAGCTCCAGCATCCCAACAATCAACAGAATCGAGTCAAACACAGCCGTTTGCGCAACCAGCCCAGCAGAATACGACACCCAAAAGTATGCAAGAAGGATCCACAGATGGTGACAATAGCTATCAAGAGAGCAAAATTCTCTCGGAAAGCCTTCTTGAATTCTCTCATCCCGTATCTCAAATCACTCCCTCCAAAAAGGAAGACTTAGTGCATATGCTACTCTCTACTCGCGGCCACCTGAGTTTTGATCAGCTCAGCGGCCGTCTCCGGTTTTTTGGTCCAACTTCTAACTGCCACATCTACGCCGAAAACAATGGGCCGATAGAACAGCGCGAGCTTCCAGAGCAGGTCCGTCGAACGGAGCGAATTATCCGTGCTCTCTCGATCGAAACCCATGACTATCTTATGAACTTATTTTGGGAACATTACAATACTGTCCTTCATATCGTGCATAAAGAGAGCTTCAATAATGATATGCAAAACTCACACAATAAGTATTATTCCGGCTTTTTGCACATATCGATACTGGCAATGGGATACCGCTTTGCTGATTTGGGGAGGGACGACATGAAAATGATTACCTTAGGAAATCGGGAGTGTACCTTGCATCGAGAGGCCAAGTATATGCTTGATTCGGAATTGGAGAGACCGGGTGGAATTCCTTCTGTGCAGGCATTTTTGCTCCTAGGTGACTTGGAGTGTGGAGTTGGAAGGGACAACGTTGGATGGATGTATGCTGGAATGGCGAACCGGCTGTGTTTTGATCTTGGTTTGCATTTGGACTGTCAGAATGATGGCCTTCCTGAGAGGGAGGTTCAAATTCGACACATGACATTGTTTGCATGTGTAATTTACGACAAGTAGGTCGCTCCACCCCATATATAACATCCCGCTAATGAATATAGGTATTGGGCGCTCTTCCTTGGACGACCAACTGGGATCAAGAGTACAGATTTAGAAATGTATCGACTCTCTAAACAATTTTCCTGTCTATCAGCTTGCAAACCCGCGGGCATCCAGAAGAGTCTTGAAACACAAATCTACGAAGAACTACTCGATCTCATGGAACTCGCCGGTAAGATTGCTGAAATCAGAAATCCAGGCGAACAGTCAAATCAGGACGTCGATAAAGCCAACAGCGCTTATCTATATGTCATGAATCTTGATCGTCAACTTCAAACATGGTATCGACGACTTCCAGAAAACCTCGTGTGGAAGCCAGCAAACATCCAAACCGCGCCTTTCTCTTTCTTCTTGTTACATCAACAATACCACTGTTCGCTCATCCTTCTACATCGACCATGGGCTAGATATGAGGAATCCACACCTTCAAGCTCAGACGACGGAGAAGAAGATTCCTTTAATTCGGACAACAACCATAGCTTCATGTCCCGTTCCATCTGCACACGACAAGCAATCCGCGTCTCCCGCATCTTCTGGCATCATCGTCAACGTTTCGATACTCGGCGAATATTCTGCACCGGAATGCAACATGCTGGTACCGCAGCTACTGCTCTTGTTGCCGCACTTGCGTCACTAAAAAACCCAAGTGAACGCAAATCCAACATGCAATACCTAGAAAATCTCGCCGCAGCACTACATGATATGGGCTCGACTTACCAACCCGCAGCCAGCATGTCGAGTATTCTTCAAGCCGTAATGATAGAACTGCAGAACGCATCCAAAAGCCCTCCTCCCGACGTAATCCCGGGTCGCCACATTCATCACGAATCCATCTCAATTCCTGCGCGACGTGATTCAAACGCCATGAGCCTCGATGATAGTGACCTACGCACCTTTAAAAAACGACAACTCTCGAAAGCTTCCTCAACCCGCCCCTCGCTAATAGCATCTGAATACCCCAAAACGCCTCTTGTCACTCCCCCTTCACTTGGAGGGAATGCGGCCACGCCGCTATTTCCTTCAGAAGATGAGAGGAGGGACGGATTTGTGATGGTCACCCCAAGATCAGAAGGCCCATGGCCAAATCTCAATTCCGACCTGAGTGCCTTGGATTACCCCATGCAGTTCTCCGTTCCAACACCCGGAATGGGTTGGTTGGGCGAGGGACTGGGAACCGGGTTTGAGGAAGGCTTGCACAGGTTCGACGAGGTAGATGGCCTGAATGGAGTTGGATCGCCAGTTGGAGGTAGCACAGGAGTAAGGGACAAACAGGAGCTGGACTTCTTTCAATTTTAGCAAAGAGCATGGCCCGGGCCGGGCAAGGGGTTTGGGGGGATGGGTGGTGTGTTTGGAGAGGTAGTTGGGGAAGAGGTAGAGGGTGGTGGATTGGGGTTTATATCAGAGGACTGTATTGATCCAAGCTTGAGATGATCGATTGAAAAGATAAGGGAGGAATTAAGGGTGATATGGGCTGTAATTTCTAGAAAAAGGTGCACTTCTCGGTGCGGTTTGGAAGGATAGGAAGGAAGGAGTACATATGGTATTAAGGGAAACACTTTGGTAGTCTGGTTACGCCCGTGTTTATTTGCTGATTGGAAGCATTTCAAAGGTCATGAATTAATTTAGAGCATATTTTGTCTTAAGATCTTGATATAATTCATTCTTTCTAGTGAACTCGGTCTTTTACTCCTTTATTTCAAAAGTGCAAAAGAGTGAATCATATCCTAGGACAGAAGTTGTAGAGGTTAGCATAGATAAACTGTCATGATCACTAGTAGAAGAAGGATCTGTTCATGGTATTATAGAGTCTGAAAAGCAACTCGTGGAATATTAGGTCACAAAAACATATCTGCACAATGCAGTTCATAACATACCAATCAAGTTAAAATCTTGAGAAGAAGAACCGAGGAGTGAGTCTATGCTGCTCTTTTGGGTATGATAATATTTCAATGAGTGTGTAAAAGATTTCTAGTAATCAATATGCTACGCTGAACCAAAAACGCCGGGCGCCCCAATATCTCTTTAACCTATTCAATGGCCAACCCTGAAAACAGAAATAATCTTCAAAAACCAAACAAAATACAAAATGTCTGCAAACGCCGGTTTCCCCACAGCTGGTTGGCCGTACAGCCTTACACATCATCAGATATCCCTTCTCTCCAAAGTTATGCTACAGTTATTTGGGAGTCTTTGAATTCTTTGGAGTGGTGCCCTAACGAGTATTTGCTTTTGAACCCTGTAAATATGGCTCATCGTAAAGCACGGGCTTCGGATTGCCGTTTTCGAGAGCAGGGTTTTTGTCTGTGTCTGTGCCACCAGTGATTGGTGGATCGCTGGTTCCCTGGTTCGCAGCAGACATTTGATCCCAATGTTGCGTGCCAGGATCCTTAGCATCACTAATCTTGCACGATCTGCCCGCCACCGCGGTAGTGCCGCCACGTTTTGGAAGCCCTCTTTTGCATGACAATGAAGCCCCAGGACCTATAACCTTCTTAGTATAGAATAGTTGTAAGTACGAACTCAAACACAAATAGATATATGCTTACTATCATTTGGATATCGAACAGATTGATCAATTGTATTACTATTCTGAATCTGTAACACCGAAGGATCGTCCATGAATGTAGGTTTCGCAGCTTTTGCTGCATGCCACAAAAGAGCGACACTGAGAATAGTGCTGAAAAACTTCATTGTAGATACCAAAATGCTGCTTGGAAATAATGAGTGGATGTCTGGCTTGTTTAAAGTAATGTTGTTGATAAGAAACTAATAATGCGCGATATCGATGCAGAATATTGTGACCTGAGCAGTTTCATACTGCTTATATACCTTTATGCTGTGCTTGAAACATCGTTTTGAGACTCTCATCATCCTTTCTATTGGAAATAGGAACACAGCCAACATCTTCCCTCCTCCTGTTCCTCCATAACAATGCCCTCTTACATAGCAGGTAATGTTTAATTCTGGCAGATCAAATTCCTGCCGTGGCGAGAAAAGCTATACGCGTAAGGCATTGAGTGCATCTGAGGTATTTTGGAGGATATGTTTCTATAATAAAGCTTGGTGCACTATAGGTCGTGTACAGTGTTTAAAACATCGTTTTGAGACTCTAATCATCCTTTCTATTAGAAATTGAAACACAGCCAGCATCTTCCCTCCTCCTGTTCCTTTACAACAATGCCCCTTTACATAGCAGGTAATTTTTAATACTAGCAGATCAAATTCCTGCCGTAGCAAGAAAAGCTATACGCGTAAAGCATCAAGTGCTACTGGTGTAGTACGGAGGATTTGTTTCTAAAAATAAAGCTTTGTGGTGGCCTCAGGCACCCACATCCCCATTAGTTAGCTATACCTAGATCGCTCCCTACGGAGAGCTTCCTTCCTTAGACTTATCAGAATACAAAAACCTTATCACACATTTACGCAGAGGAACCTCTCTTTTTGTCCCTATCGTGAGTAGAGGTCTTTAACAAGGAGACTCAGTGATTTTGAATGGGATCTTTTTCTTGCGGTGTTGTAGTCGTCGATTCATAGCGATCCAATAATTCCCCATATGGAACAACTTTTCCATCCTCAAAATATGTCATACACAGACTAATATCTCCTAAGATACTCCCAATTGTCTGGGATAAGATACTCACTTGTCCAATATCCTTTTCCGCATTTAAAACATCGTGAATATATTGACTTCCTCCGTCGGGATTAGGAACTGTACGAAGTACTTTTGAATCGAAATGAGAGTACATGTTCGTCAAAGCAGTGAACACTTCGAGTGGAGCTGAGTGGGCATGCTCCCAGTCGATCACCCCCACGATATTATATTCATCGTCAAAAAGGATATTGTGCAGTAGAAAATCCCGATGAACAATCGGAAACAGGCCTTCAGCAACGGATATATCTTTCTGCGAGCTCTTCTCAATTGCCGACGTAAGGCGTGAAGGGAATGAGATGATTGCCTGTTTAAATTCATCATCTTTTAGGTCACTAAGGAATTTTAGATTCCCAAATTTTGCATTGGCGGCCCATGAGAGAAAGTAGTCCGCCGTTGATGTAAGCGGCCCTCGAGAACCAAACGAGGTTGGCAGTCGACCAACCTCAACTGTCCCGTCTGGCCCCAAGACCAGCGAACCAAGTTTGTTGACGGAGACTTTGGCCAATTGGCACTTTGAATAACATCAGGGAGTAAGCAATTGAAGATAACGGGAAGAGGCTTTGCAGACCTGTATCGAAGCTATTGATCTTCGGATTTTAATCTTCTGCTCGTGATTGAGTATGCCGAGGCCCCCAAGGTCAAACATCATATTGCCATATATACATTGCATCAATATATATGGCAACTTAACAGGATTTCCATTTATAAAGGTCTTGTACCCAAAGATTGTTGGAACGACATTGACAGAATTCGCCACGTGTTTCATTGTCGCAATCTCGCTCTCCATGATAAATCGTCGTTCATCCGTCCACGATTCTAGCATTTCATCCTGGTTGGATACCGAAGAATCTAGAAGAATAGGAATTCGTACCAGCCATAACCGACCACTATCAATAAATTGGATTCGGCGTACAATGTGACGTCCACCAGCATGATAGCCTCCATCGAATTCGCACAGCTGGCCGCCATTAACAATCTGTGCTTCACTGAGTACAGCTGTCCAGTTCACATAACCAAAAGTCCAATCAGATCGCTCGTCGTTGTGTTGGCTTGACCAACGGAAGATAGATGATTGAGTCATAAGAGAATTGGATCTTTTGGTGAAGGGAGATGTCGAAGTGTAGGTTGCTGTAAATAACTTTACGCCTTAAGGCATCAAAGTTTCAACACTCTCGCTTGTTTAATTGCATAAAGATATCAAATTCATAGGTCTTCTATCACTAACATGGAGATATGCAATCTGAATCACTTAGTTTCACCGAAATTCAGAAGCAGGGCGATATGTGAAACTTGTGTCTTGATGGTCAATTATCATAATTACTTACAACCTTTCTCAAACTAGGCCACCTGTTGTTACTATATGTAAAATGAGATGCAATGGTAGATTGGCGGCTAACATACAGCCACATAACTACTCAATTCTGATCCCGATGTTACTTGTTGGATAAGATATAAGATCTCTGGTTGCTTCAGCCGAGAGATCCTGTGGAAAAGAGTGTGTGATTTGGGAACAGACAATCATTACGAATATCTCGACAATTCCACACTTCTTGCTCTATAACTGTAAGCTTCACTTATATATTCAATAACTCAAAGCCCTCAAGCCTTTTGGATAATTTTTCTAAAAGCAAAATTCGGTATATATCAAGTTACTGAATATGAGCCTACAATGTTCAGTGCCTTGCCATCATTGACCGTGCAGCAAAATCCCCGAAACGCGTCGGTGGCGAGAATGCTGTACGTTCTATCTTCGCAGACCTCTTCCTCCACAATGAAATAGATCGTCAGTTTGGCCTTACTCTTCTTCACCGTCATCAGGATCTCGAGAATAGCGAGAGGCTTGTCGAATACCGCGGCACCTGAACTCCTTGGTCTATGGGTTACATGGGAAATAACATTAAGGCGTCCGAGTGGGTTGTTGAGCCTAAGTCTCACTCTGTCTCTCCTCATCAATTTTCCCATTCAATGACTGCAGGTAGTGTAGAAGTTGACTCGGATGATCCAAATCAACGTAATTTCATCGAGGAGTTTGGGCAATTGATCTTGGAGAAAGATTTGGTCGGTATCCCGGCGACGACTTCAGGGCAAGAGTGGAAATCACGCAAGGACGAACAAATATTAATCTTGCTCTTGAAGATGTAGGTTTCTTGAACAATGCTAAATATAAGGCATAACTAAAATCTTTTGCTAGTTTCCTAGTGATATTGATGTGGTTCTCAATAATGCTGCTTGGTTCTTCTCGCCTACATTAAGTTTTGAAAGATGCGACTGTCCCTCACCATCCTGTCTCTCACACAATACCTCATCAACAATGACCAATGAACAACTTAAAATCAATGTGCTAATTATCAACTATGAAAACGACATACAGGTGAGTAGGATCACTAGCAGCTCCAATTAACGGCTTTCCTTGTGTCCTTGGTGGTCTGAATGCTCAGATCTCGGTTTACCACAGCAGTTAGGCCAATTAGCAGATACTGGAGGGAATATGTTACAGGAATCGTCAACCTTTTTTTATTAGTCAAACCGAAATTGATAGCCATTTGTCAAGAACTAGTCACCCCCTTCCTATTCTTTGTAAACTAAATTTATCAGCGCCTCAGATTTGAGATGTTGACTATGTGTACTTAAGAAATTATCAATATAAGTGTTAAGTTCTTCCTGGGAAGCCAGTTTTAGATCTTTACTCCAATTTTGTTGTGGCCTGAGGCACACACCCTCATTAGCTAGCATACTTAGACCTCTCCCGTACGGAGAGCTTCCTTCCCTAGACTTTACCAAAACAAGAAACTTTTACACACATTTTACGCACAGGAACCTCTCCTCCGCTTTCATCGTGAGTCCAGGTCCTTGACAAATTTACTGCCGAACTTCTAATACTGTCTACTAATCCGGAATGCTCTGCTATTCAGATATATATGCCTTTGCTAGATACTGATTCAGCCAAGGATCCTACCCAATCAACATTGAGATCAGATAAGTTCAAGATAATCTGGTGGATTAGATCTTGAGAGGACTTAGTGTTCTTAGTGTGGCTAAGGAAGAAAGACTTTCAATTAATATTACTCTATCTATTAAGTTGATTAATAATAAAGGTTCAAGGTAGGTATGTGAACATTTTGGCTCTTTAATCAAGGGTCAAAACTTGGCGATGCTATGATCCTCTTTCTCGACGGCTAAAGATTGGGGCAGCGTCATTGTTAGTTGGGCGGGTAGTAACTTGGCCCATCCTCAATCAATAATACTTAAAAGATAGCAATTTAGTTCTTTGTTTCTGATGTTGAACACGTTACTTACTCTGTAATGTAAAAATTGTTGTCAATGATTATGTTAGATGAATGAAAGCCCCCTTGTGAAATGAGAAAAGCTGGCTCTTTCGAGAACTCAAAAACTTTGGCAACTAGGGCCCGTTGCATGAAGCAGCTTCTAAGCTTAATGTTATTAAGCTCACTATTAAGAACTCGTTTTATCTTTCGGTCCATAATAGCTGTGAGGTAATCTAGAGGGTTTTGGCTCCCTAATGAATAAGTAGTGGCTGGTAGGAACCAACAAGAGACACGTACCTGAGGCTTTTGAGGCTTCATATATTTTAGCTAAGTTAATAATAATATAAGCCATTTAGTATAGTAGTTTGTTCCTGTCTTTTCGCAAAGCAGGTGTATCATTGTTCCATATAAGCAGACATCCAGCCACTCATGTGGTAATGATATATAGGAACTCAATTAGACGATTAAAAGTTGAGTTATATGCGATAAGCTTAAGAGACAAACAAAACCCGCCATCTTGCAAAATCTATAGAATAGTGGCCTCACGCTCAATACTGAAAGTGAGAACCTTTTGCCCAAGATTAATTAAGAGTACCAATATGCATATCGCTCGGCTGGTGCTATCAGACATGATTACAGCGTAGATGTGAAACTCTTCCCCGGAGAGAGGCTTTATATCTATCCATGTGCGAAAGAAGCGCTCAATCCTTCAGCATGAAAGGCGGCAATAGCAAGAATGTTCTCTGGCTTGACAGAATTAGCAGAGATATCCATATCTTAAATAGGCTCGGGTTATTGGGCTTGTTGTAAATGTCTCATTTTGTTGTCGCCTCAGACACACACCCTCATTATCTAGTATACCTCGACCTCTCCCATACAGAGAGCTTCCTTCCCTAGACTTATCACAAAACCAGAACCTTATACACGTTTTCACCAAAAAACCTCTCCTTATCGTATCGTGAGTACAGGTCCTTGACACATTTAGAGAATCGCACCCTCCTCATCAACGATTCTTTTGGGTTAAGTCATGTTGCACACATAACGTGACCACGCTCAACGCTTTGTGAAACTAAATAACAATAAATCACGTAGCAATATACTGCCCAACACATGCATCTAGCCAGACAAAATCGGGACGCGGAAATGGTGGATCTTTATCAGGTTTTCTTTTAACAAAATCGTAATCGTCATCTCCAGGACTCCATCTTTCTCGCATGCTGTCAAGGCAAACAATTCAAAAATGACACTGAGTTGATAAGCCTTTTTCAGCATAGCTGTATCCCATACTATTTGTATGCGGAAGTATAAAGAAAGAACTACCCTACCCTCTGTTGTTCAATTTCTCTCCTACTGATTACTTCGCAACCGCCATTCCCGCAGCTGGCCCTACGCATCATCAGATATCCCTTTTCTTCAAACTTAGACTAATTCTGTTTTGAATTCTTTCGCGCAGTACCCTGACCACCGGTTTGGCTACCGGTGCCTTTGCCACTATTAGCTGGTGGTTGGCTGGCTCCCTGATTAGCAGTCTTTTGACCACCCTTCTTTGACCCAGATTTCTTAACGCTAGGTTTAAGAGCTTTGCATGAAGGACCCGCCACCGCAATCCTGCCCCCACGTTTCTGAAGCCCTCCGCTGCACAACTGGCATGTGGGAGCTTTTGCACTCTTGGTACCAGTGCCGCGTTTTTGATATTTTGAAGGATGGTAAGTGCAAAGGACATAGTTTTCCCCTGAATTGGCATCTTTTTCGTTCGCATGTACCGTGATTGCGTAGAATTCGCCGGTAGCGCCTTTGTAAAGAAGTCGATACGGCCCTGGTTCTCCAATAGTCCAAACCCAATCTTTAGATATAGGAAATTCCTTGTAGCCTGTTTTCACACCACTATCCTTCCAATCCGATGGATAAGGTGCCTTCAAGTCAGTAGCTTTCTGTAAAGCCTGGCGGTAAGCCCCTAACATCTCAGCCTTTGACCATGTAACTGGGGCTGGGAATGGGTTTGAGGCAGGCCCAGGCCCGTAATCTATAAACCTTTTTAGTATTGAGAACGAATTTTGAAAAAAGGACGTATGCTTACTATCGCTTGGATGTGGAATAGTTATAGAATCTGGATAAGAGTCCTCAAAGCTAGGTTGTACTGTCTGAGAACCATCATCATTGAATGTAGTTTTGGCCGTTTTTGCCGTATGCCATAACAAAGTAGCACTTAGAATCGTACTAAAAAACCTCATGTTTTATATAAAATAAAAGTATAGGGAAATTCTTCTGTATATCTGGATTTCTTAAGTAGCGTTGTGAATAATGAAGTGGTATCAAGATATTTCGATAAAGAATACTGTGACTTGAGCCATTTCACATTGATTATATACCTTTGCAGTATCCTTACAATACCTTTATTGAGACTAATTTGATCGTTCCTATAGGAATCAGAAACCCGACCAACAACTCACATCCTCCAGTTCCTTCATTGCAAAGCTATTTTGTGCAGCAAGGAACAACAGCTGTTACTATTTTAGTCCATTCTATAGAAAATACAAACCCAACCAACATCTCTCATCCTCCAGTTCCTTCATCGCAAGGCTACCTTGCGCAGCAGGGAACAACATTTGTTGCTAGCAGGTCAAATTCTTGCTGTATCAAGTCAAGCTATACAGATCAAGAATTATGTGGGTTTTTGGAGCATATGGAGGATTTTTTCCTATTATAGATGTTGGTGAACGTTATAACCATCCGCAGTCATATAGGCAGCTGTTATTCATTACAGACTAAAGCATAATTGGTAATCGGCGAACGGCTAAAATAAATCTTGCTCAACCAATAAATTTGCGTACCTGAGTTGAGCCCACTATAAACTCCAACAATATAAATGCGTGAGGCAGTGCTTTGTAGCCGCAGGCGCTCGCCTATGCAAGCGACAAACCCTGGAACCAACAAAAGCCAAGCCAACAAACATCAATAAAAACCAACGAAAACCAACAAAACCCAACAAAGAAAAAACGGAACCAAATCTCTCACATCGCCATAACATTCACACTAGGTGATGTTGTGCCTTCGACACGAGTTCAACTACGTAAATCCAAATCCTCATTTTGCAAGTGAATATTAGCCACTTCGGTGTTTACTTTCCAACA
>Ga0247810_10000778_pt1 | contig 26372 bp, 27 predicted proteins | sample UWRJL119311C1_FD_179918 | JGI IMG/M metagenome (GOLD analysis project Ga0247810, IMG submission 179918) | Plant litter microbial communities from Arlington Agricultural Research Station in Wisconsin, United States - UWRJ-L119-311C-1 | ecosystem: Environmental > Terrestrial > Plant litter >... | reverse complement strand
GTTAAAACATTATATGGCAAGAGCATGTTCTATCTGCTTTTATATGGGCTGATTACCTGTGAAAAAACGAGCCTTAGGGGACTGGAAGATACTTTCAATTCAAACCGGTTCAAAGTCTTGTTTAATCGATCTTAACTTATTAGTATTGAATTGCTTTGATCAACTTTCCATTCTTATCGAAATATTTCCATTGGCCAATGGCTTTTGCGTCGGTCTCATAAAGCTCGTAATTATTGAAGCGTTCTATTGATTTGACCTTCCCATTGAAATGGTACTTTTTTACTTCAATAAATGCTTTGTTAAAAATGTTATTGTGATAATAGGTAGACTGGATGAGTTGACCTTGCAAATTATAACGATACCACATACCTACAAATGCGCCTGTAGAGATCTGCTGATCGGCATAGTATCCCTGATAACCTTTCTCTTTTATTTTGCCATTTGGATGATAGGTTACAACTAGATGTTTTTTACTGGTATCCTGATTAAGTTTAATTTCCCTGTATGATGCAATAGACATAGATTTTACATCATTGGAAAATATAGAAACCAGCAGAAAAACAATCCAAAAAATGGAGTTTCTCCTATAAGAATTTGAGTAGAAATGCTGAAACATGTTATATTATAACATTTTTCATGCCAGATGGTTGGCGGTTGCTATTAATTAGAGATAAACAGCTTCTCTGAATTGTAAGCCACAGCTTAAAATGATTATTTGACTGGATGCAGGCTTCTGGTCTTTAATCTTTGCTCCTTTTATTCCTCATTTCCCTATAAAAAGAAAGCGAGAAAGATATGAATACCTTTCCCGCCCATCTAAATTAACGCTCTCGAATATACAAACGAATAATAAAGGCCTATGGTTTTATAAAAAATGAAAAAATCTTAAACTTTATATTAACCAATTGATAATCAGTTAAAAAAAATAAAAAACAGGTCCTTTCTTATCTAACCTAATATAAATCTTATTTAAACCAACCTTTTTTCCAAAAGTAAATTACTTGTAAAACAGCGATAATACCCATTACAATCATGGTATATAAATATCCGTGTTCTTGATATAGTTCGGGCATATTTTGGGGCAGTACTTTTCCTGTAACCGGATCTTCCCTACTGAAATTCATTCCATAGATACCCGCAATAAAGGTAAGCGGGATGAAAATGGAAGAAATAATGGTCAGTACCTTCATGATTTCGTTCATGCGGTTGCTGATAATGGAAAGATACATATCAATATTACTTGCTGAGATTTCTTTTAAAGATTCGACCAAATCAATGATCTGAATGCAGTGGTCGTAAGCATCACGGATATATACTTTTGTCTGTTCACCGATCAACGGACTATCAGTTCTCAGAATGTCATTCATTTTATCACGTTCTGGCCATGAAATTCTTCTGATTGTAATCAGATTACGTTTAATCAACTGCGTATCAAACATAATTGATTTATCAGGCTTGTCCAACAGCCGATCTTCTATAACATCCAGTTGTTCGCTCCAATAGCTCAGCACGGCAAAGTATTCATCAACGATCATATCCATTAATGCATACATCAGATAACTGCTCCCTCCAACCCTGATATTACCTTTTCCTATTTCCAAACGTTGACGAATTGGCCCCAAACAATCTTCATATCGATCCTGAAAAGTAAACAGCATATTCTTCATCAAGATAAATGAAAGTTGCTCGTTCTCCAGATTATGCTCTTCATCAAGATATAACATTCTGCTTACGGCAAAATCATAATCACCATATTCCTCATACTTTGGTCTTTGATAGGTTCTGGTGATATCTTCGAGGATAAGTTTATTGATCTTTAGCTCATTATTTAAGGTTTCGAACATCTTTACAGAATTGAAACCTTTAATTTCTACCCAATAGGTAAGCGTTTCATCTGAAATATGAGACTTTAGATCCTTTAGATTTTCCAGTTGTTCAGCCTTATAACTACTCCCACTATAGCTGTGCAGCTTAATAACTGGATCGAGCGCATTGTCATCTATGTATACCAGTCCTGGGCTAGATCCCGGGCTTGGCAATGCATATCTTGCTTTTTTGTGTTTGTGTTTACTTGGTTTTGACATTAAAAAAATGATTTAGCCTGTGGACCTTGGTTAAACAACAAATCTAAGCTGCTTAAGTTGGGCGTAAATGCATTTCGATCACTAAAAACTTGAAAATAAGGTTTCATGTTTGCCGTATAAATATCCTTTTTGTTAAATTTATTTCTGAAGTCTAATCCTTCGGGAATCTCCTTTATGTATTCTTGGGTAAGTTTAATTTCTGGTTTAAGTTTCAGCTGCTTTGTTATCCAGTGGAGAAGTTCGAGGTTATAATCAAACAAAAAGTCGAATTTTTTCTCGTAGAAAGGCACCAATCCATCTTCATAGTATTCAAAATAGGCAGCGCTTCGATAGCAGGTCTGCAAGCTTAACCAGTGTAGGCGTTGCCACTTCATCTCATAGCTAATTTTAACATCTTTGAATGCAGTGTGTACTTTAGAACCTTTGATTACAGGTACGGTTAGATCTAATACGCCATCTGGCGATGCAATACTTGCTCTATTTCTAAAAGTTTGTTTCGGAAAGTGCTCATACTGCTCAAATATTAAGTTAAAATCAAATTCTTTAAAGGCCGAAAAACAACCTATAGGTGGTAGATAAAAAAGTGGAAATATAGCTGAAGTTTGCATCTGTTATTTTATGTTTGCATTCTAGCTGACCAAATTAATGATTAAAAAAGGCTTTTCGCACATCAGTATATTTTTTTTATATCTCCTATCGCTCTTGCCCTTTCCCATAATGTACTTTTTTGCGAGGCTACTCTATTATCCATTATATTATTTAGTTGGCTATAGAAAAAAGATAGTTCGGGAAAACTTAGCTAAATCATTTCCAGAAAAGTCTCTTGATGAGCGGATTAAAATCGAGAAGACTTTTTTCAAATATCTCGCAAACTTGATATTCGAGATCATAAAGATGACTACCATATCAAAACATCAGCTCCAGAAACGGGTAAAATTCAATAATCTACATCATATAGAAAATTATTTCAATAAAGGTGAGAGCGTTTTAGCATGTACAGGACATTATGGAAACTGGGAACTTTGTATGTTGGCACTGGGGATCAACGCAAGTGCTACAGAATATGTGATCTACAAACCTATACAAAATGAGGTTTTCGAAAATTGGTTCCATAAAATTAGAACTCAATATGGAAATGTATTTGTTGCTATGCGTCAAACGCTAAGAATGGTGGTAGCCACGAAAGACAAACCCACTATGTTCTGTTTTGCAAGTGATCAAACGCCTGTTAGAGAAGAAATTCAATATACTTTAAGCTTTCTCAATCAGCCAACAGCTGTGTTATTAGGTTTGGAAAAGATTGCTTTACAAACAAATAGACCTATTTTTTACTTCGACGTAAAGGTTGTAAAAACAGGGTATTATGAAGTGGATTGCTTGCCATTGTGCTTAAATCCGAAAGCCACGAAGGATCATGAAATTACAGACCTTTTATTTGAATTTTTAGCTAATACCATTAAAAATGAACCCGCTTATTGGTTGTGGAGCCACAGACGCTGGAAATTAAACGCCTAATTTGATATGAAACCAAGTGTAGCAGTTGTAATTCTAAATTGGAACGGAAGAGAATTATTGGAAAAATTCTTACCGAGTGTTGTTGGATCGGTTTATGAAAATCTTCAGCTAATTGTTGGCGACAATGGTTCTACAGATGATTCGATAGCATTCCTGAAGCGTGAATATCCGATGGTATCTATCATCGCAAATGAAAAAAATTACGGCTTTGCTGAAGGCTACAATCAGGTATTGTCCAAAGTAGATGCAGATTATTTTGTTTTGCTCAATTCAGACGTTCAAGTTCCAAACAACTGGATTACACCGGTGATCGAGCTTATGGAAAGTGATCCAAAGATTGCCGCTGCTCAACCTAAAATTAAATGGCAGCTACAACAACAACAATTTGAATATGCTGGGGCAGCCGGTGGCTTTATGGATCTGTATGCCTACCCTTTTTGCAGGGGCAGAATTTTTGACCACCTAGAAATGGATAATGGTCAATATAACCAGCAACTTGATATTTTTTGGGCAAGTGGGGCTGCATTTTTCATCAAAAGCAGTAAATGGAAAGAAGTTGGAGGCCTGGATCCCGATCTTTTTGCACACATGGAAGAAATTGATCTTTGCTGGCGTTTAAAAAACCTAGGGTATAGAATTGTTTGCTGCACTGATGCTGAAGTTTACCATTTGGGTGGCGGAACACTAAACGCCATTAACCCTTATAAAACCTATCTTAATTTCAGGAACAACTTAATTATTATGCAAAAAAACCTCCCAAAAATGGAGGCTTATTTTAGGGTAATTATAAGAATGTGGCTAGACTTGGCAGCGTGGTTTCAATTTCTATTCACTGGCAAACCCAAATTCACACTAGCGATCAGCAAAGCGCATTATCATTTCCTTAAACAGCTCTTTAAAACTTCAAAGAAGAGAACCGGAAAACAGATCTCTTTTAAAGCGTTGAGCGGTGTATATCAAGGAAGTATTGTATGGGCGTATTTTATTAAAAAAGTTAAGAGATTTAGTGATTTGAAAGGCGATTTTTGAGAGATCACTTTTGTTAGCCGCAGATGCACAGATTAGGGTGGTTATGGCAATGGGGGCTAAATTGTTAGCCACAGATTAGAAGATTACTTTGTGAGCTACAGATGCATAGATTTGAGTGTTTAAATTGTCAACTTTACATTGAATAATTATTTACTAACCATATTTCACAATCCTATCAATAAAATCTGTGCATCTGTGGCCAGATCTTAAATACCTCCAACCTGTTCTTTGATCGTCTTTTCTATCCAATAAACAGTGTTATCGGCCAAGCCTAAGGTACTAAACTTGATTAGACCATCTTTGCCGATAATAACATGGGTAGGATAACCTTTTACTCCATATTTTGAGGCATAATACTTACCATCATCAACAATGTTATAATTAAAAGGCAAGCTCTTTAAGAATTCTTTTAGATCACTACTATTATCGAGCGCAATTGCGATAAAAACGACATCTTTATTTTCTTTATATTTTGTTACCAATTGATTGAGTTGTGGGATCTCCATTTTACAGGGTGGACAGTTGATAAACCAAAAATTAAGCACATAAATTTTATCCCCAATGGTTTTAAGATCAAACTTATTTCCGTTCATGTCGGTCATCTTTTCTCCCTTGAACTTCTCCCCTTCTTTAAAAGCATCGCTCTGCCTTGGTTTTGGCAAATTTGCAGCTCTTGCTTTTTTTCTCTCCTCGTTCTTTAACTTCTCTTCGGGGCTCATTTTATAAAGTAGAAATTCTGCTGAACCCTGAGCAATTGGACGAATGGAATATTCTCCAGTTTGAAGAATTTTCTGCCAAATTGCATATGGCATTACTGTACCAGATTCATCTTTAACAACGGTATTTTGATCTAGTTTTGTAGTTGTGGTTCTAACTTGGGCTAAACTATTTAAGCTGATCAGAACAGCTATAATTAACAAGTATTTTTTCATCAGTTTATATTTATTTTCTACAAGGAATATAGCTTGTAAGTATCAATCTTTTAAGGTTTTAAGAAACTTTCGATCGCTAATCGGTAACCATCCAAACCAAAGCCGGTGAGTACACCTTTACAGTTTTTTCCAGTTAAGGATACATGTCTATATTCTTCACGTGCATAGATATTGGAAATGTGTACTTCTACTACAGGAGTTTCAATTGCGGCAATAGCATCGGCAATAGCAACTGAAGTGTGGGTATATCCTCCGGCATTTATAATAACTCCGTCATAGCTGAAACCTACTTCATGCAATTTATTGATCAGTTCGCCTTCCACATTACTTTGAAAATAATCAATTTCTATGACTGCATATAATTTTTTTAACTGCAAAAGATACTTTTCAAAACTTTCGGCACCATAAATTGTAGGTTCTCTTAAGCCCAAAAGATTTAAATTTGGTCCATTAATAATTTGTAATTTCATGCCCTTGTAGCGTTGTAATGTTTGGTTTGTTATAGCGTTTAAATGTTATAAGATGATGTTGCAATGTTATAAAAAAAACTCAATAAAAAAATGAATAAGCAATCTTATCTAAAAGGATTTAAAGAATACCTGAAATTAGAACGTGCACTTTCAGGTTATTCGATTGATGCCTATCTGAATGATGTAGATAAGCTGCTTCAATACTATGCATCAATTGGTCGAGAACTAAACATAAAAAATGTAACACTAGCTGATTTGAGCAAGTTTATTACCTGGTTAAATGAAATTGGAATGCAGGCCAGCAGTCAAGCCAGGGTGGTTTCTGGAATTAAGGCTTTTTTCACCTATCTGATGCAGGAAGAGATCATTTTTGAAGACCCAACTGCACTTTTAGAGTCGCCCAAGCTAAGCAGAAAACTTCCCGACACCCTAAATATCCATGAAATAAATCAACTTATTGATGCGATAGATGCCTCTAAACCAGAAGGAATGCGGAATAAAACAATTATCGAAATGCTTTATGGTTGTGGATTAAGGGTAACTGAACTGATTGAACTCAAAATTTCAAATGTACATGTTGATGCAGAATTCATCAAAGTAGTAGGTAAAGGTAATAAAGAGCGTATTGTACCAATTGGTGGCATAGCGTTAAAGTTATTAGATATCTATCGTACTCAAATCAGGGTTCATTTGAACATTAAAAAGGGGCACGAAGATTATATATTTCTAAATAAAACCGGAAGCCGCTTATCACGAATTTCTGTATTTAACCTCATTAAAACTTTAGCTATTAAAACGGGGATCAAAAAAAGTATCAGTCCGCATACCTTACGCCATTCTTTTGCAAGCCACCTTATAGATGGCGGGGCTGATTTACGTGCCGTACAAGAGATGTTAGGCCATGTGAGCATAACTACAACAGAAATCTATACTCATCTTGATAGGGATTACCTTAAGGAAGTTATTAGATCATTTCATCCGAGGGCAAATAGAGAGAGAGTCCGAAAGTCCGAAAGTCCGGGAGTCCGTTCCCCTCAGCAGTAAATGGCATAGTCGGAAAAGTCCGGAAGTCCGAAAGTCCGTTCCCGTTAGCAGCTACAGCTATAGTCGGGAAATGTCTGTATTAAAGACATCGTTCACTTTTTAGAAGCAAGATATGGGCGAAAGATGATCAAATCGAAGTAAATAGTTCTAATATAGGTCTAGTGTAAGCATAGTGTAGGTATATCGTAGACCCAGTGTAGACCCAGTGTAGACCCAAAGGCATTCCTTTGGGAAAAGGCTTGAAGGTTGAAATGTTGGAACGTTGTGCCAAAGGCATCCCCATGGGAGAATGTTTGAACAAATGAACTATTGAACTAATGAACTACTGAACCAAGAAATAAAAAAGGGACACCATCCAATTTCCCACATTTTCCCAAAGGGATGTCCTTGGGCACATCATCCGTCTCACATCTCAAATCTCACATCTTTCCTACAGCAAACCATCCGATCTTTACCCTGCATGTCTTTCTTTAATTCTACCTGTTGAAATCCCTTTTCTTTTAATAGTGAAACTGTTTCCATACCAAGATATTCATTGATCTCAAAAAACAGCAGACCGTCTTTTTCAAGGGTCATTAAAGCAAAATCAGCTATTGCTTCATAAAAAATAAGTGGTTTTTCATCACTTACAAATAAGGCGTGATGGGGTTCATTTGCCAATACATTTTGGTGCATTGCAGGTTTTTCGTCCATTTTGATGTAGGGAGGATTACTTACGATAATGCTATATGTGCCTTCAGATTTTGATAATGAGACTTTTAAAATATCATCATGAATGAAGTTGATGTCTACTTGGTTTAATACTGCATTTGCTGCAGCCGTTGTTAAGCTTGTTTCAGAAATATCCAAGGCATTTACCTTTGCAGCAGGTAAATTTTTCTTCAATGCAATGGCGATACATCCACTTCCTGTCCCAATATCCAAAATTGACTGAAAAGGAAACTCTTCGGCTTTTTCAATGATCCACTCTACCAGTTCTTCTGTTTCTGAACGCGGAATTAAAACCGAGGGGTTTACCTTAAATGTTAATCCATAAAATAAGGTCTCCCCTAGAATATACTGGATAGGTTCGCCAGCTACAAGCCGATCTAAAACTTTAAGCATGGCATTTAAATCTTGTTCAGCAATTGCCTGCTGTTTCTTTAACAGGTAATCTGCTCTTTTAAAATGCAGAAAATGTTCAGCAGTAATTAAGAAAATAGCTTCAGCTTCCTCTTTGTGATACAGGGAGTTTAACTCAAGAGAAAATTTATTAGCTAGCGTATTCAGATCCATTCCCAACAAAATTAATTATAATGTAACTAAATACATTATTGTAGCTAATTTAATTCGATTACTTTTGCAACGATGAACGATGAAATTTACATGCAACGTTGCTTAGAGCTGGCCATTATGGGAATGGGCAGTGTAAGTCCAAATCCGATGGTTGGTTGTGTAATTGTTCATGAGCACAAAATTATTGGCGAAGGTTATCACCAACAATTTGGTAAGGCACATGCTGAAGTTAATGCGATCAATGATGTAATCGCTAACTATGGAGATCTTGCATCAGCATTGCTTAAAAATGCCACAGCGTACGTCAATTTAGAGCCTTGTGCGCATTTCGGAAAAACTCCACCATGTGCTGACCTATTAGTTAAACATCAGCTTAAAAAAGTAATCATTGGCAATACCGATCCTTTCTCAGCTGTAAATGGCCAAGGAATAGAAAAACTGAAATCTGCTGGAATAGTGGTAGAATCTTCACTTTTAGCGGAACAATGTAGTTTATTGAATCGTAGATTTTTCACTCGCATTAAACAACAACGCCCGTTCATTATTTTAAAATGGGCGCAGACAGCAGATGGATATTTTGCCCCATCGGATGACACACAGCAGTGGATTACCGGTGCGATGGCAAAACAATTGTCACAAACTTGGCGTGGTGAAGAAGATGCAATTTTAGTAGGGAAACGGACTGCGTTAATCGATAATCCGCAATTGACGAATAGAACAGCTAAAGGCAAGAATCCAATTCGCATTGTGATCGATAAAAGCCTGGACATTCCATTAACACACCATATTTTTAACGATCAGGCTAAAACCATTATCTTCAATGAGGTTAAGACAGATGTTATTAACAACATCCATTACGTGCAAATGGAAGATATGCAATATTACCTAGCACAAAAAATTGCATTTCAATTGTATCTAATGGATATTCAGTCGGTAATAATTGAAGGTGGCACTCAGATTTTAAAGCAGTTTATAGAGTCTAATCTCTGGGATGAAGCTAGGGTCTTCACTTCTAGAACAGCGTGGAAAGATGGGCTTAAGGCACCTAAAATTGAAGGTAATACCAAAGAGCGCATAATGCTTGCCGATGATGAATTAACAATTTATACTCCAATCAACAACAAATGATTTATTTAGTATTAAGTATTATTTGCAGCGTTACTGTAGGCGTTCTGCTGAAATTGGCCAAGAGATATCAGATCAATATCATGCAAGCTGTAACCTGGAACTACCTTTTTGCGATTGCATTGAGCGCCATATTTTTTAAACCAGATTTTAGTTTGATCGGCGCCCATTTTACTACGCCCATCTACATTGCTTTGGGAATTATATTACCTGTAATTTTTCTGGTTCAGGGTTTTGCAATACGACAAACTGGTTTAGCAAGAACAGATATTGCGCAACGCTTATCTTTGTTTATCTCACTTTGTGCAGCATATTATCTGTTTAACGAACAATTTGACCGTTTAAAGTATGTAGGATTGATCTTTGGCTTTATTGCCATTCTCTTTACCATGTACCGCAAGTCTGAAAGCGCCTCATCAAAATATGGATGGCTCTTTTTAATGCTTGTTTTTGTTGGATTTGGCGTAATTGACGTGCTTTTTAAAATGGTAAGTCAAATTACTGTTGTTCCCTATACCACCTCTCTTTTTATTATTTTTTGCATTGCGTTTATTTTATCATTTGCTTACATTTTATATCTGGCCGTTGCTAAGAAAACAAAATTGCAATTGATCAATTTTTTATGTGGATGCATATTGGGCTTATTCAATTTCGGGAATATTCTTTTCTATTTAAAAGCACATCGTGCGATGTCTGATCAGCCGTTTATTGTATTTGCCACGATGAATTTAGGTGTAATCATTATTGGAAGCTTAATCGGCATATTTGCATTTAGGGAAAGACTTAGCAAGTTAAATTATTTCGGACTATTGATGGCCTTAGCGGCCATTGTTTTAATCACTTTATCGAAAATCCATGCTGTTCGATGATACCTATAAAACCATAAAATCAACTTCTGAGGGGATTTTTAGGGATAAGGGTAGTAAGTTTATCGGTTATGCGTATCCAGTTATTAATGAAGCTGAAGTTAAAGATTTAGTGGCAAAATTAAGAGCTGAACATGCAAAAGCCCGACATTTCTGCTGGGCTTTACGTTTATCACCAAACAGGAGTATTTTTAAACTCAATGACGATGGTGAGCCTTCTGGAACAGCTGGCAGGCCGATTTTGAATACGTTGCTCTCAGCAGATGTAACCAATGTTTTAGTGGTTGTGGTTCGTTACTTTGGGGGCACCCTACTTGGTGTTCCAGGATTGATCAATGCCTATAAGAGTGCTACAATAGAAGCGCTTAAAACCAATGAAATTATTACCAAAACCGTAAATGACATTTATCAGGTAAATTTCGATTATCTGGCAATGAACGACGTGATGCGCATTGTAAAGGATGAACAGTTGCAACTTATTGAACAAGAATTCGACACCAAATGCATGCTCAAATTTGAAGTTCGCAAAGCAAAATTGAATACAGTCTTGGGCAAGTTGGAAAAGATTGAAGCAATTGAAATTAAATATTTGTACACAATTTAATATATTAGTTCACTAGATGAGTTACATCTGGCGAACTTGAACCTAGGATATGCAAAAACTCTCAGCAGCTGATCTGATTATCAATCCAGACGGAAGTATTTACCACTTAAATCTCTTACCAGAAGATATTGCTGATACCATTATTACAGTTGGCGATCTAGACCGTGTTCCTGAGGTTAGTAAATACTTTGATAAAATTGAGGTCAAAAAAGGAAAAAGAGAATTTATCACACATACTGGCTATCTTGGCAAAAAGCGCATTACTGTGATCTCAACGGGGATTGGAACCGATAATATAGATATCGTTTTTAATGAGTTAGATGCACTGGTCAATATTGATTTTGAGAGTAGAACCATAAAAAAGGAGTTAAAATCACTGGACATCATCAGAATAGGAACTTCAGGTGGCATCCAACCAGATATTGAGATGGGTACCATTTTAGCTTCTTCATTTGGACTGGGTTTCGACTCTTTGATGCAATATTATCGGCATGAAATTTCGCGAGATGAACAAAATCTTTTGGATGGGATTAAAGCTCACTTTGCACATATCAAAGGCATTATACCTTATTTAACCGCTGCTGATCCACAACTTTTAGCAACCATTGGCAATGGTATGGAGCAGGGAATTACCATTACAGCTCCTGGTTTTTATGCGCCCCAAGGCCGACAAGTAAGGGCCGTAAATGCTATTCCGGATTTCATTGGTCAGTTGAATCAATTTAGGCAGGGCTATTATAGAATCACCAATCTAGAAATGGAGACTGCTGGAATTTATGCACTGGCTAAAACACTTGGTCATAAAGCTTTATCCATCAATGCCATATTAGCAAGTAGGGTAAAATTTGAATTTAGCAGTAGTCCTGAAAAAATTGTAGAGAAAGCCATTAGACTTGTTTTAGAGAGATTAGCTTAAGTTACATGGACATCAGACTTTTTTTATTAAACTTTATCGATTTTTTCTATCCCCCATTTAAAAGATTTATTGGGATCCAGACCTTCAGATATGCTGTTTGCGGTGGAAGTAATGCATTGTTGAACTTATTGGTCTTTTACATCTGCTACCACTTTATATTTACCAAAACGGTTGTTCACCTAGCTGGATTTGCAATTACGAGATATATTGCAGCCTATATAATTGCCCTCTCTGTAAGTTTCCCTGTAGGTTTTTGTCTTAATAAGTTTGTGGTATTCCAATCATCAAACTTAATGGGCACTACACAATTAATCAGATATGGATCCTTGGCTTTAACGAATATCTTTTTAGATTTTTCACTATTGCATTTATTGGTGGGTTACTTTGGCTTATGGGCAACGCCATCTCAGGCATTCATCATCATTTTACTGTCCTTAATCAGCTATTTCTATCAAACTTATTTCTCGTTTAAAACTGTAAAACCTAATGATTGATCCTTTTAAGGAATTGATGGATGGTGCTATTGGGAAATCCCTGTTGATTGATCCAATGTAATAAATTATCCATTCTATTGATCATTTTATCACCAGAATTCTTACTTACATAACCTGGAAATCCGTATGCTTCTTTTTTGTCTAAATCGGTAAATTCCCATGGATGGAAGTAAATATTTACATAACCATCTTTTTTGAATGTTTTCTTAGTCAATATTTTATAAAACCAAAGTGGAAAATTATGAAAGGAAAGCCAAAACAAGGGTATCCTAAGCAGTGGGCTTACAGATGCTGGTAATTGTAATAGGTCTTCCTTTACAAAATAGGTTCTTGAAACTTTTAGGTTATTGTATCGACCTGGTAAATAAATGGGATTAATAGAGCTATTGTAGGTATATCCAGCTTTTGCGATCTCTTTTTCCTCAACGGGCATCATTCTCGGCATCCTGAAGCCATAAACTGGCTCTCCGAAGAGCTCTTCGAGTTTCTGCTTTGACAAAGCAAGATCTTGGGTTTCGAATTTAGAATGATAATAACTATGAGAAGCCAACTCGTGACCTTCCGCTTTAATGCGAGCAATTACCTCTGGTGCATGCTGAGCGAAAATTACGGTAGAAAAAAATGTTGCCTTAAATCTATGTTTTGCAAGAAGATCTAAAATTGCATGGGTTCCTGCTACAGAAATGCTGATTTGGTCATCAAATGAAATCGACTTACCATATTCAAATGGCATATCGAATTCTTCAATATCAAAACTTAATAAAAACATTAATTGATGTCTGGGATATTTGAGGAACGGATAATATAATTTGGTCTATTCTTGGTCTGCATAAACATCTTACCGATGTAAATTCCGATGATTCCAAGTATAATTAGCTGTAGGCCACCGAAAAAAGCAACGGTCATGATCAATGAAGCCCAGCCACTTACCTCCTGTCCTTCATAAAATGAAAACAGTACATAAGGGATATAGAGCAATGATGTAAAGGAAAAGAAAAATCCTAGATAAACCGCAGTATGTAAAGGTTTTACACTTAGTGAAGTTACTCCTTGAATAGCTAAACGTCTCATTTTACTGAGGTTGTACTTACTGGCACCTGCAAATCTCTTCTCTGGAATATAATCGATGGCATATTGTTTAAAACCTAGCCATTTCACTAAACCTCTGATAAAAAGATCATTTTCTTTAAAAGTTTTAAAAATATCGACTGCACGCCTATCTATGAGCCTAAAATCTGCTGTTCCAGCTTCTATTTCTATATCTGATAATGAATTAAGCAATTTGTAAAAATAATAAGAGGTCTTTCTTTTCTTAAAAGGCAAAGTTTTATCTTCTTCTCTGCGTGTATAAACTATTTCATACCCTTCCTCCCATTTCTCCAGCATCTGTTTAAACATTTCTGGCGGGTGTTGCAGGTCTGCATCTAATGAAATTACGCAATCGCCTTTTGCATAATCCAATCCTGCTTTCAAAGCTGGTTGATGTCCAAAATTTCTTGAGAATTCAATATAAAAAAAGTTATCCCTCTCTTTTGCAAGTTGTTCTATTACAGTCAGTGTTTTGTCGGTTCCTCCATCATCAACTACTACAATTTCAAAATCATAGTGAAGTGCAGTAAAAACTTTTTCAATTCGATCAACAATTACAATGATATTTTCTTCTTCATTGTGTGCCGGAATAACTACCGAAATTAATTTTTTCATTTTAAAAATCTATAAAAACACTATATCTACCAGTATGTAATGTTAGATCCTTTACGATGCTAATATCTACTCCCAATTCAGTACCTAATTCTACGAAAAATGATTCGTCGATTTGTAACAGGCCATTTCTTTTGATCTTCCTATAATCTGAAAAAACCGCATAAAACAAGAATTTCATGAATTTAAAGGTATACCCTCTTTTGATAGCATGTTTGATAATATTAAGTATATCACTTAATGCCGAGTGCTTGGTAGGAATTATGTCTGCCAATAAGCAATTAAACCGTTGTTGTTTGGCAGCCAATTGTAATGATAAGATTAGGCTCTTTACTTCATCAACATTCTTATAATACTGAAGCACACTTAACATTACCACCCTATTTATTTTATGCTCAACAATCAAATTATGGTATGCACTATAATCATACGCTTTAGTTATACTAAAACTGATATTCGAATAGGCTGAAAACTGCTTTTCACAAGCGGCAATATATTGTTCGGAAATATCTGTTCCGTGGATCAGCTCACATTTGTCTTTAAGATATGTGATAAAAAAGCCAGGTCCACAACCTAAATCTAAGAAATGATCATCGTTTTGAATTGGATAATGTTCATCAAGGTTTTCGGCAAAAAATAATGTCGACTGTGCCATGGTTGCATTAAATCCAGTAGGATTTTCTTTCCAAAAAGACTCCCAATTTGAAAGTTCACCAACCTCTTTTTTATGCATATTTATCTTCAAATTTGGCAAATAATAATCTATAACTAACATCAAACCAAATAAGTATACATGGTAGCGCCTTTAATGCATAAGGTATTACATACTGTTGTCTGATGAATTTAGGAAATAAGTCTGATGGCGATAAACTTGTCAATATAATGGCGAATACCAGTAAAAAAATGGTGTAGTTTGATTTCTCTACAATCATGAACCAAATTGCCAAACCAATAAATCCTATAATATAAGTTGGCGATTCAACATTTGTATTAAACAGTACTAAACAGAGTAACACGTAAGAAAGAATAAGCAATCTGTAAGTTTTAGAGCCATATAACTTAGTTCTTAATAATGCAATGAGCAATAATAATCCAGCAAAAGCACATCCATACAATACGTTAATATAAATTCCTGTAGTTTTCCTGATAAAGCCTAAGAATGAAATATCTGCCATCAAATTAATTTCGTTATCCGAGCTTTTATATATCAGCGAATGGAACCAATCTTTGTAGCTCTGCAGTACAAACTCAGGACTTGATATTACCATTGGTAGGCAAAACAACAGCAATAGTACAATTAGGTTATAAACGATAAAACTTACCTTCTTTTTATTGAATAAGAAAAATGCCAAGGCCACAATTCCATATAATTTTACCAAGAAACCAACAACTATTGCGAAAGCAGCTTTGATTGGCTTCTGTTTTTCCATATAAGTAAAAGACAATAAGATTAAACCTGTGATCCCAACATTGAACTGGAAAGAAAGTAGAGAGGTTAAACATTCATGTGCACAGATCCAGGCAATGAGTTTATTCTGCTTATCTGACAGTGGAAGTTTAAAGATACCTATGAGTAGGATAACGGTGTTTGCTATATTCCACAACACAGTCCCCAACCAATCAGGCAATAATGCAAATGGAGCTATAATGACCGAAAAGAACGGACCATAATGGTTACTGTCATAATATGCAGTATCTAACTCATAAAGTGGTTTTTGCCACCAAGTATGCCAGAAAACATATTTAAAAATTAAATAGTTATTGAAAGTACCATGCAAATATTGCTTCAGTGAAGCCGCTATTGCCAAAATGATGTAAACGCATATAATAGTGCGCTTTTGAAGTAAAAAGTTTAAAACTAAATTTAGTTTTAGTTTGGAATGCATTATAAATTGTAAGCTAATACTAATTGTATATAGTATGTTAAAAATTCTTTAGGGATGAATTTTTACACAATTTGTACAAAAAATATAAGTTTCACAACATTTCTGTTACTTAATTTATTCTAAAATTTAATCTTCTCAGTAAGTAACTCATTTCCAGACATATCTAAATAAGTTACTGTCATCAGATTAAAATCAACTATCCATTTTTCTACTCCTGCAGAAGCTGCTTGTCTGCAAAAGGTTTGATAATCAGTATTTCCTTGTTGGTGAGTTTTTAAGGCTTCTTTAAGGTCATCAACTGAAGATTGTTCATCAATTAATAAGCTTTCGTATGCTGGAGCACCTTCAACAGTTTCATCAGCAATACCAAAATAGATAGCCATCCCATTAATCACATAAACATCACTTCTGGTAACGCCCATCGCTTTTAACGTAGCTGCAAATTGAGGAAAATCTGCTCCAGATTTTACCTTTTGTTCTGCTGTCTGTATTTCTTCTAGTGTAAACATTGTTTTACAAGTTTGTTGTTATTCATTAACACCAAAAAGGCAATTAAGTTTAGAAACCAGAAAGCAATAATTTTTCTGTTCTCTAACATTGTATTTTTGATAACTGGAATGAGATCACTAGTCCTAATTATAAAGCCTAGCTAAAGCTAAGTTTTACCTCAATTTCATACCACAACTTTATAGATTGTAGTTTGGGTATAGATTTCTTCTGGTCTCAATATCGTGCTTGGAAATTCTGGAATATTAATAGCATTCGGATGGTGTTGGGTTTCTACACAAAAGGCATCGAACTCACCATAATTCCGACCTGATTTTCCATTATCTACTGCTAAATATTTGGCTGTATATAAATGTGCTACGGGTTCCGTGCTATATACCAAGAGAGCTAAGCTGCTATCTGGAGCTGTAGTTTTACTAGCCAATGTTAACTCGCCATATTGCTTATCAAGCACATAACTTTGATCATAGCCATTTTTTTCATCCCAGTTTTCACCTATCTTTTTACCACTTCTAAAATCGTGTATGGTACCTTCAACTGGAAGTAGTTCACCAGTTACTACCGAATTATCATCTTGTGCTAAAACATAACTGGCATTCATCTGATGTACGTGGTTCATTACCTTTTCACCATTGGAAGCCAGATTAAAATAACTATGATGTGTTAAGTTAACTGCTGTGGCTTCATCGGTATCTGCATGATAGGTTAGAATTAGTTCATCGTGGTTGGTGAATTCAAATTTCAATTGTACTGCCAAATCCCCAGGGAAATTCTCTTCCCCATCTAAACTGAAATACTGAAAAGTTACACTTGCATGCGGTGTTTCAACAATATTGATAATATCCCATACTTTACTGTCAAAACCAGACTTACCACCATGTAAACAATCATCTCCATTGTTTTTTGCTAACTGATAGTCTACACCATCAATGCTAAATTGTCCACTTTTAATTCGATTGGCATAACGTCCTATTACCGCTCCTAAATAAGGATAATTTTCTCGGTACTCAGGCTTAATGTATCCTTTAAATTCATCAAATCCCAAAACGATATCTTGCATTTCACCTTTGGCATTCTTCACTACAAACCGATTAATTATAGTTCCGTAGTTAAATATTTTTACATAGTTACCTTTATCGTTAGTTAATTCAACACCGATTACTTCTTTTTCTTCAATAAAAATTCCTGTATTTGTTTGCTTTACTTTCATTTAGTTTATTCTTTTAGTGCGGATGATGAACTTACGATTGTGTAACTTGTCCTCATCTGTTCCTATTGTATTTAAGAGCGCTATGCTCAGGTTAGCTATATATTTATGATGATAATTAAAGACGGCAATAAATGGTATCTTCGGGTATTGCCTAAAATTACAACTTAAAATTTATTAGCGCACAACTTTAATTTAAATCTGTCGCTAATTTTAATCTGATACAGCGTATTTTCGCAAAAAAAAAATAGAATGAGAAAACTTAAGCTGGACGAGCTCAATCGTGTAGACCTAGAAGAATTTAAATCACAAGAAAAATTACCTGTAGTTGTGGTTTTAGATAATGTTAGGAGTATGCATAACGTAGGTTCTGTTTTCAGAACTGCTGATGGCTTTTCCATAGAAAAAGTAGTGTTATGTGGTATTACAGCACAGCCACCACATCGTGAGATTGAAAAAACTGCACTGGGTGCCACACAGTCTGTAGATTGGGTTCATTTTGAAGATACATTGACCGCTGTTGAAAGTTTACGTGAAAATGGATATCAAATTATAGCGATAGAACAGGCAGAAAATAGTACGATGCTCAATACTTTTAAACCAGACGTAACCGCTAAATACGCACTTATTTTCGGCAATGAGGTAAATGGCGTAAGTGATGAGGCTATGCAAAAGATTGATGAGTGCATTGAAATCCCACAATTTGGCACCAAACACTCATTCAATATCGTAATTTCTGCAGGTATTGTACTTTGGGATTTTTTTGCGAAATTGAGACTATAAAAGTATTAATGAACGCTTAATTTTTAACCACCACGATACCAAAGTATGCTGCAACACTTCAGTGCCCAACTTCGTGTCCTTTGTGTCTCTTTGTGGTAAAAAGATAAATATATCCCTATGGAAAATCCACTCTTAAAAAAACTTCAAATCAAACCTGGCTTTAAGGTAAAAATCACCAATGCACCTGCAAATTTCAATGAAATAATAGGTGAGCAGCCAAGTACCGTTGAATTTTCATTTAATGAAATTAAGAGCTTCGATGCCCTTTTGATTTTCGCCATTACAAAAGCAGAACTGAATGCTGCATTACAACAGGAAGGTAAATTGTTAAATGCCAAGACCATCTGTTGGATTTTCTATCCCAAAGCAAAAACAAAGTTGGCGAGCGATTTAAATTTAATGCAAAGTTGGGAAGACTTAAAACAATATGGACTTACCCCATGTGGATCTGCTGCAGTTAATGAGATTTGGACTGCATTAAGGATAAAACCTATAAGTGAACTGAAAAGATCTGGTTTGGGCAATGCCGAAATTCAGACAAGTGATTATAGTGAGTTTATAGATGTGAAAAACAAAGTTGTAACGCTACCTCCAGCAGTCGAAGCTGCATTAACAGCTAATCAGCAGGCATTCTCTACCTTTGAAAAACTTGCTTATTCACACAAGAAAGAATATGTATTGTGGATTTTATCTGCAAAACAGGAAAAAACAAGACTTGATAGGATTGAGAAAATGGTTGAAAAGTTGGTGGCTGGCAAGAGAAATCCGAGTGAAAAAAATTAGGGAGTCGGAAAGTCCGTTCCCCTCAGCGGGGTTATAGCTGAAAGCTAAAAGACTAAAGCTTAAAGCTTAAAGAAACAACTGACCGAAAGCTTGGAGATCCAGCAGTCGAACTAAAGTTAGACGACAACGATCATTAAAACAAATCGGTCATCTGTGGCTACTGAAAGAGTCCGAAAGTCGGAAAGTCCGAGAGTCCGTTCCCCTCAGCAGGGTTATAGCTTAAAGACTAAAGCTGAAAGAAGGGACAGTCTTAAATACCAAATAATCCTTGTTAGCTGTGGCTCTCAATAATTATCCAGCCAATACCTTATCTGGTGTAATAGGTAAACTCCTAATTCTTTTTCCTGTTGCATTAAAAACGGCATTAGCAACCGCTCCTGCGAAACCAATCAAAGCAATCTCACCCATACCTTTAGCTCCCATCGGATTAACGATCAAGTCTGGTTTATTGATAAAAATCACATCTATTTCTGGAATGTCCGCATTTACGGGTACATGATAATCTGCAAAATTATTGTTTACATAGCGGCCATACCTATGATCTAACAATGCCTCTTCTGTTAATGCCATACCAATGCCCCCCACTGCACCACCAACCATTTGGCTCCGAGCAGTTTTCGGACTGATAATTTTCCCAGAATCTCCAACAGAAACAATCTTGCTTGCCTTAACCACACCTGTTAAACGATGTACCTTTACCTGCACAAAGTGGATAGAAAATGAATACATGGAATAATCTTTACCCTGTTGATTGGCTTGAGATTGTTTGGTGACTTCGATAGATGGCAACTTATTCTTATTTAAAACGTCAACAAAATTAGCCGTTGCATCCATATTTGAATTAGCTGCAAGTTCTGCAATCGTAGATTTTAATGCAATACATACATCATTAACTGCAGTACCAACAGTAGAAAGTGTAGCTGACCCACCCTGACTTGGTGCAGGTGGCAACGATGAATCTCCCAATTCAAAGGTAATCTTATCGGTAGGGATATTCAACAATTTACTGGCTATCAAGCCCATTCCCGTTCCTGTTCCAGGTCCGATATCACTGGTTGCACTTTGTAGCACCAACGTTCCATCTGCTTTTAGGATACCTTTAACACTAGCCCTTCCCCTACTTGCATTGAAAACACCTATACTTACACCGTAACCAATTTGCCAATTGCCTTCTGTAATGCTCCCTGGTTTATTTTTACGTTTATCCCAGCCTATTTTGGCAGCGCCCAATTCATATGCTTCCTTTATGTTTTTACTGGAGAAAGGTATGTTCTTTGCAGGATCTAATTCTGGATCATTTTTAATTCTAAACTCTAAAGGATCCATATCCAAGGCATGTGCCATTTCATCAATTGCACTTTCCAATGCAAATGCACCTGTGGCTTCTCCAGGTCCACGCATCCAAATGGGAACGCTCATATCCAGTGGAATTACATAATAGTTCGTATTCACATTTGGTGATTGATACATGAACTTGGTCATATTGACTACACCCTCGGTAAAGTTTTCGTAAGTAGCTGATTGTCCGAAGGCAGTATGTGTAATACCTGTAATTTTACCGTCTTTGGTTGCGCCAATTCCAACTTTTTGATGTGCCGCAGGGCGATTGCCCACCATGGTAAACATTTGATCCCTGGTGATCACTAATTTAACAGGTCGCTTTAAATGTTTGGATGCCATTACTGTTGCGATTTCAACCGGCCATGTTTTTAATGCCATACCAAAGCCACCACCAACAAACTCAGAGTTGACCTGGACATTTTCCTGTGGAATATTGAATGCTTTCGCAATTGTTGCTTGTGTAGATTTTACGCCCTGTGTTTTCGCATAAACAGTTACCTGATCGTTTGCACGCCAGTCAGCAATCATGCCATGCAGTTCCATTGGGTTATGTGTTTCTACCGGCATCAAATAAGTTTGCTCGACCTTCACTTCAGCGGTTTTATAGGCATCTGCGGTGCCCCGCAAATAAGGCGGCTGACCTTGCAGTTTTTTAACTGCTGGATCTTTAATGCTTTTTTCGAAATCGGTGTTAAAGTCAGCTTTTTCATAACTCACTTTTACCAGTGAGGCGGCAAAGGTTGCACGCTCAAAGGTATCGGCAACAACCATCGCCACTGGCTGTCCATTGAAAAAAACCTGATCTGTATAAAAGATCTTCATTGGCGAACCACCACTCTGCTCATAACCACCCACTGAAGGTTTATTCAAATGAGACAATACCCCTAAAACCCCTGGTGCGTTACTTGCTGCCTTACTATCTATCGCAATAATTTTACCTTTAGTAACGGTAGTGGTCACCAATACACCATAAGTTAAACCAGGCACTTGATATTCAGCAAAGTATTTTGCTTTGCCAGTAACTTTATCAACGCCATCAACGCGATCGTTTTCGTCTATCACAAATAAATCTTTCATGTTATGCTTTAGATTTAGCTACGGTTAATGCTTCGATAATTGAATTGGGTGATAAGGTAAGTTTGAAATCATTTTCTCCATAACCTTTCGCACCTGTCATGGCTAATTTAGCTGCTGCTTCAAAATTGGATACCGTAGCTTCTTTTCCTTTTAAGAAATCTTCTACAGCGTTCAATCGCCAAGGTTTATGTGCTACACCGCCCATTGCCAAACGGATATCTAAAATTCTTCCATCTTTTATTTCCATAGCTGCAGCTACAGATACCAGGGCAAAAGCATAGGAAGATCTGTCTCTAACCTTTAAATAGTGGGAATTCTTGTTGAGATTATTAACAGGGATTTCCAATCCTACGATCAGTTCTCCTTTCTGTAAATTATTGTCCTTTTCTGGAGTTGCTCCTGCCAATCTATGAAAGTCTACGAAATTAATTTTCCTTTCCCCCTTCGCACCCGCAATAACCACCTTTGCATCAAGTGCTGCTAAAGCAATGCACATATCACTTGGGTGTACTGCAATACAAGACTCCGAGGTACCGAATATGGCATGCATCCTGTTATAGCCAGCAATTGCACCACAGCCACTTCCAGGCAGTCGTTTGTTGCAGGGCATGGTTGTGTCATAAAAGTATCCACAACGTGTGCGCTGCATCATATTTCCGCCAACTGTGGCCACATTTCGCAATTGGGCAGATGCACCACTTTGCAGGGCAAGCATCAACAACGGAAACCTGTTCTTTACCAATTCATTTTCGGCCAAGGTAGAATTGGCAACCATTGCACCAACATGTAGTACATTGCCAATAAGTTCTATCTTTTTTAAAGGCAAATGATTAATGTCAATTAACTTTTCAGGAGCAGTTACGCCTCTTTTCATTAAATCGACCAAGTTTGTACCGCCTGCAATGAAACTTGCTTTCGGGTCTTTGGCAATCAATGCCAATGCAGTTTTAACAGCCGTAACTCTTAGGTAAGTAAAATTGATCATACAGCCGCTCCCTTCGTTTTAACTTCTACAATTGCATCAACTATATTTGGATAAGCCCCGCATCTGCAGATGTTTCCGCTCATATATTCTCTAATTTCTTCTTTTGAATTAGCGTGACCTTCACGGATGCAGGCAACAGCGCTCATAATTTGTCCTGGTGTACAATAACCACATTGAAAACCATCATGTTTGATAAAGGCAGTCTGCATTGGATGCAGTTCTTCGCCATTGGCCAAACCTTCAATGGTGGTAATGCTTTTACCTTCGTTCATTACAGCTAAACTTAGGCAAGAATTTACCCTTTGTCCATCTACATGAACCGTGCATGCACCACATTGACCATGGTCACATCCCTTTTTAGTGCCAGTTAAATGTAATTCTTCTCGAATAAGATCTAACAACGTAACCCTTGGTTCAACTTTAAGCGCGTATGGCTTATTGTTAACCTTGATATTTAAGGGCATTTTTTCAAAGAGTTCTGCAAATCGTTCATCCATTTTTTGATCTGCAGCTTTCAATACCGTTAACGGAGTTAAAGAAAGTGCTGTAAAAAGAGATGTTTTCTTTAAGAAATCTCGGCGGGTATCGCCATTCTGATTATCGTCGATTGCTGACATAGAGATTTTTTTAGCTATACTGGATATTTCTCTAATATCAGAAAATGATTTTTTGTTTTACGTTGTTTCGATAATTTAGAAGGAATCTAGGTAGATCAGCTGAGTGGAGCAAAACAAAATTAGCTCTCAGGTTTTGGTTAGCGTATGCATTAAGTTTGACAATCTTTAAAGATTGTCAAACTTGTTATGGAAGCTCAAAGCCAAGAAACACCACAATTAGCTGATAAATAAGCTCTTGGCGGAAACAACCATTTCTTTGCTCTCGAATTCAAATCAATTTAGCCGATCTGTCGGATACATATCTCTGATATAAAAAACACCATCAAATACATTTGTCCAAATTGCCGAACTTGATTGATGATACTTTCCTTTCATCTCAAAATATTCTTTTGAACGGGGGTTTTCCAATCTATATTTCTTAAAATCTACGAATGCAAGACTAGTATTTTCAGGCATCCAGGTTTCGAAGCCATTTCTGTTGGGTCTATCCACTGTGTAATGTTTTTGAGTGGAAGATAATCTTCCTGCTGTACCTTGTTTTGATGCAAACCCCAAAATATAAGTGCTTTCCTCCAAGGATTTGTCTTCGGTAAAAACCTCGCCCATTGTTTTTTTGATCCCCTGCAATCCCTTAATCAGCTCAGGATTTTTAAGGATATGAAGATTGTGCGCCCAAACGATGATCTTTTCATTTGGATATTTCTTTTGTACCAACCACTTTAAATTTTCAGCCATTTGGTGGTCCCTAAAATCTAAATAACCAACTTTCCTTTTTAAGTACAAAATACCCGCATTGCTTTGCGCATACAAGCTTTTTAGCACCATCATTTCCATGCTGACACTATCTTTTTCTGCGATTTTATTGATGATGAGCTCAAGTTGTTTGGTAAATTCAAGATGACTAGCTACGTTTTTACTGATCATAGTAGAATCTACAAACGGAAGAAAGGCAGACCAATAAACTTCTGTTTTGGTAAAAGGGAGGTTTTGGCTTTGTAAAAAGCTATCTACCGTTTTTTTAAGGTTTTGATCACTATATTTGCCATGCAACTGACAGTCAAAGCCTGTCATGATCAATGGATTATTTGTTTGATGGGTTGCAGGCACATAACTATTGAATAAATCATCACATTGCTGAGCCTTTGTCCAGATGGTAAAAATGTTGCCAACCAAAAAGTTGCTGATTGCCGCTTTATTTTTATCCAGTTTCTCCCAGCCTTCATTCAAACTAAGGAAGTCACTTTCAAAAGCCAATACATTGAAACCTTTTTTCTCGTGGAGATATTTAATTAGCCTTGTTTTAGCCAGAAATGCAGGTGCATCTCCATGATCCTGTTCTCCCAACATTACAATCCTAGAATCCCCAATCGCATTGCCAATGGCTTCTAAATCGGAAAAGTTTAGCGAATCGGGTGATACTGTATGGATATCTGTTTTATGCTGTTGTACATAATTTTTGATTTTATCTTGTGCATAAGCCTGAACGGCAAATAGCATCATTAACAGGATGAGTGGCTTTTTCGACATAAGGTTTGTTTGATGTCTAAAATTATAATTTATAATTAGAGGGATTTCAAACATTAACAAATTTTAACTAGATAGTCCGAAAATCCGGAAAGTCCGAAAGTCCGTTCCCCTCGGCGGTGGATGATGTCGGGTTTACCGCATAGGGCACCAGGGACACAAAGCTGGGCTTTAAGGTTTGCTACAGATGCACAGATCTATCGCCTTAAATGGTTTGCCACATATTTAGGGATTTTTGGGGCACGGGTTAGGTTTTAGCACATAGGCACATAGCAAACATAGGTTTGTTGGTTGCAGGGAGGCTAGATTTAGTACAAAGGACACAAAGTTGGGCTTTAAGGTTTGCCACAGATTCTGTGTTAATTATCAAATATATTTTAATTTTGTTCCATTCAAGGCGGCTTTAAGCCAGCCTCATTAGGGCAGTTCATTTTATAATGGCTGCTCTAACTATTTATATTCCATCCTTTGGGGGATTTTGATAGTTCCTGTCGAAAGGTTTTTCCGTTTTGTATATGATATAGATGAGCTCAAGTATTTTACGCTGTACTGCTACGGCTGCTTTCATCTTTATGCCGTGCTTTGATACCAGTCTGACAAATAGTGCCCTATGGAGCTCATTGAACCTCATTGCTGCCAGTGCCGGCATGTGCATGGCCTTGCGCAGGTGCCTGTTCCCCTTTTTGGAAATCCTGGGCTTTCCCTTCACCGATGTCCCAGATTCCTTCAGCCTCACGTCGAGTCCGGCGTAGCTGACCAGCTGCCTTTTGTTCCTAATGTGCTCAAAACCGTTTGTTTCTGCCAGAGCGATTACAGCGGTCAGTTTGCCCACCCCGGGGATGCTGGTAATCGCATCGATCTTTTTGGACAGTTCGGTATCCGTTCTTACAAGTCCGGCTATCTCCGTACGTATCTCCAGCTCATGGCTGTTGATCATCTGGATGCGCATGCCTATCCGTTTGATGCTCCCCTGGTTTGGAAATGCCTCTGAGCGTTCGGCGTGGAGCTGGTTTTTCAATGACGTCCTGTCCATGACCAACTGGTCCCTTTCCCGCGTCAGCTGCTTAAGGTCCCTGAATATCCTTTTGGGCCTCCGCCATGGCTCCAGTTTCCTCTCCAGCCCAAACCTGCATATGGCCTGCGATGCGGTCCTGTCGGTAACCGTTTTCACCTCCAGTGTCCTGAAGTAGTTGCTGATCTTGTTGGGAAGCACAATGCTAACGTCCCGGCCATGGTCGGACAGGAAGTACGCCAGCTTCTCATGGTATACACCGGTGGCCTCCATTACATATCCCGTTCCTATTCCCACTGCGGCAAGCTTATCCGTCCACTTCAGCAGTTCCGAAAATCCCCTGGGGCTATTGGCAAATGTGCCGGATGCGAAAATCTCTGTACCGGTATCATGGTTCATGCGACCAAGGGATACCACCAGTTCGTCCTGGGCAACGTCAATGCCCACAGTCTGTTTTACAATGTCTGCCATCTTTTTGTTGGGTTTGTTCTGCTCAAGTGAAAACCCTTCTCCGTCTTGTCTCCTGATTGGATATTCTGGATATAATGCGCTGCAGTATTCCCTACATTCTGTTCAGACTCCAAAAGGCAAAAAG
>Ga0247810_10000777_pt1 | contig 26444 bp, 23 predicted proteins | sample UWRJL119311C1_FD_179918 | JGI IMG/M metagenome (GOLD analysis project Ga0247810, IMG submission 179918) | Plant litter microbial communities from Arlington Agricultural Research Station in Wisconsin, United States - UWRJ-L119-311C-1 | ecosystem: Environmental > Terrestrial > Plant litter >... | reverse complement strand
AACCACGTCATATCGAAATTCAGGTTGTTGGAGATTCATACGGAAAAGCATGTCACCTTTCTGAAAGAGACTGTTCAGTACAGCGTCGTCACCAAAAATTAACTGAAGAAACACCTTCACCTTTCATGACAGACGAATTGCGTACTGCAATGGGAGAAGCTGCTGTAAAAGCTGCTGAATATATTAAATACGAAGGTGCCGGAACTGTAGAATTTTTGGTTGATAAACACAGAAATTTCTATTTCATGGAAATGAATACTCGCATTCAGGTAGAGCACCCAATCACAGAACAGGTTATTGATTATGACTTGATTCGTGAGCAGATTATGGTAGCTGCCGGAATTCCAATTTCAGGAAGAAACTATTTACCGGAATTACACGCTATAGAATGTCGTATTAATGCTGAAGATCCTTATAATGATTTTCGTCCTTCACCAGGAAAAATTACTACGCTTCACATGCCGGGAGGTCACGGAGTTCGTTTAGATACTCACGTTTATTCTGGTTATACAATTCCGCCAAATTACGATTCAATGATTGCTAAGTTGATTACAACTGCACAATCTCGTGAAGAAGCTATCAGCAAAATGCGTAGAGCTTTGGATGAATTTGTTATAGAAGGTGTGAAAACTACAATCCCTTTCCATAGACAATTAATGGATGATCCGAGATATATTGCAGGAGATTATACAACTGCATTTATGGATACTTTTAAAATGAATCCAATCGAATAAATAAAAAAACCTCATTGAAAAATGAGGTTTTTTTATGCCTTGATTTTACAATCCTAATTTTATTTAACCAAGAGAGGGTAATAACTTAATTCAAACTTAAAATTAGGATAATCAAAAGAAGATACTTTTGCAGATAAAAAAAACATGAAATCTTTTTCGTTTCTCGTTATTACACTTTTTATAGGTTGTGTAATAATGTCTTTTAATCAAGGTGATAATGAATATATATCTACAAATACTTTAATTAGTCACGGTTTAAAAACTTTCAAAGATCAATTATCTATTTTAAAATCTGATGCGCATCTGTTTCAGGAGAATAAAATTTCAAAAGAAGCTTTACAGGAGTCACTAAAAAATACCAGAAATTCGTATAAGGAAATAGAGTTTTATATTGCGTATCATTATCCTGAATTTTCCAAAACGCATCTTAATGCAGCGCCATTATTTCATATAGAAGGTACAGGAACTGCATCAAATACATTACCTCCGGAAGGATTGCAGGTGTTGGATGAACTCATATTTTCAGATGAAGCCGATGTACAAAAAGATAAAATTGTTGAAATAACAGATTTTCTTTATAATAGCTATAATAATTTTTACCTGAGTTCCATAAAAAACGGTTTTTCGGAAGAAAAAAATAAAACATTACCCTTGCGTATAGAACTAATAAGAATCTACACTATGGGAGTTACGGGTTTTGATACTCCGGGATCGCTTAATGTTTTTGAAGAATCTATTCATGCTTTGAAGGGTATTGATAATTACATTAAGAAAGATGATTACTTTAAAAAATTTGACAGTCAAAAAGCCGAAAAATTATTAGCTGGCAGCATCGATTATCTTTCAAAAAACACCAATTTTGACACTTTTGACCGAATAGCATTTTATAAAAATCACCTTCAGCCTTTATATGAAGAACTCGGAAATTGGGATAATTCTCAGGATGATTTAAATGAAACCTCGGGATGGGATATTAATAATAAGAACTTTTTTAGCGATGATTTTCTGAATCCCTATTTTTATACACTCTTAAAACCTTCTGAAGATAATGCCGAATTGAGATCTTTAGGCAAAGAGATTTTCTATGATAAAAGTTTAAGTAATGATGCAAAAATGAGCTGTGCCTCATGCCATTTACCTGAAAATGCTTTTACCGATTTAAAAACAAAATCGTTAAGCAATGTAGAAGGTAAAACAGTTTTAAGAAATTCTCCTTCTTTATATAATGCCGTTTTTGCTAAAAGATTCTTTTATGATATGCGTGCTTTTTATCTGGAACAACAAGTTGAACATGTAATTTATAATGAACAGGAATTTAATACGAGTTATGAAAGCATCATCAAAAAACTAAAAACAAATCCTGAGTATAAAAAAGCTTTCAAAAAGGCTTTTAAAAATGGTGATATTGATAAGCAAAATTTCTCTAAAGCTTTGAGCTCTTATGTCGCATCACTATATTCTTTTAATAGTGATTTTGATAAATTTATGAGAAACGAAAAGGAAATTTCTGAAGATGCCAAAAAAGGCTTTAATCTTTTTATGGGAAAAGCAGCGTGCGCAACCTGTCATTTTGCGCCGAATTTTTCAGGATTAGTACCTCCGTTTTATAACGAAAATGAATCGGAAGTTTTGGGAGTAACCAAAAATCCATTACAAATTCTGCCAATTGAAATAGACGCCGATAAAGGCAGAATAAATAGCAATGTAAAAAAAGAGAATTCATGGATTTATGAAAATTCATTTAAAACAATGACAGTAAGAAATGCCGCCCTTACAAAGCCCTATTTTCATAATGGAGCCTTTTCAACTTTAGAAGAAGTCATAACCTTTTATAACGAAGGCGGAGGTCAAGGAATGGGTTTGGAAATTAAAAATCAAACCTTGTCTCCGGACAAACTTAATCTTGATCAACAGGAAATAAAACAGCTTGTTGCTTTTATTAATTCCCTGACGGATGTGAGTAAGGCGCAATACTAACTTAATATTAACTGCTTAACATTGAGTTTAAGATTTGCTAATTTATGAGCATGTTTATTTAAAGTAAGCGTAATACAAAGCTCGGTACAGAAAAATAACTTCGCAGGGTATAACAAAACATACTATACCGTGAAAAAAAATTTACTTTCGATTGCAACTCTTTTATTAATAGCAAATTCAGCAATTCAGGCTCAGAATATAGTTTTTGACAAAGGTTCATCATGGAGCTATGATGATAAAGGCGTACAATTAGCTGATCAATGGAAGAATACCGATTTTGATATTTCAGCATGGAAATCAGGAAATGGTCCTTTGGGTTATGGAGATCCGGTAACTACTACCATCACAAAGCCTTTGAATGCAGCTTATTTTACTAAAGATTTTACCGTTAATTTATCAGATCTGAGTGCCACTATGGAGCTTGGGGTAATGAGAGATGATGGAATCATAGTTTTCCTGAATGGTGTTGAGGTAGTGAGAGATAATATGCCTGCCGGAACAATTACTTACGAAACACTTTCAAATACAACGATAGATGGAGCAAATGAAAGTATTTATAATGTTTTTTCTATCCCAAAATCAAAATTTGTACAGGGAGTTAACCGAATTTCTATCGAATTACACAACCGAGGCGCAAGCAGTTCTGATTTAAGAGTGGATGCTTATCTTAAAACAGTTCCTGACAATGGTTTTGAAAAAGAATCACCTTGGAGTTATGATGACAATGGTGTAGAGTTAGCTGATCAATGGAAAAATCCTGGTTTTGATATTTCAGCATGGAAATCAGGAAACGGTCCGTTAGGATATACAGATCCTGTGACAACTACTATTAGTAAGCCTTTGAATACGGCTTATTTTACTAAGGATTTCACCGTTAATTTAACAGATCTTACAGCAACAATGGAGTTAGGAGTAATGAGAGATGACGGAATTATCGTTTTCTTGAATGGTGTTGAAGTCTTAAGGGATAATATGCCTGCCGGAACAATTACTTACGAAACACTTTCTCTTACAACAATTGATGGAGCAAATGAAAGTATTTATAATATTTTCTCCATTCCAAAAGCAAATTTTGTACAGGGAGTAAACAGAATTTCAATTGAACTACATAACAGAGGTGCAAGCAGTTCTGATTTAAGAGTAGATGCTTATCTTAAAAAAGCAGCTCCACCTGTAGTAGTAATTCCTCCTGATACTTCTTGCAATGACGGAAATCATATCAGCTGTTTTACGTCTATTGTTCCTACCGTACAAACGCCTAAATTGATTATTCCTGCACAGCACAAATATCAATTGATTCTTAAAGAAGGTGATAATTACACTGATGGAGGAGGATTTGTTGGAGGACAAAATGACTTTACAGGTTATGTAGCTAAAAAAACAAGCGGTGTAGCAAGTAGTACAGACGGATATCTTTCGGTAAATCATGAAACAAATCCGGGTGGTGTTACAATAGCAGAAATTAATTACAATGCAACAACAAAACTTTGGGGATTAACAAAGTCAAGAGCTGTAGATTTTTCAACGCCAAGTTTAGTGCAGACTATCAGAAACTGTTCTGGTGGAGTTACGCCTTGGGGAACTATTGTTACTGCAGAGGAGTCTGTAACAGGTAATGATACAAATGGAGATGGTTACAAAGATTATGGCTGGTTAGTAGAAATTGATCCTGCCACAGCTGAGGTTTCTTCTAAAAATACTGATGGAAGTAAAGGGAAATTATGGCAAATGGGAATCATGAACCACGAAAATGTAGTGGTTAATGATGCCGGAACAATAGCTTATTACGGTGAAGACGGAGGAACACACATGGTATACAAATATACATTAGATACTCCAAACGATCTTTCTTCAGGAAATTTATATGTTTTGAAATTGGATCAAGGACTATCAAATGGAAATCCGGTAGGGACAACAGCAACATGGATTCAGGTTCCTAACAAAACAAAGGCAGATCAAAACAACACTACTTCTTTAGCGGAATCTTTAGGCGGAACTAGATTCAACGGAATAGAAGACGTTGAGATAAGTCCGTTGGATGGTAAAATATATTTTACAGCAAAAGGATTAGACAAAGTGTATCGTATGAAAGATAACGGAACGACCGCTTCAGATGTAGAAGTTTTTGTAGGTGGAGGATCAACAGTTTATACTTTGCATACACCAGATGGCGTTAAAACGGAATCTTGGGGTGATGGAAATGATAACTTGACTTTTGATGAGTTAGGGAATCTTTGGGTACTTCAGGATGGTGGAAAAAATTATATCTGGGTAGTAGCTCCTGATCATACTCAGGCGAATCCAAAAGTGAAGCTTTTTGCTTCTATGCCAGCCGGATCTGAGCCTACTGGTCTTACCTTTACACCTGATCATAAATTTGGATTTTTCTCAATTCAGCATCCGGGTTCTGGTATTGCAACTGATATCGATGCTACAGGAAAAACGATTGATTACAGAGGAAAATCAGCTACAATAGTTATTGCTTTAAAGCAAAATTTAGGTACAGATGGTTCATTGGGTGTTATTGATCATACTCAAAATGATGTTGTAGTATCTCCTAATCCTACGTCAGGTATTGTGCAAATTAATTCTGACAATCTTAATAACCTGCAAGTTACCGCTTATAATATGTTAGGTCAGATTGTTTATAAAAAGACATTTGCACAAACCAATTCTGTTACAGAATTAGATTTGACAACACAACTTCAATTTTCAAATATGTTGATTTTAAATATAGAAGCTGACGGTTTCCAAAAAACTGTAAAACTTCTAAAAAAATAAACACTAATTTTATTTTTTAGCTGCCGATAGAAATGTCGGCAGCTTTTTGTATTTATGAAAAAATTACTTTTATTTATTGCCATTATTTTTTTTGTGTGTAATGCAACAGCACAAATTGACCCCATTAAGTATCCTACATATACTGATATTGATGCGGCGCTTTTAAGCAAGAAGACAGTTTACAGTATAAGTTTTAGAGATAAGGGATTATACAATATTCCTCCTGATATTGTAAAACTGGACTCTCTTTTTTTTCTGAATGTAATGGGAAATCATTTAGAGAAAATGGATAAAACGATATTTTCCCTTAAAGAACTTGAAATTTTAAATGTTAATGAAAACAGCATCAAATTTATTCCGGATGAAATCGGGGAATTAAAAAAGTTAAAAACCTTATCAATAAACCTGAACAGTTTAACTTCTATCAATTCAAATATTTCAAAACTTCAAAACCTAACAGTAGTACATTTTGAATCAAATAATTTAAGTGTCTTCCCTGAAGTGTTGTTAAATATTACTTCTTTGGAAGAAATAAATCTTCATAGTAATCAAATAAGTTCTGTTTCAGATCGTTTAGATAAAATAAAAAACTTAAAATACCTGAATCTCTCTTCGAACCAAATTAATGATTTGGGAGAAATGAAATTACCAAAAAATCTGAAATACTTAGAATTACAAAAAAATAGTATTGTAGAAGTTCCTCAAACATTATTTGAGTCTAAAAATATAGAATACCTCAATTTAAGTGATAATGCTATAAGTCAGATTTCTCCAAAGATTACGAAATTGAAAAATGTTGTAAGCATAAATTTGGCCAATAATAAACTAAAAGACTTACCGGTAAACATTCAGCATTTACAGAAGCTAAAAACACTTATTCTGGTTGGTAATCCTATGAATAAAGAAACTATAGCCAAACTGAAAGTTTTATTGCCTCAGACAACGGTTTATTTTTAAGTTGTAATTAATTTATGAAGTTGAAAAGGATTAACATAGAGGTATAATGGGCTTTTTTTATGTTAGTTACTTCGCCGTAGCATCAGCTTATTTTTTAAACTATTTGTTGCAATTCAATAAAAAAAGCTACATCATTGATGTAGCTTTTTTTATTGACTTTTATAAAAACCCAAACGGTATAATGTTTATTGTTTTATTTTGAAAGTAACTCTTCTTACTAACTTTCTTGCTAAAGCAGAATCTTTATCTACAGAAGCATCAACACCGCCACTTACAACATTTATTCTCTCAGGAGCAATCTTCGCTTTAAGAAGAATGTTTTTCACACTGTTTGCTCTTTCACTGGCTAATTTTTCGTTGTATGAAGCGTTACCAATCTCATCAGCATAACCAGTAATTTCAACTGAAGCCGAAGGGTTGTTTCTTAAGTAGTTTAAAACAAAATTAATACCATCCATAGAAGAATCGGTTGGTGTAGATTTGTTAAAATCAAAATAAGCAGCGACATAACCTCCATTAACTAAGTTTGTAATTGATTCTTTATCGCTTACAGGAGCATCTGATTTATTTGCATAAGTTTTTGTTAAGTAACTTTCTAATTCATCAGGGACACCATTGTTGTTTAAATCAACAGCTCTTCCTTTAGAATCAACCATAAGACCTGCAACAGTATTAGGCTCTAAGTCTAAATAATCAGCAACACCATCTTTATCACTATCAATCAACATTTTTTCAAGGCTGTCAAGTCTCTCTCTTTGAGCAAGTATATCTTTATCAATAAGAGTAACCCAGTCAGCATGCTTTTCATTTTTACCTAAGTATAATGTTAAACCTAAAGTACCATTCAATAAAGCTCCGTTGAAACCTTTCTCTGGATTTAATGCAGCTGCATCGTATGTGTAGCGTTGAAGGGCATTTACAATAGTCGAAAAATCGCCAGTTAAAACTAATCTGTTTGATAGTTTAATTTGACCAGTTACGCCAACAATAAAATTAATCATTCGGTCATTTACTGAAGCGTTTTTATCTTCAAAGTATGCAGCACCAAAACCTGTATGTCCTAATAAACCAATTGTTTTGGTCCAGGTTTCAAAATTCATGATTCTCCCTAAATTGGCTACACCCTGAACATCAAATCTATAGTATTTAGTTTCAAAAGGAGTTGAGTTTTTTTCTTCTTGAAAACTGTTGTATCCCAAATCAGCTTTCAAACCAAATTTATTATTGAGCATATAACGTACTCCTAAATCAACAACATACGGGCTTATTGGAGACGTATAATACTTCATTGGTTTTTGTGGTTTGTTAAATCCACCTGATAATTCTATAGACCATTTGTTGAAATTTCCATCAGTTAAACTCTCCCCACTGCTTGTCTGAGCATTAACTGTTACAACCGTTACAAGTAGAACAAGTAATAGTATAATTTTTTTCATTATATTACAATTTTAAAATTTGGTGCGAATTTACAATATATTTTTTAACATTTTAGCACACAGAATACAATAATAGTGATATTGTTTATAATTATGTTAAAAAAAGATTTTAAGAGGTATTTAGATATCATTATTCTACTTATACACTGTTTTTATTGTTTAAAATGAATTCAATAAAATTCTGTTTATCAAAGGCTGATATGTAAGTAAGTTTTATATGTCAAAAAAGAAGTGTATTATATAATCTATAGAGATTTGTTTATAGGGAGCCTTAACTCAAATAAGAGTATTTAATAGTATTAAGTACGTATAACCATATTCAACAAATTAAGTCAGAAGCTTTTTTTGTATACTTTTTACACACTACATTTTAAGAATTACACACTTTTTTTTATTTTAAAAATGCTTATTTTCATATAATCACTTTAAAAACAATGGTTTAGGTATTTCCGGATGTGCTTTTTTAGTTACGGCACAATTATTTCTTTATCTAATGTGTAAAACAATTATTAAATATTAAAATATATACATTATGAAAAATTTATTTTTATCAGCCGCAATCGTTTTGGGAGGTTTAACTTCATTTGCATCAACTTCTCCAGTTTCAAATACTATAGTAAAAACAATTTCTGTTCAGGATGAATACACAGAAGTTAAATTAGAAGAAGTGCCGACAGCAATTACTGACGCTCTTAAAAAAGCATATCCGGACGTCGTGCTTTCAAAAGCATACAAAAATGCAAAAAATGAATATAAATTGGATGTTACTGTTGGTGACAAAGTAGGTAATCTTTTTGCTAACGCAGATGGAACCTGGATCAAAAAATAATCAACGTAACTCTTAAAAATAATTATTATGAAAAAGTTAATCTTATCAGCAGCTATTGTTTTAGGAAGTTTATCAATGCAGGCGACTACAATTAGCTCAACAAATACAGTTATTAAAACAATAACTCAGGATGAATATAAAGAAGTTGATGCTGTACCTGCAGCAGTGAAAACGGGTTTAGATAATGCTTATCCAGGTGTAAAACTTGAAAAAGCATATGTTAATGACAAAAAGGAGTATAAAGTTGAAATAACCGTTAGAGGTGAAAAATCTACTGTTTATACTGATGAAAAAGGAAACATCCTTAAAAAATAATTTAAAAAAAGCATTATGAAAAAGTTAATCTTATCTGCAGCAATTATTTTGGGAGGTTTGTCAGTTCAGGCAGCTATTCCTGCAGGAACAATTTCGACTGTTAATTCAGTAATCATTCAGGATGAATACACCGAAGTTGCTGCAGATGCAGTTCCGGCAGCTGTAAAATCTACAGTTGAAAAATCTTTTCCAAATACTAAGCTCGAAAAAGCGTATAAAAACGAAAAAAACGAGTATAAACTGGAAATTTCAAGTGGAGATAAAAAGTATACTGTTTTTACAGATGCTTCAGGGAACATAATTAAAAAATAATTAAAAAATCAGCATTATGAAAAAGTTAATATTATCAGCAGCTATAATTCTTGGAAGTTTGTCAATTTACGCAACAACTACTCCTAATGTTGAACCCGTAAAAACCAGCGTAAATTTTCAAACAGAATATAAAGAAATTAAAGCAGCTGAAGTTCCGGAAGCCGTAACAAAGGCTTTGGAAACTGCTTATCCGGGAGCAAAGCTTGAAAAAGCATTTGTTAACGAGAAAAAAGAATATAAATTAGAAATAGCAGTTGGAGACCAAAAGGCTACTGTGTACTCAGATGCCGCTGGTAACTGGTTAAAAATATAATTAGGTGAATTAGATTTATGTTTTTGGTGAAAAGAGATTGCTTTTAGCAGTCTCTTTTTTTTTGCATAATTTTGTGAAAATACTACTTTAATAGTGTTATTTTAGCAAAAAAGTCCTTAAAAGCAATGCCGAAGATATTAATAATAGAAGACGATATTTCATTCTGCAAATTATTAGAAAAATTTCTAACGAAGAAAGCATACGATGTAACCATAGCTTTTTCTGCTGCGGAAGCCAGATTAGGTATCAAAAAAGAATCCTTTGATTTGATTTTGACAGACCTTCGTTTGCCTGATTCTGACGGTATCGCATTAATGGCTGAATTTAAAGCTTCTAATCCGGAAATTCCTGTTGTTCTTATGACAGGCTATTCTGATGTTAATACAGCTGTAAAAGCTATAAAAAATGGCGCTTCTGATTATATTTCGAAACCATTCAATCCTGATGAGGTTTTATTGGTTATTACAAATACACTGCAGAATTTCGAAGTAAAAAAGGATCCGGTAAAAGAAAAGAAAGTTTCGCCTAAACCAGCTTCTTCAGATAATGAGTTTGTAAGAGGAATTTCTGTGGCATCCAAAAAATTATTAGAGCATATCAAACTGGTGAGTCCTACTGATATGTCTGTTTTAATTATTGGAGAAAGCGGAACCGGAAAAGAAATTATTGCTAAAAGTATCCATCAGCAAAGCCATCGCAAAAACAATAATTTTATAGCTGTAGATTGTGGTGCAATTCCTAAAGAGTTGGCGGCAAGCGAGTTTTTTGGTCATTTAAAAGGATCATTTACCGGAGCAATCAGCGATAAAACCGGTTATTTTGAAGCAGCAAATGGAGGAACAATTTTTTTGGATGAAATAGGAAATCTTTCCTATGAAAATCAAATTCAGTTATTAAGAGCGCTTCAGGAACGAAAAATAAAACCTGTAGGAAGCAACAAAGAAATTAATGTTGATATCCGGATTATTACGGCAACGAACGAAGATTTGCGTGAAGCAGTAAGAAACGGAGATTTTCGGGAAGATTTATACCACAGAATAAATGAATTCTCCATTCAGTCGCCTTCATTGACAGACAGGGGAGAAGATTTAATGGTTTTTGCTGATTATTTTTTAGAGAAAGCGAATCAGCAATTAAACAAAGACATTATCGGGTTTTCTCCCGAAGTGGTGGCCATTTTCCAAAAATACAACTGGCCGGGAAATTTGCGTGAACTTCAAAACTGTATTAAACGCGCCACACTTTTGTCTCAGGGAGATTATATTGAAAGTGATGTTTTGCCTATCGAATTCTTTCAGACACAAAAACAAAGTAATGAAGGTGGTTTTTCCTTATCTGAAAATGAAAAAGAAACCATTATTCACGCTTTATCCAGAACCCAGAACAATAAATCGGAAGCTGCAAAGCTGTTGAAAATCACCCGAAAAACGCTTTATAACAAATTGAAGCAATACAATATAGACTAAAGAACTTCTTTCTTTAAAGTATCAAAAAGCAAATCTATTTTATTTTTTAAGGCATTATACAGAGATTCTAAATCCGAAATATCTAAATTATCTTGTTCTAATGCTTTTAGGATCCTTCCAATTTCCTGTGCCTGAATTTGTCTGAACATTGGCGCAATCCGGTGTGCGATTGAATTTATTTCAGCGATATTTTTTTCCTGAACGGCATTTTCCAAAGCGCTTAAATTTACCTTGGTACTTTCTATAAATGATGTGATAAACTCTTTAGAAGCCTCATTATCATTTCCTAAAAACTCTTTTAAAGTGATTAAAGAATACGATTTTGAAGATGTTTCTTCTTCCGTGTTTACAATTTTATTATCAGAAATAAGATCGTTATGTAAAACACGCTGAATCGTTTCAAGCAGAATTTTTGGTGAATATGGTTTTTTTATGACAGTTGTAAAACCTGCTTTGGCATAAATAGAAAAATCCAGATCTGTTCGTCCCGTTATGGCAATAATTGGTTGATTTTTATAAAATGAGCTGCTTTCACTTTTTAGTTTTTCAACAAACGAAAAACCATCAATTTCAGGCATTTGAATATCTGTAATAATAAAATCAAAATCAGTGTTCTGAATTGTTTCTAAGGCTTCTGCTGTACGCGTAAAAGAGAATACCTGATGATTTTGCTGTTTTAAAACCGTTGTGGTTAAATTCAATAAATTACTGTCATCATCAACAACAATAAAAGTTAGTTTTTTAGAAATTGGAGCAATCTCTTTTTCAGTTTTGTCGCTTAAATTTTCACTGGTATCAAATAGCAGCGGAAGTTGAATTGTAAAAGTACTTCCTTTTCCAAATGTGCTTTCCAGGTTTAAATTTCCACCCAAAATTGAAATTATTTTTTGGCAGATTGACAATCCTAAGCCAGTTCCTCCGTATTGTTTTTCAATGCTTTCATTCGCCTGAGCAAATTCTTCAAAAACGAGTTTCTGATTTTGTTTCTCGATTCCAATGCCTGAATCTTCGATAATGATGGCAAAAAAATTGTCTTCGGCAACATAAGCACTGATTCTTATAAAACCTTCTTCCGTAAATTTATAGGCATTTCCGATAATGTTGCTCAAAATTTGTTTGAGACGAAACGGATCACCAACGATTTTTGTATTCAGCTTTTCATCAACATTAATGATAAGGTCGATGCTTTTTTGTTTGTAAACGGTCTGAATGCTTTTGGCAACTTCATCAATAATTTCAGGTAGTAAAAAAGGCACTTTTTCAATCGTAATTTTTCCTGCCTCAATTTGAGAAAAATCCAATAAATCCTGAACGAGTTGTGTAATATATTCAGAAGAGTTTTTGATGTTTTTAATGAAATAAGATTGTTTCGTGTTGACATCAGAATTGCCCAAAAGTTCTGAGTAGCCAACTATCGTGCTCAATGGCGTTTTTAAATCATGACTAACTGTCGAGATAAGCTGTTCACGGCTTTTAAGCAGGTTTTTAGTTTTGAAATTGGCAATTTCCAACTGCTTTTTATACAATTGTGATTTCGAATAATCACTTACAATTATAACGGAGAAAACGATGGTAAGCAATAAACCAATAATGGCCGAAGCGGTCACAATTTCATTTACTTTTTTAAGGGATTTTTCTTTTAGTGAATTGTTTTTGATCGAATTGATGATAATTTCACGCTCAATAATGCGAAGTACTTTTCGGAGTTGTTCCGATATGGCAATTTCATTTTTAAGCAGTTTGTTTTCTTCAAAATTCAGGGATTCCTTTTTCTTTTCGGCTTTTAATTTTACATCACTCAACAGCTTTTTAGAATTGGCCAAAATCGAATCAGAAGCTTGTTTGCTTAAGGTATTGGTGCTGTCGTCAGGAATATTTTGGTTTAAATAATCAACATATTTTTGAAGTACATTTCGCTGATAACTTCCTAAATCATTTGGACTTTTGGTAAAATCCTCCAGTTCCAGTTTTCGGAGTTTAAACTCCATTTTGGTAATTTCATCAATAGCGGTGTTTACAGAAACTTCATCTTCGGCTTTGTTTTTTATGGTTTTTAACTGCCTGATGTTTTCTGTTTTTTCAGATAATAAATAAGTAACACTGTCCAGTAAAACCTTTTGATATTCTGTTGTAACAATTTGTTTTAGCGTGTCGAGTCGGGAACGCAGAGAGTCGGTTTCAATCAAGTAACTTTTAAAATCTGTCTCAGAATTGGTTTGTATTGTTTTTCGGGCTAAACTTTCTGTTTTATAAACGTTAGAAAAAAGTTTGCTGACTCTTAAAATTTTTGTTTTTTCAAAAGCAATTTTGTCTTCTAATTTATTGTAAACTGCATTTTCAGAATATAAAAACCATCCTACAATTACTACTAATGCGACTAAGGCAAGGTAGCCGAAAAGTACTTTGATGGGCATGTAGCTTCTTTTGCTTTCCATAAATAGGGAGTAAGGAATTTATTTTGAAATGATTACTGCAATTTATTCAATATTTTCTGTTTTAAAAAGCCAAACTTTCTATAAAAAAAAGACCACGGACATTAAATCTGTGGTCAATATAATTTGTTATTTAATTAAAAGGTTTCGTTCAGCCATTTAAAAAATTCATTTTGCCAAACCTGCGCATTCTGTGGTTTTAAAACCCAGTGGTTTTCATCAGGGAAATAAAGTAAACGGCTTTTAATTCCTCTTAATTGAGCCGCCTGAAAAGCTTCCTGACTTTGCCCGATTGGTACACGGAAATCCTTTCCGCCCTGAACAATCAAAATAGGTTTGTTCCAATTTCCAACCAAAGTAGCCGGATTAAAAGTGGTGTATGCTTTTTGTGCAATAGCATTGTCTTTTTCCCAGTACGCGCCTCCAAAATCCCAGTTGGTAAAGAAAACTTCTTCAGTTGTTCCAAACATACTTTGGGTATTGAATACACCATCGTGAGCGATAAAAGTTTTAAAACGGTTTTTATGAATTCCAGCTAAATAAAACACAGAATACCCTCCATAGCTTGCACCTACACATCCTAAACGGCTTTTGTCAACATAGTTTTCTTTGGCCACATCATCAATAGCTGAAAGGTAGTCATCCATAACCTGTCCGCCCCAGTCTTTACTGATTTGTTCGTTCCATTCAGCACCGTGACCCGGCATTCCGCGACGATTTGGTGCAACCACAATATAGCCTTTAGCAGCCATAAGCTGAAAATTCCAACGGAAAGAATACGATTGTGTCAATGCAGCTTGTGGACCGCCCTGACAGAATAATAAAGTTGGATATTTTTTTGAAGCATCAAAGTTTGGCGGTAAAATTACCCAAACCAACATTTTTTTACCATCTGTTGTAGTAACGTAACGTTTTTCGGTTTTGCTTAATGCTATTGTTTTGTAGGTTTCGGTGTTGATGTTTGATAATTGTTTCCAGCTGTTTTTCTTTAAATTATAAGAAAAAATTTCAGAAGCATGATTCATATCAGATCGGGTTACAATAATATCATCGCCAGAAAGGCCAACTAAATCATTTACGTCAAAATCGCCATTAGTCAATTGACGAACCTGAATTGCAATTCGTGTTAATCCCGGAAAGTTTACTGTAAAAAGCTGTTTTGTTCCGTCAACAGGAGCCACGAAAAAGACATTTTTGCCATCTTTGCTCCAAATAAAACTGTCAACCGTTCCATCCCAATTAGCAGTTAAATTGGTTTTGATTCCTTTAAATTCAACAATAATATCATTTTTATCCGCTTCATACCCGTCACGTTTCATTTGCAGCCAGGTCAGATTTCCTGTTGGAGAAAATTGCGGAGCTGTATCGTAGCCTAAATTATCGTCGGTTCTGTTGCTGGTTTTTTGAGTTTCTAAATTGTACTCATAAATATTTGTGTTGGTAGAAATAGCATATTCAGTTCCTGCTTTTTTCTTGCATACGTACAAAATACTTTTACTGTCCGGTGACCAGATATAATCTTCGTCACCACCAAAAGGTTTTTGTGGAGAATCAAAATTTTCACCTTTTAAAATGTCAATTCCTGTTGCGCCTTCTTTATTTTCTTTATAAAAAACGTGATTAAATTTTCCTTCGTTCCACGTGTCCCAATGGCGATAATCCAAGCCATCATAAATTTGGGCATCCGATTTATCCAGATTCGGATAAAAATCTTTACCTAAAACTTTCTCCAGTTTTACTTCTTCATTATACACTAGAAATTTTCCGTCGGGCGAAATGTTTTTATCTCCCAACATTTCTTTCGTGTCTTTGATTTCAGTTGCATTTCCACCATTTACAGGCACAATGTAATATTTAGAGTTTGATTTGTTTTCTTCTACAGAAGGAGTTGAAACCTTAAAAACAACACTTTTTGCATCTTTCGAAAGTCCAAGAGGTGTTACTCTTCCTAATTTCCATAACAATTCCTGTGACATCACATTTTGTCCGATAGCATTTAAACTCATCATTAGTAAGGTTATAAATAATACTTTTTTCATAATAAAAACTTCAATTTTCGTGGTGCTAAAAGTACAAATTTTAAATTCCAACTTTAAAGTTTCAAATTCCAATTTATTGTTAAAAACTACCTTTTCTGTTTAACCATATTTGTCACCCTGAGCGGAGTCGAAGGGTTAGGATTCAGAAGGCTACGACTCCGCTCAGCCTAACATGAATTAAATGAACTTATATTACTTATATGGTTTAAAAAAATCATTATTTTTATAAAAAATTGATTAAATGGAATTAAGTTATTGGGAACTTAAAAATTGGTTTACAAATGTAGATTATACCATAGTGGGAAGCGGAATCGTAGGACTTCATACTGCATTACGCTTACGCGAAAGATTTCCAACTGCAAAAATCCTCGTGTTAGAAAAAGGAATGCTGCCACAAGGCGCCAGTACCAAAAATGCAGGTTTTGCGTGTTTTGGAAGCCTTTCAGAAATTATGGAGGATTTAAAAACACATACCGAAGAAGATGTTGTTCAGTTGATAGAAAAACGTTGGCAGGGTCTTCAATTGCTTCGAAAGAGGCTAGGAGATACAGCTATAGATTTTAAGCCTCATGGCGGATATGAATTGTTTTTGAAAGATGATGAGAGGGTTTTTAACGAATGTGCGGCAAGATTACCGTTTATCAATGAAATTTTGAGGCCACTTTTCCAATCAGATGTTTTTTCAAAAGAAGTGGACCGGTTTGGATTTCAAAACATTCACGAATATTTGATCTTTAACCCGTTTGAAGCACAAATCGATACCGGAAATATGATGCAGGAATTACTCAAACAAGCTGTTGCTGCCAATATTTTGATTTTAAATAAGCAAACCGTAACTTCTTATGCTGATGCAGGAAACCACGTTGAGGTGGTAATGAATGATTTTAGTTTTAGTTCTAAAAAAATACTTTTCGCAACCAATGGCTTTGCAAATTCCCTGACAAAAGGCGCTGTTCAACCCGCCAGAGCGCAGGTTTTAATTACGGAGCCAATTCCAAATTTAGATATTAAAGGCACTTTTCATTTAGACAAAGGTTATTATTATTTCAGAAATATCGGTGACAGGATTCTGCTTGGCGGAGGAAGAAACTTAGATTTTGAAACGGAAAATACAATTGAATTTGGTCAGACCAAAATTGTGCAAAATAAATTGGAAGATTTACTGAAAAATGTAATTTTACCAAATCAGGATTTCCGGATCGCTCATCGCTGGAGCGGTATTATGGGAATAGGAAACAGTAAAAAACCTGTTGTCTCACAACTGTCTGAAAACGTGTTTTGTGGCGTACGTTTAGGCGGTATGGGAGTAGCAATAGGCAGTTTAATAGGAACAGAATTAGCAGATTTAATATAATGGCAACCAAAAGACCAATACCAAAAAAAACAACCGCAAGTAAATCTAAACCGGCTTCTAAAAAGTCAAATCGCTCTTTTGGTGAAAAAGTGAAATGGTTTTTCATCAAATTGTGTTTATGGTTCTTCGGACTCTCGATTGCATCCGTCGTGTTTTTCAAATTTGTTCCTGTACCCTTTACACCGCTAATGGTGATTCGGGCAATCGAAAATAAAATGGGAGGCAAGGAAGTGTATTTCGACCATAACTGGGAACCGATTGAAAAAATTTCCATGAATCTTCAAAAAGCGGTTATCGCTAGTGAAGATGGAACTTTTTTATATCACAACGGATTCGATTTTAAAGCGCTTCAAAAAGCCTATAAAAGCAACGAACGCGGCCGAAGAATTCGAGGTGGAAGTACTATTTCGCAGCAGACGGCCAAAAATGTTTTTCTTTGGCAGGGGAAGAGTTATTTCAGAAAAGGATTAGAAGCTTATTTTACTGTTTTAATTGAAATTATCTGGGGCAAAGAGCGCATCATGGAAGTTTATCTGAACAGCATTGAAATGGGAGATGGTGTTTATGGCGCTTATGCAGCAACTGAACATTGGTACAGAAGAGATGCTTCGAGTTTGACCCCAATGCAGGCTGCCGGAATTGCAGCGATTCTTCCAAATCCGAGAAAATTTAAAGCTACAGGTTCGTCAAGTTATATTAATAGAAGAAAACAAAGAATTGTTCGCGAGATGCGTGCCGTTGGAAAAATAAATTATGATGGGAAGTAAAAAAGCTTTTTTTGCATTCCTTATCATGATCACATCTTCAGCTTTTGGACAAGGAAAAACAAAAGAAATAGGGTTCATAACGGATAATGATTTGTATACCTCGTTTAAAAACGATATGTATTACACCAACGGACTAGAGTTTTTTTACAGGTTTTTATCAAAAAATGAAAACGAAAAAATCAATAAAAAAATTACAGAATTCAGAGTTGGACAATATATTTACAATCCTAGATTTATTAATGAAGAAGCCGTTACTTTAAATGATCGTCCATTTACTGGTTATCTCTTTGCAGAGGCAGGCCGCAGTTTTTTTTACCAGAGCGAATCGGTTTTAAAAACTGATTTTCAGTTGGGCTTTATGGGACCGAATGCTTTTGGCGAAGAAATGCAGGAAAGTTTTCATCATATTATTGGTTATAAAGAAGTGTATGGTTGGGAAAACCAACTTCACAATACATTGGCTGTTCAGGCTCATGTTTTGTATTCGAAGAAATTATTTCCAACAAAACATCATAATTATACAGACTTCCATTTTCAGTCCGAAGCCAATTTGGGAACTATTTTCACTGGAGTTTCGACAGGTTTTTTAGCCCGGATTGGATTTAAAAGATTATTGCCTGTATACGATTCTAATTTGCATGATGCTTCGGTAAGTTTTGAGACACAGCATAACATTCGTGAATTTTACTTTTATGCGATGCCAAGTGTTAATTACCAATTTTATGATGCGACAATTCAAGGCAGTATGTTTAATGATACCAGTCCGTTGACTTTTGATTTGGAACCCTTGCGTTTTAATGCTGAGGCGGGTTTAAAATATCGCTATAATAATTTTAATTTATCGTACTCCTTTATTTACCGGGGAAGAGAACTAAAAGATCCTATTCATGATACCAATACAGGTTATTTTTACGGATCGATTCGGTTAGGATTTTTGCTGAAATAGTTTTTAAAGTTCAGTTTATAAATTCAATAATTTATGGTTAACCGTAAAAACGTGTTTCTAAGTTTTGTATTTTTATAGAAGCAGAATAAAAATATTTCTAACTTAAACCAAAAAACAGCATGGGAAAATTTGTAATTACCAAGAGAGCCAACGGAGAATTTCAATTTAATTTAAAAGCCGGCAACGGTCAGACGATCTTGACAAGCGAAGGTTATTCTACCAAAGCAGCTTGTTCAAACGGAATAGAATCGGTAAAAACCAACTCACAAGATGACTCAAAGTATGATAAAAAAGAATCTTCAAACGGGAAGTTTTATTTTATTTTGAAAGCTTCAAACGGACAAATTATTGGAAGCAGCGAAATGTACGAAAGTGCTTCCGGAAGAGATAATGGTATCGAATCGGTTAAAACAAATGCTCCGGATGCAGAAACTGATGATCAGGCTTAGGTTTTGATTTTGGAAAATATATTTAGGAAGGCTCTCGTGATTGAGGGCTTTTTTTGTTCTTAGAATCCAATAACCTGTAATTTAGCCCCGATGACAGCGATATCCTTTTTCTGGCTTCTTTAGACAGAAAAAGATATAGTGAACAGCGGGACAAAAGTTCTTTTTGAAAACGAAATAAACTGCTCCTTAAAAAAAAAATTAATAATACAATCTAAAATCAAGCAGTGTACAAAGATCATAATGCTTTTCATAAAGGGTTTCTACAATTTCTATCAGATCATCTTCATCCTGGCATAATTTAAAAAAAGCCTTATCTACAGAACTGGTGCTGGTAAATTTGTTAGAAACCGTGCCGTAACCCGAAATAGCGCGTGCGCCAGTGATGTCTAAAAAATACTGTGACTCCTCAGGTGTTAAATCCAATATTTTTGAATTGGCAAAGTGCAGGATTTTGCCCTTCATTTTTCCTTCAAATATTTCAGCAATTTCTTCTAAACTATAGTAATAATCATGGAGACAGATATTGTTGGGTTCGCCTTTCATAACGAGGTAGATTATTTCGTAATCCTTAAAATTATGATCGTCATAAAGTAAAGTGTTCAGGCTTTCTTCAAGTCCTTCGATGGTATCACAGGTTTTATAAATACTCGAAATTCCTTGGTTAAAAGCCAGTTTTTCTAAGTTTTTAACAACTTCGGTAGCGGTATTGTTTTCTATATCTGCAACGCCTTCAAGGCAGAAAATAAATTTATCAGAATCCATGACATTTGATTTTATATAGATGATACAGCACAAAAAAGATGCCGTGCCATTTTAATCTCTGACAGCAATTTAATTATAATTGCCAAGATATAAAAGGCAACTTAAGACAGTTTAACACAATTGTTGAGGTTTAACATTTTGATAATGCCCTGAAAATTTAAAAACCATAACTTTAATAAAATTTAATATTATGGAGATCAATTGGATAGTTTTAGGAGTTGTGGCAGTCTTGTTAATTATTTTGATTTTGTTTATGATTAAAAAAAATCAAAAGGAGAAAAAGAAACTGACCCATTTACTAAACAACGATTTTAAGAAATCGGATGAAGAGGAACCTGATTTTGATAATGTCAGCGAAAGATAATTTTGAAAAAAGAAAAAAACCGTATCACAATTAAGTAATACGGTTTTTTGTGGAGAATATCGGATTCGAACCGATCACCCCTTGCCTGCCAGGCAAGTACTCTAGCCAAATGAGCTAATCCCCCATTGCGAGAGCAAATAAAGTCAATTAATTTTCAAAAAACAAATTTCAAATCGCATTGAATTGAAAATAGTGGTCAAAATCGTAACTTTACGTTCAAATCTATTTTTATGAGTTCAGAAAATCAAAACGGATCTTTGCAGACTACTTTTCAAGATACTGTTGCTAAAGTGCAATTTGGACATCCGGCGAGCAATTCTTTCCCGCGTGAATTATTGGATCGATTAACCGCCGAAATCAATTTGTTAAGCAGAAACGAAACCATTTCAGTAATTGTCCTGCAAAGCGAAGGTTCGAAAGTATTTTGTTCCGGAGCCTCTTTTGATGAACTTCTGGCCGTACAAAACGAAGAACAGGGAACCGAATTTTTTTCAGGTTTTGCCCACTTATTAAACGCCATGCGAAACTGTACCAAACTCATTATTGGCCGTGTTCAGGGAAAAGCCGTTGGTGGCGGAGTTGGGATTATTGCGACTTGCGATTACGTTTTGGCAACGCCGGAAAGCGCTGTAAAACTTTCGGAACTCGCCATTGGTATTGGTCCCTTTGTGATCGAGCCTGCGGTTTCGCGTAAAATTGGCAAGACAGCAATGACCGAAATGACCTTGGCAGCGCACGAATGGAAATCAGCAAGCTGGGCACTGCAAAACGGACTTTTCTCTGCGCTTCATCATGCGGATTTATTGGATGGCGAAGTCGAAAATTTTGCCCAAAAACTAAGTTCATACAATCCCGAAGCTTTGTTCGAAATGAAGAAAATTATCTGGGAAGGTACAGAACAATGGGAATCCATATTAATCGAGCGTGCTAAAATTACCGGAAAGCTGGTTCTTTCTAATTTTACAAAAAAGGCTTTATTGCAATTTAAAAAGTAGTTTTTTCAGGAGCTGTTTCCTGCTGTCCGCTATATCTTTTCCTCGCTAAAGAAGCGAGAAAAAGGATGCCGCTTCCATCAGGGCTAGAACCGTAAATCAGACCTTTTTGTAATAAAAGAACATTTCTCGCATCTATTTCCTAAATTTGCAAAAAAAAATACCCGATGAGTAATATCAGAATTACAAAACAATTTAGTTTCGAAACCGGCCACGCTTTGTACGGTTACGACGGAAAATGCAAGAACGTTCACGGACATAGTTATAAATTATCTGTGACAGTTATTGGTTCGCCAATTACAGACCGATCCAATGTAAAATTCGGAATGGTAATCGATTTTTCGGATCTAAAGAAAATTGTAAAAGAAGAAATCGTCGATCAGTTTGATCATGCTACTGTTTTTAACGAAACGACACCTCATGTCTAATTGGCAAACGAATTAAAAAATCGTGGACATCACGTAATTTTGGTCAATTATCAGCCAACCAGCGAAAATATGGTCGTTGATTTTGCAGACAGAATTGTCTCAAGATTACCTTCAGGAATTAAATTGTTCTCCCTAAAACTTCAGGAAACCGAATCGTCATTTGCAGAATGGTACGCAAGTGATAATTAAATAAGTCGAAAGTCAAAAGTCGAAAGTCCTGTGTTCTGTGAATCTAACAATCTAAGATGTCTAAATTCTAAGTAGTCCAAAAATCCAATAATCTAAATGAAAAAAATATATTTTGCTTCTGATCAACATTTTGGAGCTCCAACTCCGGAATTGAGTTTGCCTCGTGAAAAAAAATTCGTGGCTTGGCTTGATGAGGTAAAAGAAGATGCGGAGGCTATTTTTTTATTAGGTGATTTATTTGATTTTTGGTTCGAATATAAAACGGTCGTTCCAAAAGGATTTGTTCGTGTCTTAGGTAAACTGGCTGAGATTCGCGACAGTGGAATTCCAATTTATTTTTTTGTTGGAAACCACGATTTATGGATGAGCGATTATTTTGAAACCGAATTGAATATTCCGGTTTATCACGACAATAAAGAGTTTACTTTTAACGGAAAAACGTTCTTATTGGGCCACGGTGACGGAAAAGGACCCGGTGATAAAGGCTATAAAAGAATGAAAAAGGTCTTTACAAATCCGTTTTCAAAATGGCTTTTCCGTTGGATGCATCCCGATGTTGGCGTAAGTTTGGCACAATACTTATCGGTTAAAAACAAACTGATTTCCGGTGATGAAGATGTGAAATTTTTGGGTGAAGAAAATGAATGGCTGGTTTTGTACGCCAAACGCAAACTCGAAACCAAACATTACAACTACTTTATTTTTGGTCATCGTCATTTACCAATGATTATTCCGGTTGGCGAAGATTCCAAATACGTAAATTTGGGTGACTGGATTGGTTATTTTACTTACGGTGTCTTCGATGGAGAAACTTTCGAACTTAAAAAATTCGAAAACTAATTCCTGCCGACTCCATACACATATTCGTCTAAGTCAATTCGAAATAAAGTTCCTTCCACTAAATCTTTAATCGATTTAATTTCTTTCATTGAAACTGCTAAATCAACTTGTGATAAAGGGGTTTTAAGTAAAAATTTATGGCAAGAATTTTTTAATCTACAGGATTCACAACAAGTATTTTCGATAAGGCTATCCTCAATTAAATCACAAAACTGATTTAATTCGGCTATCGAAAGGTAGAATCCGGTCTCTCTAAAAACCAATTGTACTTTGTCTAATAATGTGCCACTTTCCTTTCTCCAGTAAAAGGAAATTCCAAAGTTATTATGGTAAATCTGTTCAATATCTCTCATCGATGAATGCTTTATTTCAACAAATATAAATATTATTTATATTAGTTCTAAATAAAAAACTCATAAAATTGTCAAAAATATATTTATAGTTTAAGTGATATAAGTTTATTTAATAAAGATTAATTATATCAAAAAAGTGATTTTAATTATACCACTTATCTATTTGAGAAAGAAATTGATTTTGTTGATCAACAAAAAGATAATGAGAACAATTCTCTAATAAGGTAAAATGATTTTTACCGGCTATATTTTTAATAGAATTAATTTGAGCTGATGAAAAAATACTGTCATCTTTTCCGTAAATAGCATAAATTGGAATTCTTTTTTGTTTTATTTCTTTTAAAAAAGGCCGGCTGTCGATGTTATTTTGTTTCTCATTTTTATAAAAGAGTAACGGAGCATTTTTATTTCGAATATTGTTTTTGAAAAATTCACTGGCTTCGTAACCACTGTATAATTTTTTTGATTCCGAAGTTGGATTTGGCATTTTGAAATAATCATTTTTACCTGCTAAATCAAAACACGCCTTTCGATATTCTGCAGAATTTTTATTTAATTTTTCAATTGCTTTTATTTTATTCAGTTGATCTAAATCGTTTTTAGCAGCCGCTATTTTTGAAGTGGAATTTAAAATATGATTATAAGTTTCCTGTTGAGAAAATAATGCGCCTGCGAGAATAAGCGAATTTACTTTTTCAGGATATTTTGCTGTGTAAAGTGTTGCTACTAATCCGCCAAAACTATGACCCATTAGGGCTACGCTCTTTAAGTTGTATTTTTTTAAGATGGAATTTAAATCCTGAAATGCTTCGGTATAAGTGAATTTTGCAGCAGGATCTGTAGATCTTCCTTCGCCTCTTCGATCGTAAACAATTACGTAGAAACCTTTGTTGGCTAATTTTTGAGCTGTCGTGCTTTCAAATAAAGTTGAATTTCCACCTGGACCTCCATGAATGAAAATTATAGCTTTCTTTTCTTTTTCCATATGTTTTAATATACAGATTTTGTCCGTTTACAAAAAAGGAAATCATAAAAAAGAATGCCAATAATAATTTTTCCATTATTCCATATTTTGATGATCTTCCATGTCTTTTTGAAGATCTAAATTTCTAAAAGTTGGTGATTTGATTCCGAAGCCTAAAACGGTTAATAAAGTCATGCTTCCACCAAATACCACAGAAGTTACAGTTCCCATTAATTTGGCTGTCAAACCGCTTTCAAAAGCACCTAATTCATTTGAAGATCCAACGAACATTGAGTTTACCGCAGCAACACGTCCGCGCATATGATCGGGAGTTTTAAGCTGTAAAATAGTCTGGCGAATCACTACTGAAATTCCGTCTGCTAATCCGCTTAAAAACAGTGCCACAACGGAAACCCAGAAAATAGTGGAAACTCCAAATAAAATGATACTCAAACCAAAAACGAAAATAGCGCCTAACAGTTTCATTCCCGCTTTTTTATACAAAGGAACGTAAGCAGAAATCATCATCGTAATAAAGGCGCCTACTGCGGGTGCTGCTCTCAATACACCAAAGCCTTCAGGACCTACTTTTAAAATATCCTGAGCAAAAACGGGAAGTAAGGCAACTGCACCTCCAAAAAGGACAGCCACCATATCAAGCGAAAGGACGCCTAAAATTGTTTTGTTGTTGAATACGAATTTAATTCCTTCTTTCAGGCTTTCCATAACAGGTTCACCAATTTTAGGATTTAAAATAGGTTTTTTAGTGATTTGTGATAATGCCAGCAGAGCAAAAACCGAACATCCAAAAACGGAACACATTGACCAGTGAACGCCAATAAAAGTAATAGAGAATCCCGCTACAGCTGGTCCTAAAACTGAACCAATCTGCCAAACCGAACTGCTCCAGGTTGCTGCATTTGGGTAGGCTTTTTTAGGTACAATTAAAGATAATAGGGAAAAGATTGTCGGCCCAAGAAAAGCGCGGACCAGACCTCCTAAAAACACTAAAAAATAAATGGAATATAAAATTGCATCCGTAGACCAGCCCGTAACGACTTTTGGCCACGTCAGTAAAAATAATCCAAAGCTAATGACGGAGAATCCTAAAATGCATTTTACCAATAATCCTTTTTTCTCTCGCTGATCCACCATATGACCTGCAAATAATGCCATTGAAACAGCCGGTATTACTTCCATCAATCCAATCAATCCTAACGAAAGCGGATTTTTGGTTAAGCTGTATACTTCCCATTCAATTACAATAAACTGCATTGACCAGGCAAAAACCATGGCAAAACGCAGTAATAAAAAAATATTGAACTCCCTGTAACGTAACGCCTGATAAGGATCGCGCTTGTCTGTATTATTCTTCATTTGTTCTAATATCTTTAAGCATAAGCTGAGTCGAAATAGTATCATTCCACTCATTTTCAGCCAGCGAATACGCTAACTGAAAAGTATTTTGATTTTTTGTAAGTTCTATTTTTTTTCCGAGTCCAAAACCTATCGCAGCAATTCCGTCTGAATTATTTTGCTTTACAAAAAGTCTCAAATGTTCATCATCTGCACCCAGAGTTTTGGCATACCCTGTATCTTTTACGTTTTGGGTCATAAAAACCGGTGTCATATTTTGTGGACCAAAAGGTTCGAATTGTTTTAAAATCCGAATTAATTTTGGGGTAATATCCATAAAATTGATCTCAGCATCTATTTCGATTTCCGGAGTTCGCATATCGGGATGAATAGTTGCTTCGACGCATTTTTCAAAAGCAGCTTTGAAAGCCAGATAATTTTCTGCCTTCAAAGTCATTCCGGCTGCATACATGTGGCCTCCAAATTGTTCCAGATGCTCTGAACAGGTATCCAGGGCATTGTAAACATCAAATCCTTTTACTGATCTTGCCGAAGCTGCATATTTGTCGCCGCTTTTTGTAAAGACCAAAGTCGGACGATAGTAGGTTTCGATTAATCTCGAAGCGACAATCCCGATAACGCCTTTATGCCAGTCTTCCTGAAAAACTACGGTTGAAAATCGTTCTTCTTCCTGGTTTTCCAAGATTTGCTGAAAAGCTTCTTTTGTAATTCTCTTATCTAAATCTTTTCGATCCGAATTGTATTGTTCAATTTCAGAAGCGAATTGCTGGGCTTGTTCAAAATTAAATTCAGTCAACAATTCCACCGCATGATTACCATGTTTGATTCTTCCTGCGGCGTTTATTCTTGGCGAAATGATAAAAACAACATCGGTAATATCTAAAACTTTCTTTTTTACCTGATGAACCAAAGCCTTAATTCCGGGTCTTGGATCGCTGTTGATTACCTGCAATCCAAAATAAGCCAAAACTCGATTCTCTCCAGTTATAGGAACAATATCTGCAGCAATTGCCGTGGCAACTAAATCCAGATATGCTACTAAATCTTCGATTGTTTCGCCTCGACGTT